>Ga0137403_10009137_pt1 | contig 11038 bp, 8 predicted proteins | sample CZOMad2_1_16fung_FD_122057 | JGI IMG/M metagenome (GOLD analysis project Ga0137403, IMG submission 122057) | Vadose zone soil fungal communities from Angelo Coast Range Reserve, California, USA - CZOMad2_1_16fungal (Hybrid Assembly) | ecosystem: Environmental > Terrestrial > Soil > Vadose zone...
TCCGCGTTAGGCGCGCTTCACCGTGAGAGTTAGAACGCCGTTCATCAAATAGGCGCTCGCAGTGGCGGGATCAACGTTAATTGGCCATTTCGCTCTCGCAAAGACTGCCTGTTCCAAAACGTTGGACGCGCGCCCGGGTTCGCTGGCCGTCACTGCCTGTTTCTCGGCCGCCACAATCGCACGCTGTGCTTCCACGCTAACTCGGACCTCGTTCGCTGCGAAACCCCTTAGCGGAACGTTGATCGTGTACCAGGAGCCTGACTCGCGAATTTCCGGAACGTCCGTCAATATTTCAGATTCGGCCTGCAACCAATGGCGCATGTCCTGACCAGGTTGGTTCCCGCCTTGCTGATACAGGTCGTACGCTCTGCGCGCAATGCGTTCCCTAATGCGATCATAAACTTGGTGTATTGCAGAATTCGCTGGAATTGGCGAGGAGGAACCCTTAGACGTTGTTGCCGCGGATTGACTTGACATGGCGCCTCGTTCTTTTTCTGTACTTTCGGGATTCATTCCTTACATCAAAGTCTTTTTAGGAGGTTGACAGTTGTCTAGCAATACCGCAGACCTTGTATGAATCGCTGGAAGTCACGATGTACTGAATGAAACTTGCCACCTGTGTTGCCGCTTTCCTCAGTGATTTTCAGATGACCCAGTCGTTCTGAATTTCAGGATAAGAAACACCAGTGGCACACCCATCAGAATGAACCATCCGAGGGCTGGCCTTCAAAAAGATCACCAAGCTCTTCACGACGCCCGTCAGCACCTCGACGATTACCTAGAACGAAATGTCCGCGCAAAGACCAATCGCAAATAGTCAGCTCTTCACCTCCGGCGCTTTAGCTAACTGTGTAGCTGGAGCAGGCAGGCTCGGGCCCTTTCACTAATCCCTTATGGCTAACCTTTAGTGATAAAGTTTCCTTGCGCGATCGCGCCCTCGATGCACATGAAAGCACTGCTCCTCTCGAGCTATCGAAATCTAGAAATCGCCGATGTACCTGTTCCCACTCCGGCCACCGACGAAGTTCTTATTCGCGTAGCCGCATGCGGGATCTGCGGCAGTGACGTTCACGGCTACGATGGCTCTTCCGGCCGCCGCATTCCTCCCCTCGTCATGGGTCACGAAGCCTCGGGAGTCGTCGCGGCTGTCGGATCATCGGCAAGGAATTTTGCCGAAGGCGATCGTGTCACTTTCGACTCCACAATCTATTGCGGTGCATGTTCCAATTGCTCCCGTGGAAACGTGAACCTCTGCGATAATCGCCAGGTGCTCGGCGTTTCCTGTAGCGATTACCGTCGCGCAGGCGCTTTCGCGGAATTCGTCGCCGTTCCCGCTCGCGTCGTTCACAGGCTGCCGGATAGTCTCCCGTATGCCGAAGCCGCCCTGCTCGAGGCGATCGCCGTCGCTCTCCACGCCGTTTCCCTGGCGCAAATTTCTGGCAACGCCACCGCCCTTGTCATCGGTGCGGGCACCATCGGCATTCTCATTCTTCAAGCGCTCCGTGCCGCCGGCTGCTCTCGTGTCTTCGTCACCGACGTTGACTCCGTGCGCCTCGATCTCGCACGCCAGGTCGGCGCAACAGCCGTTCTGCTATCCGATGAAACACTCAGCACGCAACTTCTTGAACTAACAAACGGTGAAGGCGTAGACGTCGCACTGGAAGCTGTGGGCAGAGAGGAAACGGTCGCCGCTGCGATTGACTCCGTCCGCAAAGGAGGCACCGTGGTCCTGGTCGGCAACATCGCGCCGCAAGTGACTTTGCCTCTCCAAAAAGTGGTTACGCGGCAAATTCGCCTGCAAGGTTCTTGTGCATCCGCCGGCGAATATCCGCGCGCGATTGCACTTCTGACCTCCGGAGCAATCAACGTGAAGCCTCTGATTACCGCAATCGTGCCTCTTGAGGAAGGTCCTCGCTGGTTTGAGCGGCTTTACGCGCGCGAACCAAATTTACTGAAAGTCGTACTCACTCCAGGAAACCTCTCATGACTTCAGGAACAATTCCAACCTCGCCTTCCAGCCCAGCCGCGAACGCTGATCACCCTGCGAACTCGCTATTCGACTTGACGGGCAAAACCGCAATTGTTACCGGCACCAGCCGTGGTCTCGGTCAAGGCTTCGCTCGAGCCCTTGCCAAGGCTGGCGCCGATCTTGTCCTCACCAGTCGCACACGCGCAAGTCTCGCCGCATTCGAACTCGAAATCCAGGCACTCGGCCGCCGCGCCCTTTCTCTCGAACTCGACGTGCGCTATCAGCACAGCATCGATAAGATGGTCGCCGACGCCGAATCCGCTTTTGGCCATCTCGACATTCTCGTCAACAATGCTGGCTGCAACATCCGCAAACCCGCACTCGAAGTTACCTGGGAAGATTGGAATACGATTTTGGATACAAATCTGCGCGGAAGTTTTTTCGTTGCGCAGGCCGCCGCGCGCCGCATGATTCCGGCGGGCTATGGCCGCATCATTAACATCGGCTCTGTCACCAGTGTTGCGGGCTACGCGGGCCTTGCTCCCTATGGCGCAAGCCGCGGCGGAATTCGCCAGCTCACCATGAGCCTCGCCGACGACTGGGGCAAACACGGCGTCACCGTCAATTGCCTTGCGCCCGGCTGGTTCCGTACCGAGCAGAACAAAGTTCTCTACGAGGACCGGGAATGGGTCGAATACCTTCGCGAGCGGATTCCCCTCAGACGTACCGGCGAGCCGAACGATCTTGATGGCGCGATTGTTTTCCTCGCCTCGGAATCCAGCCGCTACATGACCGGCCAAACGATTCTCGTCGATGGTGGCATTTCAACCGGCGCCGTGCGGGCACTCGGCAAATCGCGTTCGTCGCCCGCCGAAGTGTGATAAGACCTTCTACGGAGAAAATCGCATGACTGCATCGCTGACGACAGAGTCGCAATTCCGGCTTGGCGTTTTTGCCGCGCGAGCGTTCGCGCTTGCCGGGCTTTATGCGGCCCTTGGATTTGTGGCGTTCGACTCTGTAGCGTTCGCTCAGCCTGCCGCGAATCCTCTAAAATCCCTGCAAATATACTTTGTGGACGTCGAAGGCGGTCAAGCCACGCTCTTCGTCACTCCCGCGGGCCAATCGCTCCTCATCGATACCGGTTGGCCTGGCAATAACGGTCGTGACGCTGACCGCATCGTCGCTGCTGCCCACGATGCCGGCATCAAAGAAATCGACTTCGTTCTCATTACTCATTACCATGACGACCACGTCGGCGGCGCTCCGCAACTCGCCGAGCGGATTCCGATCGGCACTTTCATCGATCACGGAGAGAACCGCGAAACCACGGACGAAGTAACGCAAAAACGCTGGCTCGCCTACCAGCAACTCCTGTCGACCGGAAAATATAAACGCATCATCGCAAAGCCCGGCGATACTCTCCCCATAAAAGGGATTTCCGCCGAAATAATCTCCTCCGATGGTGCCGTTCTCCCGAAGGCTCTTCCGGGCGCTGGGCAGCCCAATCCTGCTTGCGCGAGTTCGCCGCAACCTCCAGCCGATAAAACCGAAAATCCGCGTTCTCTCGGCACGCTCATCACCTTCGGCAAACTCAAGATTCTCGATCTCGGTGATCTCACTGCCGACAAAGAACGCGAACTGATGTGCCCGGTCAACAGGATTGGGCGCGTGGACATCTACATCGCATCCCACCATGGTTTCAACCAAAGTGGCAGCGCCGCCCTCGTACACGCAATTACGCCTCGCGTTGCCATCGTCGATAACGGAGCCACCAAAGGCGGCAGTCCGTCGGTGCTGGATGTCATCAAGTCTTCGCCAAATCTCGCCGCTCTTTGGCAATTGCATTTTTCTGAAGAAGCGGGAACGGCGCACAACGCTGCGCCAGAATTTATCGCCAATCCTTCCGGGCCTGACGCCGCAAATTATCTGAAACTCACCGCAAATCCCGACGGCAGCTTTTCCGTCTTCAACTCGCGTAGCAAACAATCACAACAATACTCAGCCGGCAGCTAACGCGTTTCGCCCGGCTCGGCAATCGGTTCCATATTCCCAAGCAGAAAAATATATCCCGCGATTCCGATCGCCAAAAAGACCGCCGCCGCAATAAACGCCCACGAAAAGCTTTTCGTTCCCGCAACGATGAATCCGGTCGCAATTGGCGCGGCAATCCCTGCGAGTTGGTTGCAAAGATTCAGAATCCCGCCAACCGTTCCCACGCTCTCTTTCGGCGCAATCAAGGACGGAATCGACCATCCCACCGGCGAAGCAGCCGAGAGTCCTCCCAGCGAAACACTGATCCAGAAGACCGCTTGCTCAGGCGTCCGCGCGTATGCTGCTCCCAGAATTCCCAGACCCAGCGCCGTTCCTCCGATCAACACAGTCTGCCGCACCCGCACTGCGTTCGATCCGCGTTGGATCAACGCATCCACGAGCCATCCGCCAACAATCAAATCAGTCGCCGTCGCAACCAGCCAGGGCACACTCGTATACAGAACCGAATGCATCAGATCGACGTGCAACTCAGAGGAAAGATAGGCAGGCAGCCACGTCAGCAACAAATAGAAGCTGTAATTGTACGAGCCGAATCCCATCGCCAAGCCCAACACTTTTGGCTGCACCAGCAGATATCCCAGAGGTGCTCCGGCAGCGGCACGCGCTTGATCTTCCGGCTGCGCGCCGCCCACGCGAATGTATTCTCGCTCCGCCTCCGAAAGTCTCTCGTCTTGGCTGGGATTTTTGTAGTACGCATAAAACAAAGCAAAATAAAAGAGACTGATAATTCCCGTCGCGGCGAAATTCCATCGCCAGCCAAAATGCAAGAGCAGCATTCCCAGAATCGGCACGCCAATCGCCGAAGAAAATTTCGCCATGGAATCGAAGATCGCGGTCGCCAGGCTGCGTTCCTGCTTCGGAAACCAGTACCCGACAGCCTTGGCATTTCCAGGAAACGTCGGCGCTTCGCCAATTCCCAATAAAAACCGTGCACCAAACAGGCTGCCGATTCCCGTAGAAATTGCCGCGCCAAACGAAGCGACGCTCCAGATGATCGTGCTGATAATTCCCACGCGCCGCACGCCAAAGCGGTCCAACAATAGTCCTGAGGGAAGCTGCAACGCCGCGTACGTCCAGTTGTACGCGCTTAACAGGAATCCAAATGTGACCGTAGACATTCCGAACGCGTCGTGCAGCGCGTCCCGAGAGACCGAAAGATTTACGCGGTCAAAATAATTGACCAGCACTCCGAAGCCCAACAGTATGGCAATGCCCCACCGCCGCCGTGGCACTGCCTTGTTCATGGTGGATGGAATGGAAGACAAGTCCGTCGAGATACTCCGCCGTCTGCGCCAATTGACCTCGGTGGTCGCCAGCCGCGTGTCGCATTCTATCCCCGCTACATTCCATAACCAACAGATTCCTCCAAGGAGTCTTTCTAGGATTTCCTTCCCAGACCGACCTGCGGCAAAATCTAAAAGCACTTCGTTCAAACATGACCCGCACATCTCGCATCGTCGTACTGCTCACAAGTGTCTGGTTCATCGCCGCAGCTGCACTCGGCGCACGTCTAGGCTTCGCGTGGGATCAACAGCGAAAAATTCCTCATCAAGTTCTCGCAACGGTTCCATTCGACCAGGAAGCAGGCAACACTGCCTTGGCGCTCTCGCAAGGTAAAGGCTTCAGCAATCTTTTTCGCCAGAACACCGGCCCTACCGCGTGGCTGCCGCCTCTCTATCCTTTTCTTCTTTCACTCATCTTCCGCATTTGGAGCGCGTTTACATTTCACAGTTTTCTCGCCGCCGTTTTCTTGAATGCTCTGTTCTCCGCTACAGTCACGTTCCCGCTCTTTTCGTTCGCGCTACAAATTGCCGGACGCCATGTCGCAGTTGCCTCCTCATGGCTTTGGGTCTTTCTCCCCGCTGGCGTTATCATGCCCTTCGAGTGGATCTGGGATACGTCGCTCTCCGTGCTTCTTGCCACAACTCTTCTTTGCACGACTCTCCGCATCGCCCAATCTCGAAGGCTGTGGCTCTGGCTAACGTACGGCGCGCTCTGGGGCGTCACTCTTCTCACCAATCCTTCTCTTGGAATCGTTCTTCCCTTTCTTTTGATTTGGGCAGTGCGGCATGCACGAGCTCAAGTGAAAGTCCCCTGGCGTGCCCCAGTGTTCGCATCCGCATTGATTGTTATTTGTTGTCTGCCTTGGACTCTGCGCAACTATGGAATTTTCCATCGCGTAATTCCAATCCGTTCAAGTCTTCCGTTTGAACTCTGGATCGGCAACAACGACATTTTTGACGAACACGCCATCGGCGGCCTCCGACGCATCACCCGCTTTGAGGAAACGCGCCACTATTCGCAAGTCGGCGAAAACGCCTACCTCGACGAAAAGTCCCGTCTCGCGAATTCTTTCATTCAACAAAAGCCGTCGCTTTTTCTTCGTCTCACCGCCAGAAAAATCGTCGCCACCTGGACAGGCACCGAACATCCGCTCGCCGACTTCCGTCGCGCAGACTCCCTTCTCGTTCGCATCATCATTCTCGGCAATTTGATTCTCTTCCTCGGCATGTTTCTAGGGATCGCGCTGCTCGTCCGCTCGAAGAGTTCTTTTGCGTTTCCGATCGCGGTGTTCCCCTTGCTCTACCCGCTCATCTATTACCTCACGCACACCTCCTTGCGCTATCGTCATCCTATCGACCCATTACTGGTGTTCCTCACGGTCTTTGCCGTAGCAGATCTTTTCTTTCGCTATCGCCGTAAACCTTCTGACATTTCTCCGGCATCATAAAAACGATTTAAACCTGGCAATTTCGGAGTACAATGCGCAGCGGCGAATTTCAAAGGAGTTTTCCATGCGTCGTGTCTTACTTGTTCTGTTCAGTTGCTTTTTGTCCACCGCGTCTCTCTTTGCACAGCAAAAACTTTCCCCTCATTGGGAAGAACTCACCGCCGACGATTTCCACCGCGCTATTGAAGTCTCCAAAGGCACTTGCGTCCTCCCCATCGGCATTCTGGAAAAGCACGGCCCGCATCTACCGCTTGGTACCGACCTGCTAAACGTTCGCTACGCCTCGCTCCACGCCGCGGAAAAGGAATTCGCTGTCGTCTTCCCTGAATATTATTTCGGACAGATTTTCGAAGCCAAACACGAACCCGGCACCATAGCTTACAGTCGCGGAATTCAGCTAAATCTGTTGCAAGAAACCACCGACGAGATGGCGCGCAACGGCTGCAAAAAAGTGCTCCTGGTCAACGGTCATGGAGGCAACGAGAGTCTTTTGCCCTATTTCGCGCAAACGCAGCTCGATAAGCCGCACGACTACGTGGTCTACGTGCAGTGGGGACAAAATTCCCATCCAAAAAACTCGCTGAAGAAGGATCCGCTCGACATGCATGCAGGCCAATCCGAAACTTCGAACACCATCGTCACCCATCCCGATCTCGTGCACATGGATCGGGTTAAACAAGAATCCGGCGCTGACCAAAAGCACGATCCGCTGCCCGAAACTGTGTACACCGGCATCTGGTGGTACGCGCGCTTCCCCGATCACTATTCCGGCGACGGCTCTCTCGCCAGCAAGGAACTTGGCGAAGCCGACATGAAATCGTGGATTGACACAATCGAGGAAGCCATTCGCGCCGTCAAGGCCGACGAAAATAGCCTGAAACTTCAAAATGAGTTTTACGAAAAGAGCCACCACCCTCTGGACACCAAGCAGTAGTCGAATTCGATGACCGACCGCGCCCACAAACTCGGCGACAAATCACTGGGCATGGACTCGTCGATCAGCCGGCGCGATTTTCTCGGCGCAACGCTGCTCGCTTCCGGAGCACAGCTCCTAAACCCGTTTTCTCCCGCGCAACTTCTCGCCAAACAACCACACGCCGCGCTTCCCGGTTCCACGGAAGACTGGAACGGATACGGCGGCGTCGGTGAATACGCAGACAGCAATGGCAATACCTGGGAAGTTCTTCGCGCCGGGCATAAATTGCGGGACGCAAATCTCGCCGCATTCCTGAAAGACGCGGCTGACACTGGTGAACTCTACGACTGCGTAGTAGTCGGCGGCGGAATCAGCGGACTCGCGGCTGCCGCGCTCTTTCTTCGCCAGGCACGGCCCGGTTCGAAATGTCTGGTCCTTGAAAACCATCCCATTTTCGGCGGCGAAGCCAGGCAAAACGAATTTGACGTTGACGGCTATCGCGTCGTTGCGCATCAAGGCTCGGCAATCTACTTCGTGCCCTATCCACGCAGCTTTCTTGCTGATTTCTACGACGCCATCGGTCTTCACGAGCCTCGCCTCTCATACCAAGCCTGGGCCGGTTCACACGCCGCCATGACCATCGGTCGCACTCCGTACGACTCCGCCGGAATGTCCACGGGACAATATGGCTTCTGGTTTGCTCCGAAATTCATCGCCAACGACTCCGAGAGATACAGCGGCAAGTGGCTTGTCGATCCCGTTGGCCGCAAATTTGCAGGTGCTCCCGTAACCGACGCCGCCCGCACAGAACTTCTCCACTGGTACTCCGGCGGCGCCGCGGATCATTCAAAGTTCGCTCCACCCCAATATGAAGGCGATGAAGTGTCGCGCAGCCTCGACGCAGTTACGCTCGAAGACCATTACATCCAGCGTTTCGGCCTCACGCGCGAATTCATTCGTAAATATCTTTCTCCCGATCTCGGCGGAGGCTCCGGCCTCGGCGCGGACGCCCTCTCTGCATTTTCCGAATATGCCGCCGATTTGCTGCATCCCTACGAGAAAAATGGCGAAGCGGTCCAGATGTTTCCCGGCGGCAACACCACCATCGCGCGGCTGATCGTGAAGACTTTAATTCCCGCAGCCTTCGCCGGCGATCCCACTCCGGACGGCGTTACGCGCAGCCCAATAAATTTCGCGGCGCTCGATCGCGCAGAATCTCCATCACGCATTCGACTCGGTTCGACCGTTCTTCAGGTCGCACATGAAGGCGATCCAGCGCGCGCCGATTCACTCCAATTGATTTATGAGAAAGATGGCAAGCTGCAGCGCGTCCGTGCACGCTGCGCGGTCATGGCCGGCGGCAACTGGACGACCAAACACATCATCGTAGATCTTCCGTCAGCGCAAAAAACCGCCTACTCGCAATTTTTCCGCTCGCCCTGCATCATGGCCAATATCGCCGTACGCAACTGGCGCTTCCTCGCGAAACTCGGCATCTCCGGTTGCCGCTGGTTTGGCGGAGATATCGGCAACTATTTCGAGCTTCGCCGCATGGCTCTTGTCGGTGACGTGCCGCCGCAAATCACTCCCGATTCTCCGGTCGTTCTTACCGTAAAAATTCTATTTTCGTATCCGGGACTTTCGACCGAAGCGCAAGGTCATCGCGGCCGTGGCGAACTTCTCGCCACTTCCTTCCGCGAATACGAACGCCGAATCCGCAACCAGTTCTCCCAAATGTTTTCTTCCGTTGGATTCGACGCGCAACGCGACATTGCCGGCATCGTGCTCAACCGCTGGGGGCACGCCTATTTGAGTCCCCAGCCCGGCTTCTTTTTCGGTACTGGCGGGAAGCCCGCGCCTCGCGAAGTTCTCCGCGCAGCCCCGTTCGGCCGCATCACGTTCGCAAACACCGATCTTGCCGGCGCGATGGATCACCGCTTTTCCATTCTCGAAGCGCGGCGCGCGGTGTCTCAAATATTTGACGCGGTGCTGGATTGAAGATTTGACGAGCAGTAGTTCTCGGCGGGTCTGTCGTTAGCGGATGCGGCGCAACTGCTCGAGCCATCGCTCCAGCGTGCCGTGATACTTTTCCCCGATGTCCAGAAATTCGATTCCCATTCCGATACGCGGTTTCACGATGCGCACAACGGCAAGCGCTTCCACTGTCTGATCCTTCCGCGTCAGCGTAAGCCGCACACGGCTGCCCAGAGGAAAAGGCTTGCTGGTGCATACAAAGCACCCGCCCATCGAAAGATCCGAGGTCACACCAGTGGCGGAGGTTCCGGCTTCCATATCCAGGCATTCGGCATCTGCTGCGAATGGATGCCGAATCGCGTACCGGCGGTCGCGCACTAAGAGAGAGCGTGGCCCACCCTTGCTTAAATGTTCGTCCATAGAGATAACGTTCTTCACGGCGGCTGAGTTCCATCCGACAGGTTGTCGGACCTATACCCTTTTAGGTTCACTCTAAGTGTGCCGGCAAATGGGCCCTGTAAACCCGTCCCGCGAAATGAATTTGCGAAAAGATAACCGTCCATCCGGCCAGTGCGCTCTCCGGGAGCTCGCCTTACTGGTATTAGTGGCTACGACAATCGCGCCACCTGCCCGCTCAACGCGTCTTTCCCCGTTGCTAGACTGTTGTTTAGACGGTGTTTCTCCCTTTCATGACCACTACGCGCACTGAAGGCCTGCGGCAAAGCGATCGCGTATCCATCCGCATACCTCTCGAGGCTTCCTGGATGGATGGCTCTGGCTTGGTGCGTCGTCTCGTCGCGCATTCCCTGCTTATCAGCCGCAATGGTGGTGTGCTTCGTATGCAGGAAAAATTCTTCCCCGGTCAGGAGATTTCCCTAAAGCGGCCTCTTGAAGGAGACGGTATCAGGTCCGCGCGCGCTAGAATCGTCGCGGAAATCGATCACGAACCCGAAGGTTTTCTCTACGCTGTCCATATTCTTGAGCCGCGCTTGGATTTCTGGGACGTCGAATTTCCCTCTCCTCACAAAGCCGAAGAGGCGCTCGCCCGCCTCCTGATGGAGTGCAGCTTTTGTCAGCGCCGCGAAGTCGTTTATCTCAACGAACTGGAACTGAAGTCATTCGAATCGCGCAAATGCGTCGCGCGCATTTGTAAAGTCTGCGAGGCGCCATCGATCTGGGTCGAGGCACAATCCGAACTCGTCTCGCCTGAATCGCAAGCCGCGCGCGGGTCAGAGGTTGGCCGCTTTGCGGCCACTCATGAGGACGACCGCGTTCTCCCTCGTCGCAACCGCACTCGCGTTAAAGCTCGCGTCCTTGCTTGCATCCGTCGCCGCGGCTTCCAGGAAGAAGTCGCTGTCTGCGAAGATCTCTCGAAAGGCGGCATCGCCTTCCGCAG
>Ga0137403_10009138_pt1 | contig 11036 bp, 8 predicted proteins | sample CZOMad2_1_16fung_FD_122057 | JGI IMG/M metagenome (GOLD analysis project Ga0137403, IMG submission 122057) | Vadose zone soil fungal communities from Angelo Coast Range Reserve, California, USA - CZOMad2_1_16fungal (Hybrid Assembly) | ecosystem: Environmental > Terrestrial > Soil > Vadose zone...
ACCGCACGCACCGTCGCGTGGAGATTGGCTGGACGTGGGTGGCGCGCGAGTGGCAGCGCACGGCGGTAAATACCGAGGCCAAGTACTTACTGCTAAAACATGCGTTCGAAACGCTGGGTTGCATCCGAGTGGAACTTAAGACCGATTTGCTGAACGTGATATCACGTGCGGCGATGCTGCGCATCGGGGCGCGGCAAGAAGGAATCTTTCGAAACCACATGATCACGGCGAACGGGCGCATCCGCCACACGGTTTACTTCAGCATCGTCGATTCCGAATGGCCGGCGGTGAAAGCCCGGCTGGAGTCCCTGCTGCATTCTCGCCAAGCCTAGTCTGGCATCCCGATTCGGACTGGCAGCATTTTGAGCAACCAACGCCAATCGAAAACCCCTTACCAAGGAGTGATACGGGTACAATTCACTTTATTCAGGAGCCAGATTGGATAGACCTTCTAATCCGAGCGATCGCCGGCGAAGCGAGCGCGTGATGCTGCAGATGAAAGTCACGGTGATCGCCGAGGACACCCAGCGCCATGCGCGCCGGGAGGAGGCGCTGACGCAGGTGGTCAATGCGCACGGCGGCTTGCTGAAGATGAAAATGGACGTGCAACTCGGCCAGCCCATGCTTCTGGTGAACCCGCAGAACCAAGCGGAGCAAAAGTGCCGGGTTATACGCGTGGACGACACAGCATCGGAGTATTTTTCGGTGGCGTTCGAATTCGACGCGCCCAACCCCAAGTTCTGGCCGGTCGTTTTTCCACCCGCGGACTGGAAGGCTCCGTCTCCCTGATTCGCAGGGAATCGCTCACTTTGCAAGACGACTTTCCACCGCAACTCTTCCAGCCATGCCGTGTTCAGTGCGTAGGAGACTGTGTCCGTTCTGGAGGACGGTCTGATGAAGAATTTTACGAATGGCATGGGAAAATCGCCGCTTCTGGCGGCTACGGTTTTGATTTGCGGGTTGCTGTTTGCCGGATGCGACGAGCACCTCGAGGTGACGCGCGATCCGGGCATCCCCGTGCACAAAGGGAGCACGTGGGCGTGGCGGCCGATGGCGGCGCCCAGGGACGGGGACCGGCGTCCCGTTGTTTCACGCGACGTGATTTCGCGGAGAGAAACCATCGCGCGCGATCCTTACGGCAGCAATGATATGGTGCGCGAGCGGGTTCGCATCGCCATCGAGGAGACGCTTACTTCCAAAGGATTGCGGCAGGTGAGCGACCCGCGCGATGCGGATTTTCTCGTGGAATACCACCTGGCGGTGCGCAAGCATGACGTTACCCTGCAGCGCGTCTACCCGAGTTCCTATCCGGGAGTCGTTTGCGGACCGTACGGATGCTGGGAATCGTGGGGCTGGGGTCCGCCGGTCGTTGGCTACGAAAATATCCGGTACCGCGAAGGGACCATTGTGTTTGACCTCGTGGAGCAGTCGTCGAGGCGGCTGGCGTACCGCGCGGTCGGCCAGAAGCCGGTCAATCGCCACACCTTCCGTCAAGACGAGATTACCGAGTTCGTCCATCACATGCTGGGGAAGCTGAAGAGCAGCGGCTAATACACGGAGCAAGAAAATTGCGCGGCACCAAACCCGGTTGTCCCTGGCAGCGGCCCGCTTGTCCCCCGCTTGTTGAATGCTCGGGCGCCGTTTGCTATCACTCCCCGCATGACAAACACAGAACTGGTATCCTCTCGGGCCATGAACGGCACCCAAACGAACGAAAGTTCGCACCAAAGCCCGCTCTCGCGATGGGTGTTTGTTGTCGCGGCCATTTATTTTCTGTTGCACCTGTTGACAGCGACGCGTTATGGATATTTTCGTGATGCACTCTATTACCTGGCGTGCTCGGAGCACCTGGATTGGGGCTACGTAGACCAGCCGCCGTTGATTGCGGGGCTTGGCTGGGTTGCGCGGCATACCCTGGGGACGTCGCTGCCCGCGCTTCTATTTTGGCCGGCACTCGCAGGGGCTGTACGCGTCGTACTGACCGCCGCGTTTGCGCGAGAATTGGGAACTGGCCGATTTGGCACAGTACTGGCCGCCGTCCTGAGCGTTACGCCCCCGGTGTGGTACGTCATCGATCATCAGTTCGCCATGAACCCGCTGGAGCCCGTTTTCTGGACGGGCTGCGCGTTTGTCATCCTGCGGATGATCAAAACCGGAAATTCGAGGCTTTGGCTTGCTTTCGGGGCGATCGCTGGTCTCGGCCTGCAAAACAAATATTCGATCGCGGTTTTTGCCTTTGGGCTGCTAGCTGGTCTGCTGCTTTCACCGCATCGTAAACTGCTGCTCACGCCGTGGCTCTTCGCCGGGGGTGGCGTGGCGCTGCTAATCTTTTTGCCAAATCTTCTCTGGAACATGCACCATCACTGGCCGTTCCTCGAGCTGATGCACAACATCCGTGCTTCGGGAAAAGACGTGGTGCTCTCTCCGCTTGCGTTTCTAGCGCAACAGATTCTCGTCATGGGCCCAGTGAGCTTTCCTTTCTGGCTTGCCGGGCTCCTTTTTTATTTATTTTCACGAAATGCGAGACACTTCCGTACATTTGGCTGGGCCTTTGTCATCACCCTCGCGTTCTTTTTGATGGCGCACGGGAAAAATTATTATTCCGCGCCGGCCTATTGCATTGTGCTCGCCGGAGGCGCCGTAGCGGCCGAACGCTTGCTTGCAGCGCCATTTTTCGAGGGAAGGCCACGAGTGCGCGCGGCTCTGAGGCCGCTGGCATTCACTTGGCTCATCGTCGGCGTGCTGCTGCTCTTGCCGGCGTTTCTCCCCGTATTACCTGTTGATGGTTACCTGAGATTTCAGGAACATTTGCCCTTCACGATTCCCCGCTCCGAACACAGCCACATGGGGGCGGCGCTGCCGCAGTATTATGCGGACGAATTCAACTGGCAGGAGATGGTGCAGGCTGTGGTGCGCGTCTATCAGACACTGACGCCGGAGGAACGGGCAAAGACGGCCATATTCACCAATAATTATGGCGAAGCTGCAGCGATCGACTTTTTCGGGCCGAAATACGGATTGCCCAAAGCCATTAGCGGCCATCAAAGCTATTTTCTGTGGGGGCCGCGGAACTACACGGGCGAGATCGTAATTCGGATCGGGGCAACGATCGAAGACGTGAGATCCGGCTACGAAAGCGTGGCGGCTGCCGCTAGCATCGAGAACCCCTACGCCCTTTATTATGAGACCCGGCCGATCCTGCTCTGCCGCGGCCGGAAGGAAAATTATCAAACGCATTGGGACAGCGTCAAAAAATGGGAGTAGCGACGAACATGGGAACGAACTAGAACGGTGATTCACGGGGAAGCGCGGAATCCTCCCTCTTTAGTATGCAGTGCGCGCAACTGAATTTTGAGCCAAGTGGCTTGCCTCCTTTTCCGTTTCCTTTTATCCTCGTTTTCCCATGGAACTCAAAGATCGCGTTGCGTTGATTACCGGCTCGGGACGTGGGATTGGCCGCGCCATCGCACATCTTTTCGCGAAGGAAGGCGCGGCAGTTTTTTTGACGGCACGCACGCAGAGAGAACTCAGCGCGACCGCGGAAGAAGTCTCCAAAACCGGCGGGCGCGCCGGTTTTGCGGCGGCCGACTTGACGCAGGAGGCCGAGTGCGCGCACGTCGTCGCAGCGTGCCGCGAAAAATTCGGCAGCGTGGACATTCTGGTGAACAATGCCGGGCATTACGGCCCGGTGGTTCCGGTGGAGGGCTATCCGCTGGCGGAATTCGACAAAGTAATTTCGATCCATCTACGAGCGGCATTTCTGTTGTCCAAATTGGTGCTTCCAGAGATGTACGCGCGGAAATCGGGCGTGATCCTCAATATGTCAAGCCTCTCGGCCAAGGCCGCATACTCGTGGGGCTCGGCTTACGCGGCGGCAAAAGCGGGGATGCTGGGCCTGACGCGCGTTACAGCGGCGGAAGGAGCGCGCAAAGGTGTGCGCGTGAACGCCATTTGTCCCGGGCCCGTGACGGAGACGCAGATGTCCAAGGAACTGGGCGCCGTGCTCGCGAAGAAAATGGGCGTGAGCGCCGACGAGCAATTGGCTGGTTTTCTGAATGGCTTGCTACAAGGCCGTGCACAGACGGCGGAAGAGATTGCACGCGCCGCGTTGTTCCTCTGCTCAGATCAATCGAGCGCGATGACGGGCCAATCGATTAACGTCGATGGCGGCGTCGCGTTTTACTGATGACGACGCCGCTCGGCGCCGAACGCACACCCTATTCGAAGCGAAGGACGACGATCGGGTCGGGCGCGAAGCCGCTTGTCCTACGGGAGGACTTTTAGACTTCCTGCGCCCGCCACGAAGTGCTTCTGTCTCTGACTGGGAAGGCCTTCTGCACTATAGCCAGAGCTCTCTGGCAAGTCACCATTATCGGCGCGCAGGTGCTTCAGATAGTTCGGCCGCAGGGAGGCAATCAGTTCCCGGCGGCTCTTGGACACGAGCGGCTTACCGACGTGAATCTTGCCCAGGCCCTGAAGGATCCTTTCCGGCGCCACACCCGCGAACATCATCAGCGGCCAAGTAAAATTGGGTCCGTTCAGTTTGCGCAAACGGTAGAGCCACATGAACAATGATCCAGCGCGCCAGGCCAGCGGGCCCCACCAGCTATACTGGCCGGGGCGCAAGTTGTGCTTCCAACACTTCATCATGAGCTGCCATTGCAGGGGGCTTAGCTGCCTGGTGTGAGTGACGCCTCTTTGATGCTCCATGCGCGTGTCGTGCAGCGGAGTGAAAATGGAAGGCACCAGAAACGCAAATAGGCCGCGGCGCTCCATCTCATACACCAGATCGAGCGTTTCTCGAACGTCCTGATCCGTTTCGTCCGGATTGCCAACCATCAGCGTCATCATGGGGAACCAGTTGTTCTGGTTGGCAACGCGCAGCCCTTCGAGAACGAGGCTAGGCCATTCGTCAATGGAAAATGGAACGCCCTTGCTGGGCATGATCTGGCGGGCCATGCGCACGGAGCCGGTCTCAAGCCCAATCAAGGGGACGAGGGCCTTCTTCTGCGGGTGGGTGCTGAGAAGCGGCAAATGAATAGGACTCTTCGGGAGCAGCACTTCCGAGAGCTGCCGGATCAATCCCGGATCCACGACGAAAGGCGCTATCGTGCAGTGGCTTAGTAAATGATGCTCCACTCCTGGCGTGTTGACGATTTCCGTATAAAGGTCCACCAGCGCTTCGCGGTTGGGAAAGAAGAACGGAGTGTCCGTGTGCACCTGGCCCCAGATGAACATGTCCTCGGTGGCCAAGGAGATCACCTTGTTACCCTGTCGCACGTTGGCGCGCACTGCGTCCATGATCCGCGCCTTGGGCATATCAATCTGCGGGTTCAAGTCCGGCACGCAAAACTGGCACCTGCGACCGCAGCCGGTAGTCATCTCCACCACGCCGAAGGTGGTGCGCTTGTCGGGGAAGAGGATGGCGTCGCGCGAGGTGGGGTGAGCCAAGCTGATTTCTCGCGGGAGCGCTTCTCCCGCAATCGCCTTACGGAACAGCGCAAGGGTGTCGGCGGATTCGCTGCGGCCTTCCGCGACGCAATCAATGCCCAACTCCTCGAAAGTGTTTGTTTGCGTGATCTGCCAGCCGCCGGAGCCACCGACCACCACCTGAAAATTTTTGCGGTACGGGCTGGACTTGATCTTGTCAAACATCGCGCGGGAGTAAATCGAATTCAGCGGCTCCTTCGACGAGCCGAAAATAGAGGTGTAAACGCCTGCGGCAAACGTGACGCCCAGCGGGTTGTGCGTGGAAACGGCGACAACGCGGGTGTTCGGCCCGATGAATTTGTCCAGATCATCGGGGAAGCAGGCCACCACCTCGTCCGCAACGTATTCGCGCAGCAGGGACTTCTCGAGCACGCGCACCCCGGCGGGCATGTATCGTGCAGAGCCATCCTCGTTATGCTCCACCTCGCGCCACTTGGGATACTTCTTGTCTAGAACAAATTCCAGCCATTGGGGCAGCGAGGCCAGAGCCATCTGGATGAAGTAACCGGCGTGGTCAATCGATTCGGTCAACGGTGCCGTCAGAACGATGAGTTTGCCGCCGGCGGCAGGAGCGTAGCGCGCCGCATCGGTTGCATTCTCTAGGGCTGGATTATGATGCAGGTCTTCCGTCTCGATGGCCGTTTGCACGAACACGTTTGCTCCCCCTCCGGAGTAACGTCGCGGACTAAATGCGTCCAAGTGCGCCGGATTATACACTCGAATATGCTTCACAGTGGTACGCGAAGTAAGTCACTACCCTTCATTGACTTGTCTTGCGGAGAAACCTAGAATCCACGAACGTCCGGTTTCAGCCCCATGGTCGAGCAAACCATCTCGCATTACCGCATTACCGAGAAGCTCGGTGCCGGCGGGATGGGCGTCGTCTATAAGGCGCTCGACACCAAGCTCGAGCGCACCGTCGCGCTGAAGTTCCTGCCGGGCGGAGTTGCCGTCAGCGAAGAGGAGAGAAAGAACCTGCTTCGCGAGGCGCGCGCCGCCTCCGGGCTCGATCATCCCAATATCGGCGTCATCCACGGGCTTGAAGAGTCCGATGACCATCAACTTTTTATCGTAATGCAGTATTACGAGGGCGAAACCCTCGCGCACAAGATTTCGCGCGGAATGATTCCCGTTCGCGAATCGCTCGACCTAGCCATCCAGGTCGCACGCGGGCTCAACGCGGCGCACACGCACAATATCGTGCACCGCGACGTCAAGCCCTCAAACGTCATCATCACCAGGGAAAAGGTCGCAAAGATTGTCGACTTCGGACTCGCCCGCGTGGTCGCCTCCATCAGCTCCACGCAAAGCATTTCGTCAACCGGAACGCTTCCCTATATGGCTCCGGAGCAAATCCTCGGCGAGCCGATTGATCAGCGCGCCGATCTGTGGGCCCTCGGCATCATCATCGTCCAGATGATGACCGGCAGCCATCCATTTCTACGACCGAGCACGGCCGCGATGACCTTCGCAATCCTGAATCAGCCGCCTGCAGCGCTGGACGTGGTTCCGCCTCCGCTTCAACCCGTTCTTTACCGCGCGCTCTCGAAAAAGCCGGAGAACCGTTACACCAGCGCCGACGAGATGCTTCGCGACCTGGAAGCCGCGCGCGCGGAAATGATTTCAAGTCCCGCTGCGCCCGCGGAGCCGACACTTACACGCGCCATTACTCCGCGGGAGCTCAAGCAATACATGCAGAACGCGGCCACGCCGAGCTGGACCACGGGCATCTCAAAAAAGACGAAGTGGCTTCTGCTCGGATCGTTCGGGCTGCTCTTTGCCGCGATGGCCGCCTTCTTGCTCCCTCCGGTGCGCGATCGATTTGCGGGACTCGCCTCCGCCAGCAGCGAAAAACATATCGCGGTTCTGCCGTTCGCCAATTCCGGCAATGATCCCGAATACCAGACGGTCGCGGATGGTTTGATGGACTCAATGACCAACAAAATCTCAAACCTGGAGGCTGCGCAGCAGTCGCTTTGGGTGGTGCCTGCCAGTGTCGTCCGTTCTCGCAAAGTCAGCGATCCCTCCTCAGCGTTCCGCGAACTCGGCGCCACCATGGTTGTTCAGGGAAGCGTCGATCGCAAAGGTTCAGAGGTCTACTTGACGGTGGTGCTGATTGATTCAAAGCGTCTGCGCCAGATCGGCTCGGCACAATTAGAAGACCGCAGCGGCGACTTAGCAGCGCTCCAGGACCAAGCCGTCACGCGCATGGCCCGGCTGATGAAGGTCAGAGTGTCCGAGGCGGCCCGTACGCCGGCGGGCAGTGTCGCGCCCAGCGCGTATGAGTCTTACCTCAAGGCGCTCGGCTATCTGCAGCGCTACGACAAGCCTGGCAATCCTGATCTCGCCATTTCCGCGCTGAATTCCGCGATACAGAAGGACCCACGTTTTGCTTTGGGCTACGCGACCCTCGGAGAAGCTTATCGCCTGAAATTCCTGATGGATCATGACCCGGCTTCGGTCGAGCAAGCCTTCGCAAATTGCCGCAAGGCCGTCGAGCTCGATGAGCGTCTTCCCGCCGTGCACGTTACTCTGGGTAAACTCCAAACGACTCTTGGCAAGAACGACCTCGCCCTTCAGGAATTTCAAAAGGCTCTCGACATCAATTCGCGCGATGCCAGCGCGTTGATGGGCCTGGCCGATGTGTACGAGCACATGGGCCGTATCCCAGACGCCGAAACCAATTACAAGCGCGCCATCGCTCTTCGGCCGGACTACTGGGAAGGATATCTCGCGCTCGGAGAATTTTACGACCGCCAGAAACGCGCGCAGGACTCCATCGCGCAATACCGCCGCGTCATCGAACTCACTCCCGACAACCCCGAGGCGTACAGCGATCTCGGCGTCGTGTATCTGGAGCTCAAGGATTCTGGGTCCCATGCCGCGGCGGAAGCGGCGTTTCAGAAATCCATTCAGCTCGCGCCCAACTATCAGGCGTACGCCAACCTGGGCTGGTTGTACATGGAGCAAAAGCGATATGCCGAAGCTGCCGCTGCTACGCGTAAAGCCCTCGAGCTCAACGACAAGGATTGGCGCGTGTGGTCAAATTTGCAGCTCGCCTACACATGGCTGAAGGATGACAAAAACATGCGTGCCGCGCGCGCAAGGACGCTGAGCCTTCTGGAACAATACGCCTCACTGAATTCCCAGGAAGCCCCCGTACAGTCCATGCTGAGCATGCTCTATGCAGAGGACAAACTGCGCGAAAAAGCCCTCGCGCGCGCGAATGCCGCCCTCGCCCTGGCGCCCAAAGATGCGTGGATTCTCGCCGATATCGCGGAGACCTATGATGACCTCGGCGACCGTAAGCGCGCCATCCAATACGCTCAGGAGAGCCTCAAGAACGGCTATACTCTGGCTGATCTTCATGAGCGGCCCGCCCTACAAGGGCTCCTCGCTGACCCGAGCTTCCGGCCCCGCGGAAAGCAGTGAATTTCGAAAGGAGAATCACCGTGGATACAACTGGAGCAGCAGAAGCAAAACACTCTACCTTGCCCCAATCCGCAACGATAACGATCAACGAGCAAAAACCATACCCCGCAGGCACCGTAGAGGTAGCACCCGACATGGGCAGGGTCCACTTCGAGAACAAGGATAAGAAGGAATATCGCCTGCGCCTGTGGAAGCCAAAGACGGAGCCGAATGCGGGTATAGATATACTGCTTCCCGCAGGCGGGCTCGTCACTGTGGTCATCAAGAAAAATGATGAATACGAATACAGCGTGATTCAGTTCGACGGTGGCAATGCTGCGACCGGCAACGGCGGCGGCCCCATTCGGAACTGAGTCGCTGCCCGGCAGGCGACGGGGACACGTCCTGCGGGCGCGGCTCTATCGAAGTTAGCGCATTTCGAGTGCGATTCGCTTTCTCCGTGCGCTTCAATTTATCCATCTCCGCTCCCAACCCTCTGTGGGCTTGGCCGAAGAATATGCGGACTTATACGCTCATTTCACTTCGTTCTTGTAAACCGCGCCGCCTTTCATCACAAACTTAACATTCTCTAATTCTGTGATGTCTTTCAACGGGTCCCCGCTTACGGCAACGATGTCCGCCCACTTCCCTGCTTCGATGGTTCCCACTCTGTCGGCCCAGCCAAGCAGCCCGGCGGGGACGGAAGTGCCGGCGCGAATCGCTTGCATCGGCGTCATCCCGTATTGGACGTAGTATTCGAATTCCTTCGCTTGGTTGAGTTTTTTCCAATCGAAACCGCCGGCATCGGTCCCAAGCGCGATCTTCACACCCTTCTTAAGGGCTTTCGAAAAATTCTCGCGCTCCAATGCCGCCATCTTTTCCCAGTTGCCACCACGGCCGGGCGCAACGTAAACGCCGACGGTGATCGTGGGCACCCAGTAAACGCCTCTCTTGGCCATTTCATCCATCAGCGCTTCCGTGAGTCCATCGCCATGCTCGATGGTGTCCACACCGGCGCGCAGCGCGGCCGCGATGCCATCACTGCCGATGGCGTGCGCGGCAACTTTCTTTCCGAGCCGATGCGCTTCGTCCACAATCGCCTTGGCTTCCTCGTCCGTGAAATTCACCATCGAATGAAGCGCTCCGTCCGATTCGAAATGGTAGCGGCGGTCGGAGTAATATTTGATCCAGTCGGCTCCATACATCACTTGTTCGCGCACCGCCCTCCGCGCGCCGTCAGCGCCGTCGACGTACTGCACTCCGGTCGGCACTTTCAATTCCCACGAATACCCAAGCAGCGGGTACATCCCCGTCGGCGTCATCGCGCGCGTAGCCACCTGCATGCGCGGGCCGGGCACTTCGCCATTCGCGATCGCGGTCTTCACGTCCACGTCGGCGTACATGGCGCCTTCGGTTTCCAGATCGCGGATGGATGTAAATCCATGGGACAGGGCGATGTACGCATTCCGCGCCGCGAGAATGGCCCGGTAAGGAATCGATTGCTTCAACAACTGCTCGTCATATTCTTCGGCCGTGATATCGCCTTGCAGGAGAACGTGCGTGTGCGTATCAATCAATCCGGGCAGGACCGTAGACTTCGAGAGATCAATGACATACGCGCCAGACGGAGTATTTCCGCCCGGCGTGACGGACACAATCTTGTCCCCCTCAATCAAGATGAGCGCATTCTCGATCGGTTTGTCGCTCTTTCCATCAATCAGTTTTCCCGCCCGGATTGCAACCCGATGCGAGCTCTGAGCGGCGGCGAGCACGGGTACGGCCAGGCAGAACAGGATTGCGGCTAGGATTCGGCGCATCGGAACTCCTCTCAAGGAGGCCAAGGGTACCAGAGACGAAGGAATTCGTCGCGTTCCCTGGCCCTGCTCCGAGAAACCGGTGCGGTGCCGAACGAAAAACCAATCGAGACATCGACAAGCGCGCGAGCTTCGGCTAACATCACCCGCGGGGTCGCAAAGGGGACAGCGGAAAGATGCACCTTTGCGAACGAGCTTCAGCATCTGGTCAGGTATGTCCCAATGGGAATGAGATTCGGAACTTAATTTTCCGGGAGGAGATGTGAGTCAGTCCAATCTCGCCAGCGCTCCACGCAACATGAATGGCGAAGACGCGCGCCG
>Ga0137403_10009139_pt1 | contig 11036 bp, 10 predicted proteins | sample CZOMad2_1_16fung_FD_122057 | JGI IMG/M metagenome (GOLD analysis project Ga0137403, IMG submission 122057) | Vadose zone soil fungal communities from Angelo Coast Range Reserve, California, USA - CZOMad2_1_16fungal (Hybrid Assembly) | ecosystem: Environmental > Terrestrial > Soil > Vadose zone...
AAACGGCTTGAGAATCTATACGCCCAGGTGCGCAAGATTCGCGAAGGCAAAACAGGTTACGAACGGCTTGGCGAAATCTGGGAAACACAACAGGCCGAACATCCCGAAGACTGGTTGTTGTCGATGGAAATTTTCGAAATCCTCGACACAACCGATCAGCAGCCGGAGCTGAAGGCCAGGATCGAGAAGTTCCTAAACGAGAAGAAGGCGAAGACCAAGGATCTTTCCACGCTGATCGGTTGGGGATTTCGTTTGGTCGAATACCACAAGAAACCTGAGTATCAGGCGGCGCTACAAGCCTCAGCGAAGTAGTATACAACCCTCACCGGCGCTTCGCGTCCGCCTCTCCCTGGCCGGGGAAAGGATTGAGGTAAGGGTTCGGGCGAATTATGGGATCTCTCTCGCCTTGAAGTGACGTCTGCCTTTTATCGCCTTCGCGTATTCGCCCTCGGTTTGTCATCTCGCGCGAAATCGAGAGATCTCTGAAAACAGCTCTCTCCTAATCAGAGATTCCTCGACTTCGCTCGGAACGACAGCCGTGGTCGGGTGTGATTAAACAGTTTCGTCTTTGAAGTGCCGTTTGCCTTTTAGCGCCTTCGCGTATTCGTCCTTGCTTAGGATATTCTCATCGAGCTGCATGTCGGTCCGAAGAAAGTTTTGGAACCATGTTTCAATTCGTTGTCGATCTCGCAGCACTTCCTCGGTGATGTAATTGGCGTCGATGTTGATACAGATCGCGCCAACGATTCCAAACTCCTTTCGCTTAATGGGGATCGTCGTGCATTTGAATTTTCGCGTGCCGATGTTCAGCTCGTAATTCAGTTTGTCTTCGTTAAGGAGCTGACGCTTCTTAAGATCGATCAGCAGATTCGTCGTGCCGTCGCGCAAGTGCCTGCCGGTCGCATTGTTTTCCAGTACGATGAGCGAATGTGATGGGTCAGCGAGATTGTGGAGCAAGATCTCGATTCCGATATTCGGAAAGGATTTTCCAATCAGCCGGACAATCCGCTCGTAGTTTTCGAGGAATTCGTGCGTGTCATCGGCGATTGTCTTCCCGTTATATTTCTCGAACAACTGCGCGTACACCTTTTGCTCCGCGGGTTCGAGTTGTGCGCGTACATTATTCTGCTCGCCGATAAAAATGAGCTGTCGCGCCGCCGTATGATCTTCGTTCTTGAGGAAGTAATGCATGCCCAGGCGAAAATCTTTCAGACTGAATTCACCAAAGTTTTCGCGAGTTACGGTGAACGGATAGAAATCGTATTCTTCCAGATTCTTCCCGAACTCGCGACGCCGCTCCTTGTATTTTCCCCAGAGGAAACCCATCGCCAAAAACAGCAGCGATACAACGATCGAAGCGACAATGTTAATACTGAGCTCGCTTTGCAGCACCTTGATCATCACACTTATGTTTTGTGCGCTGTAGCCACCGGCCTGTGGCCGGTTCTTTTTGGCGAACTGGCGCTCCTTCTGAAACGGCTCTCAGAGCCGTGGCTACAACACCGCCGTGCGGGAAGTTGCGCCATCGCTCAAATATTTCCAGCGAGACTGGACAGAGTGATGTTTTCAAGCGCGACGTCAGTCGGTCGCGAGAGGGCGTACGCAACTGCGCTGGCGACATCTTTCGGGGAGATCATTTTGCCGCGCGGCCAATTGCCTTCGATATCGTTCCAGATGTTGGTGTCGGTCGCCGCCGGATAAACGTTAATCACACGAATCTTGCGGTCGCGTAATTCGTCGCGCACGCATTGCGAGAATCCTTCAAGCGCAAACTTACTCATACAATACGCGCTCCAATTCGCGAAGCCGCTCTTTGCTGCGACAGAGAGAATATTTACAATGCTTGAACCGGGCGCCATTCGCGGGACGAAATGCTGAGTCAACATGAACGGTGCGGTGATATTCACGCCGACGGTTTGTTCCCATTCGACTGTCGTAATTTCAGTGAACGGTTTCACCACCGCCACGCCGGCATTGTTCACGAGCAAATCGATTGCGCCTTTGCCGACTTCTGAAATCAGGTCGGACACGCCTGAATGTTTGGCTAAATCATGAACCAACGGGATCACTTTCGCGCAACGCGGCTCGACGGCCTTGCGCGTCTGCGCGAGGGCAACCGTATCGCGCCCGTGCAGGAGCAACACAGTGTCTTCCGCGGCGAGTTTCTCAGCGATTGCACGTCCGATTCCCCGGCTAGCGCCCGTGATCAAATAACACTTCATCTATTGTGGCAGAAAACGTTCAACGTCCAACGCTGAACGTCCAACGCCTAATTATGATCGGGCTGTAGCGTGCGCTGTCTCAGCGCATCAATCACTAGACGTAGTAACCACGCGCATTTCCGCTGAGGACAGCGGACACTACAGTAACACTGTTCCGGATCAGCGCTACGTTCTGCGCAAGGTAAAGCGGTTGTTCGCCGTTTCCCACAAACGCAATCGAACAAGCTGTTGGTTCAAACGATTATCGATCTTTGGCCAGAGTGTGCGGACGATGTTTTCTCCGGTTGAAGGGGCATTTCGAAAATCTTCCGTTTCCAGATCCAGATGTCGATCGCGCCATGGTTCAAGCGATTCTTCGAGCGCTTTCCGAAATGCGACGAAGTCATAGAGCGTTCCGCTGCGCGCATCGTAATCGCCTCCGATAGTCGTCTCCGTCAGGTATCGATGGCCATGACCCCGTAGATTGTTGCACTTGCCGTACAACGTTGCGTTCTGCGCTTCGGAAAGTGTGGCTGCGTGCAGTCGATGCGCTGCATGGAACGGCACCTGCAACCCCAAAAAAATCGCGTTGTCCTTCCATGCTTCTGCAAAGAAATCATCGCGTTCGTGCAGGCGAATGCGCTGCAGCGGCATCATTGTGTTCACGCGTTCGTACATGTACCGAGCCAGGCTCTCCGTCGTCATCGGACGATCCTTTACTCCAATGACATCTTTGTTGAGATAGCGGTGATCGAGTTCGGTTCGTAAGGCGCGGATACAAGTGTCGATTGCATCGTAGCGAACCAGCGGCTCTCGCTCCTGAAATTGCTGCGAACCAAACGTGACGCGCACACGGTAATTGTGGCCATGTATTGAAATTGCCTCGCCAAAGAGGCGCGCGTTTTCTTCCGCGCTCAGCAGAGGCGACATTGTCTTACGCGCCGCTGAAAATTCGAACCAGTAATTCGCCTCGCAAACGCCGGTCGAATAATAAGTCGCGCCGCGCTCCGGCGACTCGGTTAAGTGACAAGCGCACAGTTTTGCTTCGACGTCAGAGAACAGTGGCGCGGTGTCGATGTAGAGTTGCCGCGCAATGTTCTCGGCAGTCGGCACCACATCGCCGAAAGCATCATTATCCTCGTTGAGGAATTTGTGATCGAAGCGGTCGCGCACAATTTTGCCGGCCCGCTCTTTGATCTCGCTGATGTTGATCAGCATTCCCGTTGTTGGATTCACTAACCCAGTGAAGATGAAGTAGACGACGTAATTGCGACCGCTCCCGTAACGCGCGTTCGTTTCCGGACCGAAAGCGCTCAGGTTTTCAGCATTACTCCAATCGCTAACGTGCAAACGCCGGGAGGCGGAGAATTCCAGGCGCTTGCTGACTGTCAAAAGCATAACGTCATCACCGCCTCAGCTAATAAGGGACCGAACGGGATATGGCACGAGCTGGAATTAGTCAAACATTCTTTTGACTTACTCGAAATCCTCATGATCTTTTAGTGAATGAAACATATAGGCTGGCGGGAGCGGTTGTTCAAAAGCACGCGGGGGAAAATCCTCAACCTCCTTCGGACGCGAGAGTGGACGGTCAACGAACTCGCGGAAGAGTTGCGCCTCACTGATAATGCTGTGCGAGCGCACCTTGCCAGCCTCGAGCGCGACAGACTGGTGACCCAGTCAGGATTGAAGCCTGGCATTCGCAAACCGCACACCACATATGCTCTTGGCCCTGAAGCCGAACATCTGTTCCCAAAGGCATATGGGCGACTGATCTCGCTTCTTATGTCAATACTTGCCCGGCAGGTTAAGCCGAGAAACTTGCGCGCCGGAATGCGCGCCGCTGGCCGAAGCGTGGCGAAAGAACATTTGCGCGAGTTGCGCGGCAAAACGCGCGAGCAAAGGATTGATGCCGCACTCGGCATTCTCAAGGAGTTGGGCGGCGCAGCGGCTTTTCGTGAAGAAGACGGGAAGCACTTCATCTACGGCAACGGCTGTCCAATTGCTGCCGCTACGGCGAATCATCCCGAAGCATGTCTACTCGCCGAATCGTTGCTCACGGAGATAATTGGCTCACCCGTGAAAGAGCACTGCGTCCGCGGACCAACGCCTTCGTGTTGCTTTGAAGTGAGATAACCTCAGCGGGGGCAAATTCAATTCGTCACTAGCGGCACAGACATCCAGTGACCACGCCAGCTTCGTATTCGCAACAAGGCGCTGTTTTTATTAAATAGTCAAATAATATATTGACTTATTAGGATGAAATAACCAAACTTCTTATGAACACAACCATTGATCAATCACACGCCGCCAGCACGAGTTCGCCGGCGTATCAGGCATATTGGATCCTTCATGTCGGATTCACCGTTGCGCCCATTCTCGCAGGCTTGGACAAGTTCTTCCATCTGCTGGTCAACTGGGACCAGTACCTTCCTGGAGTAGTAGCTAACGCTTCACCCATACAACCGCACACGCTGATGCTTATTGTCGGTGTAATCGAAGTTGTGGCTGGAATTGGAGTTTGGTTTAAGCCGAGGATTTTCGCTTATATCGTCGCTGTCTGGCTGGTAGTAATCATAATCAATCTGTTGTTGATCCCCGGATATTTCGATATTGCGCTGCGCGATTTCGGGCTGTTCCTTGCCGCTCTTGCGCTGGCTCGCTTGAGCCAGCAGTTCGGTCGCGGGTGAGCCGCTGGCTGACTGAGAAAACCTCGGAAGATCAGGTCAGGCAGCTTGGCCGAGTCAGTCTGCAGGTTGCAAGCCCTGGCGAATACTTAAAGCGACAGGCAAGATGCCTGTCTGCCGAGACAGCCTGGAAGGCTATCTTCCTAGTCTTTTAATAGCGAGAGGAATTCGGAGCGCGTTCGCGCATCCTCCTTAAAGACACCGAGCAAGCATGATGTCTTCATCGCAGAGTTTTGCTTTTCGACGCCACGCATCATCATGCACAGATGTTTGGCTTCGATGACGACGCCAACACCACGCGGATTTAGCGCCTTCATTAGCGCATCAGCGATTTGCATCGTCAGGTTCTCCTGAATCTGGAGCCGCCGGGCAAACATATCAACGATCCGCGCCGTCTTAGACAGACCAACGACCTTGCCGTTCGGAATATACGCAACGTGCGCTTTGCCGATAAAAGGAATCAGATGGTGCTCACAAAGCGAATAGAGTTCGATGTTCTTGACGAGGATGATTTCGCTAACTTCCGAGTCAAAAAGCGCATTGTTGATCAATTCGTCCAAGCTTTGCCTGTAACCGGCGGTCAAAAATTCGAACGCACGCGCAGCACGGCCCGGCGTTCTAACCAAACCCTCCCGCCTCGGGTCCTCACCGATAGCTTCAAGCAAGCCGAGAAAGCATTGCTCCATGCTCGCGACGCGGGCGGCGCCACAGCGCGTAAGCTTGCTGATGCGGCGCTCAGCCGCTTGCAGTTCAGTTTCTGTTTCGGAGTTTCCGTCCCGCATCTAACTAACTTAGCTGGGGTACGCGTTGACTCAAGGAGCGGCGGTCTCTAGTCCGCCGTTTTCGCAACGAGTGACGGCTTCGCAGCCGTCATACCTAAAATCGACGGCTGCCCAAGCCGTCGCTCCTTGGGTTACTCCAGCCAGCTCTGTGGATATTTTTCGTCGTCCAGCGCAACTGCTTGCTCGGTAAGCTCGAGCGTGTGCTGTGTATCGAACATCACTGCCAACTCTTCCGTCCGCGTGGCGTTCTTACTTGCCATGATCGTGCCCGGATGTGGGCCATGCGGAATCCCGCGCGGATGCAAGGTGATCGAAGCCGGCTCAATGCCGCGCCGTGATCCGAAATTTCCGCGCACGTAAAAGAGAACTTCGTCGGCTTCAACGTTGTCATGCACCCACGGAATCTTCACCGCTTCAGGATGAGTATCGAGCATCCGTGGTGCGAAAGTGCAGACGACGTAGCCACGAATTTCAAATGTCTGATGGATTGGCGGCGGTTGGTGAACGGTGCCGGTGATCGGCTCGAAATCCTGCGCGTTAAAGGTGAATGGGTAAACATAGCCATCCCAGCCAACGACATCGAAAGGATTATGCGCCATCGTCACCTGGGTCCAGCGCGGCCCGTCTTTAACTAGAATTTCCGTGTCTTCGTCCTTGTCGACTGTCAGCGGTTCGGTTGGACCGTGCAGGTCACGCTCGGAGTACGGCGAGCCCATTTTGATTTGGCCCTCCTTATTGAGGTACCGTTGCGGAATTCGCACCGGACCAACTGATTCAAGAATCAAGTAATCTTCTTCTTCAACTTTATCTGGAACGAGCCGGTAAGTGATTCCGCGCGGAATCACAATGTAATCTTCGGCGCGATAGCGTTGTTTACCGAAAAGTGATTCGAGCGTGCCGCCACCTCTGAATACGAAGATGATCTCGTCTGCGCCACCGTTGCGGTAATACTGAAATTTGTCGTAAGCCTTTTCCGGCCGGGAGCGGTACGCCACCACGTCCTGATTGAACAAAATCGGGATTCGACCGGTGTAGAGGTCTCCTTTCCGCGGGATGTTCGATGTCCTGAGATGATGATGACGCAGCGGACTGTCAGTGACTTTCTTCAGCTCCTCGCATTTCAAGAGCTTTACGTTACGGACCCGGGTGGGCGGCCGCAGATGGTACATTATCGAGTAAGCTTCGTTGAAACCCTCAGTGGTCATGACATGCTCGTAAGCGATGCCTTCATTCTTGTAGCTCGGCCCCTGACCATTACGGCTAAACCAGATGTGATGTTTCCTCGGGATTTCTCCCAGTCTTTGGTAATACGGCATTCTCGAATCCTCCTCCGTTTATGTTGTCATTTCTGAACGCAGCGAAGAATCTCTGATCATTCGCTTCTCTTAGATGCTCTCTGCCAAAACAGACAAATTGAGATGTTTCGCTTCGCTCAACATGACAAATTACAAATTACCTCGCGCGGCTTGTTCGCGCTCGATCGCCTCGAATAACGCTTTGAAATTGCCTTTGCCGAAACTCTTCGCGCCTTTGCGCTGGATGATTTCAAAGAAGAGCGTCGGCCGATCTTCGACGGGCTTTGTGAAGATTTGCAGCAGATAACCTTCATCATCGCGATCGACGAGGATCCCGAGCCGCTTCAATGCGTTCAGTTCCTCATCGATGTGACCAACGCGATCGAGCAGCGTGTCGTAGTATGTGGAAGGAACTTTCAAGAACTCGAGCCCGCGCTTCTGTAACGCAGTCACGGTTTCGATGACGTTATTTGTGGCCATGGCGATGTGCTGCACGCCTTCGCCGTCGTAAAACTCGAGATACTCGTCCACCTGAGATTTCTTTTTGCCTTCGGCCGGCTCGTTGATCGGAAACTTCACGAAACCATTTCCGTTGCTCATTACCTTGCTCATCAGTGCGGAGTACTCGGTGGAAATATCTTTATCGTCGAACGTGAGAATGTTGCGAAAACCCATCACGTCCTCGTAAAACTTCACCCAGGGATTCATCTTGCCCAAGCTGACGTTGCCCACGCAATGATCGACATGCTGCAATCCCGTCTCCGCCGCGCGGAACGACGGATCCCATTTCACAAAACCCGGCATGAACGGCCCGGTGTAATCATCGCGCTCGACAAACACGTGCACGACTTCGCCGTAGGTATGGATGCCGCTAAGGACGATTTTGCCGTGATCGCCCTTTAGTGTTTTCGGTTCCATGTAGCTTTTGCCGCCGCGCTTGGTGGTTTCCTTCCAGGCAGAGGTCGCGTCTTTCACTTTCAACGCGATCACTTTCACGCCATCGCCGTGTTTGTGATGATGCTCTGCGACCGGATGGTTCGCCCGAATCGGTGTCGTCAGAACAAACGTGATCTTGTTCTGCCGTACCGCGTAACTGGCGCGATCTCTCACGCCGGTTTCTGGTCCGCTGTAGGCCAGTGGCTGAAAACCGAGCGCGCTCTGATAAAAATGCGCCGCCTGCTTGGCGTTACCGACGTAAAATTCGATGTGATCTGTTCCCTCGAGCGGCAAAAAATCTTCGTCCGCCGCTGGCGTGGTTTTCTTTTTCGGAGCAGCAATTGTGGTTGGCATAATGACCTCCTAACTCTCTCGCGCCAAGCGCGTCCTCTAAATATAAGATCGACGGCCACCCGTCGCAAGGTTGCGTGCGCACGGATAGGAGTCTCGCAGCCGACGCAACGTGAGCGCGCGTGATGCTTCAGCGAACACGATCCACGCAAACCACCATTGTTGCTCCGCTATAAGCGCGATGCATACTTGAGCTGCACGGGAAATCGATGCGAAAAAACTCTCTTCCCCATCATCTGGTTGCACTGTGGTTTGCTGATATCGCCGGCTATAGCGCACGTGTCGTGGAGGACGAACGTGGCGCGCTGCAGCTGGTCAAAATCTTGCAAGCCCTCTCCCGCAGAACGGTCCAACGCCATGAAGGTCGAGTGGTTAAATTCCTCGGTGATGCGGTCCTCGCCGAATTTCCGAGCACAGAAATGGCTGTGCGCGCCGCAGCTGTGCTGAGCAAAGATTACGCTGAACAGTCAGCCAAAACTGGTCGCGCGCACGATCTGCGCATCGGTGTTCATCTTGGCGATGTTGCCGTGGACGCTGATGGGGATCTCTACGGTGATGGCGTCAATGCGGCGGCGCGAATCGAAGCAGCGGTCAATCCCGGCCAGGTAGTCGTCAGCGAGGACGTCTGGCGTCAAATCCGTGGACGCGAAGGATTCCGTTTCGAGCCGTTCGGTAATCGGAATCTTAAGGGCGTCGGTTCAATCGATCTTTACGTCGTCATTCTGGACGAAAGCCTGGAAGAAAGGAGTCAGCCTGGCGAGCAAAGGAAAGAAAGGATTCGGTCGATCGCTGTTTTGCCCTTTGCTGATCTCAGTGCAGAACGCGACCAGGAACACTTTAGTGATGGTGTCGCGGAGGAAATCCTCAACGCTCTCAGTAAGGTTGCCGGTCTCCACGTTCCGGCCAGAACATCATGTTTTGCATTTCGTGGAGCCAACCTGGACGCGCGCGAAATTGGCAAGCGTCTTGGCGTCGAGGCGCTTCTCGATGGTAGCATCCGAAAAGCTGGAAAGCGTGTTCGGATCAACGTGCAACTTGTTGACACAAATAATGGGTATCAGCTTTGGTCTGAACGCTTCGATCGCGAGATTGAAGACATCTTCGCAATCCAGGATGAGATCGCCAGAAGCGTTCTGGAGTCGTTAGGTCTGGCGCTGACCGAACGGGAAGAATTTCGCTTTCTAAAGCCCTCCACGACAAACATCGAGGCATACGAATTTTATCTTCGCGGACGCAAGCTTTATCACAAATGGACGCGTCAAAGCGTGAAGTTCGCACGACAGATGTTCGAGCGCGCCGTGAAGATCGATCCCGATTTCACTGCGGCCTGGGCTGGTTTGGCTAACGCTTATGTCGATTTGTTTCGGTGGAGCCGAAAGCCGCGGGATCTGGATGAGGCGAAGCGCGCGAGTGAGAATGCTTTGAAACTTAATCCAAACTCAGCGGAAGCTCATGTTTCCGCCGGTCAAGCTCTCGCGATTCAGCGACGATTCCCCGAGGCGGCAAATGCTTTTGAACGAGCGATCAAGGAAGATCCTACTGTTTACGAGGCATATTACTTCTATGGTCGGGCGCTGTTTGAAAGCGGAGACGTTGAGAAGGCCGTGGAGCTGTTTGAGAAGGCGCAACAGGTCCGGCCCGACGATTACGAATCGCACACTCTGCGAGCGCAGGCACTAACCGAACTTGGACGCGAAGATGAAGCCCGCCAGGCTAACCAAGCCACAGTCGAATGCATCGAAAAACATCTTGAGCTAAACCCTGATGAAGCGCGCGCCTACAGTTTGGGCGCAAGCGTTCTAATCAGGCTCGGCCAAAACGAACGTTCGAAGCAATGGACTCAACAGGCAATGAACTTGGCGCCGGCCGATCCGCTCGTTCTCTACAACGCAGCGTGTAATTGGGCATTGCTTGGCGAAACTGATCATGCGCTCGCTGGACTCGAATGCGCAATTGAAGCAGGTGTTGCGGTAGGAGATTGGATTAACCACGACCCCGATTTCGCGAGTCTGCGCAACCATCCGCGTTTCCGGGCGATCGTGAAGCGGATCACACCTTCGTAGGGTTGTACTCGATAATGGTCGTGTAGTCCCGCCGAGATCTTGATCATTTTGGCGCTCCGGAGTCGACGAGTTTTTGGAAACGCGGATCAAGCCGGAGCAGCGCGGGAGTTAGCGGCACGCCTGAAGCCAGCGGAGCTTCGTACGGAATGGAGCGTAATTTTTGTAGAGCGACAATGGCACGGTCTGGCGAAAACCAAAAGGCGTTGAAAACGAGCTGGCTGTATTTCGGAATCAAAGCGTCGCTCGACAGCATTCACACAGCAGCGCTACAACCGCGGCAGGTGAATCGTCGCCATCATGCAGCGGGCGCTCCCGCCACCAAGTTCAATCGTAGGGAGTTCGAGCGGCAGGAGCCGCGCGTAACCGGTCAGCGTTTTGCGTTGTTGCTCAGTCAATGCCCGAGCGGCACGGCTGGAAAGCACCAGGAGCTTCTCGCCACTTTTATTCTGTAGTTCAATGGCATTGCCGGCGAAGTTCGCAATTTGATCTGCCGATAACTCTACGATGTCCTTCCCGGTTTTCTCCAGGCGCGCTCGCACCTGCTGCTGCTCGGCTTTGTTCGGAATCATCTCCAAACCAACCATCGCGAAGGCCGTTCCAATGCACATCATCACGTTGGTGTGATAGATCGACTGGCCATTGAAGCCGATGCTGGTGAAGATGACCGGCTCGTAGCTGAAGTCATCGGCAAAGCGTTGGATCACCTTGGGATTGGAGCGAT
>Ga0137403_10009140_pt1 | contig 11036 bp, 11 predicted proteins | sample CZOMad2_1_16fung_FD_122057 | JGI IMG/M metagenome (GOLD analysis project Ga0137403, IMG submission 122057) | Vadose zone soil fungal communities from Angelo Coast Range Reserve, California, USA - CZOMad2_1_16fungal (Hybrid Assembly) | ecosystem: Environmental > Terrestrial > Soil > Vadose zone...
AATGGTATATATCCTTCAAATATATAGTTAATTCACTCATAAGAGTATAGTTATTATGAAAATGATTTTTCAAACCCTTTTAATTGTATAATAAGTTTAATTATATTTTTGGATATTTTCATAATATTGTATCAAATGTTCAAAATTTTTATCACTAATTATATTAAATATATTTTCATTTAAAAGTTTGTTTTTAAAATTCTGCATTTGATCAACCGATTCTTTTTCGGCTTTCTTCTTATTCACAAGAGAAAAAGTAGTATTGTCGCCTTCTATTTTATATGTCGCAGAATAATTTCCTGACTTTAATTTTTCTTTGAAAGATTCTGATGAGACCACGTTGCCAAGAGTATCCTTATAGATAACTTTTTTTGAATCGAACTGCATGGTCGACCCATCTGATGAAAATGTCTTTTTATCAGTTACCTGATCACCTGAAGATGGCAAATCAATCTCCGCTATGGTTTGCCCTTGCTCGCGCTTCATGGAATATTGCAAACTGCCTTTGTGCACACCTGATAAACTATCGACCTGAGCCTTAGTTAATTTTTTCCCATTGCTCTTTAGTATATAAATGGGCCCTTGCTGGGCATAACCCGTGGAAGACAAAACTTCAGTCGTGGTCTTGAGCGCCGACGCATCCTCGTCGACCACGCAGACGACGATCGCGGCGGATGGGAATGTTCGTTGAAACATTTCTGGTAAGATGTAGCCGCGCTCGGTTTGCTTCCAGCTTCCCAGCTGCTTAAGTCGATCGTATCTGACTCGGCTGTACCTTGGTCTTAGATCGAACAAAAGGGGCTGTGGTCGCGCCGATTCGGGTTAGGTCTGTCCCTCCTTTTCCGGAGACGTCCGTTCAAAGGCATCTCGCACGGCGGCCAAAAATTGCTTGTTGTCAAAAGGCTTGATGAAGAAAGCGAAAGCGCCGGCCTGCCTGACAGTAGCTTCGGCTGCAGGATCTTCGTGGCCAGTAATAAAGATAACACGAGTCTTAGGTGATCTCGCGCACAAGTGGGCGAGCAATTCCATTCCGGTCATGTTATTCATCCAGATATCCAAGACCGCCACAGGCACAGAATGCGCCGTCAAGTGGCCAAGAAATGCTTCCGGTTCGCTGAACGCGTCGACTTTAAACCCGGAGGATTCAAGGACCCTGGCAACGGATTTGCGAACCGATGCATCATCATCGACAAGACAAACAACAGGTGCGGGGCCAAGCATGCCACTACATTAGCATGTCAGACCGTCGCAACGCTATGAGACCTTAGTCGCAGGTCTGACCAGTGGAGGCAGTTCAGCTTTTTTCACCACGCCTATAAGCTCAGCTACCGAAGTGATCCCCAATTTCTGCATAACATGGCCGCGATGGGTGTTAACCGGCTTTACCGCTATTCCGAGCTCAGCGCCAACTTGTTTATTGAGCAGCCCCGTGATCACGAGTTGCATAACTTGGAACTCGCGCGGCGTAAGGTGTTCAAGCAGGCCGCGGGCATGATTCTTCTCCGACGCGCGACGGCGTTGTTCGGCCGAGCGTCTCAGGGCGCGTTCGACGCTTGCCAACAATTCTTTAGGTTTGAAAGGCTTCGGGAGAAAATCGACGGCGCCTGCCTTCATTGCCTGGGCACACATCGGGATATTGCCGTGACCAGTTATAAAAACGATCTGCTCTTCGCGGTGGCGTTCGATGAGAGCTTTCTGCAGATCGATTCCGTTCAGCCCAGGCATCCGCACGTCGACAACGACGCATGAAGGTCCGGGGTGGGCTGAACGCGAGAGAAACTCGGAAGCAGACTTGAAGAGTTCGATTCTGTAGTCGGCAGCGCCTAACAACCGCCCTAGACTTTTTCGCACCGCTTCATCGTCATCGATCACGAACACCGTTGCAGTTGGAGTCATCATTGTGGCAACCCCTCCTTAGTCGGCAGACGAAAACGGAAACGCGCGCCGCCTCCATCGGCGTTTTCGGCTGCAATGCTTCCCCCATGTGCTTCGACGATCGAGCGGACGATGGCAAGACCCATTCCGAGACCTTCCTCTTTCGTGGTGAAGAATTGCTCGAAGAGCCGCTGTTGCGTTGGCTCTGGGATCCCGGAACCATAGTCGCGCACAGCGACGGAGATCGTGCCGTCGACATTGTAATTCGTGGCAATCTCCACCTTCCGGCCGCTCGGCGGCGTGTCACGCATCGCATCGAAGGCGTTGCGAATGAGATTAATCAACACCTGCTGAATCTGGCTGGGATCGCCTTCGATGGCCGGCAAATTTCGCGCGAGGGACATTTCCACTTTGCAGAAGTGTGCGGCGGCGTCCAGATGAACCATGTGCGTGACGGCTTTCACCACGTCGTTCAAATTGATCCGCCCGCGAATCGCGCTGCCCTTCTTAATCGCACTCCGCACATTATGCATGATGTCATGGGCGCGGCGACCGTCCCCCACCACATCGGTAAGAATCTCCTGTAGTTGTTCGGGGTCGAGCTTGCCCTGTTCGAGGTATTGCATCGCGGCGGTGGCGTTGTTCACGATCGCCGCAAGCGGTTGGTTTAATTCGTGCGCGAGAGAAGCAGTCATCTCGCCAAGCAAGCTGACCCGGCCGAGAAGTTCGACCTGCTCCAGACGGCGGCGCGCCTCCAGTTCCGCCGCCTTGCGTGCGGTAATGTCGATCAGTGATGCCAGAACAAATACGCCTCGCGTCGTGCGCATCGGGCTAAGTCCCACTTCTACGGGAAATTCGCTGCCGTCTTTCCGACGACCAAAAAGATCGCGCCCGACTCCCATTGCGCGGCCGCTGGGGTGCGAAAGAAAATCTTTGCGATAGCCGGGATGTCGATCGCGGAAACGTTTTGGAATCAACATTTCGATCTCGCAGCCGATCAACTCGCTGAGAGAATAGCCGAAGACGGTTGCTGCCGACGCGTTAGCGAAGTTGATCACACCGGCTGGGTCGACCATAATCATTGCGTTGGGCGCAGCATCGAGCACGAGCCGGAATTTCTCTTCAGCGGCCTTCCGCTCAGTAATGTCAATGCATGAGCCGATGTAACCGAGGAACGCGCCATCGGACGCAAAGCGCGGCGTTCCAATATCCAGAACCCAGCGGTATTCACCGTCACTTCGCCGCAAGCGATACTCCATTGTAAACGATTCGCGCGCGTTGAAGGAATTTTGATAAACGTCGAGGCAGCGATCTATGTCTTCCCGGTGAACGCCTTCTGCCCATCCATTACCAAGCTCCTGCTCCAGAGTTCGGCCGGTAAAGTCAAGCCACCCTTTGTTAAAGAAGGTGCAAAGTTTGTCTGGACCTGACATCCAGATAAGCACAGGCGCGGCGTTGGCTACCGTGCGAAAACGCTCTTCGCTCTCACGCAGCTCTTCCTCCGCTATTTTGCGCTTGGTGATGTCGCGCGACACGCCGCGCGCTAAGACCGGTTTGCCACGTTCGTCTAACTCGACCCTGCCATGAGTAGCGATCCAGCGTATGCTTCCGTCCGGCCGGGTGATGCGATATTCGATTTCGTACTCGCCACCGTGCTCCAACATGCGCTGCACAACTTGCTTCACGCGTTCGGAATCGCCGGGGTGCACGACCTCGAGGAACCGGTCAAACGTTACTGGCTCGGAATCCGCAAAGCCGAACAATTGTCTCCATTTCTCGGTTACCCAACGTTCCTCACCACTCGGGATGTTCCAAACCCACAGACCGAGGTTCGCCGCGTTGGCCGCGAGGCTCATGCTCGCTTCGCTTTCCCGCAGCGCCTCCGCAGCCCGCTCGCGTTCCGCCATGCCGGCCGAAAGCGCCATCGCAGTAATGGCGAGCACAGCCGTCCAGGATTGCAGAGCAAGAAGCGACTGGTTTTCTGTTTCCCCGGCAAATGGCCCAAAACCATGCATTGTGCCCCAAATCGCGATCGCTGAGAGGATGAAGATGCCCGTAGCGGTTTCGCGCTGCGTGAAGCGGAAGGCCGTCCAAATCACAATCGGTAGGGAGATGAATGCGATTGGATAGTTCCTGGCCGAAATTGTAAGCCATCCGCAAAAGACCGCTTCGCTGAGGACGAACAACAGCAGTAGGAGGATGCCCACTTCAACCACTTCCCTCCTGTTCCAACGCCGCTTTGGTGGGGTGCTCCAGAGAATAATCAATGGAGCGATCAGAAGATCGCCCGTTGTGTCGCCCAGCCACCACGTCAGCCAGATCGCGCCATAATTCGTCCAATCCGCGAAACCAGCAAGTGCAAGACTGGTCACACCAAAAGCTGGGCTGATAATTGTGCTAACCACTGCTGCGAGCGCGAACTTAAAAACACCTTGCGGACGATCGAAGACGGTTGTGCCGCCGGCGAACCGATTCACCAGCCAGGCACCGCACACAGCTTCGAGCGTGTTGCCGCTCGCGATGGCGAGCGATGTGGCGACATTGCCCGCAGTGGTAACGTTCACCAGAAATGCACCGACAAAAATTGCAGGCCAGGCTCGGTAACCGAGCACGAGCAATGCCGCGAGCGCAATTCCCGCTGGCGGCCACACCGGCGATGCACTCGCGTGCAGAGATGCCAGCATCAATCCGAACTTGCCCGCGATGAAATAGACAATTGTTAAAATACCAATTACTGGCAGCTTGGAAAAAGGTCGCGATTGCATCGCTCGACAGCCTTAGCGTGTCGCCGTATCCTGTACGTCGCCGCTGAGCGCCGTCAACACGAGGAGACGGATCCCTTTCCAGCTTTTCCTTGATCGCGGCAGGCCTGATGCCGTTCCGTCATGATAGGCAAGCAAGCCTATCTTTCTTAATAATTCCGCACGTAGGGATATTTCGATTCGTTGCCGAGCTCAGGCGGAAATTCTGAATAGCCAGCGTGAATCCAAGGAATATCACTTGGGATAGTGGATAGTACGCGATAAAACGCTGGATAACGCGTGAGTTGATTGGGATAACGAACAGGACAAAGCCGAATGTAAATCCATTTCGAGCGCCGGGACGTCCTTTCGCTCGACGTGTTTAACCAACACATCTGTTCAGCGAACAGTTTTTGGTCCCGCTATCGTCGCGCCAGCAATGTTTCAATTGGCACATCAAGCCATTTCGCGGCGGCTTCCAGTTCAGTAAAAATAGACACTTGCAGCGGCGAATGATCCGTCAGCAGCGCGTGCAATTTGGCGTAATGCTCAGCGTCCGAGCTTGAGACATAGAACGCGGACTTCACCTTACCTCCAGCATACGAGAGCCGGCGATAGAGTGCGATGTGAAAAACGTAATTGAAATTGAGATCGACCGCGTCGAGAGCGGACAAATCCGCGAATCGATTAAATGACCGGCCGAGCGTCTCTTCCTGCTCCCTGACGAATACTATTATTTTGTTAACGAGCGCTTCGCTAAGTACGCCGCGCGGTCGCCAGATGAAGAGATTAGCGTCCTCGACGTAATCGACATCGGCGGGTAGCTCCATGACGTTCGTTCACTCGAGTTAAGGCACCGTCAATGATTCAACTGGAACACCCAGACACTTCGCCGCGGCTTCCCGTTCTTCGAACATGTGGACCTTCAATGGCGTCTGATCGGTCATGAGGGCGTTGATTCTAACGGGGCGGCTTGCCGGGTGAGAAACGTAAAACGCGGACTTTAAGCCTAAGCGGGGGAGACCTAACTCTTACTCCTCCTACGAAGCCAGGGACCGAGAATAATAGCAGCTAAAAGGACTAACTCAGCTACTAAGGTAGATGTGTCGTTGGTCATTTACCTCGCGCAGCTACGAAAGCCGAAGCCCCTAAGTAGGTGATCCCCAGACAGAATGAGAATAGCTCAACTAGCTTTAAAACATATTCCATAAGTCTTTAACTTCCAGTTACTGCCTGTTCGAGCGCGCGATGAGGAGGAACGATAGACTCGTTGGATCCCCTTCGCGTCAAAGTGTCGAGCATTTCCGTGAGGCGCGACTCGTAAGAATCGCACGTGGGGGATTCGCCATTTGGCTGAACCCATTCGGGATGTTGGATCCGCAGGTCGTCGTGAATCTGTTGCTGGAGTTCGGTGTAGGTGTGGATTTGGCGAAACATGGCTATTGGCTTGGTGAAAGATTCAAATCTGCCGCGGGACGGTTCCCACAACGGGTTCGGCGGAATCGTCGACGAGCGTTCGCTCCGTGAGCGCGCGCCACGGCCAAGTGAGGGTAGTCCAAAGGGCGGCACGCATGTGCTTGCGGCGTGCGCGTCGCCAGGCCAACTGGATTACTTTGTAACGCTGGCGTTGCAGCAACACGGCGAGCAGTCCGCTTTGCGTAAGTGTCGGGGTTAATTTTCTCATAACGTAGGTTCTTTCTGTTTTTTCTCGCGAGACTGGAAAAATTTTCGCAGGTTTCGCGGTCTCTGCCTATGGGACCTTGGTCCAATACGTTCGCGTGGCGTCCCATCAGCCTCCGGTCGACGCAGCAACACGATTACGATCTCTTGGCCAGATTCAGCGCGTCATGGACAGCAGCGAGAAATTTTTCGTCGTTAAACGGCTTAATGAAAAAGGCAACTATGCCGATTTGCATCGCGGTGATCCGCGCGGCGCTATCTTCGCGTCCTGTGATCACGATCACATGGGTCTGCGGCGATATAGCGCATAGCCGCGCCAGGACTTCCAAGCCGGTCATTTCTTTCATCCAAATATCGAGTACGACGAGCGGCACGTCGTGTGACGCAACATAGGCAATGAAATCCTCGCCTTTATTAAACGGACGCACGGCGAATCCATCTGAGAACAGTAAACGGCCCATCGCTCTCAGCATCATGGGATCATCATCCACCACGCAAACAACCTCCGCGGAAGGCTCTTCGGCGGGCATCATGCGCATTTGCGCGATCGCCCCATTTTCAATGTGGGATGTAGCGATCATGCCCCACATTAGCCCCGACAAGTCGGTAGGGTAGTGGGACCTTAGTCTTACACGCGATGGTGGGCCGACGAGACGCCGGCGCGCTGCGAGACGTGCACCAGATCAGGCAACGGAGGGAACACCGAGCTTTTGCATGACGCGCGGTGTTTCTTCGTTAGCAAGGCGCCCGAGGCACAGTTCGGGAACGAAATTTTCATGTCGCTGAAGCGAGCGCGAGCCGAATTACGGTGAGGAGTTCTTCGTCGTCGAAAGGTTTGGTAAGAAAGGCCGAAGCCCCCGCGTTTAACGCGGTCGAACGAACCAGTGGATCATCTTTTCCGCTGAAGATGATGACCCGCGTTGAAGGCGAAAGCTCCTTGAGCCGTGATTGAACCTCCAAGCCGTTCATTAGCGGCATCCAGACATCAATCACTGCCACAGGTGCACGGTGGATCTTGGCGTAATCCAGGAATTTCTCGGGATCGCTAAACCGTTGTGCTTGCCAACCCGCCGACGAAAGCAACCGACCGACCGCCTTCAGCACGGACGGATCATCGTCTAGCAGGCAGATAACATCGGTAATTAGATTAGGCAAAGCGAGCCAAGACTACACTGGCCTTTCGCCCAACGAATATGAGACCTTGGTCTCATATCGCGCCGCAGGAGCGACGCCCGCTTTTTCAACCAAACGCACAAGTTTCGCAACGGAAGTGACGCCCAGCTTCTGCATCATTCGACCGCGATGAACTTTGACTGTCTTTTCCGCCGTGCCCAGTTCTCCAGCAATTTGTTTGTTCAACATGCCTGTGATGACTAGCTGCATCACTTCGAACTCGCGCGGCGTTAACGAGTCAAGCAGGTGCTGGGTTTTATTCTTGTCTGCGCTCCGGAGCCGCTGCTCCGCGGAGCGGATCAGGGCGCGCTCGACACATTGAAGCAACTCGTCACTTCGAAACGGCTTCGGAAGAAAATCAGCAGCGCCTGCTTTCATCGCCTGAGCACACATTGAGATATCGCCGTGGCCGGTGATGAAGACGAGTTGTTCCTCACGGCGACGCTGAATCAAGGTCTCCTGGAGATCCATCCCGTTTATTCCCGGCATCCGGACATCGACAATCAGACACGCCGGTCCGGGGTGTTGTTCACGCGCGAGAAAATCCAATGCCGATTCAAACGCTTCGCTTTTATAGCGGGCGGACCGCAATAATCGTGAGACACCTTTTCGGACCGATGCATCGTCGTCGATCACGAATACGAGAGCGTTCGCAACGGTCATACCAGAGGTTCGGGCTTCGTCGGAAGAGTAAAGTAGAACCTTGCGCCGCCGCCATCGGCATTTTCGGCCGCGATTGTGCCGTCGTGTGATTCGACGATTGAACGCACGATCGCAAGGCCCATCCCTAATCCCTTGGCCTTCGTCGTAAAGAATTGTTCGAACAGGCGCTCGCGCGCCTCCTCGGAAATACCAACCCCGTAATCGCGCACGCTCGTGCGAATTGTGCTGTCACCATTCCGTTCCGTCGCGACCACTACCTTGCGATGAGACACTGGCGTATCATGCATGGCATCGAAAGCGTTGATCACGAGATTAAGCAGGACTTGCTGGAGTTGGATCGGATCTGCTTCAATCGGCGGCAAATTTGGCTCGAGCAAAGTCTCCACCTTGCAAGATTGGAGCAATGCATTCGGGTTTACCATGTGCGCCACATTTATTATAACATGGTTTAGATCCACCCGCTGTCGGGCCGTGACGCCTTTTTTTACCATGCTCTGAATGCCGCGAATCACATCGCCGGCGCGGCGTCCATCAGCCATGATGTCGCCGAGCAGCTCGCGAATTTCGCGAAGATCGACATCGCCGCGATCAATAAAGCGCTGCCCTGCGCTGGCGTTGCTCGTGATTCCCGAAAGCGGCTGATTGAGTTCATGGGCAATCGAAGCTGCCAATTCACCCATCGCTGCCACTCGACTTAGATGACCGAGCTCTTCGCGGTGCTGCAACGCTTCTGTTTCAGCGAGCTTGCGCGGCGTTATGTCTCTGGAAACACCAATGAGCCGAGCGCCTTTGCGATTTCTGCCGGTTACGTAGCGTCCACGCGAGCTGATCCAGCGCACACCTCCATCCCGTAACAAAATACGGTATTCGATTTCGTATCCACTCCTTGTTTCTATCGCGCCTTGCACGGCAGAATCGCGCAGCGCACGATCCTCCGGGTAAACGCGATCTTGAACCGCCGCGTGGTCGACGTGAGCCTCGGAATCAAATTGGAACAAAGTGCGCGCGCTGTCAGACATCCAAAGGTCGTTGGTGATAGGATCCATCTCCCACACCCCGAGGTGAGCTGCCTCGGCTGCGAGAACGACTCGTTCCTCGAATTCGCGCAGAGCCTCTTCCTTCTTCATTAATTCGGTGACGTCCACGCATGACCCGATGTAGCCGGCAAACCTTTCTTGCGTGTCATAGCGGGGCACTCCGTCATCTGAAAGCCAACGATACTCGCCATCGTGACGTCTTAGTCGGTATTGCATGACAAACGGTTTGCGCGCATCGAATGCCTGCGTGTAAGTATCGAGACACCTTTGAAGATCGTCCGGGTGCACGCCTTCGGCCCACCCATTTCCAAGCTCCTGCTCGAAGCTGCGGCCCGTAAACTCCAGCCACGGCTTGTTGAAGAAAGTGCAGAGCTTGTCCACGCCGGACATCCAGATTAAGACCGGCGCTGCGTCGGCCACGATCCGGAAACGCTCCTCGCTTTCGCGCAACTGAGCCTCACCTTTTGTCCGCTCCTCGATCACCGCCGCCAGGAACATCAGCGGAATCGCTAAGGCGATCAGAAATATTTGAATTGAGAGCGCGTTTTGTTCGGCTGTTCCACCTGAGAACGGCCCGTGCCCGTGGGATCCGCTCCAGATCGCCAAAAAGCCGACAATCGAAATGGCACTACTTGCCCCCAGGGAGCCGAATCGTACCGCCGCCCAAAGAAGAAATGGCAGAGGTAGAAAGAGAAGGGCCGAATCCACTCCCGATCCAAATTCATAAAGAACAGCGTAGCTGACCGAGAACAGGCTACAAAAGAGAACGCAGGCCTCCAAATAGTTGGAAAGTCGAGCTCTTCGCAGGCGTTGAACTCCGTTCCTCACCCACGTGACGATCAACGGCACGACTATTAATGCCGCCAGGGCGTTTGAAGAAAATCGTATTCGGATCAGCTTCCAATAGGCGTCCTGGCCCCAGTGATTCCATACCACAAACGCCGCGTCCAAAAACGAGGACAAAAATGGACCGATGAGGACTGCGCAAAGGCAAAAGATCCCGGCGTCTCGAAGGCTCCTGAAGCGAATCGGTCGGCCAACGAGATAGCGCGTCAGGCCTGCGCTGATGACTGCTTCGCACGAGTTGCTGATGAACCAGCACAGAATCATCAGGCGTGGAACATGACTTTGTAGTTGCGCTGCACAGTGCGCCGGAAACGCGGCCAACAGGACGAACCACCAGATGCGCGGTGGCGTCAGCAAAAGTGCTGCGACCAGGATAGAATTCGGAGGCCAAAGGACAGAGACCGGATGCGGCTGAAACGTGAGAGCGAATCCGAGTCTTGCCCCCAGATAATAACCGACAAACACGCACGCCCCGATCGCAATTGTGCGAAAATCGAAAGGTACATTCCAAACGCGCGGATTTCGCGAAGGCGCTTGAACTCCCCCGGTGTCAAATGATGCGGAAATGCTTCTCATGGCTGCTGTTCTACGGCGGACACGTGGGGAGGCGCGTCCAATTGTAGCAAAGATCTAAAATCAACCGCCGCCGCGAAAACTATCGCGGATCGCGTTTGACTGGCGTTCTTCCCAGCGAGGACGCAAGCCCCTGCATGCAAACATCTCCGCATGGCCCGCCGATTATTACACTGTCCGCTCCATCGGGAAAAGCCTTATATTCGAGTACGGAACTTTTGTAACGCATTCGTAACAATCCGAGAAACCCTTCGAAAGAGGACTCGCACCTCTAAGACTTTCTCCACCAGATCTTAAGTCTGGGACCTCTGCCAATTTCGCCAATCGGACTTTCTCGTTAGGCATCCTGTCCTCCAAATTGGGGGTGAAACGGTGGCTACCCCGCTTGGATTCGAACCAAGAATAACGCCTCCAAAGGGCGCTGTGTTACCGTTACACCACGGGGTAT
>Ga0137403_10009141_pt1 | contig 11036 bp, 6 predicted proteins | sample CZOMad2_1_16fung_FD_122057 | JGI IMG/M metagenome (GOLD analysis project Ga0137403, IMG submission 122057) | Vadose zone soil fungal communities from Angelo Coast Range Reserve, California, USA - CZOMad2_1_16fungal (Hybrid Assembly) | ecosystem: Environmental > Terrestrial > Soil > Vadose zone...
GGGATCGACGACGTTGCCGACCGACTTGGACATTTTCTCGCCCCTGTTGAACACGAAGCCCTGGGCATAGACGCGCTTTTGCACCGGGATTCCCGCCGACATCAGGAATGCTGGCCAGTACACGGCATGGAAGCGGATGATGTCCTTGCCGATGATGTGAAGGTCGGCAGGCCAGTAGCGCCAGTTTGGATCGTTCTCGTCAGGAAAGCCCTGCTTTCGCTAAAAGCAGGCGCAGCCGGATGCCGTTTTCGATCTCACAACCGAGTCCATCTCCTTCATTTGCAAATCGGAATATTCCGCGGGCAACCATCCTCCGCCGAGGGCCACGCTGCCATTGGTCCAGGTCGCATCCGAATCAACCACGTTGAGCCGGGGAAGCGTTTCATCGTTCAAATAAATTTGAAACCGTTTGTCCGCCATAAGAATACGGAGGCGATACCACACGCCGGCAGCCGGCTTGAAATTGAGAGGCGCAAATCCCAGAAATTTCGAACCTCCATCCGGCGCATAACGTGCCAGGTAAATATCGTTGTTATCTCCACCGCGAAGCGCGAATACGTACCGACTATCGCGGTCCCGGCAGCGAAAGCCGCCCCATAATTGCACCGATTCCACACCGGACGGTGCGCGCATGCGAACGCTCATCTCCGCCTTATTCCACGCCTGCTTCTCCACGATATATCCGCCTTGCAGAGTCACCGATTCCGCGTTCGTTTCAATTTTCAGCCGGCCGGTTGCCTTCCATTCGCCGCCCAAAATGGCAGGTTCGGCTTCGACTCTAATCGGCGGCACGGTAAACCAACCAAGTGAAACCAACGCGAACAGACAGGAATGAAATTTCAACATGGTTTTAGAACAACACGAGATGATGCTGTGCGAGGGTTTTATTGCGCCACCGGTTTTTCCGCCGCGAAGTCGAGCTTCTGCAGGAAATTTTCATCTGAGCAACTGAATTTGCCCGCAAATTTCCATTCGCCTCCAATCTGGACGACTTTGATCACGATCTGGTTCCAGCCCAGTTTCAGCAACAACGGATTCTCCGAAAAGGCCTCCGGCTCCAGTGGCCCCTCGCGCCGATGCGATGCGATGAGTTCGCCATTAAGAAATAATTCGCAACCATCATCGCTGCCGTAGGTGAAGGAAAGTTTCGGCAGGTTCGGCTCGGAGAGCAAATCGTTCAATGGCTTCGGCGATTTAATCCAAAAAGCAAGATAAGCTACGGAATTTTCCAAGTTTCCCTCCACGATGCCACTCTTGAAATCAAAAACGCCACTGCCGTCCGTTTCACGAATTTTCCAGCGCCGATTTTCAAGTGACGCATTTTCCTGAATCGGCTCCTTCGGCATTTTTCCCGAATACGGGTTCGCGGTCTCAAAACCGCCGCACACTAATGCGCGCCGAAGGTGTCCGTTCGAATCTAGAAATCCATTCTCATAGCGCGAGTCCGCAACCTGGAGGCCAGCATTACGGAAAAGCTGTTGGACGATCGTCGATTTTTTTTGCGAGCCGATGGCCGGATCCAGATTGCATAAAATCACCCGGCCTTTTTTCATCGGGCGCACGACAACTGCGGCCAGGGAGCCGGGATTTTCAACCTCGGAACGGAAGAGCGAAGCCGTCTTGGTTTGCTCAGACTTGTAATTCCACTTTCGCCAATCCCCGGGGCAGGCGTCGATCAAAACCTCACCATCCTTTACGAATTCGCCATCCAACGCATAGGCCATCTGTTGCCAATCATCACTCTCGGCAAAATACAATGCGGCATTATCGAGACCATTCACCAGCGCATCTTTGTGTTTTATAACGAAAGATGATGCCACGCGCGGGTGAACCGATACGTCCTGCCCAAGCACCATTGTCAGCATCGCCGCGCCGACGGGGTGGACGTCCCATATCCAAACTGTTCCGCCTTCGCCAAGCACACGTGCGGTCGCGGTTTTCAACATTTCGACCGTGGCAGGCTTTGATTCGGCCGAACCATCAATCAACAAATCATTTGCTTTCGCATCCGCAGAATATTCGGCGGTCTTGACTCCAGATTTGCTTAATTTTTGAGCGAGTGCGTTTCCGTTTTCAGGGACATACACCAGCATCGCCGTGCCTTTCGTTAGGGAAGACGTGGCACTGGTCTGGGTCGTGAGATTCGGGAGTGTGGCCCATGGAGAGTTTGTAATTCCCCGATTCGCATCCCGAATCGCTTCGAACATGGGCCACGGACGGTACAGCGGAAGAGCTGGATCGTAGCCGGGATTCAACGTCGAGACATAAGGTCCCAACCGTTCTAGTTGCATCCCGGGCACTCCTTCGCGAAATTCGCCGAAGAAAATACCTTCATCCAGGGACGGCGCGTGGGCCAGGTCGGATTTCCCGAACGGCAACGGTTGAACGCCGTACCAAACGATGTTGAAAACACTTTGATAGTCTGCGCCGAACTTCTGCTGGTCACGCAACAAGCCATAACATTCGTAGGCCAGACCTTCCATGCGTCCCAGCGGCGACTCATAAGCGCGATCGCCATTGAATTTGGAAACCTGCTTGGGCGTTCCATAATAAGCCATGCTGGTTTCACCGACGCCCCATGGTTTGCCGGAGGTGGCGGCTTTTCGCATTTCCTCCTGGCCGCCGTAATGAATACTGATCGTCGGCAGGCGGCCGCTCGCATCGAATTCCCCATCGCCGGAAATCCAATCGCGCGTCGGATCGTTCGTGTGGCAAATATCCCGCCACACCGCGATTTCATCGAGGCAATGGTCCACCATGTTTTGCGGCGAGTGCCAGACGTTCCGCAGCACCGGCAAAATTTCATTGCATACACTCCAACCGAAGACTGAAGGATGATTGCGATCCCGCCGCACCAGTTCCGCCACGTGCGTCCGGCAATTTGTCCAAAACAAATCGCCGTCGGCTTTTGGCCCGCCGTCGCTCACCCAAATGGCGCTTTCGTCCAGGATCATGATTCCCATTTCATCCGCCAAATCGTGATAGAACGTGGGATAAACGGAGGCGTGCAAACGAACCGCATTCGCCCCGGCATCCTTAAGCAGGCGATACCAGCCGTACGCGTAGCGCCGGGTCATCTGCGGAACACCCATGAAATGCCACGAATCCCCCCGCAACACGATGGGCTTTCCGTTCAGCAGCATCTCATTTCCCTTAAACGTGAATTGCCGCCAGCCAAAACGTTGATATTTCACGTCGGTTTCCTTGCCATTGACCGAGAGGCTCAGTAGGAGCCCGCAAAGATTCGGCGCGTCCGGAGTCCACGGTTTCAAGTTGCCGTTCACCGCAACCTTCAACGAAATCTTCCGGACTTCACCGGGACCGAGGGTGACGGGCGCGCTGGAAAGTTTCAGGAGATCCTTGTCGGAAAGTTTCCATTTCACCTCGGGCATTTCCTCCACTGATTTTCCCGTCAAGTTAATCCATTCGCGAACGCTGCCCGCCGCGGCCACCGTCGTTGCAACCGCTCCGCGGTTCTCGACTGTGGCCTCAACCAGCAGTTCATTTTGGTCCACCAACGATTGCACGAACACATCCGTGATGGCCACCCGAGGCTCTGCGATCAGGAAAACGTCCTGCCAGATGCCCGCGATATGTGTTCCCCAAAACGAGCCGGAAAGATATTCGCGCCGCCCATAACGCCCTCGTTTATCAAACAACTTTGGACTGATTATTTTTACCAGAATTTGGTTTTCTCCGCCGGCGGAGACCAGGTCTGTCACGTCGAATTCCTGTGCGAAGAAAATATCGAACCCCTCGGCCGCCTTTTTTCCGTCAACATAAACCACCATGTCGCCCGCAACGGCGCCAAAATGCAGCACGAAACGTTTTCCATCCCATTTTTTTGGGACGGTAAAGGTCTTCCTCATCCAGGCCGCCTGAAGAGATTCCCATTCTCGCGGGTAAGATGGATAGGCGCGAAAATCCCCGCCTGGCATGTCGCGATCCATCGAAAATGAATTCACGTTCCAGGGAGAGGGAATTTTAATCGGGACTTTATCCCAGTCGCTGAGTTGTGGAATAGCGTCACCGGGAGCACCTGTGTCCTTGTCGCCTTGAAAATTCCAGCTCCCATTCAAACAAATCTCCTCGCGCGAAGGCTTCTCGTAGGAGCTCACTAATCCCTCCTCCGGCGCAAACGCTCGAGGGTAGTTCACCTTCTCAGCAAAGACAGTTGAACAGACCGCCGGGATGAACAACAGCGCCGCCCAAATTGCCAATTTTTTCATTTTTTAAACATTCGGCGCGCCCGGAAGTGCAGAGACACCCATCGCTTTTGCAATTGTTAGATTAGAAATTCTCAAGGTATTCATAGAAACAGGAAACTTTGATTCAATCCGTTTTGCACATCGTCTATCATTTTTGTCGGGATGATGGCACCGGCAAGAGGTCAAAAGAAAAGTCATAGGTTCCTTTCGCCAGGAGCCGATATTGGTCATGCACGGGAAGCCCCCAACTTATGTCGCCGCCGATACCCATCTGCCAGCCATCGACATTGACGGTGATAGAGTTCCTGGGCGCCAATTGATAGTCATGAGTTGCCGCTTCCAGGTCATCCGCCGAATAAGGCCATGCACTTGCGCCCAATAGACGTCCGCTCGAGCGCACTTCCAGGCCCGAGCCGTGTGCAGCAGTGAACTTAATCCAGCGCACATCCGTCCGATTGGCATTCTCTTGTGGCCGAACGTAATGAGTAATCCAATCATTGACGGAGGTCTCATACAAACCGACGGCCGCCCCGGTTTTTCGGTCCCAATACGTTTCTTGCGGCCCTCTGCCAAACCAACGGATCTGACTCCACGCTGCCGGAATTGCGAATTGAACGCCGATGCGCGGCAGTTCGGGCGTGGATTTTGCCACTTCGAGATGCAGGGCGACCCCGACACTGCCATCGCCGCGAAGCAAATAACTCAGGGAAAGATTTGTGGAGAGGCCTGGCAGCTTGAGGTCGGCAGCGATCCGCACGCCCTCGGGAGTTTCAATCGCGTCGAGATTTTGCAATTCGGCTTTGGCGGCGGCATCTTTCCAGGCCCCCATGGTTACGGGAACCTTCCACCCGATGTCGTTGTCCGTTGGCACTCGCCAGAAATTCGGACGCAACGGAGCGAACAAGATTTCCTGTCCGGCGAACGTAAGAGACGACAACCAGCCATGATTGCCGTCCACACGGATGCGCGTGCCGTTAACGGACGCTACCCAATCCATGCCCTCTTGGGAGAAGTTCACTTTCCCTGGGATTGCAATCATCCGCGACGCGGCTGGCACCGGAATAGAAAGCTGATCCCAGGCCACGACAAACCCGGCCTTTGCCCAAAGAGTATCCGCCTTTAATCGAAACCTCACGGTGAGGAAATATTCCGAGCCCGGTTTCCAATCCGGCTTGCCCCAGGGAATCGTGACCATTTGTTCCTCCCCCGGTTTCGCATTCAGGTCTTTCAGCTTGCCTTCGCGAATCGATATTCCGTTCTCCTCCAGAGCCCACTCGGCTTCAAAACCACTGAGGTCTATGAAAAAGTATTTGTTGCGAATGCGGATGCTGCCGGAGGCCGGATTGTCGGAGGTGGTTTTTACGTATTGGAAAACTTTCCTTGCCTCCCAGTAGTGCGGGCGCGGAACCCGGTCGGCGGAAACGAGCCCTTTCACGCATCGGTATCCATCGTTGGGTTGTTCGCCAAAGTCGCCGCCATAGGCCAGGAATTTCTTTCCCTCCGAATTGGTTTTATAAATCGTTTGGTCCGCCCATTCCCAAATAAATCCGCCCAGCAACATCGGATATTTTTCGAAGACATCCCAGTAATCCTGCAGGTTGCCCAGACTATTCGCTTCGGCGTGAGCATATTCGTTGGCCATAAATGGTTTTCCGGTCGGATACGGGCCGTGTTGTTCCACCAAACCGATTTCGCCACCTTCTCCCTTGCGAACCGCCTTCCCCTCGACGTCCTGAAGCAGCCATTGAATCGTGGGATACGTCTGGCTGTCCATGTCGGCGGCAAGATTCATGTCCGCGTAATGAATGGGCCGAAGTTGCGGGTCTGCCGCGCGGGCGGCTTCGCGCATGGCGAGGAAATCGTTGCCGTAACCGGCTTCGTTACCCAACGACCAAATCACCACTGCGGGATTGTTTCTATCGCGAATCACCGTTCGCTGCATGCGATCTACCACGGCAGCCAGCCATTGGGGGTCATCTCCCGGCAAAATTCGACGGTGATAACTTATACCGTGAGTTTCCAGATTGTTCTCATCCATAATGAACAACCCGTACCGATTGCAGAGTTCATACCAGCGGGGATCATCCGTATAATGGCAGGTTCGCACAAAATTCAGATTGGCCTGTTTAATGAGGGTGATGTCTTTTTCCATGCTCTCGCGGGAAACGGTATATCCTCCAGCGGGATCGGACTCGTGCCGGTTCACACCTTTCATTTTTATGGAAACGCCGTTGACGAAGAACTGCTTATCATGGATTTCCACCCTGCGAAATCCGACGTCAACCCGCCGCGCCTCAATGACCTTTCCATTTTGAACCAGTTCAACGAGCGCGTCGTAAACATTCGGCGTTTCACTGGTCCAAAGCAGAGGTTTGTGCACCTTGACGGACGAGGTTGTTTTTTCCGGAGTCATGCCGGCATCAAGCCGGCCGATCCGTTCCACTATTAAAGGGTCACCGCCCACCGTCTTTCCGCTCGGGTCACGCAAACTCAACCGGATATCAAACGCATCATTTTGCTTCGTGGCTAAATTGCGCAAGGTGTATCGCAAAGAGACAACGGCATTTTGCAGGTTCGTTGCCAGTTCTGCGTTCACATAAAAATCCCAAATACTTGCAACCGGCGTGTGGTAAAGGAGCACGTCCCGGAAAATGCCCGCGAAACGCCACATATCCTGGTCTTCAAGATACGAGCTATCGGAAAATTTATAGACTTCGACCGCGAGAAGATTCTCGCCGTCCCGAAGATAATCGGTGATATCGAATTCCGCGGGCACGCGTGAATTTTCACTGTAGCCGACTTTTTGGCCGTTCACCCAGACGTACATCGCCGAATCCACCCCCGCGAAATGTATCAGCGTTCGCCCCGCGCCCCAATTTGCCGGCACCTTGAACGTGCGGCGATAAGACCCGACCGGATTGCGCTGACCATACGAAGTATAATTTTTTGGCGGCTCCTCCATCACCTGCGGTGGATCCACCTTGAAAGGATACGTGAAATTAACATACATCGGCACGCCATAGCCCTGGAGTTCCCAACACGACGGCACAGGAATGGACTTCCAGTCCGACGCATCAAATGTCGTTGAATAAAAATTAGCCGGACGAGAATCAGGATCCGGCGACCAGCGAAACGCCCAGTCTCCGTTTAGCGAACGCACCCACGGCGAAGCGTCATACGTGCTCTTCCAGCCGGAATCCGCATCCGGGCATGGCCAGGCGGGGCACCGGGGGGGTAGTTTATTTTGTCCGAAAACCGCAAGGTCCTCCCATTCAGGGGAGTTGGAATTGGTGCGCGCCCCCTGGGCAAAGCTTCCGATCAGGGTCCATGCCCATACACTGGCGACCAGCCAAGTTTTCGACAAATTTACTATCGCCATTAGTCAATGTCCTAAGAGCTAAACTCATTCTGCCACCCGCATTTTTAGGGCGTAAGAATCACTATCGTTGTTTCGGGGACTTTCCTTGATATTTCTCAAGTCCGCAATCCCCACAAACGGGGATTCATTTCACCCGGTTCTGTGTTTGACGCTGGTCAAAACATACGGGTTTTCATCCGCTTGAGCTTTTGGAGCGCTGTGATTGAATACATCTCTCACTCCTTTCGGGGATATTTGTGACGGGAGGCTCCGTCGTCTTTGCTTTGGCTGAACGCGGACGCCGAAGCAGCGCGTCCATTTCGCTCCGTTCAAGTCTGGCGCTACACTATCTATACCTAATAGCTTGGATCGATATACGTTTGCTGTCCGGCAAGCTGATAATCCACAATCTGGGCGTGTCCATCTGCGAAACTCGAATTGCCGCGTTTGCTATGCCTTAAAGTAATTGTGTTACCGCCTCCGATCGAAGAAAGCCAGCGTGCATCGTCAGGTTGCGTGCTCCCGGTGTATCCCGGCGGAGCTTCCGACGGTGAAGTGGGTTCTTCCGCCAACATGATTTTGTTTGCAGCATTGCGAATGTTACTGCGTTTAAAAGGGGTAAAAACACCAAGGTTAGACGGAAACGTGTAGGTGGAGGCAATTCCAAGAAAAATCGTAGGTCTTGTGCCATCTATAAAACTGTTAATTGAATAACTGAATTGATAATTCGGCGAAACAATCACTTGTCCGATCCTGTCCATTGGACAACGCAGGCTGTTTGTCGAACCGCTGATCGCGACCAAAATCGGGCTTTTCGAGGGAGGGTTCGCGGGATTATTCCACCATACCCAATCTTCCCGGTGCCAGCCTATGCGGGAGCCATCTGACGGCATGATGTCATTATTATCTTCACTGTACATCATGATGCCCATCCCAAGCTGCCTTTGGTTGTTCAAACAGGAGACTTGCGATGCTTTCTGCTTCGCCTTCGCCAAGGCCGGCAATAACATGGCGGCAAGGATCGCTATAATGGCAATCACCACTAAAAGTTCAATCAACGTGAACGCGTTGGTAAAATGGGTTTGCTTCGCTTTTCGGTGGACGTATTTCATATATTGACTGGGACATCGCAGACCGCGGCAGTCCTCTTTGAAGGCTTTCTCTTTTCGCCTAAGATAGTTCAAACGAAGCGCAAAACGATATCCCCGAAAGGGGTGACTAATCATTCTGCGCGTCGTGTTCTCCAGTTCCGATATCCAGTTTTCCTGATTTGCCCGACTCTGAGCGGAGATCAATCAGGCGCGGAAATTTTGCCGGAGAAACGCATTATTCCGGTCGAGAAACTCCTTACTCCGGCGTGCTATTCCACTGCACGCCATCAAGCGAGCGAACGCACAGCGGAGAATTCCATGAATATTGCCCCAGAAGAAACTGCATGTTGGGCGAAGTAGCGCTAAAAGCTCCGGCAAACTGTCCGTATAAGAGCGCGCTGGCAAGTGAAGACGCGGCATGACCATCCACGTAAATGACGTTCACGCGCTTATTGTGTTTTGCATAGGCTGTCTGAAGGCGGTGGTATTTTTGAGCACCCGAGCTCAGCCAAACATTATCCAACCACGCGGCATCGCCAAACGTGGTGCCTTGAGCGCCTGAATTAGCTGGGTTGATGTCCCCGCTGCTATCCGCACACATGACCATCTCTGTGGGTCTTTCTGCCCGGGTTGCCTTAAACGGCAAAAGGTTGCCGCTATTATTGGGATCAATACGGCCAAAGACACCTATCATGTTGAATCCATAGGAAAGAAAACCAGTTAGGCTGGGATCAAACTCGCCAGGCGCACTGGTAAAGGACAAGCCCCGCTTGCGCTTGGCGCACACCCACACCTTGGGGTTTTGCAGTTGTGTCGCCAGCAACGGAGCGGGCGTATTTGGCGTGGGCAAGCCGGTGCTGGAATCCTTAATCAACCACTCTACGCCGCAGGCCAATCCCATTGAATTTTGGAATGTTCCCCCATTAAAGCGGTTGGGCACGTAGGGATAAGTATCATTGTTATCTCCGGTATACATGATTACGGCGAGGCCAATCTGCTTGTCGTTGCTTAAACAACTTATCGCTTGAGCCCGGTCTTTGGCCCTGCTCAACGCCGGCAGCAGCATCGCCGCAAGAATAGCGATGATGGCGATCACGACCAGCAATTCGATCAGCGTGAACGCCGAATCAGGCCGCGATTTCTGAGCGCCTCGTTTAATGGTTCCGTTCATGCCGTAATTTCCTCTTATCTACAACGAGAGCGGCTGCCGCAAACCGCCCCCGTTGAATTTTATTGAGAACTCGTTCCGGGTTCCTCAGAACGGACGAAGTAGCCGGTAGAAGACGTTCGTCAGGGTCGGGTCAATCGGGATACTAACGTTCGTCAGGTTTGTCGAATTCGGATAAGCAAACCAGAAATTAGTAGCGGTAAGACTCACGGAATTGCTCTGGAGTATCCAGCCGGCATTGGTAGGCCAGCCAAGCCCCAATACGCCTCCCGAACCGCTCACTAGAATCGCCCCGGGGTTGGGATTGACGGGATTAGCGACGGTTACCACCTGCAAGCTGCCGCTGCCGAGGATAAACGTCGGATCCGTGCTGTTGTTATAGACGCCCGGCGCCTTGCTTACCCCGTTTATAGTCAATCCAGCAATCACATCGGTTTCGCCATTCGGGAAGTTCAGGTTCATAACCGCCGCGTTAGAGATGGTGACGACGGTGGTGTTGATCAGGTCGGGGAAAGCAATGACCAGCGTGCCCGCGCCCACGGTTACGTTGCCGGTGTAATTATTGCTGCCCTGAAGGCTTAGCGTGCCCAAACCAGTTTTAATGAACGACCCGGCACCGTTGACGATGCCGCTGATATCCAATTCCGCATCCACCGCTGGCACATCAAACACGTTGTTCACGTCATTGAGAATGAGTGAATTGGTCGGGTGGGCTCCGGCAGTGCCGGCGATTGTCAAGATTGACTGACTCGAACTCGCGCCGTTGCGCAATACTCCGTTGGTCACCGAGAGCATATCCAGTGTTTGGCTCAGGCCATTCAAATCCAGCACCCCGCCGGCATTTAGCCTCGTCAGGATGTAGCCTGTGTGGGAGATCTGGTTTCCGCTGAAGCCGGTGATTTTGGCGCAGCGCAAGCCGGTGGTGTTCTACTCCTACACGCTGCCGTCGCATTTTGCGCGCAGCGAACTGGCGAAATCCGGCGCGGTCGTGCTGTCGGGCCTGACCCATGTCGGCGTCGCGATGCGCCGGCTCGTCGATTATTCGCGGTTCAGGCTGGCGCCGCCGGCCGATCGCGCCGCGCTGCCGCCGCGCGATGTTTCCGCGCATCTGAAATCGACCGCCTATTCGGAGTCCGACAGCAAGGCGCTCTTGCGCGACGCCGGCATCGCGCTGCCGGATGAGGTGCTGGTGACGGCGCGCGATGGGCTCG
>Ga0137403_10009142_pt1 | contig 11035 bp, 10 predicted proteins | sample CZOMad2_1_16fung_FD_122057 | JGI IMG/M metagenome (GOLD analysis project Ga0137403, IMG submission 122057) | Vadose zone soil fungal communities from Angelo Coast Range Reserve, California, USA - CZOMad2_1_16fungal (Hybrid Assembly) | ecosystem: Environmental > Terrestrial > Soil > Vadose zone...
AAGCGCTTCAAATGGCTGCATTACCCCGAGCTGGCCGCCTTCTTCGTCAATCACCCGGATTTCGCGAGCGCGAATCCGATCGTTGACACGGACTCTGTCGCTCACTTGCCGGAAATTCCGCTCTGCGATAAATCCCCCTCTAGCTGATAAAAGCATCCAGAGGACACGGATAGTCGGCCCCGGAGCCCGAATCTATAGCCAACACACGTCCCAGACGGCAGGTTTGCCGACGGAGGACGGGTTAAAAGTATAGCACGCGGCACGGCGTAGGCGACAAGCGGGAAACGGAAAGTAAAGCGCTTGGCAGGCCGACTCGACTTTGCCTCAGGGTTAAAACCCCTGAATGTTGTTTGGACTGTTACGGCTGAAGCCGTGTCCCGCCAGGATCGCAGTCGAACCCCCCAGGAGGATTGACATCACGTAAGTTGTCGTTTCGACAATAAGACCAAACAGAGAAACACCGCAAAAACACTGAACCGAGGTACACGCGAGGTACACGGGATTTTTCGTTTCTGTGATGCAAGGTCGCAAAAGTCCAGCCGATTGAACCGATGCTGGTATCGATGACCGGCGCGCGAGAGCCTCGTCCGGCCAAGCCAGCAATCCCGCTCCTTCGACCGCGCACCAGTTGTGCACGGCGTGAATCTGTCGAAGCACTTCGTCCGCATTCGTGATACTCAACTGCGACAGAACCTCGAACGCCGTGATCGGCGAGACAACGAGCCTGTCCCTGATGCCGCCGTCCATGAGAAAGCAAAAGGCTAGTATGCCAAGCCCTCGCACCTTCGTTCCCGGCCGCCAGTATCGCGGTTTGCGGGGGAAAGTCGTGAACTGGGTTGAACACAAATTTGAAGAGGGCCTCCTATACATCCACGTTCGGTTCGCGGATAAGACTGAGCTTTGCTGGCGGATTGCCACACGAATGACGTTTGAGGAAGGCGACCTCAGCGATTGGAAACGAACGGGACAGGAGCATTTGACGCACCGGAATATTGCTCGTGCCAACGATTGCCTCCAGGACGAACCTGATCGTCAGGTAACGCTCGACGCCGATCCGCCAAGACGAAAAGGGGGCAAGTACCAGAATTGGTGACCGCAATTTCCAGCCTGCCCCCTGGCGCCTTCAACCCAACGGAAGGAATCGAGCAAGTGCCCCTGAGTTGTTGGTGCACAGGAGTAGTGGCGAAGAGGAAGAAAGCGTTTCATTTTGGGAAAATTTCATTTTGGAAAGGTTAAGGGCGGCGCTGCGCTAGCGGCTGAATCCATGACCTGGCACAAATCGCAGGACAACACCCAGGAATGCGATCACGCAGGCGAAATAGGCGACCGTTCGCGGGCTCGACACCGCGGGCAGATCCTTGGTGAAGAGCCTCCAGACGAACCCACCTGCAACCAGGACGAAAACTCCCTCTTGGAATATCAGTGCCAGGAAGACGGCGGAAGCAAGTAAAACCCAGCGTCCGGTGCGGTCGAGGGCGTTGGTCGCTTGACCGCCGTCGAGGACCCAGATGGGAATGAGATTCATTAAGTTCAACCAAGCGCCTGCGCGCGCCAAACCCGCCCAAAGCGGGTTGCCGGTCTGCCACCAGAGGAGCAGGCAAGCGACGGATGCGAGCAGACCGGCCAGCGGTCCCGCGAGGCTAACAGCGGCGCGGGTCGCTGCCGAAACACCAAGAGCTTGCCAGCGCACATACGCGCCGAACCCGGGCAAGAAAACGGGCATGTCCGCAGGAAGGCCGCGGCGGCGAATATCAATGTAATGACCCATTTCGTGAATCAAAATCAGCACAGCGAAACCGACGCCGAACTTCCAGCCCCACATGGCCCAATACAGCGCGAAGAAAGCGCCGAGGCTGAAGAGAAATTTGAACTTGAAAAGTGCGAGAAGCCATTTTGCTTTCGCCAGAAAAATAGCGATCGGAGCGAGCGGGCCAAGTTTTTTCGCCCAGTTATTTTTCGGCGGAGGAGGGGAAGCCTGCAAAGAGAGTTCGAGTTTGCGGACGTGATCGCGAACCCAATCGGCCTGAGTGGATTGATGTGGAAGCATTTCGAGTGACTTGCGCCACTCTGCAAGAGCCTGCGCGAAGTCGCCTTGTTCTTCGAGACGATTGGCTCGCGCGGAAAGAATCGTCAGCTCTTCTGAGAATGCGAGAGTGTGGCATCGCACGCAGGCGAGTTCCGTTGTGGCGAGTTCCCGGCCACAGGTCTTGCATTTGCGGATTGTCAGTTCACTGGTCGATGAAAACACGGAGATGGCCGATGGTCAGGCGCTTGGCACAGCGGCCGGAGGCCCATTGGCCTGAAATGGTCCGAGGATTTCCAAGCGTGGACCGGCCGTTATTTTCCAGGCGATACGCATCCCGACAAAAATGATCACCAGCCCGATGATGCCGGAAAATCCGCCCTGCAATTCGAGGAAAGGTGACGCGAGCCCAGCGAAGATGAGAGCCCCGACGATCGTGCCGACGCTCCTTTGCTGCTTCACTGGCTGGACAACGATCTCTGAATCATTCGACGAGGGAGTCGTACTGGGGTCTGCTAACGAGCTACCCGATGACGAAGCGGAAGCAGTGGTAGCCACAGCGGGCTTCTTTTCTTTCATCATGTACGAAATTCCGAGAGGAATCGCAGAAAGCGAAACCGCGGCATACGTCAAGGCGACGGCAGCAATTTGATAACGGCGCCCGCCGACTCCATTGGAGCCCTTCTTGATGGCGGTACCAACCAGCCAGCCGACCGCCAGCGCGACGTAGCCAATTTCAATGCCCGTAATGATGCCGAAGGCCGAATACAGGATGAGGCCGGCGATTGCGCCGCCCACGCCAAACAAGATTCCGCGGACATAAATCGCATGAGTGTCTTTGGGAGTTTGCGCTTGCAGCTGCCGGGTGCAATTCTCGCAAGCGAGCATGCCGTTGATGCGAAAGTAGGTGCCGGTCAATTCCTGTTGACAGCTTTTGCAGCGATCGGAGCCAGCCGCGGACGTGTATTCCGCCGTGCCGAACTGAGGGGTGTTGGACATGGGGCCTCCGTTGTTGAGCGTGGACAGTATCGCACGAGGCACGCCCAGCGAGGGGTTCGTGTGACGAGGCGGTGGTTAAAGAGTTAAAGCGTGACCCGTCGAAGACAGGTAGACATGACTCACGAGGTGGCGTCGAGTTTGCCTTTGGGGCCGGAGATGACCGCGTGAAGCTGCGAGGAAGCGGCCTTCACGAGAGGAGCTTTGAGCTTGAGCCGAGCGGTTCGTTTGTCGAGGGCGACGGGATCTGGAGTGAGCAGCTCGAAGCGGAGAAGCTGGCAGCCGGATGGAGCGTCAGCGGAAGGATGCGGTGAGTCGGCGCTCCATTCGATGAAGAACGGGAGCAGACCGTTTGCGTCGTCTTTCAGCTTCAGAGTTTTCCAGTGCAGGACGCTGCCCTCGGGGCGCTTGCGCGAACCGGGAGTGGGTCCTTCGGCGGCGACTCCCGCCCTGGCGAGGTCGGCTGCGAGCACTTGAACGTCGCCGGGATGCGCGGCCCATCCGACGAGACGAGGTTCAGAGAGTTTTTTAAGTTCAGCATTGAGTTCGGACGAGGAGCTAGTCTGCTGCGGATCGGGCGCGATGATTTCGAGGTATCGGCGAGTGCCGAGTGAGAGGAGAGCGTTTTGCGTGCCGCGACCGGGGTGAACTCCGCCGAAGGCAGCGCGAACACCGGTGTGTTGTTCGACGAAACTGATGCCACGTTGCAGATCGTTGCAGCCGAGCAGAATATGATCGAGCATCGGTGGCACTTGATCGACTAAAGGAGGCACGTCAGATTGTTGCCGCTGATTGCCGAGGAGGGAGTTGGGAGCGACGAGCGCCGCACCTGTGATGACTACGAAGGATCGACGTGGGATAGAAGTCATGAACGATCACGAAACAACAATAAAGATTTTACGAAATGCCAGCGCCCGGCACAAGAATTGTAGCGATACGTCTCGACTCGGATTTAGCCGAAGTCTTCGTAAAATACGGTGCAGATAGAGTGAAGAATTCGATCGAAAGAGCGCGGGCAAGGGATGTAGTCGGGCAGTAGCGGCCTTTCACGGAAACATAGACGCGTTACAAACTAATCGCGGCGCTATTTTGGCCACGCTTTGAAAGGTAGGCGTGCCAGAAAAGACGCGCGGCTACGGCGCGATATGGCCGCCAAAGCTGGCCGAGTTTTTCGAGGCCTGCCGGCGAAGGACGCGAACGTAGTCGCTTCACTTCCTGAACGGCGACTGCCAGCGCGAGATCACCGACGGGCCAAATGTCCGGACGGCGCAATGCGGAAAGCAGATAGATGTCCGCGGTCCAGCCGCCAATGCCTTTGAGCGCGATGAGGAATTTGCGTGCAGCGTCGTCGGAAAGATCGTGAAGGTCATTGAGATCGAGATGCCTCTTGACGAGCGATTCGGCGAGCAGACGTGCGTAGAGAGTTTTCTGACGGCTGAAGCCGATCTGCCTGAGTTGCGTGTCGGAGAGTTTTAGAAATCGCGCTGGAGTGAGCGGGCCTGCCGCGCCACGCAATCGCTGAAATGCGGCGCGAGCCGAGGCGAGCGAGACCTGCTGCTCCAAAATAATGTAAACGAGTGAAGGGAAACCGGGCTCGCGAACCCAAAGCGGCGGCGCACCATACATTTCAATGACACGAGCCAAATCTGAGTCGCGAACGGCAAGTTCGCGAACACTGGATTGGAAGACCATTTCGTCGAGCATGGCGGTGAGCGTCGGCGTTTCCGTAGGTGCCCTGCGTTATCCGATTGCGCGGGAGTCGGATTCTTGGCGCAGGGACTCAACCAGGTCGGCAAGCGGCTTGGGGCCGAGGTCGCCTTTGCTGCGGTGGCGGACGCTCGCAGTGCCGGCTTCGGCTTCTTTCGGCCCGACGACGAGCATGTAGGGAATTTTTTGGAGTTGCGCGTCGCGAATCTTTGCGGGCAGCTTTTCGTTGCGGTCGTCGAGATGCACGCGGATGCCGTGATTCTTGAGCATTTCGTGAACGTGCTTCGCGTAGTCGATTACTTTTTCGCTGACGGGACAGATTTCGACCTGCACTGGTGCGAGCCAGAGGGGAAATGCGCCCGCGTAGTGTTCGATCAGGATGCCGAAGAAACGTTCGACGGAGCCAAGCAGCGCGCGATGCACCATCAACGGCTGGTGGCGAGCGCCATCGTCGCCGACATATTCTAGACCGAAGCGGGCAGGAAGATTGAAATCGAATTGAACAGTGGTGAGCTGCCAGGAGCGGCCGATGGCGTCGATTAATTTAACGTCGATTTTTGGGCCGTAGAATGCCGCTTCGCCTTCCATTTTCTTGTACGGGATTTTGAGGCGGTTCATGGTGTTGGCAAGTGCCGCCGTCGCGCGGGCCCAGTCTTCGGGCTTGCCAGCATAATTTTCCGGATGTTTGGCGTCCCAATCGGAAAGCTCAACTTCAAATTTATCGAAGCCGAAATTTTTCATCACCGCGTAGGCAAAATCGATGCAGGCTTCGACTTCCGCTTCGATTTGCGATGACATGCAGAAAATGTGCGCGTCATCCTGCGTGAAGCCGCGCACGCGGAGAAGCCCGTGAAGCACGCCGCTGCGTTCGTAGCGATAGACGGTGCCAAGTTCGGCGAGACGCACTGGCAAATCGCGATAACTGCGCAGTTTTGCTTTGTAAATCAGGATGTGGCCGGGACAATTCATCGGCTTGAGCTGGTAATCGGCTTTTTCGACTTCGATAGGGCCGAACATATTTTCTTTGTAGAAATTCGCGTGGCCCGAAGTCTTCCAGAGGTCGAGCCGCATGATGTGCGGCGTGTATACAAGATCATAGCCGCGCTTGATGAGCTCTTCGCGCAGCCAGTTTTCAATGATGTTGCGGATGAAACCGCCCTTTGGATGCCAGAAGATCAGGCCCGGGCCAGCTTCTTCCTGAATGCTGAACAGATCGAGTTCCGGTCCAAGCTTGCGGTGATCGCGGCGTTTGGCTTCTTCGAGACGGTGGAGATATTCGTCGAGCTCCTTTTGCGTGAAAAACGCCGCGGCATAAATGCGCTGCAACTGCGGATTGCCTTCCTGGCCCTTCCAATAAGCGCCTGCGACGCTCATCAGCTTGAACGCCTGAATGCGTTTGGTCGAAGGAATGTGCGGGCCGCGGCAGAAATCGATAAATTTTCCGGTGGCATAAAATGAAACCATAGGCTCGGTAACTTTTTCTTCGACGAGCTCGCACTTGAAAATCTGGTTGGATTTCTTGTAAAGCTCGAGGGCTTCAGGCTTCGGCATATACTTGCGTTCGTTCTGCAAATCCTGCGCGGCAAGCTCGTGCATTTTCTTTTCGATTTTTACAAGGTCGTCGGGAGTGAACGGTTCTTCGCGCAAAAATTCGTAGAAGAAGCCGTTATCGACCGGCGGGCCAATACCGAGCTTCACGTTGGGGTAAAGCTCCATCACGGCAGCGGCAAGGAGGTGTGCGGCGGAATGGCGGAAGACAAAAAGCGAGTCGGGATGTTTGTCCGTGAGGATTTTCAGCTTGAGGTCTTGTTCGAGCGGGCGGCGCAGATCGATCAAGTAGCCGCCATCGTCGACCGGATCACCAAAGTTCGAAAGCGCGCCGTTGTTTGAATAGACCTTAGCGACGAGTGCGGCGTCAGCAAGACGCGGGGAAATGCTGCGAGCGATGTCGGCAGCAGTCGTGCCCTTGGGCACATCTTTGACGCTGCCATCAGGCAAAGTGACGTGAATCGTTTCCATTTTATTTACCTCAGGGTTTGCAAGGACAAACCCTGAAACCCGGGGCTCCGTTGCGACAATTGGAATCACCTAGCTTATCGGCGGGGGAAAAGAGGGTCAAGGCGATGGACCCTGCGCGGACTGGGGCTTCCGTGCGCTGCTAGAAGGCGGCGTAAAGCCGCAGCTATATTTTCTGCAGAGGCAGGTACAATCCTTGTCTTACATTGCTGGCCGCTTGTGGAGAAAGGTAGCGAATGAAACGGTTCCTATTCGGTGTGGTCGTGCTGGCGGGAATTTTATCTGGAGCGCGCGGGCAAAGCGATCGCGTGCAGACAATCAAAGGTCCTGACGAGCGGTTCAAGGTGGACATCTTGGTGGTGGTGGCGCATCCGGATGACGAAGGCGGAGTGACGCCATATTTGGCGCGGGCAATTTACGATGAGCATAAACGGGTGGCGGTGGTGTATACGACGCGTGGCGGAAGCGGCGGAAATGACTACGCTCGCGAGCATGGTCCGGCTCTGGCGGATATTCGTGAGCAGGAAGCGCGACAGGCTTGCGCGAAACTCGGAATCATGAACGTGTGGTTTTTGGATGGCAAGGACACCGCTTCCCAAAATGTGCTGAGTTCACTCGGGAATTGGGGACATGGCGCAAATCTGGAAGCGCTGGTTCGCATGGTACGGCTGACGCGGCCGGAGGTGGTCATCTCGTGGCTGCCCGGGATTTTTATTGGAGAGAACCACGGCGATCATCAGGCGTCGGGCGTGCTTGCGACGGAAGCGTTCGACCTGGCGAATGAGCCGACAGCATTTCCCGCGCAGGTAGCCGGGGCTTCGAAGCGGCTGGAAATTTATCTGGAAAATTTGACGCCGTGGCAGCCGAAGAAACTTTATTTTTTTTCTGATGCCGACGATCAGAAACAGTTTGCGGGAACCGGGCCAGCGTATTCGATTCGTGAAATTTCGCCTTCACAGAAAAAACCGTATTGGCGGTTGGCGATGAATGCGGCTATGCCGCACTTGACGCAATTTCCCGAGGACATTCAACGGCTCACGAAGATGAGTGATGAAGAGCTTAATAAGATGATGAGCGATCCGAAGGCTGGATGGTGGCCGGAGCCAATGACTTTGATTTTTGGGAAAGCGGCAGTGCCGACGGAACGGACCGCCGATGTGTTTGCGCAGGCGCGTTCTCAGGAGAATCAGCCAGCCGGAATGGCCGGCTCCAAAGGTACATCGATCCCTTACGCGGAATTGGCGGGACCATGGTCGTATTACCAGGAATTCCGCAGGCGGCACGGGGAATTGCCCGAAGCGAAGATGCCTGAGATCGGAGTGAAGGCGGGATCGACGTTGACTGTCCCGCTCGTCGTTACTCATTCTCCGAATCAGGAAGTAGAACTGACAGTGACTGCGCCGAACGGATGGCAGGTGATGAATGGCGCGGGACGTTTGCGGTTGCCGGCAGAAAATAAAACAGCACTGAACGTGGAAATCGTTACTCCAGGGACCAGCAAAGAGGAATTGAAAGGCTCGCAGCCAGTTGAAATTGTTGTCGGAGTGAGTGCCGGAGGAACTGCGCCAAGTAAAGTACGCTTGCGAGTGTTCCTGAAAGCCAGCGCGTTGCCTCAGTAGCAAGCGGACAACCGATGAGAGATTCCTCGCTTCGCTTGCCTTTGTTGGCCGGCTCGGAATGACGGCTTTTGCAAGCCCGGGCGCAACATGTTGCGCCCCGACAAGGGAAATACGAACAGCCGAGTGCGATTATTTTTTTGAGCGCGCGGCTTCCATTTGTTCCCAGGTGGATTCGGGGAGCATCAGCAGGTCGTTAAATTCGCCGGCACCTTGCAGCCATTGGCCGCCGTCGATCACGACACATTCGCCGTTGATGTAGGGCGCCATATTGCTGATGAGGAATGCCGCGAGGTTGGTGAGTTCTTCGTGGCGGCCGAAGCGCTTCATGGGATTTGAATTGCGCGAGTGCTCTTCGAATTGCTTTGAAGGAATCAGGCGCGACCATGCGCCTTCGGTGGGAAACGGGCCCGGTGCGATGGCGTTAAGGCGAATGTTGTACTTGGCCCATTCGACGGCGAGCGATGTGGTCATTGCAAGGACACCCGCTTTTGCGCAGGCCGAGGGCACCACAAAGCCCGAGCCGCAATTCGCTGCGGCGTACGTTGTCGTGATGCTCAAGACGTTGCCAGGTTTTTTCTGAGCGATCCACTTGCGTGCGAACGCTTGCGTGCAATGAAACGTGCCATTGAGCACGATGCTTACGACGGTGTTGAATGCGTTGGGCGAAAGTTTCTCGGTACGTGCCATGAAATTCCCAGCGGCATTGTTGATGACGGTGTCGATGCGGCCAAACTCGGCGTCGGCTTTGTCGGCGGCAGCCTCGACCGCGGCAAAATCGCGCACGTCGCACATGGTGTAAGCCGCGGAGCCTCCGGCACGGCCAATTTCTTCGCAGGTTTCTTTGAGCGGATCTTCGCGGCGGCCGATCACGAACAACTTTGCGCCCAGCGACGCGAAACGGAGCGCCATCGAGCGGCCCAGACCTGTGCCGCCGCCACTGAGAAAGATTGCCCGGTCTTTCAGAAGGTCGCTTTGGAACACGACTCACCATCCTGCGCAGCCACGTTGCAGGCAAGCGCCGGTTGCATTATAGGGCAGTCGCCGCACAGCGACGGTGCTTGCAAATAATTTCGTGCAAGACATCGCATTGAGATCAAGTTTGGTGGAGTTCTGAGCTAAAAGAGGCCGGGGAGGAAACGTGGCTTGGAGCCCATGGCGGCCGCGTAGTCGGGATTGGCGAGCAGGACGCGCTCTTCCGTGGAAAGGCGCAGCGTGAGTACGATGACGTGAGCGATGGCACCAGTGATGGCCGTGATCCATGCGGTATGGATGAGCGGCAGCGCGATCATTTCTACAAAGACCGCGGCATAGTTGGGATGGCGCACGTAGCGGAAGGGCCCACTGGTGATCACGCCGAGGCGGGTTGAATCCATCACCTGGACGTTCCAGTGTTCACCGAGCGTTCGAATCACCCACCAGCGAACGATATTCGCTGTGATGAAAAGAAAGAGCATGGGAATCGCAAGCGAGGGCAAAAACGGGCAGCGCAGGAACACCACTTCCACGGCTGCGCCAATCAGAACGAGGGTGTGAAACAGTGCCATCCAGCGAAAGTTCGGATCGTTCACTTTCGCTGCGCCGCGCGCGGCCATTTCCTGCTGATGGCGTTTTGAAATGCGCAGTTCGAAAATGCGCATCGCCGCTACGGCAAGCAACAAAGCCAAAAATAGGATGACGCTCAGTTCCATTGGAGAAGCAGGAATTCGGCGCTGAACCCGGGGCCAAACGCCGCGGCAAGCGCGATGTCGTTTTTCTTAAGCGGCCGCTTTTCGAGCCATTCCTGCAGGATAAAAAGAATCGTGGCGCTCGAGAGATTTCCGACGGTGCCCAAAATATCCCACGAGGGCTGCGTGTCGCATTTGCTGAGGCCGAGTTCCTTCTCGACATTGCTCAACAAACGAGAGCCGCCGGGATGCAGAATCCAGCCGCGAATCGCGTCGCGCGTCTGGCCGTGACGCGACAAGAAACCGTCGACAAGTCCTTCGATTTTTGCGCCAATCATTTCCGGCACATCTTTCGCAAGAAGGATGTGAAAGCCGGAATCCTTCAAATCGAACCCCATTGCGCCAAGGGAATCGGGGAAGGTGTAGGTCTCCGACGCGAGGATGCGCGGTCCAGCAGCGCTTTCATTGCGGCTGATGATCACCGCAGCCGCACCATCACCAAACAAAATCGAGGAAATCAAATTTGCCTGCGAAATATCCTTGCGTTGAAAGGTGAGCGAGGGCAACTCTACGGAAATGATCAGCGCGTTGCCATCGGGGTGCGATTGCAAATAATCGGAAGCGCGGCCCAAGGCCATTGCGCCAGCGGCGCAGCCAAGCTCCGTAAATGGCATGCGGCGAACATCGGGGCGAAAGCCCATGAGGTTAATCAGGTGCGCATCGAGCGAGGGAATCATGAAGCCGGTACATGACACGGTGATGATCAGATCGATGTCCTGAGCGGTCATTCCCGCGCGCTTCAGGCATTCTTCCGCGGCGCGTTGGCCCAGTTCGATGGCGTTCTGCATGTACTCCAGATTCGTTTTTTCGAGTGAACGTGGCTCAACCGTGTAATCAATCGGAAAGAGAACGTGGCGGGTATGGACTTGCGCATTGTCCACGATGGACATCATCGCTTCGAGGCGGCGCTCTGGAATATCGAACACACGGCCCATGTAGTACTTCACATC
>Ga0137403_10009146_pt1 | contig 11032 bp, 12 predicted proteins | sample CZOMad2_1_16fung_FD_122057 | JGI IMG/M metagenome (GOLD analysis project Ga0137403, IMG submission 122057) | Vadose zone soil fungal communities from Angelo Coast Range Reserve, California, USA - CZOMad2_1_16fungal (Hybrid Assembly) | ecosystem: Environmental > Terrestrial > Soil > Vadose zone...
TGCTCCTGGAGGACTGCACCGGCGCGACCGACACCGGCAACCACCAGGCGGCGCTCAAGATGGTGAAGATGCAGGGCGGCGTGTTCGGCGCGGTGGCGCCGTCGGCGGCGGTGATCGCGGCGATCGGGAGGCGCTGATGCTCGACGACTCCACCATCATGCGCCTGAAGCCCGAGCACGAGCCGGCGCCGGAGCGGGCGCTGGAAGTGAGCGTGCTCGGCATGACCAAGCGCTTCGGCGCCTTCACAGCGCTCGACGACGTCTCGATGCGCGTCGCCGCCGGCTCGTTCCACGCGCTGCTCGGCGAGAACGGCGCGGGCAAGAGCACGCTGGTGAAGTGCCTGGTCGGATTCCATCCGCCCGACGCGGGCCAGATCACGGTCGACGGCATGGAGCGCGCGATCCGCTCGCCTCACGACGCGCACGCGCTCGGCATCGGCATGGTCTACCAGCACTTCACGCTCGTGCCGAGCATGACCGTTGCGGAGAACCTGGTGATGTCGCGCAGCGACGTGCCCGCCGTGGTGCGCTGGCGCGCCGAGCGCGCGCGGCTCGCCGCCTTCATGGAGACCGTGCCCTTCCGCGTGCCGCTCGACAAGCCGGTGGCGCGGCTCGCCGCCGGCGAGAAGCAGAAGGTCGAGATCCTGAAGCAGCTCTACCTGGAGCGCCGCTTCATGATCCTCGACGAGCCGACCTCGGTGCTCACGCCCACCGAAGCGGACGAGGTGCTGGGCATGCTGAAAGGACTCACGCGCGAGAACAAGGTGACGGTGCTCATGATCACTCACAAGTTCCGCGAGGTGCTGAAGTTCGCCGACGCGGTGTCGGTGCTGCGGCGCGGACGCTACGCGGGCGAGGGCCGCGTCGCCGACCTGAGCCCCTCGTCGATGGCCGAGATGATGGTGGGAGCGCGCGAGATCGCGCTCGCGACGAAAAAGCGCGCCGGGGCCGCGGCGGGTGCCGCGCCGCGGCTCGCGGTCGGGGACCTCGTAGTGGAGGACGACGCCGGGCTGCCTGCGGTCGAGAACTTCACGCTGGCGGTACATCCCGGCGAGATCGTCGGCATCGCCGGGGTCTCGGGCAACGGCCAGCGCGAGCTCGTGGAGGCGCTGGTGGGCCAGCGTCGCACCGTGTCGGGCCGCATCCTCGTCAACGGCAAGCCCTACCACGCGAGCCGCGGCGAGATCCGCGACGCGCGCGCGTTCAGCCTGCCCGAGGAGCCGCTCCGCAACGCCTGCGTCGCGGGCATGAGCGTGGCGGAGAACATGGCGCTGCGCAATTTCGACCAGGCCCCGCTCGCCTCGGGCATCTGGCTGCGCTCCGGGGCGATGACCGCGCAGGCCGAGCGCTGGATCACCGGGTTCAAGGTGAAGACGCAGGGGCCCGGAGCCGCCATTGCCACGCTCTCCGGCGGCAACGTACAGCGCGCCGTGCTCGCGCGCGAGCTCGCGAGCGAGGTATCGGTGCTGATCGCCGCCAATCCGGTGTTCGGGCTCGACTTCGCCGCGGTGGCCGAGATCCACGACCGCATCCTCGCCGCGCGCGAGGCCGGCGCCGCGGTGCTGCTCGTCTCCGAGGACCTGGACGAGTTGCTCGAGCTCTCCGACCGCATCGTCGTCATGTTCGAAGGGCGTATCGTGCACGAGACGCCCGCCGCCGCGGCCGACGTCGCCGTCATCGGGCCGCGCATGGCCGGCCACGCCGCCTAGGTCCGGGACCCATGCCTACCGTCGCGGCGCTGCCCTTCCCCTACCGCTTCGAGCCGGCCTCGTGCGCGCTCGTCATGATCGACATGCAGCGCGACTTCATCGAGCCCGGGGGCTTCGGCGCCTCCCTCGGCAACGACGTGCGGCCGCTCGCAGCGATCGTGCCGACTGCGCGGCGGCTGATCGACGCCTGCCGCAGCCGCGGGCTGACGGTCATCCACACCAAGGAAGCGCACCGTCCCGATCTTTCCGACTGCCCGCCGGCGAAGCGCGATCGCGGGTCGCCTGCCCTGCGCATCGGCGATCCCGGTCCGATGGGGCGCCTCCTCATCGACGGCGAGCCGGGCTGCGACTTCGTGCCGGAACTCGCGCCCGCGCCGGGCGACATCGTCATCGCCAAGCCGGGCAAGGGCGCCTTCCACGCGACGGCGCTCGGCGACATCCTCCGGAAGCGCGGGATCACGCACCTCCTGTTCGGCGGCGTGACCACTGAAGTCTGCGTGCAGACCACCATGCGCGAGGCGAACGACCGCGGCTACGACTGCCTGCTGGTCGAAGACGCCACCGAGAGCTACTTCCCGGAATTCAAGAAAGCCGCGCTCGAGATGATCCGCGCTCAAGGAGGCATTGTCGGATGGACGGCGCCGTCCTCCGCCGTGTTGCGCGCCCTGGCCTCGTAGGGCCCGCCCTATCCGCGAATCAGGGGCCCTTGGGCTGATGCAGGCTGTGCAGAGTATGCAGGGTGATCTTGCGGACTTCCGCGCGCGACAGCTCGATGTGCGAGCGCAGCAGCATCACCGCGTCGTCGGCCTTGCGGCGCAGGATCTTCCTCAGGATCTGCGCGTGCTCGGCATAGGTCGCGCGGATCCGGTCCGGGCTGGTGAAATCCAGGCGCCGGATGACGCGGATGCGCTCGGTGACGTCGCGGTGCGCCCGCGCCAATTCCGCGTTGCCGGCCGCTTCCACGATGGTCGCGTGAAAGCGCTCGTCGAGCGCGGCCACGGCGGCGCCCCCCGTCAGGCGCTCCCTCTCGGGCACCAGCCAGGAGGCGCGCAGGCCTTCGAGCGGATCCATCGGATCGCTTTCGCAGATCTTTATCACCGAAGCGATCTCGAGAATCACCCGCAGGTCATACAGGTTCTCGAAGTAGGCGAAGTCGATCGGGCGCACCGACCAGCCGCTTTTCGAGGCGACCCGGATGTAGCCTTCCTGTCCGAGCTGGAACAGGGCCTCGCGCACCGGCGTGCGCGAGACGCCGAGGCGCCGCGCCACCTCGTTCTCGCTGAATCGCTCCCCGGGCATCAGGCGGAGCTCGAAAAGGTCCGACTTGATGCGCTCGTATACGGTCTCCGCCAGCCGCGCCGTCGCGGGCTGCGTGCGCCGCGCCCTGCCTGCCGCCTGCCTGTTTCGCTGCATCTTTGCCCCTTTTCGGTGCCGCGCGCACGGCCATCGTGCGCGCGAAGATCGCCGGGCCCGCCCCTCGCGCCTCGCGCGCGCAGGACAAACGGGCGATTCGGCCCCCGGATCGCCCTTGACACAGCGATGGCGTGCATCTTGCGTGCCAGCATGAATACAAGATGAGCGCCCTGCCTTCATTGAGTTTCGATCTGCCTTCGCTCGCGCGCGCCTACGTCGGCTCATTACAGGCAGAATCCGAATTTTCCGGGAGCGAATCTCCATGAAACCCGAAGACTGCGCCGCCTACGTGGATGCCGCCGCCGCGCTCGCGGGCCTGGACTTGCGCGGGCCGCGCCGCGAAGCGGTAGTCGTTCAGTTCTCGCGCATCGCGGCGATTGCGGAATTCGTCATGCAGCACGAGCTTCCCGCCGACGTGGAGCCCGCCACGGTGATGCGCCATGACTGATCGCGGCCTCGAGTCGGGCGCGACGGCGCTCGACATTGCGGCGGCCGTGCGGGAAGGCCGCGTGCGCGCGGTGGAAGTCGCGGAAGCAGCGATCGGGGACATCCGCCGTCGCGACCCGCAGTTCAACAGCTTCACGGAGATCACCGCCGAGCGCGCGCTCGCGGAAGCCGCGGCGATCGACGAGACCCGGGCACAGGGCCGGCCCTTGCCCGCGCTCGCCGGCGTCCCGTACGCCGTCAAGAACCTCTTCGACGTCGCAGGGCTGCGCACGCTCGCCGGCTCGAAGATCAATCGCGACTGCGCGCCCGCGGCGGCGGACGCCGTGCTGGTCGCGCGCATGCGCGCCGCCGGCGCCGTGCTCGTGGGCGCGCTCAACATGGACGAATACGCCTACGGGTTCACCACCGAGAACTCGCACTACGGCGCCACGCGCAACCCGCGCGATCCCTCGCGCATCGCTGGCGGCTCCTCGGGCGGATCGGCGGCCGCGGTCGCGGCCGGCTTCGTGCCGCTCTCCCTCGGCAGCGACACCAATGGATCGATCCGCGTGCCGGCGTCGCTGTGCGGAGTATTCGGCCTGAAGCCGACCTACGGCCGCCTCTCGCGCCGCGGCGCGTACCTATTCGCCGCGAGCTTCGACCACCTCGGAGCGTTTGCGCGCACCTCGGCGGACCTCGCACGCTGCTACGACGCGCTCCAGGGGGCCGATGCGAAAGATCCGGCTTGCGCCCCGAGAGACGCCGAGTCCGCTTCTCCGGCCCTGGAAGAGGGCATTGGAGGGCTTCGCTTCGGCGTTCTCGGCGACTACTTTTCACGCATGGCCTCAAAAGAAGCAATCGAGGCCCGCGACCAGGTGACGGAGGCGCTCGAGGCGGCCCAACCGGTGGACCTTCCGGAGGTTGAGCGGGCACGCGCGAGCGCTTTCGTCATCACCGCGGCGGAGGGCGCGAACCTGCATCTCCCCGACTTGCGCGCCCGGCCGCAGGATTTCGATCCGCATGTGCTCGACCGCTTTCTCGCCGGGGCGTTGATCCCGGCTGCGTGGACCCTGCAGGCGCAGCGCTTTCGCAGCTGGTTCCGCGCGCGCGTGCTGGAAATCTTCCGCGAGTTCGACATCCTCATCGCGCCGGCCACACCCTGGAGCGCGACGCCTATCGGGCAGGAGATGAGCGAGCTGCACGGCCAACTCCTCCCGACCCGCGCGAATTTCGGACTGCTCACCCAGCCGATCTCGTTCATCGGCCTGCCGGTCGTGGCCGTGCCGGTGCACCGCGCGGGCTCGCTGCCGATCGGCGTGCAGATCATCGCCGCTCCCTGGAAGGAGGCGCTCGCGCTGCGCGTGGCGGCCTGGCTCGAGCGCAAGGGTGCCGTGTCGGCGCCCGTGGCCGGCCCGGTCTGAGGACGCATGCCGGGCATCAACCTGCCGGGAGTCGTCGCCGAAGTCCGGGCGGCGTTCGAGCGCTACGAGCGGGCCCTGGTCGCGAACGACGTGGCCGTGCTGGACGAGCTGTTCTGGGACTCGCCCCACACCTTGCGCTACGGGGTAACGGAGAACCTGCACGGCTATGCCGCGATCAGGGCATTCCGCGCGGCCCGGTCCCCGGCCGGCCTCGCCCGCGAGCTGCGCAACACGGTGATCACGACCTACGGGAGGGACTTCGCGACCGCCAATACCGAATTCGTCCGCGGCGCAAAGACCGGGCGGCAGAGCCAGACCTGGATGCGCACCGCCGCGGGATGGCGCGTCGTATGCGCGCACGTGAGCCTGCTCGCGTGATGAAGCTCGATACACAGCGTCCCGCGCGTGAGGCGTCAAGCCCCCTCATCAGCGCGCACAATATCGTCAAACGCTTCGGCAATCTGACCGCAAGCGACGTCGATCTGTTCGAGGTGCGCCCCGGCGAAGTGCACGGACTGCTGGGCGAGAACGGGGCCGGAAAGAGCACCCTTTCGAAAATCCTCTACGGCTATTACCGGCCCGACTCCGGAGAAATCCGCGTTGAGGGCAGCCCCGTGAGCCTGCGTTCTCCGGCCGAGGCCCGTGCGCTGGGCATCGGCATGGTGTTCCAGGACTTCACCCTGATTCCCGCGCTCTCCGTGTTCGAGAACATCGTCCTGTTCATGCAGGGTCTGCCGCGCGTCCTCGACCGGCGCGCGCTGCAAAAGCAGATCGCAGAGGCAGCCGCTTCGCTCGGCACGAGCATGGACCTCGAGGTCCCGGCGGGAGCGCTTTCGGCGGGCGACCAGCAGAAGATCGAAATTCTCAAGCAAGTTCTCGCCGGCGCGCGCGTGCTCATACTCGACGAGCCGACCAAGGTGCTGGCGCCGCAGGAATGCTCGGGACTGTTCGCGACGCTTGCCGAGCTGCGCTCGCGCGGCTACGGCATCGTGCTCATCACGCACAAGCTCGACGAAGTGCTGGAGGCGGCCGACCGCATCAGCGTGATGCGCAAAGGCCGGATCGCGGGCGTCCTCGATCCCTCGGCAGCGACCCAGGCCGGCTTGCTTGCGCTGATGTTCGAAGGCCGCGGTACGCGGGAAATGACGCGCAGGACAGCCCGCTCGTTCGGCGCGAACGCGCTCGAGCTGCGCGGCGTGTGCACGGACGACGAAGGCCACGCGGTCCCGCTGGGCGACGTGTCCCTGCGCGTGCGCGAAGGCGAGATCCTCGGCATGGCCGGGATCGCCGGCAGCGGGCAGCGCGAGTTGGGCGCGCTGGTCGTCGGGAGAACGCGCCCGCGGCGCGGGACCAAGATGCTCTGGGAGCAGGATGCCGGCGAGTGGTCCATCGCGCGCCTGCGGCAATCCGGCGTCGCCTTCGTCCCGGAAAATCCGCTGGAGATCGCCTGCGTCGGCGGCTTGAGCGTCGCGGAGAATTTCGCCCTCGGCGAACGGCGCTACCGGCGCGGCCTCGGCATCGACTGGCCGCGCGTGCAAGCCGACGCGGGAGCGGCGTTCGACCGGATCGGTTTTCCGCGCCCGCCGCTAGCAGCCCGCATGCGCACGCTCTCCGGCGGCAACGTGCAGCGCGCCGTGATGGCCCGCGAGCTCGCCAACCGCCCCCGCCTCATCGTCGCGCTCTACCCCACGCGCGGCCTCGACGTGCGCAGCGCCCAGGCGGTCCGCGACAAGCTTTGCGCCAGCGCCGGGGAAGGCGCCGCGGTCCTGCTGGTGTCCGAGGATCTCGACGAGCTGTTCGACCTGTGCGACCGGCTGGTGGTGATGCGCCGTGGCCGGATCGCGGGGGAGTTCGAGCCGGCCGGATACGCGCCCGAGGCGGTGGGCGCGGCTATGGTCGGTGCGGCGGAGATGCAGCGTGCAAATTGAGCGAACCTTCTGGAAAGTGCTCATCGCCTTCGCCGCCTTCGGCCTGGTGTTGCTCATCGCGGGCAAGCATCCGCTGCAGGCCTACGCCGACACGGCCGTCTTCGTTCTCGGCAGCCTCGAGGGTTTCACCGAGCTTTTCGTGCGCATGAGTCCTCTGGTGATGGCAGCGCTCGCCGTGTCCATCCCCGCGCGCATCGGCCTGTTCAACGTCGGCGGCGAGGGCCAGATCTACATGGGCGCGCTGTTCGCCACCGGAACGGCCCTCTCCCTCGCGCACGCTCCGTCCTGGCTGCTGCTTCCTGCGACACTCGCTTCGGGTTTTGCCGGCGGCGCCGTATGGGCGCTGATTCCCGCCCTGATGCGCATCAAGGGCGTGGCGAACGAAGCCATCACCACGCTGCTGCTCAACTACATCGCGCCGCTTGCGGTCGGTTACATGATATTCGGCCCCTGGCGCAGCCCCGAGAGCCTGTCCTATCCGCAGTCTCCGAAGCTGGTAGAGGGAGCGAGGCTCGCGGTGCTGCCGGGCACGCGGCTGCACGCCGGCCTGCTCATCGCGGCGGCCTGCCTGGCGCTTTGCGCGTACGTGCTTTATCGCACGCGCTGGGGGCTGGAAATGCGCGCCATCGGCGGCAACGCCCTGGCCTCGCAACACCTGGGGCTGCCGGTGCGCTCCTACATCGGGGCCTGCATGGCGATCGGCGGTGGTATCGCCGGACTCGCCGGCATGGCCGAGGTGAGCGCGATCCAGGGGCGCCTCGTCGCCGAGATCTCCCCCGGCTACGGCTACATGGGCTTCCTCGTGGCCTGGCTCGCGGGCCCGAGCGCGGCGAAGACCGTTGCGATGGCCTTCCTGCTCGCCTTCATCAGCTCGGTCGGCGACGTATTGCAGATCACCCAGGGCGTGCCCTTCGCCGTGGTGAACATCCTGATGGCGGCGATCCTGTTCAGCGTGCTGTGCGGCGGCAAACGCGCCGGAGCTCTGCAGTGATCGCCGTCCTCATCGTCGCGACGCTCGCGGCCTCGGTCGCCGCCGGCACCTCGCTGCTCTACGCCACGCTCGGCGAAATCGTCGCCGAGCGCGCCGGGGTCATCAACCTCGGGCTCGAAGGCGTGATGCTGGCGGGCGCCGCCGCCGGCTGCGCGGCGACCTCGGTCACCGGCAACCCGTACTGGGGCGTGCTGGCCGCCGTGCTGGCCGGGGCGGCGATCAGCGTCGTGTTCGCCTATGCGGTGGTCGACTGCGGCGCGAACCAGCTTGCCGCGGGCCTGAGCTTGCTGTTCCTCGGCCTGGGCGTGAGTGCCCTCATCGGCAGACCCTACTCCGGCGCGATCATCCACGGCCTGCCTTCCATGTCCCTGCGGGCACCGTTGGAGCAAGGCGCGGCCGTCCTCAGCGTCGATGCGCTCGTGCTGCTCGCGCTTCCCGCGACCGCGCTCGTGTGGTGGGCGCTGTCGGCCACGCGCTGGGGCCTGCGCCTGCGCGCCGTGGGCGAAAATCCCGCGGCGGCGTTCGCGGCCGGGTGCAACCGCAGGCGGCTGCAGTACCAGGCGGTCTTGCTCTCCGGCGCCTGTTCCGGTCTCGCTGGCGCGCACATCGCGTTGGCCGTCGCCTTCACCTGGGCCGAAGGCATGACGGGCGGGCGCGGCTTCATTGCGATCGCGCTGGTGATGTTCGCGCGCTGGAACCCGTGGGCGGCGGTGGCGGGAGCGCTCGTGTTCGGCGGCGCCGAAGCGCTTCAACTGCAGCTCCAGGCGAGCGGGCTGGACGTCTCGCCCTTCCTCATGAACATGCTGCCCTACGTTCTCACCCTGGCCGCGCTGCCGCTCACCGGCAGGGCCGGCCGTCTTGCCGCTCCCGCCGCGCTGGGCAGACCCTACACGGGAGTGGAGTAAGGAATGACCCGTATGAACCTTATGGAAAGGAGCATCCCATGAACGCTATGCGAACCCTATCCTGCATCCTCGCGTTTTTTGCGCTGCCTCTCGCGGGCCCGGCCCTGGCCCAGGACAAGCCCGCGCTCACCGTGGGAGTCATCTACATCGGGAACGCCAACGACTACGGCTACAACCGGGCGATGAAGGACGGCGTGGAGGAGATGCGCAAGAACGTTCCCGGGTTGAAGGTGCTGGAAGCCGAGAATGTCCCGGAGACCGCCGAGTCCGAGCGCGTCATGTCCGCCATGATCGCGCAAGGAGCGAAACTAATCATGGCGACCAGCTTCGGCCACCAGGAGTTCGCGGAAAGGCTCGCCCGGTCCCGTCCGGAGGTGAGCTTCGTCCATGCCGGGGGCTGGATGTTGCGGCCGAACTTCGGCACCTTCTTCGGCGCGACGCAGACCGCCTGGTACGTGTCGGGAGTCGCGGCCGGGCTCATGTCCAAGGCGGGCAAGGCCGGGTTCGTCGCGGGCGTGCCCATCGGCTACGTCATCGGCAACGTCAACGCGTTCGAGCTCGGCGCGCGCTCGGTCAATCCGAAGTTCCAGACGCGGGTGGTCGTCACCGGGGGATGGTCGGACAAGGTGAAGGAGGCCGCCGCGGCGAACGCACTGATCGATCAGGGCGCGGACGTCCTGACGATGCACGTCGACTCGCCCGCCACGGTCATCCAGATCGCGGAGAACCGCGGGGTCTATTCCATCGGCTTCCAATCGATCGAGGCCCGCCAGCTCGCCCCGAAAGGCTGGATCACCGGTTTGGGCTTCAACTGGGGACCGTACATGACCGAGACGGCGAGGCAAGTCATCGCGGGCACCTTCAAGGGGAGCATGGTGCGCCAGGGGCTCGCCGAGAAGATGATGGTGGTCGCGCCCTTCGGCGATTCCGTCCCGCAGCCGGTGCGCGACGCCGTGCACGCCGCTGCGGACAAGGTGGCCGGCGGTTTCACGCCTTTCACCGGCCCGCTCAAAGACAACTCCGGAGCCATACAGATTTACACCGGGAAGACCATGGACAATTCCCAGATGGGCCAGTTCAACTGGTACGTCGAGGGCGTGATCGGAAGGGTTAGATAGCCGCGGCCGCGGCAGGGAGACGAGAGATGCTTGAAATCAATATTCCGGAGGTGCTCGCCGAGGTGACGGAGGCCTTCCATCGCTACGAGCGGGCCCTGATCGGCAACGACGTCGCCGTGCTGGACACGATGTTCTGGAGGAGCGCGCACACGCTGCGATTCGGCGTGGGGGAGAACCTCTACGGCTACGAGGCCATCGCCGCCTTTCGCGCGAACCGCAGCCCGATGGACCTGACCCGGGACCTGCTGAAGACCGTGATCACGACTTACGGCCGCGACTTCGCTACCGCGAACGTGGAGTTCCGGCGCAGGGGCTCCACGGTGACCGGGCGGCAAAGCCATACCTGGATACGCACCGGCGAGGGCTGGAAAATCGCGGCCGCGCACGTCAGCCTGCTTTTGCCCCCCCGCCAGGCATGAACTCCGGCACCTCATCAAGGAACGTCAGCATCAGAGAGATGCGACCATCTCGCACCAGAACCACATCTACGCCCTTGATAGGCTCCTGGCCCGGTCGTCCATAGCTCCAAGCCAAGCGCCCGCTTTCGTGGAGTAGATCGACAGGCCGAAGCTCACTGAAAACGTAGCCCGGGAAGCGCTGATGCAATGCCGCAACCGCACGATCGAGTTCATCGCGCCCGTGGCTCTTGCCACTATGATCGATGAATACGCAATCTTCGGTCCAAAGTTGGGCGATCGCCTCCCGTCTTTTTTCGGCGTCTCGCTCTCCGAACACCTCGTGGAGATTGCGTTTGATGAGAGTCTCTATAACGCGGTCGGGTCCGACGTCGGCTTTCATACGCATCTCCTGTGTTAGCCACCACGAGGAAGCGCGCGGAAAGCGGCGCGCAGCTCCTCGACGAATACGGCGGGCTGCTCAAAGGCCGCGAAATGTCCGCCGCGGGCGGCTTCGTTCCAATAGAAGAGTCGCGAATAGACCCGCTCGCCCCACAATCGCGGCGGTAGAAACAATTCGCCGGGGAAAATGCTCACGGCGACAGGCAGATCGAGCCGCTGCGTCGAGAAATCGGTCGCGAAACTCTCATAGTAGAGGCGCGCGGAGGACGCGGCCGTGTTGGTGAGCCAATAGAGCGAGATGTTGTCGAGCATCTCGTCGCGCGAG
>Ga0137403_10009147_pt1 | contig 11030 bp, 10 predicted proteins | sample CZOMad2_1_16fung_FD_122057 | JGI IMG/M metagenome (GOLD analysis project Ga0137403, IMG submission 122057) | Vadose zone soil fungal communities from Angelo Coast Range Reserve, California, USA - CZOMad2_1_16fungal (Hybrid Assembly) | ecosystem: Environmental > Terrestrial > Soil > Vadose zone...
AGTGATCGGCTTGGTCCAGTTCACGCGCTGAAGTGCGGTAACCCATACGCACTTGTGCTCGTTGCCGGCCTTGCCCTTCACCGTATTCACGCGATCGATACCGTACAGGTGACCGTTGCGCGAACCATGCAGCCAGAGCTTCTTGCCGCCGACGTCGACCAGGATCATTTCATTCACACCGTCGTAATCGTACGGATCATTGGGCGTGTAGTTGAAATAACTTCTGATCTTGCCGGTGTCCGGATCGAGCATCAGGTTGCTGTTGGTGAACAGGTTGTCACCGATACGAACGTGGCGGTCGAAGTCCGGACCGGGGTTGCCCACAGGCCAGTACAGGGAGTTGGTTTCCTTGTCGTAGGAACCAGTGATCCAGGCCGAGCCACCGCCGTACTTCCAGGATTCGCCGGGCCAGGTGTCATTGCCAGGTTCGCCGGGGCCGGGAATGGTATAGGTCTTCCAGACCGGAGCGCCGGTGTCGGCGTCGATCGCCGCGATCCAGCCGCGCACGCCATATTCAGCACCAGCGGTACCGAAGATGATCTTGTTGCGCAGGGCCATCGGCATGATGGTGAAGGTTTCGGCATAAGTGTAATCGCCGATCTTCTTGTCCCAGACCACTTTTCCGGAGCCGCTGTCCAGCGCGACGATGTGGGCGTCGAGAGTAGCCAGGTAAACCTTGTTCTTGTAAACGGCCACGCCACGATTCACAACGTCACAGCAGAGCTTCGGGAACACGTCGCCCGGCAGTTCGCGTTCATACTTCCAGGCTACCCTGCCGGTAGTGCCGTCGACCGCGATCACCTTGTTGAAGGATGTCGTGACATAGACCATTCCGTTAACCGCGACCGCCTGGCTGTCTTGACCTTCCAGAACGCCGAACGACAGGTTCCAGACGGGGGTCAGCTTCTTGACGTTGTCCCGGTTGACCTGGGTCAACGGGCTGTAGCGCGTGGTTTGATAGTCACGACCATAAAGGAGCCAGTTCTGCGAATCCTTGTCGGCATTCAGAAGCATGTCGTCCGTCACATAGTTCGGAAAGAGCTTTGATTCAGCGCTATCCAGACCTTGTGCGGAGACAACCCCAGAAGCACCGATCGCCGCGATTGCAGCGAGGGATACCGCAGCACGTTTGAGGTGCAACGATTGCTTCACCATTTTTTTTGAAACCTCCCGAAGAATTGCGTGGCGGTTCTATTGAAGCTTGACGCCGCGCATTAGGTTTTGATTACTGCCTCGATGCGTAAAGCAAGACCGGACAACCTGAGAAATTTCAGATCAAGACGAGCTTTACTGCAGGGCGAAAATAAGAGTTACGCCCTATGTTGTCAACACATTTCTTCCCCGTAACCAGGGCCGCATGCGACACCAGAATTACTGCATTGCACCAATAATATGACGGGCTGCTGCGAGGGTCATGCGCCGCGCGCGTTCATTCCGCTTCGCCCGCGCGCAGTCTGCGACTCAGGTACACAACCGATATCATGCGTGCAATAACATCGACACTTGCCGATGCGCATCTGTGTGCAGTTGCCGCATAAGTACCGGTGGCACGAAAAATTGACTGGACGAAAACCACGCGCGATCGTCAAACTTCCTCAATCCATGCATTCCCCGCTTGTTTCATCTACCGAAATCAAATGCGGCATCTGAAACGCTTATATTTTGTGGCAATTTTGATCCTCGCCGCCGCTGCCACGCTGTCGGCACAGGCCGATCCGCTGATCACTTATCCTTTGCGGATAAAGAAACACGAAGTTCGCGCCGAAATAGCCAATACCGAGCAAGATCGGCTGCGGGGGTTGATGTTCCGTGACAAGCTCGCCGAGAACAGCGGAATGATATTTCTGTATCCACGACCCGAAGCCTCCGCGATGTGGATGAAGAACACCCGGATCGCGCTTTCGGTCGCTTTCATAGATGCGAACGGACGCATTCTTAACATTGCCGAGATGGAGCCGTATTCAGAGGAGGCGCATGCCTCTTCCGGCGCGGCAGCCTATGCGCTGGAAATGAACCGCGGCTGGTTCAGGAAGCAGGGCATCAAGGCAGGCGATCTGGTCGAAGGATTGAAAGACCTGCCGCCCGCGCAATAAAAAAGCCGGGGCAAGCCCCGGCGTTTGAACATGCGCGATCACGCCTACAGCGGGATATGCGTCTGCGCCACCATGAAGAACAGCATCGGGATTGACAACGCCGTGTTGGTGCGCGAAGCGAGGAAGGCGATTCGCCGCGCCTTGTTCTTCTGCTCCTCCGTTGCCGGCACCAGGCCCAGAATTTTCTTCTGGTTCGGCCAGATGATGCCCCACACATTCAGCAGCATGATGGTGCCAAGCCAGGCGCCGACGCCGATTTTTTGATACCCCGCCTGGAACGTGAATGCTGCTACAAAATGGGAACTCAGCAATGCGGCCCCGGCTAGCCAGGTTACGAGTGCCGCCCAGCGGAAGTAGAACAACGCGCGTGGCGCCACATGCTTGGAAATGCCGGCGGCCGAACTGTCGGCCTGCGCCGCCTTCATTGCGGGTACTTGCACGAAATTGAAGTAGTACAACAAGCCGACCCACATGATGCCGGCCATGACATGAATCCAGCGGTAAATTCCGGGAAGCATTTCCATGGCTTATCCTCCTATCGCGGTTTTGACTATGTAATACAGGATGATCGTCAGCACGAAGCCTGCTATGACCGTGCCCCAAAGAGAATCCAGCGGATTTTTCATCTTCCCCTCCTCGCGTTGTGAAACCGGGGACAGTGTAGATAACGCAGACAAGCACTGCAATAGTCGAGCGTCATAGCGGGTGCCAATCTGCGGCGACTGCCGGTACGTCGCACAGAAAATAAAATGGGGCGTCACCCGACGCCCCCTATGCGATTGCGAATACAGTCAGCCGGCGAAATTCTTCGCCGCAAAATCCCAATGCACCAGATTCCAGAACGCGGCGACGTAATCCGGCCTGCGGTTCCGGTAGTCTACATAGTAGGCGTGTTCCCAGACGTCACAGGTGAGCAGCGGCTTGTCCGCTCCGGTCAATGGCGTGGCGGCATTCGACGTATTCGTGATGTCCACCGTGCCGTCGGCCTTCTTCACCAACCAGGTCCATCCCGATCCGAAATTCCCGACCGCGCTCTTCGAGAATGCTTCCTTGAAAGCGGCAAAGGATCCGAATTTGCGGCTGATCGCCTCCGCGAGGGGGCCCTTGGGTTCGCCGCCCGCGCGCGGCGCCAGACAGTTCCAGTAGAACGAGTGGTTCCAGACTTGCGCGGCATTGTTGAAGATGCCGCCGGAGGATTTGCGGACGATCTCCTCGAGACCGGCATTCTCGAATTCGGTGCCCTTCACCAGATTATTGAGATTGGTGACATAGGCCTGATGATGCTTGCCGTAGTGGAATTCCAGCGTTTCCTTCGAAATATGCGGTTGCAAGGCGTCCAGTGCGTACGGGAGGGGTGGGAGCTGATGCTGCACTTGTCGATCTCCTGATCAGGTGTCAATTGGGCGCGTTCAAAAAGCGCGCTAGTGTAATGGAACGCGGCAAAACGGCAAAAGCAGATCACTGACCGGCCGAATATTCCTCGACTGCAATGACCACCGCCGTCGCGTCGTTGCGTCCCATATACTGGACCTGATTTTTTATCGATCGTTCCACCAATTCTTCGGCAATGGACTGGGTTGATCCGCCCCCCTCCATCACTTCGCGGACGACGCGCTCCCCCAACACTTCCCAGATGCCGTCGCTCACCATCAGAAAAACATCGCCGGGGATCAGTTCACCATCGGTGTAGTCGGCCACGAGATGGCTGTCGAGCCCGACTGCGCGCTTGAGAACGTGCCGCATGTCGCCTCTTTCCCAAGTGTGGTCGATGGTCAGCTGCTTGAGCACGTCTCTGCGGCGGCGGTAGACCCGCGTGTCGCCGACGTGCGCCATGTGATAGTAATTGCCCTTGAACACGATCATGGTGAGGGTGGTCACCATGCCTTCATATTCGGGGTGGCAGGCGTTTTCGGACAACAGCCAGTCATTGATCGACCGCAGCAGCTTGTCCAGGGCCTGGGTGATATTCCAGATGGCCGGCGCACCGTAGAAGTCGCGCAACAAGCTTTTCACCGCGGTTTCCGAAGCCAGGCGCCCGCCGCCATTGCCGCTCACCCCGTCCGCAATGGCCACCGCGATGCCTCTGGTCTGCGCTTCGCGTTCTTCGCGTGGGGTCACGATCCCGTGGAAATCCTCGTTGTTCTTGCCCGGGACCGCAGCGGTGGCGTGCCCCAGTTGCAATTGCAAGAGGGGTTTGCCGAGCGTGATCCCCGTGCAGACGATATTTTCCGGGGAGACAGTTGAATCCTTGAGCATCATGGCGTCAGATCGATACCGGCATGGGACACCGGCGCCCTCGCAGGCGCCGGTCGGTCAGGTAATCGCCCGGGGGTGCGCCCCATTGACGGAACGTCCGTGAGCCTGAGGCGTGAGGCCCCCTGCCTCGACGGCGGCGATTGCCTTGGCCTGATTCATGTCGTCCGTGTAGCCGGACGCGTACAGGCAGCACGCGAGTTGATTCACCAAGGGATGCGGGATCGGGACCTGACCCGCCATTGCCTGCCTGACCCATGCCGCCGTTGCGGCCGCGTCGATGGCGGACGGTTGGCTCAAGGAGCCTCGAGCCGACAACATCTCTTCCTCGAACAAAACGATGTCCTCCCCCTGACGGAAAAATTTGATCCGCGGCCGCTGTTTGGGATTGGCGAACGGCTCGCCCTCCGTACTTTTCATCAGCAGGGCGTCGAAGCCGGTGGCCTGCAGGAAGATTTCCAGTTTGTCGAGTTGTGCTGTCTGGTCGGCACATACCACACGCAATCCGCCGCTCTCGAAAGGATCGAGCAAGGTCACCAGGCTGTGTGCGGGATTACTCACGCCCAGCCGACTGCGCAGAGACAGCAGGTTGGCAAGGCCCGGACAAAGAACCGCGGTCGGCACGAACGCCAGCAATTCCTCGTCCAGTGATTTCTGGGCTTGCGCCAGCGATCCGCCCGGCAGCACGCCGAGCTCGCGCAAGATGTATGCGCTCGCAACCCGCCCGCCGCCCTCCAGTGTTCCATGCAGAAGCACCGGCACACCCATGCGCCGCAGCAGCAGAACCAGGAGCGGGAGAAGGTTGGGCTCCTGCCGCGCGCCGCTGTAAGTCGCAAATATCAGCGGTCGCAGGGCAGTGGCCGGTGGTTTGAGCATGTACACCCGCTCCGACGCGGCCCGATAAAAACCAAGCAGTTCAGTCGCCGATTCGTGCTTCATTCGCAGCGCGCACAGGCAGGCGCCGAGTTCCAGATCCGGCACGCCGCCATCGAGCATGGCGGCAAACAGATCGTGTGCGTCGCTCTCGCTCAGATCACTTGCAGTCTCTGCGTCGCTGGCAATCTCCTTGATGAATCGGGCAATACTCATCAGTTGTCCAAAATACATTCAACGAGTAGATGGTGTGGTATCCCGTCGATGCAATGCAACCGTTGTGCCACTCACCTTTTTCGATTTGAAACAATAAATTAGGCCAGAGAGTACACTTCGGCTGCGAGAGGTCGGTGCATCGGGCGTCATCCCGCGCATCAACTTGGTGCACTTCTTCTGAAAGATTGATTCATCGGCCGAACATGAAGCGCACACCAGCAAGCCCCGGCTTCCACCCCGGATATGACCGCGCGCCTATGATCAACGATCTGCCAAAAGAGAAAGTGGCGCTAAAACCTCTTGCGCTCGCCACGCGGGAGAATATCGGCTCCTGCCCGGACCGAGCCATGGCGAGATTTTTATCGTCGAACTTCCGCTGCATGGCATTCGTGCAACGGCAACGCAACCGGATCATTGCCGCACTGTCTGATCGGCGTGCCCAGGCGACACTGCGATGCTGAAATCCGGATTCGTCCTCCCCCGCCCCATTCTTCTCGTACTGGCGGCGCTCGGTCTGCTGTTTGCGATCGATCTGTTTGCGCTGGCCGCCTATCGCGAACTGGAGCAGGCCTCCGAAAACCTGAACCAGCGCATCCAGGCCATGGAGGCCTTGCAGCCGTTGCCGCTGATGATGCTGGAAATGCAATCGGGCGTGCGCGGCTATGTTCTGACCGGCTCCATCGCCTCGCTCAATCGCTATCGCGCAGCGGCCGACCGGTTTTCCGAAGTCGCGCAAAAAGCGCTCGCGCTACTGGTAGAGGATGCCAGGCAACACGATCTGGCAGAAGGCGGCGTTGCGTCGGCGGGAGACTGGCTGGCCCGCTATGCGTCACCGCTGGTCGTCAAACGCAGTGCCGGGGACAATGGCGAGCGAACCATGACGGCCATCGTTGAAATCATGCACAAGGGGCAGGGGGAGAGCCAGGCCGATCACATATTCGCGCAGTTTGCCGAGTCGATTCAAATCGAACGCGAACTCATTGCGGATGCACGGCTCGCGGTGAAGCGCAAACTTGACCGCATTGCCGCCTGGATGCGCTGGCGCGGCTTCGCCCTGCTACTGGCGCTGGCGGCCCTTACGTTGATGCTGGGCCGTACGCTCGCAAACCTCACCGGCCAGGTGCGCTCGCGCGAAGTTGCCGAGAGCGCGACGCGGACTTCTTCCGCCACGCTGCGCGCGATGAGCGACGCTTCGCCGCTCGGCATGTTCCTGGCCGATGGATCCGGTGCGTGCGTGCAGTCGAATCCCGCTTTCGAGCGCATCTCCGGCTTGCCCGAAGCGGCAGTTCTTGGCAACGGCTGGCAATCGACCTTGCACCCGGACGACAGGGAAAGTGTCGTCGCGGCCTGGACCGCAGCCGCGACCAGTGGCGCAGTGTTCACCTCGGTGCACCGTTTCGTGCACCGAAGCGGCAAAGTAGTCTGGGCATCGATGAAATCCGCGCGGATGAGCGACGGCGGGCAACTGCTCGGTTTCGCCTGCAGCATCGAGGATGTCAGCGAGCGCCGCGAAGCCGAAGAAGCCCTGCTCAAAAGCGAGGAGCGCCTCCACCTGGCCCTGGAAAGCTCCCGGCTCGCATTGTTCGACTGGCATATTCCGTCGGGCGAAGTGTTTCTCAGCAGGGAGTGGAACGCCATGACCGGTCACGGGCCGCAGGCGCTCACGACGACTGCGCGCCGGCTTAACGACCTGATCCATCCGGAGGACCGCGAAGCGCTGCGCGAAGCGGTCGTCGCCGTATTCAAGACCAACAAGCCGATCTCGCGCACCGAATTCCGCATCGAAACCCGATCCGGCCAGTGGAAGCTTGTCTATTTCAGCGGACGGGTTACCGAACGCGATGCCGTCGGCCGGGCCGAGCGACTGACCGGGACCATCACGGCGGACTGATCGCGGGCTTCTGCCGTGCCCGGCGCGATCCTGGCGCACCTCGTCGCAATGCAGTCTTCGCAGGTACGGCCCTGAGGCGTCCGAGGTACTGGTCCACGAGCGTTTTCGCGTCCCGCGCCAGGGGCAGATACGCAGGATCGAGCACCCAGTTCACGATGAGTCCGTCGACCAGCGCATGCAGGCCCACGGCGGCCAGGCGCGGATTGACCGATGGCGCAAGCAACCCCTTTTTCGCAGCATTGCGCAAACCGCTCTCCATATGCTTCAGGCAATTGTTGCGCGCTTCGATGTGCCGCTTGCGCACCTGGACCATTTCGTCGACATATTCGACCTTGTGACAACAGATTTCGAACACGCGCTGGCATTGCGCGTCGGTCGTCAGGTGTTCGAGAACGTTCAGCGCGCAGGCGCGCACATGCGCGAGCGGATCCGCCAGATCATCATCACTAGCCCGCGCCGCCATTTCCTCCATCGGCAGTACCACGCGGCTCATCATCGCGTCGAATAGATCCGCTTTATTCCGGAAATGCCAGTAGATGGCGCCGCGCGTGACCCCGGCCGCTTCCGCAAGCTGCGCCAGCGAAGTGTTGGACACGCCTTTTTCCACGAATACCTGTTCGGCGGTATCCAGAATCCGGTCGCGCGTTTCCAGCGCCTCTTCTTTCGTTCTTCTCACCATGCCACCCCTCCGTAGTGCCGCCGCCGCTGAAGCCACCCGGCTTGGCCTTACAATCGGTCACAAAACAATCAGCAAGTTTGTACTTTACATACATTGTTGTATGTAAGTAAACTGCGCCGCTTGCTGGTATGACGCCGGGGTTCCAGCCCGGCTTCTGCGTTCGCGTCCCGGGATTTCTCGGGTCCGGCACACCATAAGATCTCACAGGAGCTTCAAGTGCGCGCTTCGTTCTCGCTTGCAGTGCGCGGCATTGTCGCCGCATTCGTCCTGGCCGCCCTTGGCGCCTGCCAGAAATCGCAGTCGCAGCCCGCCGCCATGCCGCCGCCGGAAGTGACCGTCGCGGTCGTGCAACCCCACGATCTGCCGGCGAACTTCGAATATGTCGCACAGATATCGGGCGTGCGCGAAGTCGAAGTGCGCCCGCGCGTATCCGGCATTCTGGAGAAATGGAATTTCACGGAGGGCAGCAAAGTCGCGGCGGGCCAGAGTCTCTTCACGATCGATGCCGCGCCGTTTCGCGCAGTGCTCGCCAGAGCCGAGGCCGACCTGGTCAGCGCGCAGGCCAGTTTCGACCAGGCGAAGCGCAACGCCGGCCGGCTGAGGCCTCTTTACGAAGCAAAGGCGGTCAGCCAGAAGGAATACGACGACGCCAGCTCCGGCGAACAGGTCACCGCCGCAAACGTGAAGGCAGCACAGGCCGCGGTAACCGAAGCACGGCTCAATCTTTCTTATACACGGGTGGAAGCGCCGATCTCCGGCATCACCAGCCGCGCACTGCAGTCCGAGGGAACCCTGGTCCAGGCGCAGCAGACCTTGCTGACCAAGATTTCCCAGATCGATCCGGTGCACGTGATCTTCAGTTTCACCGAATCCGAGCATCTGAAATTCACCCGCGCCATGGCGGACGGCACGCTGCGCCTGCCGAAGGACGGCAGGTTCGACGTCAAGCTCAAGCTGGCCGACGGCAGCGAATTCTCGCGTCCGGGAAAAGTCGACTTCACGGACGTGCGCGTGGACCCGAACACCGGCACGATCGAAGCGCGTGCGGTCATCGCCAATCCGCAAGGCCTGCTGCGTCCCGGACAATTTGCGCGCGTACAGTTGTCCGGCGGCGTGCGTCCCAACGCGATCGCGATCCCGCAACGCGCCGTCCTCGAAGGGCCGGGCACGAAGATCGTGCTGACCGTCAATGCGCAAGGCGTCGTCGAGCCGCGTCCGGTGCAGGTGGGCGACTGGACTGCCGGCGAAGACTGGGTCATTACCGGCGGTTTGAAAGCCGGCGACCAGGTCATCGTAGACGGCGTAGTCAAGGCGCGCCCGGGCTCCCCGGTGAAAATCGCACAGGCGCCGCCCGCAGGCGCACAGCCCGGACAGCCGCCACAGGGCCAGCCCGCCCAGGGCGAGCAGCAGCCGGCCGCAAAGCCCGCTGCAAAAACCGACGCCCCGCAACCAGCCAAATAGACAGCGGAGCCCCGCCCCATGTTTTCCCGTTTCTTCATCGACCGCCCGATTTTCGCGGCGGTACTCTCGATCTTCCTGGTGCTCGCCGGCCTGGCCGCGATGCGCACCTTGCCGATCGCCCAATATCCGGAAATCGCACCGCCCGTCGTGACCGTGCGCGCCGTCTATCCCGGCGCTTCGGCGGAAGTGCTGGAGCAGACTGTCGCGGCACCGCTCGAAAACCAGATCAACGGCGTCGAGAACATGCTCTACATGAGCTCCAATTCGTCGTCCAACGGCGCGGTCGAAATCAACGTCACGTTCGAAATCGGCACCAACATCGACCAGGCGGCGCTCAACGTCAACAATCGCGTCAAGCAGGCCGAGGCAAGGCTGCCGCAGGAAGTACGGCGCCAGGGCGTGACGGTGGACAAGAACTCCACGTCCTTCCTGCAGGTGCTGGCATTCAATTCGCCGGACGGCACCTTCGACGACCTGTACGTCAGCAACTACGTCACGCTGAACGTGCTCGATACGATCAAGCGCGTACCGGGTACGACCAATGTGCAGATCTTCGGTGCCAAGGATTACGCAATGCGCATCTGGCTGCGGCCGGATCGCATGACCCAGCTCAAGCTCACCACAGCCGACCTGTTGCGCGCGCTGAACGAGCAAAACGCGCAGTTCGCCGCCGGCAAGGTCGGCCAGGCGCCGACCGGGGGCCCGCAGGAACTGGTCTACACCATCACGACCAAGGGCCGGCTTGCGGACCCGCACGAGTTCGAGGAAATCATCGTCCGCTCGAATCCCGACGGCTCCGCGCTGAGGCTGAAAGATGTAGCGCGCGTGGAACTGGCGTCGAAGGATTATGACTTTATCGGCCGCGTCAACGTCACCTTCTGAGCGCGAGGGAGCCATGATTGCCATTCTGCATGACATGATCGGCCCACGGCTTCGGCGCTCGCGCCGGGTATGGGTCAGAGCGGCGTCGCTGGCAGGCGCCGGGATGTTGCTCACCAGCTGCCACCTGCTGGACGTCTCGAATCCCGACATCGTACCGCCGGACGGTCTCAACAACGCGGCGGCACTGCCCACGATTCGCGCGGGCGTGATCGGGGATCTGCACATCGCCTACACCGGGTCCGGCGCGCAAGGCTCGGGTGGCACCACCGAAGGCGTGATTCTGCTCGGGGGAATGCTCTCGGATGAATTGATCAATACCGAGACGTTCCCGGACCGGATTCTGGCCGATGCGCGTCAGCCACAGCGTGAGAGCGTCACGCTGACGAACGTGTTCCGGAACGTGCACCGGGCGCGCCGGGCGGCGGAGGTCGCCGCTGGGAAGTTCCGCGCGTATTCGCCGGACACCACGATCGACGCGGGGCTCTCGGAAATGCTGAGCCTCGCGGGCTTCGCCTATGTGTTCCTTGCGGAGAATTATTGCTCGGGCGTACCCGTGAGTACGGTGAATCCCGACGGGAACTTCACGTACGGCGATCCGCTGACGACCGCACAGATTCTCGATACGGCCGCGGACCGCTTCCGCCAGGCGCTCCAGGCTGCCATCGCGCTCGACACCGTGAAG
>Ga0137403_10009148_pt1 | contig 11029 bp, 7 predicted proteins | sample CZOMad2_1_16fung_FD_122057 | JGI IMG/M metagenome (GOLD analysis project Ga0137403, IMG submission 122057) | Vadose zone soil fungal communities from Angelo Coast Range Reserve, California, USA - CZOMad2_1_16fungal (Hybrid Assembly) | ecosystem: Environmental > Terrestrial > Soil > Vadose zone...
AAGCCCTTGAAATTCCCTTCGGCCAGTTCTTTTTCCGAGTGGGCGGGGGTGACGGTCGCGTCGATCCGGATGCACGTCACGCCCTCCAGGATCTTGTCCGCGACCCGCACCCCGGGCAGCTTGCCGTGCCGCGCCGCGACCTGCGTCCACGCGTAGCGGCGCGCGGCGCTGACGGCAGCGGTCAGCTTCTTCTGCGTCCGGGCGCCGCCCCTGGTGATCTCCTCCAGCGTCCGGTACGCCGTCGGCACCGACGCGACCTGCCCGAACGCCTCCACCTGATCAGCCAGCACCCGGAAATCACTGACCGCGCGGGCACCGTCCGCGATCGCGCACGAGATGTCGGCCAGTACCGGCCCCGGTCATGATGGACCAGCCGGCCGCTGAACAGCGCTTGCGACAGGCCCCCGGTCAGGCCCGTCTTGTCCGACAGGCGGCGCAGCAGCCCGACCCCCGCATGCGACACGATCCCGGTTCCGTCGCCGGTGACTTCCAGGCCGCTGGCCCACGCGGTAACGTTCACTTCCAGAGTGCTCCTTGAACTGGACCCGGTAGAGACTTGAACACCCCTACTGTCCCAGCTCAGGAGCACTTTTCTACCTCAGGCGCGCCGCACCAGCCCAAACCCGCGTGAATTAACAGGGCTAGATTCGGTGACGTTGCCTCCGAAGGGCTGAAGTGCCAGATCCTGACATCAAGGTTCACATCTGTCCATGGCCATGAGAAACTTGGCCCTTGACACCATCCGGCCGCAATAGTCGGCCTGTAGGCCGGGTCTAGTGCCGGAGCGGCCTTGACCACGCCAAACACAGCTCACATGCCGTCTGACCAGCGGTTGAGATCTCGGCGGTTCTCATCGTTTCCAGGCAAATCTCACAGTCATGTGCCCTCGATGTGCCCCGGCCCGGGTCTGGGGCGCAAGAGCAGATGAGCCGGGGGGCTCCGCTATTTGACGATGCGGACAACCTCCGCTGTTGACACGCTCGAGCAGCATCCAAAGACGATGCTGGCACTCACCAGGGCATCACCAACGTGGAATCGCGCGCCGCTAACATTGGCCGTCACCAGGATTGTTGCCTCCTGCGTCTCGCCCGTGCATGTGAGAACGACATCTCCGGTGCCCTGAGCGATTTGATTGCCGACAGCCTGCGTGACGGTGGCGCTGAAAACGCCACTTTCTCCAGCATCGCAGCTACCGGTGAGCACAACTTGCACGCCAGCGCCTTTGGCAACAAGCGTCGCCGATACGATATCGACCGAGGGAACAGTTGCGGCGCCGACCGACGTGGCGCCCACGAACAGGAATAGTGGCTCTGCCGCGAATTTTGTGATCGTGGTAACGCAGGGTGCAAGATGACGCGCTTGCGGAGCAGGTCGAAGCCGGCGCGGCCGTACATCTGGCGTTTGATCATCTTGATCTTGTTGACGGTGCCCTCGACCTTGCCGGAGTTCCAGGGCAGGGTCAGGCCGTTGGTGACGGCCTGCTGGTCGGTGCGGATGCCGGCGGCGAGGGAGCGCAGGCCGGCCTGGTCGTCGGCTTCGATGGCGGTGAGCCAGGTTTCGAGGTCGCGGCTGCCGGTGCGGGCGGTCATCATCTGGGCGAAGGCGGTGACGTGCCCGGCGAGGGCGTTGATGTGCGGGCAGCGGGCGCGGATGGCGTCGAGCTGGGCCTGTTCGCCTGCCTGGAGGTGGTCGGGGCGGGTCAGCAGCCAGCGGGTGATCTGGCGGGTCTTCGGGACTGCCGGGGCCGGGTCCGGGGCGGTGAGGGCCTGCCGGAATGGCCGGACGTAGCGGCGGACGGTCTGCGTGCTGCCGGCCCAGCCGCGTTCTCGGAGTTCGGCGTGGAGCGCGGCGGCGTCGGTGAGGCCTTCGTTCCACCGCTGGCAGATGTACGGCTTGAACTGATCCAGCTTCGATTCCCGGGTGGTGGCCTTGACCAGCAGCTCATCGACGGTGGCGGCGCGGGCGAACCGCCGCACGGTCTTGCGGTCCAGGCCGGTGGCGCGGCTGATCGCGTCCAGCGGCTGCCCGGCGTCGACCCGGCGGCGGATCTCGGCGTAGCGTTCCCGGGTGCGTGTCACCAGGCGGCGTTCCTGGCCGTCCACGTCCAGGAACCCGTCCGGCGCTGCCTGGCCCGGCGGCTCCTGCCCTGGCGGGCCGGCCGTGCCCGGCGCGTCCTCGCCGTCGCCGCCGGCCGGGTGGCCGGTCAGGCAGCCGCGGTGGCGGGCCACCGTCTTCTCGGCGTATCCGGCCAGGTTGTGCCACAGGTGCCAGCGGTCGGCGACCTGGATCGCGTCCGGCGCGCCGTCCCGGGCGCCTTCGGCATAGTTGCCGGCCCGGTCCCGGCAGATGACGCTCGCGCCGGGATGCGCCGTCAGCCACGCCTCCAGCGTGGCGGCCTCCCGGTCCGGCAGCAGGTCGATCACGTCCCCGGTGCGCATGTCCACCAGCACCGTCCCGTATACCTGGCCCTTGGCCAGCGCGAAGTCATCGACTCCGAGCACGTCCGGCGCGGCGGTGATCTCCGGCTCCGGCGCCGCGGCGACCAGCCGCAGCACCGTGGCCGGGTGCACGGCGATGCCGAGGGTCCCGGCCAGCCGGGCGGCGGCACGCCCGGCCAGTTCCAGCCCGAACCCGGCCAGCATGGCCAGCAGCGGCGCGCTGCGCCGCCGGTACCGTTCGCTCACCCCTGCGGCCTGCTCGGCGAAGGTGACCGCCGGGCAGGCCGGGTTCCGGCAGCGGAACCGGCGCACCCGCAAGGCGATCAGCACCGGCCGGCCGCCCGCCGCGCCGTCCGCCACCGTGCGCGCGTACCCGCCGTGCACCTGCGCCGACGCCTGACCGCACCGCGGGCAGCAGGCTGAGCCGGCCTGGCACGACGCGGCGATCATCACCGCGTCGCCGGTGTCTTCCACCTGGTGCACGCGCAGCCCCGCCAGGTGCGGGAACAGCACGGACAGCAGGGCCTGCCCCTGCTCCGAGACATCCCAGACGACGCGGGCGGCGGACCTGGCCGGCCCGGCAGGCAGCATGGCAGACTGATCCGGCAACGGGGCTCCCGGGTGCGGTGATCCTGGCAGACCACCGCGTCAGTAGCGGAGCCTCGTTGCCAGCTCACGCCGCCACGCCGCGCTTATCCCAGATCGTGACGATCCAGGCACCAGTATCAGCCGCCCCGCGGAGAATCACAGCCCCGGCAGCGTCACCAAGACCAGCGGAAATCACTCACCGTCAGCCGTCACAGAATTCGCGGCAGAGCCCTTTTCTCTGGTTGAGGGGTGGCACGCACCCGCTGGCCGTCGGACCTGTGAACCCCGGCCTCTTGCACAGGACGGGCAGATCAGACCGGCACGCCGGTGGGTGCCAGAAACCTGGGACCCGGCCGACGAATCGTTAGCAGGACAGCCCGAGAGGGCGTCAGCCGATTCGGAGGTCAGGCCGGGACCCAGGCCCCCGACCCTACGCCCGCACCACCGCAAAACCGTGCAGGCAGGGCCGGAAGCACGATCCCCATCCTCCCTGCCGAATAGGTTCGGTCGGCTGACGCGCCAGATGATGACGGGCTAGGCACGCAGATGATCCAGTTCGGAACCCGGGGCAGTCGCCTGCATATGACCTCACCGGGGGTATGAGCGCGCGTTTTGTAACGGGTGCTGAGTCGCAGCGGGAGTTTTGACCTGGAGCCTGATGAGGGCGGAACCGGTGTCGGCCCAGATGGCCGGACCGTCCGCCGCCGCGCTGATCAAGTCCGGTGTGTGCGCAACCGGATATGCGGTCAGGGTGCCTGGGACCACGACGGTCAGCAGGGAGCCGGTGATCCACAGGCGCCCCGCCGAGTCCATGATGAGGGCCGGGGCTGACATGGCGCTGGAGGCGTAGCCGACGTGGATGATGGCGGTGATCCTGGCGGTGGCCGGATCTGCCCGTGCCAGCCCGGACGGGGTGAGTACCCACACGGCCGTCTGGCCGGGGACGATCTGCGGGGTGTATCCGCCGCTGTGGACTGGCAGGCTCTGTACCGGCTTGAGCGAGCCCTGGTTGATCAAGGTGATGCGGTCGGCGGCGGCACAGGCGATCCAGATGCCTCGCGGCCCGGGGGACGCGGCACATGCCGTTCCCGCGCCGGGGATCGGGGCCGCCTTCACGATCACGTCGCGGGACGGGTCGATCTTGTACAGGTACTCCTGGCCGCCGCCGCCGGCGGCGGGATCCTCGGTGATCACCCAGATGAAGCCGTCCCCGTAGGCGACATCGGCGCCGAGCCCGCGGACGCCGAAGCGCTCGGTGATGGCGCCGCTGGCCGGGTCGATGCGCAGCAGCGGGCCGGCGAAGCCCAGGACCCAGAGCGACCCGGCGCCCGCTGTCATGCTGACCGGTTCGTCCCGCTGGTCGCCGACCCGCACCGTCCTGGTGACCTGCCCGGCGGCCAGGTCGACGCCGGCGATCTGGCTGGCGGACCAGTCCGAGATCCAGGCCGTGGAGCCGAGCATGGTCATGCCGCCGGGCTGGCCGAACGGCACCGGGATCCGTGCCCGCACCGTTGCTGGCAGCAGCGCCGGGGACGCCGCCGCGCCGGGTCCGGCCGCGGGAGCGGCGGCGGGCCCGCTGCCCCGGCCGGTCATCACCGCGAGGACGGCCGCGGCGATCAGGGCCACCGCCACCGCGACGTCGAGCCAGCGCCCGCGGGCAAAGCCGGCGCTCAGCTTCGGGTCCTGGCCGATCTCATCCATGTCCCCCACCTGCTCCGGCCGTGGTCGCGGGCCGCTCACCAGCCAGGATGTCCAGGCCAGCCCGTGTCCGCCATCCGACGTTCTGCGGATGTCCTGGCGGCCGCGGCCGGAGTAACCTGGACCGGGGGGAGGATGGCGTGATGAGAGGCCCGGTAACAGCCGGCGGACGGGACCTGCGCACCCTGGCAAAGATCGTCAGCGATGACCGCGGCGAACCTCCGGCCGAGGGGCTGGCGCCGTCGTTGCTCGGTGACCTGCTAGGACTGATCCGCTGCGATCTCGTGGTCTTCTGCGGCACCGACAGCAGCCGGCAGGTGGACTGGTTCGGGCAGACCGTTCCGGTCGAAGCCCACGACCCCGAATTTGACGAGGCGTCGTTCAGGTCCCACTACTGGAACAGCCCCTGCAGCTACCCCGAGCGCACCGGCGACCTGCGCCGCATCATCCAGATCTCGGATTTCTACTCGGCCAGGCAATGGCACAGCACCGGCATGTACCAGGACTGCTGCAAGCCCTACGGGAACGAGCATGAGCTGACGCTGTGCCTGCCCGCCAGCCCCGGGCCGGCCGCCGGGCCCGGGCGGACGCTACGGCTGGTGTTCATCCGCGGGCCCGGCCCGGATTTCTCCGGCCGCGAGCGTGACCTGCTCACCGTGCTGCGCCCGCACCTGCACCAGGCCTACCGCGACGCCGAGCGCCGCCGCCACCCGGCGCCCCGGCTCACGGCCCGGCACTGGGAACTGCTGTACCTGCTCGCCGCCGGGCACACCAACGCCCAGATCGCCCGCCGCCTGGGCATTTCCGAGGGAACCGTGCGCACCCACCTGGAAAACATCTACCGGCTGCTGCAGGTCTCCAGCCGGACCGCCGCCGTCACCCGCGCCTTCGCCGACCGGACGGCCTGACACCACCAGATCCCAGGCCCGGGCCGCCGCGCCCGGCGGCGCGCTCCTCTATGGCGGCTGTCCCGGCAGCTCATGGCCCTCCGGAGGATGCGGCCGGAGTCGCCGTTGACCACGCGCCTGCCGCCACTGAACGAAATCGGCGTCATCCCGCCGACTCCAGCGTGCAGGGCCCAGCCCTGCGGCCTGACTGTCAAGGCCAGGAATTGCAGCGCCGCCTTCCGCGCGGCTCCCCGGCCGGACCGGCAGGAACCCGGACAGAGCTGACGACCGAAGATGCGCCGCACAGCGCCGATCCGGCATGGCTGACGGCCGTATCTGCGATGGGACCGGCTTCGCGCAGATCAAACCCGATCTGCGCTGCGCCAGCATGCCCGACCGAAGGGACCATTCCAGTACCGAACGGCGGCAGTGTGCGCCTCGCTCCAGGGCAAGGGCTCATTACGCAGCGTGGTGTTAAGCGGGCCGTCTTCGGGATGCCCGGCTGGCCATGCGCGGGCGTCGATGCCGGGTTCGCTGCGGCCGGACCCGGCCGGAGGGCCGAGGTGACCGGCGAACCGCCTGGTCGGCGTCTAGGCCTGCAGGTAGCCAGACACCCTGGTGACAAAGGACGCGCGGGGACAGGCGTACGGAGAACGCCAGGACGCGGTTTCGCAGGCCGGGAATGATCAGGGTCTTGCCCCGCTGCAAGCCATCGCGCCCGGCCTGGGCGACGCGGCCGGCGTCGATCACGCCCCGCCGGAACAGCCGCGTGCCCGCCATGCCGGCCTGCGCCGCGAGGCCGGTGTCCGTGGCACCCGGGGCCAGGCAGGACACCCGCACTCCCGAGCCGCGGACCTCCTCGGCCAGGGCCTCGGTGAACGACAGTACGCATGCTTTCGTCGCGCCGTAAACGGCCTGGTTAGGGCCGGGCTGGAAAGCGGCTGTGGAGGCGGCATTCAAGATCGCCCCGCGGTGCCGCTCCAGCATCCCGGGCAGGAGCAAGGCGGTCAGCGCCGTCAGCGCCGCCACGTTAACCTCGATCATCTCCAACTGCCTGGAGGAGGCCGTAGCCCCGGCGTCCGATGGCGCGCACCGGCGATCCGATCCCAGTGGATCAAACGCGGACCACCATCAGGTCAAGTCGTGATCGTGCGGTGTCAGCCCTGCTGATCTTTAGCCTCCGAAGCCGTGAGTGGCCCGGAGCCCGGATCGATCACAATTTCGCCAACATCTTTTTCCAGGCTGGCTGGTTGCGTTAACAAACAGTTAAAGTCACCTCACGGTTGTCGAGCCAGCCGCCCCGAGGCTCCCGGGCCGCCTGCTCGCACGCCCGCATGGCCCACCTGAGGCCCGGGCAAGATACGTGTCCCCGCAGGAGGTGGGCACAGGTGCCTGATCACAGGTATCCCTTGATGATCAACGGCGTGCCTGTGGTAGAAGCGCCCGAAGAGATCGACATCTGCAACGCGGAGCAGCTGCGGATCGTGCTGCTCGAAGCGGCCAGTCGCGGGCATGCGACGATCGTGGTGGACATGACCCGCACCCGGTTCTGTGATTCGTCGGGGTTTAGCGTGCTGGTAGCAGCGCACCAGCGGGCCCTGGCCGAAGGCGGCGGGCTGCGGCTGGTCATCCCCGACGGCAGCCGCGTTCTGCGGATCTTCACCGTGATCGGCCTGGGCCGCTTCATCCCCCGGTTCGCCAGCCTGGACCAGGCCCTGCCCGCAGCACCTGCCGCCGCCGCCGATTGAGTGAGTTGAGCAGCCCGTGCAGGCAGCCCAACTCGCCACCCTGCCGCTTATCCATCCGTGGCAAGGCTGCCTGCAGCAGGCATGCTGGAAGGGTGGGCGGCGAGCCAATTCCCGGGAGATCCGCCGAGAGCAGATCAGGCAGCGGATTGACGCTATCCACGCGCGGATTAAGGAACTGCAAGCGAAACGGCAGGACGATGCTGACCTTGCCACGGTCCGCGAACGGCTCACTTCGGCGCAGCGCCAGATGGCCGCCTGCCGCGCTGCCGCCCGAACGGCGATTACCAACAGCCTGCGCGCCTTCCGCAAGGCAGCCGAGGCCCGCGAGCGTGCCGCGCTGCAGCATGAGCGAGTTGCAGCGGCCGGGCGCGGTGACAAGGACCAGCACGGGCGGCAGGCAGCAAGCCACCGGGCGGCCGCCGCAGCCGCTACTCAGCGGGCCGAGCGTGCCCGATCGCTGCTCTCCGATGAAGAGCGCAACGACATGCGCGGATCAGACGCGGACCAGGCGTTAAATTGGCCGGTCATCCTCGCAGCTAGGGGCATTGGCGGCCTCCTGCCTCCGGAGCCATGAGCCCAGCGCGCCGCAGTGCTGCATGGTGAGCCGGAGGCGGGCCTGACGGCGAGGGCAGGGCACAGGCCCGGCCCGGAACGCGCGCGGCGTGTCGGCGGCGCGTGAATACTGACCCCGGCGTGGCATCGCCACCGCGGCCGACGCGGCGGCCTTTGCCAGCGACCAGCGGCAGGGGCAGTCGGTCGTCCAGGTCGTGCGCGGGGAGAAACTGACCGGGCTCCAGGCGCTGCAGGCGATGCTCATCCCCCTCCGGCAACAACATCGCCTCCCTGCCGGCCCGCCGGGCTGCGCTGCACGCGGTGCGCCGACCTCAGCGGCGCTGACCCGGCCACGGCGAGCACGGCGGCTGGCCCATGCCCCGGCCGCGCTCGGTAGCTTCGTGGCCAGGTCCCAGATGTACCTGTGCCCCGGCGGTCACAGGCGCATGTTTACGGCTCGTGCTAGGGGGTAGCAGAGTGCCGCAAGCGACGTTGCACGCGGTCCCGCGTGGAGCCTGGCGTGGATGCTGCACCGGCCGTGGCATCGACGGCCGCCTCCGCGTGGGTGAGATGGAGGTGCGGCGGCAAATGCGGTGGCATCATGTGTCGCGAGCCAGCCCGGCCGGCCAGCGCGCCGAGCCTGGCATGGTGCGCTGCGGCCCGGCGATGGCGCGATGATCGCGGTGGCAGGCGCGGCAGGTTCCCGGACGGCATCCGCCCGGCGTGCGCGCGCCGCCTGTTCCCGGCCACTACCTGGTCGCTCCCCCGAGGTCGCGCCAGATGCGGCTGCTCCCGGGCGGGCCCATCAGCCACAGCTGGCTGTGGCCGCCGGTGGTGTTGCGGGCGCTGCCATGGGATGGAATGACCCGGCAGACCCCGGCGGGGACAACGACGCCGGTGAGATCGGCGGGCCGCTGCCGGCCGCCCCGACCGGAATGGCGCACTCCGGCGCTGCCCGAGATGAGCGCTGCGCTGCGCAGCAGGCGGCCGGTGAGCGGGAGCCGAGCCCCGGCCAGGGCGACGTCACGGCTGCGGCCGGCCGCCCGCCGCAGGCAGCGGGTGAGCAGAGCCGGGACGAGCCGTGGGTTTCCGGCGAGGACGACGAGGGCCTTCCCGCCCCCCGGCTGGCAGCGGCCGGCGCGACTGCCGACCCGGTCAAGGACTACCTCGCGCAGATCGGCAAGGTGCCGCTGCTCACCGCCGGGCAGGAGGTCGAGCTGGCCAAGCGGATCGAGGCCGGGCTGTTCGCCGAGGACAAGCTCGCCGGCGGCAGCGGGGTGCTGCCCGCCGGCCAGCGCGTCGATCTTGAGCGGGTCGCCGAAGACGGCCGGAGGGCCAAGGACCACCTGCTCGAGGCCAACCTGCGGCTGGTCGTCTCGGTGGCCCGGCGGTATGCCGGCCGGGGGATGCTGTTCCTGGACCTGATCCAGGAGGGGAACCTGGGCCTGATCCGCGGCGTGGAGAAGTTCGACTACACCCGGGGCTGCAAGTTCTCCACCTACGCCACCTGGTGGATCCGGCAGGCGATCTCCCGGGCGATGGCCGAGCAGTCCCGCACCATCCGCCTGCCGGTGCACATGGCCGAGGCCACCAGCACGCTGGCCCGGGTGCAGCGGCAGCTGCTCCAGGACCTGGGCCGCGAGCCCACCCCGGCCGAGCTCGCGGCCGGGCTGGACATGACCCCGCAGAAGCTCGCCGAGGTGCAGAAGTACGCCCGGGAGCCGATCTCGCTGCACGCCCCGCTCGGCGAGGACGGCGACAGCGAGCTCGGCGACCTGATCGAGGACTCCGAGGCCATCCAGCCCGCCGAGGCGGCCAGCTCCACGCTGCTGCACGAGCAGCTGCACGCGGTGCTCGGCACGCTGCCCGAACGCGAGGCCGACGTGGTGTCCATGCGGTTCGGGCTGACCGGCGGGCAGCCCAAGACCCTCGATGAGATCGGCAAGGCCTACGGGGTCACCCGGGAGCGGATCCGCCAGATCGAGTCCAAGGCGATGTCCAAGCTGCGCAACCCGTCCCGATCCAAGGTTCTCCGGGACTACCTCGACTGACGGACCGGCCGTCAAGCCCCACGATATAGCCAGCGATCCCCGGTCCGCCCGGCTCATGGACGCACAGAAAGCCCAGATCCGGACGGCCAGCGTGGCGATCGGCATCGAGCCGAAGTCCGCACGTAACGGCGGTTCGTGTACATCAACCGCTCATACGGCTGGTGACGGAGCGTGACAGTGTGTTTAGATCACAACGCACGCCAGTTGACGTCCGGGTTCTGGCGGTCTCGGCTCAGGGCCAGCGCCTGGTGATGATGGTCGTGACCGGCAGCCCGAACCGGCGCTCGGCCCTGCGGGGCAAGTCGGCCCGCAGCCAGTGCGAGACGGGGCGGGGCAGCGCGGCCACGATGATCTCGTCGAACCGGTGATCGGTGAACACCTTCTCCATGGCCTCCCCAGGCTGGGCACTGCCCAGGTCACTCTCGACGGGGACACCCGGCGCACCCAGGTCGGCCAGCATCTGGCCGAGCCGTTGCCGGGCCTGCGTGCTCGCTTCCTCATCGGTGGCGGGGCCCCGGTAGTCCGTCATCGACCATGTCATGCCGGGCTGCAGGACACCAGCCGCGGCGGCCACGTCCGGATAGCCTGCCGCCCTGGTGCCGGGACGAGCAGGCAGAACGAGCTCGGTCCCGCCTCGATCCGCTTGCGGAGCTCGTCTGCTAGCTCTGCACGCTGCAGGGTCTGGTTCGCGACGAGAAGGTACCTGCGCATGACGACCACCCGCTCGGGCTTGGCCGGGGCCAGACGTCCGGTGCCAGCTCACGGTATCCCGCCGCGGGACTGCGGTCTACGGGCCCAGCGGCGGCTCCCGCCCAGGTCCCGGCTCCCGCGGCTCCCGGCGGGCTGGCACGCCGGTGTGCGGTGTGCCAGCCCGCCGGCCGGCCGGCCGGCAGATTACATGCTGCCGGCGGCGATGCCGAGCTGAGTGAACAGTTCCGCCTGGTCGTAGTACAGGTGGAAGCTGGTGATCTTGCCGTCCTCGAATTCGTAGATGCCGCTGAAGAGCGCTTCGAGCGTCCGGCCGGTCGCGGCGACCTCGCCGGCCGGCCCGCGGAGCGGGCCGGTGT
>Ga0137403_10009149_pt1 | contig 11029 bp, 10 predicted proteins | sample CZOMad2_1_16fung_FD_122057 | JGI IMG/M metagenome (GOLD analysis project Ga0137403, IMG submission 122057) | Vadose zone soil fungal communities from Angelo Coast Range Reserve, California, USA - CZOMad2_1_16fungal (Hybrid Assembly) | ecosystem: Environmental > Terrestrial > Soil > Vadose zone...
GTGTCCGGCGCGAACGGGGGCTTGAAGATAATCACTTGCTGGCGATGGGGATTGCGCCACAACGGCACGTGCCAATTCGTGAAGGGCACGCCGGCATCGTAGCCGATGCGGCTCATGATCAAGTGATCGCCGATAAGCAGCGTGTTTTCCATCGAGCCGGAGGGAATCACGCGCGCCTGGCCGATGGTGCCATTAATCAGCAAAAAAACCAGCGCTACCCAAAACCAGGCGATGACCTCGCGCTGTACGCGCTGCCCCACCGGCACCTTGGACTCCCCTTCCTTTGTGCCGCGCTTGGCGTCCACTTTCAGGTCAGCCTTCATGTTCCACCGCCACCGGATGCTCGTTCGAGCCTTCACCATCATTAATCATCGCTTCACCTTTTTTGCCGCTCGCAATATCGTTGCGCACTTCCAGTTGCACCAGGTCGGTCGGATACACACCGGTGTAGCAGGAGGTGCAGTAACTGTTTTTGGTGTCGTCCACCGCCCGCTTCAATCCGCCAAGAGAAACGTAGCCCAGCGAGTCGGCCCCGATATATTTGCAAATTTCCTCTGGCGTGTTCGACGATGCGATCAACTCTTCTCGCGTTGGCGTATCGACGCCGTAATAGCACGGCGAAATCGTCGGCGGGCAACTGATGCGCATGTGAACTTCTCGCGCGCCCGATTCCCTTACCATACGCACGATTTTGCGGCTAGTGGTGCCGCGCACAAGGGAATCGTCGACCAGCACTACGCGCTGGCCTTCGATGAGGCTGCGCACCGGATTGAGCTTCAGCTTCACGCCGAAATTGCGGATGGCCTGCGACGGCTCGATAAACGTCCGGCCAATATAATGATTGCGGATCAGGCCCATACGGAAAGGAATGCCGGACTCCAGCGCGAAACCCACTGCCGCGGGCACTCCGGAGTCGGGCACCGGCACGACAATGTCCGCCCTTACCGGATGCTCTTTCGCCAGCGTGCGGCCCAGCGCTTCGCGGCTGGTGGTGACCGAGCGGCCGAAGATGATGCTGTCTGGCCGCGCGAAATATACATGCTCGAAAATGCATTGCTGTCGCGGCTTTTCCGGCGCGAAGTGAATAGACTCAATGCCGGAGCGCGAGATGCGCACCATTTCGCCGGGTTCGATCTCGCGGATGTATTGCGCGTTGAGCAAATCGAAAGCGCAGGTTTCCGAGGCCACCAGCCAGGCATTGCCCAGCTTGCCAAGACTCAAGGGGCGAAAGCCGCGCGGATCGCGCACGGCGATCAACTCATCGGTGGTGAGCACGAGGAGCGAATACGCGCCTTCCACCTGGTTCAAGGCATCGCCCAGCGCACCGGAGAGATTTCGCGCTTGCGAGCGGGCCAGCAAATGCACGATCACTTCCGTGTCGCTATTAGTCTGGAAAATGGAGCCTTTGTGCTCTAGTTTGCGGCGCCAGTCCGCGGCGTTGGTGAGATTGCCATTGTGCCCAAGCGCCACTTTGCCCTTGTTGCAGTCGATCATGATCGGCTGCGCGTTCAGCAGAGCCTTGTCACCTGCGGTGGAATAGCGCGTGTGGCCGATAGCGAGATTTCCGGGCAGGTTCGTCAGCACCGGCGGGGTAAAGATTTCTTCCACTTCGCCCATCGCGCGATGCAAATGCAGCTCCGTGCCATCGCTGGAGACGATTCCAGCCGATTCCTGGCCGCGATGCTGCAACGCGTACAGGCCAAGATAGGTCAGCTTCGAGGCCTCTTCATGTCCGAACACGCCGAATACACCACATTCGTCGTGAAAATGGTCGTCGGCGTAAGCGAGCTTTTGCATCATTTGCATCTGATTCCGCGCGATCAGCTGACCTTAAGAGTGCGTTCCAGAGAATGGGCCCAGACGTCGTACAGTTTGGCGACAGATGTATCGATCACCGCGCTCCCCTTGTATTCGATGCGGAAAGCATCACTACCGATGACCTGGCCAATCTGGTGCGCTGTCACTCCATATTGTCGCGCAGTCTCGAGAACGGCGGCAAGCGAAGTTGGCGCCACGGTGACAACGGCACGCGCGCCGCTTTCACCGAACAACGCATATTCGGCCGACGACGTTGTTTCTAATTTGACGTTTGCGCCAACCTGGGGCGCAGCATGCTGCGCCCCTACGGGTGACGCGAAGCAGGATTCGGCCAATGTGACCGCGATGCCGCCGTCGCTAATGTCGTGCGCCGAACGCACCGTGCCATTCGCGGCCAGCGCCACCAGACATTCTTGCAGACGCTTTTCGGCCGCCAGATCAATCGCAGGCGGCTCACCCGCAACGATGCCGCTAATCGTCTTGGAATATTCGCTGGATGAGAATTCACGCCGCGCGTCAAGTAGGGGCGCAGCATGCTGCGCCGCAGACACTGGGACCGCTCCGTCGAGCAAAACAATAGTGTCGCCTTCTTCGCGAAAACCAATCTTCAGAACGCGCGACGCATCTTCAAGAATCCCAAGTACCCCAATCACCGGCGTCGGATAGATCGACCGCCCCAGCGTCTCGTTATAGAAGCTGACATTCCCGCCGGTAATGGGTGTACCCAGCTCATTGCACGCCACGGTCAGCCCATCAATCGCTTCGCTGAACTGCCACATCACTTCCGGCTTCTCCGGGCTGCCGAAATTCAAGCAATTGGTCGCCGCCATCGGCCGCGCGCCGCTCGCGGCAACATTGCGAGCCGCTTCCGCCACGGCGTGCATAGCCCCAACCCGCGGATTCAATTGGCACCAGCGGCCATTGCCGTCGGTGGCCAGCGCCAGCGCACGCGTCACGACTCCGGTCTCCGGATCCTTGATCCTAATAACCGCGGCATCGCTCGCGCCCGGTCCGGCCAACGTGTTCGTACGCACCGAGGTATCGTACTGCTGTGTGATCCAGCGCTTCGACGCAATCGCGGGCGAAGCCAACAGCTTCGCAAAATTATTCGTGAGGTTGGTGCCATCGGCCGCAAATGAAAACCAATCAGTCGCTGTTTCTTTACGCAGCGACGGCTGTACAATTGGCCGCCGGTAAACCGGGCCTTCTTCGGCCAGGGGATGCGCCGGGATTTCTGCGGCTAACTTATCGCGATCTCTCACACGCAAGAGTCCGCCTTCAGTCACTTCGCCGACCACTACTGCGTCCAATCCCCACTTCTTGAACACGTCGAGCACTTCGCGCTCGCGGCCGTCTTCGGCAACCAGCAGCATGCGCTCCTGCGATTCGCTCAGCATGATCTCGTACGGCGTCATGCCTGATTCGCGTTGCGGCACTTTCGCCAGATCGATTTCAATGCCGGTCCCGCCGCGCGAAGCCATCTCCGTAGTCGAGCAGGTCAAACCTGCGGCGCCCATATCTTGAATCGCGACAACTGCGCCCGTTTGCATGGCTTCCAGGCAAGCCTCGAGGAGCAGCTTCTCCATGAAGGGATCGCCAACCTGCACGTTCGGCCGTTTCTGCTTGGACTCTTCGGTGAATTCGGCGGAAGCCAGCAGCGAAGCGCCGTGAATACCGTCGCGACCGGTCTTCGCGCCCACGTAGATGACCGGGTTGCCGGTTCCGCGCGCCTTCGCGAAAAACAAATCTTCTTTTTTTGCAATTCCGAGAGCCAGCACGTTCACCAGCGGATTTTGCGAATAGCAAGGCTCAAAGCTAACTTCGCCGCCGACGGTCGGCACGCCGAAACAATTTCCATAGTGCGCCACCCCGCGAATCACGCCATCAAGAATGCGCCGATTTTTCGCGGCTTCCTCTTCGCTAACTCCGTTGCCGGTGACAATCGGGCCAAATCGCAGCGAATCGAGCGCCGCGACCGGGCGCGCGCCCATCGTAAAAATATCTCGCAAAATTCCACCCACGCCGGTGGTCGCGCCCTGAAATGGCTCGACGTAACTGGGATGATTGTGCGATTCAATCTTAAACGCGGCGACCAACCCATCGCCGATATCCACAACGCCGGCGTTTTCTCCCGGCCCTTGCACCACCAGCTTGCCCCGCGTCGGCAACCGCTTCAGGTGCACTTTGCTGGATTTATAGGAGCAGTGCTCGCTCCACATCACGGAGAAAATCCCCAACTCCGTAATGTTCGGCTCGCGACCCAGGATCTGCTTCACCCGCGCGTATTCCTCCGCGGTCAGCCCGTGCTCCGCAGCAATTTCCGAAGTGACCTTGATTTCCGTGGGTGCTGTGGCCATATCTATATCTAGAATTCAAAGGGCACAGCATGCTGTGCCCCGTCCAGAGAATTAAGTGGAATGACAAATGTCACGCGGTCGCCTTTGCCGCGCCGACCAAGGCTTCCACCATCGAACGGAAAATAACCAAGCCGTCCGCGGAATCCAGTGCGGACTCCACCGCACGCTCCGGATGCGGCATCAGGCCTGCGACATTTCGCTCGCGATTGCAAATTCCCGCGATATTCGCGGTCGAACCGTTGGGGTTTCCGGCTGCATCGTCGGAGCCATCCGCCGTGGTGTAGCGGAAGACGACCTGCTGGTGTTTCTCCAGCTCCGCAAGCGTGGATTCGTCGCAAGTGTAATTCCCGTCGCTATGCGCAATAGGAACTTTCAGGACTTGCCCTTTCATTGCCGCGTTTGTGAACGGCGTGTCCGTTTGCTCGACACGAATGTGGACGTGGCGGCAGATAAATCTCAGTCCGCTATTGCGCATCATGGCGCCAGGCAGCAGCCCCGCTTCCAGCAAAATCTGGAAGCCGTTGCACACGCCCAGGACCGTGCCACCGCTTTTCGCGAATTTGCCGACCGACTTCATTACTGGGGAGAATCGCGCGATCGCACCGGTGCGCAAATAATCGCCATAGGAAAATCCGCCAGGCAGAATAATGGCATCGCAATTGGCCAGGTCTTCTGACTGGTGCCAGATAAACTCCACAGGTTTTTTCAGAATATTACGGATGGCGTAAAAGGCGTCGTGATCGCAGTTGGACCCCGGAAAGACAACGACTCCAAATTTCATACGCTGATCGCTCCCTGGGGCATCTTGGGAAATTCTATTTTACCACATCGTGCGGAATTCCGGCCTGCAGGGCGGCGTGCGAAAGAACGCATGAGCTGAATCGATTGCTCGGAAAATTTGGCGGGAACTTTCTTGGCGGGAACTGTTATTGCGGGGATTTAATGAGGAAAATACGTTTCGCCGCGCAACAAAGCGCGGATTGCGTCGGGCAGACACCACATTTCCGATTTGGGACAAGCGCCTTTGATTCCGATTTTTCTCGCTTCCACCGCCAATTGGCCCGGCAAATGTACCGACAACATCAGAATCGCGGCGCTCGGATGCTCTTTCAGAATGGCGCGGGCGGCATCCAGGCCATTCATTTCCGGCATCTCGAAGTCCATCACGGTAACGTCCGGGAGCAGATCGCGATACTTGCTCACTGCGTCCTTGCCATTTACCGCTTCACCGGAAACCTGCCAGGAATCCTGCTGCTCCAGCAGCCGCAGGGCTTGCTGACGCATCAGTTGATTGTCGTCGACCACAAAGATATTCGTCACGAAACCGGAAGCCTCGCTACGGCGTAGGTAATGCGAAAACTTACGCCCTTTTGCCGCCAATACAATACAGGATTGACTTGAGATTTGCAGCCCCGCAGCCAAGGAAGTCCGCCGTCTAAATCCGGTCTTTACCTAATTGCCCGATTTGCGCCTGCGAGTAAGCTGCGACAAGGGCTCACTGAGCTTAGGTGGGGACATGGTGACACAATCTTTCGACATTTTTAGACGCGACACGCGCGGAGAAGTCTGGGTCGAGGCGGTGCGGGATCTCGAGACGGCAAAGAGCCGAATCATCGAGCTGTCCGCAGACACGCCCGGCCAATACGTTGTATTCAACCAGCGCAGCGGCCGGATGGTGGGCAGCGGAACGGTAGTGGCGAGTCCGGCGGCGCGCGCCGCATCCAAATCGGCGCAACGCTGCAATGATTCCGCTGATTCGGAATCAGAGACGCTCTGGTAGATGATTGCCAAAGTGAGCATCGCCATCGGAGAGGAGATAAATGGATACATACCGGCGTTATGACATTGTGCGAAAAGAAAGTGAAAAGGCTATTTACTGGCTGGAAGCCGCTCCGGAACTGAGCGTCGCTAAGGCTCGCGTAGAAGAGCTTCTTTCTTTCTGGCCAGGGGAGTACCAAATATTTGACTTGGAGACCAAGCAGCCGGTCCTGACAACTTCAGACCTATATCCAATGCCTATGGAAATGCCCCTCAGCAACGCCGCCGACTAATCGGCTATCCTCGAACCGCTAGCGCGACAACCGTGGTTTTGATTACTAGGAACGTGGGCTGCCGGAGAGTTCTCGCTGGGCAGCTTGCGCTCCGGCCAGATCTGTGGCCCGCCCGTGATGCGCCAGCAGGTGCAGAAAAAACATTAGGACGAGAACTCCTCCGAACGTCACCACGATCGTCGCTCCGGTTGGCGTATCCAACTGCACGCTGAGATAGCAACCTAACGCCGAGACCAGTGTGCCCATCGTCCACCCGATGGCCAACCGCGGACCAATGCGATCCGCGAAAAGCATGGCGCCCACGCTGGGGACGATCAAATAGCAGAACACCAGCAAAACTCCGGCGATGGCAACCGACGAAGTCACTACAAATCCGAACGATGCGTAAAACAAGAAATCCCAGAAGCGCACGCTGACGCCCAGGCTGTCCGCTCTTTCGTGGTTCATGGAAATCAGCAGGAATTTCTTGCGAAACACATAGTGGAAAATGCCGACTAGGGCATAGAGGATGGCCGTCTTGCGTACTTCCGGCCAGGAGACGGCCAAAATATTGCCGACCAGCATGTCTTTGAGGTGCTCGGTTTCCCCGGTGGCCTTGCTCATCAATAGGATGGCCATGGCCGAGGCCACCGAGTAGGCTATCCCGATAAAAGCTTCCTGCGGAATGTGCCCGCGGCGCGTCCGCGCAAAGGCAAAGATTGCCGCGCCCAGGAAAGTAAAACCCAAGCTGATCCAGTACGAACCGCGACCGTGGGGATCCATTCCCACGACGATGGCCACCGTGGCGCCTAGCGCGGCAATCTGCGCGAGAGCTAAATCCACAAAGATGACGCCGCGCTCCACGACGTGCACGCCAAGGTACGCGTGAATGCCGGTCAAAATGAGGCTGGCCACGAAAGGCGCCAGCAGAAAAAGAAAAATCTCCATCGAGCGGTCTCCTAATGAGTGGCGTCGAACGCTTGCTTCAGCTTGCTGATGTCATAGTCAAACAGTTTGAAGTAATCGGTGATTTCTTTTTCGCCGCCGACCGATGGCGGCAAGACAAGAACCTTGCCGCCAGTTTCGCGAGCCACGGCGTTGGGCGTCTTTAAGTCAAAGTATGGTTCCACCACAATCACTTTTACGTTGTCGCGCTTCATCTGCTGTATCAACTCGACGGTGTGCTGCGGACTGGGCGGGATGCCCGGACGCGGCTCAACGTAACCGACTACGTTCAAGTGAAAGTGTTCGGCAAAGTTCGGCCAAGAACGGTGGTAAGTGACGATTTTCCGGCCTTCGTAGGGCTTCATCTCCGCCAGCCACCTTTGGTCCGCCTGCTTCAGACGCTGCTCGAAATCGGTAAAGCGTTGCGCGAAGTACGTTGCGTCTCCGGGACGCATCTCGCTCAGCTTGTCCGCAATGCCTTTGGCGATACGCAAGCCGTTTTCCGGGTCCAGCCAATAGTGAGGATTACCCAGCGGATGCACGTCGCCCTCGGCCCGGGTAACTTGTCCCGTCGGGATTTCCAAAATCCTGGCAAAGCGCGAGGCGTCCAGGTATCCCGGGGCACCAACCTGTATTTTGGGATTAGTCGATTGGTTGATGAGCGGGGGTAGCCAGCCGATTTCCAGCTCAAGTCCGACTACAATCAGCAGGTCCGCGTGTTTCAGTTTCAAGAGAAAGCTGGGCTTGGCATCGACAAAGTGCGGGTCCTGGTAGCCCCGGGCGATCGATTCCACTTCTACCTTGTCGCCGCCAACTTCCTGGGCCAGCGAGGCCAGGTCTGTAGTAGCGGTCATGATCTGGATTTTGCTCGCGGCACGCGCGGGCGGGGGTCCGAAGAGCGATGTTGAGAATGCCAGTGCCGCGAAAATCGCGGTCAGACGGGTCGTCAAGCTACATCCCTGCATTTTCTTGTTCTCCCTAAATGCCGAAAACTAGAACGGGTGCGCTCCATGAGCGCCCATCACAAATAGAAACTGAAAGAGGAACTCGTTGGCGTTTGAAAAATCGCCCGGATTCGCCACCGCCAGGTGCCCGAAGCGGTATTGCCCACGGATCTGGCTGAATTCACTGGGCCAATATGTGAGTATGCCGGAAAAACCGGTATCGGTTAGATTGGCAGCGGTAGCGTGGCCGCTGCGGTCGAAACGGCCGCCAACGGTCCAGCGGCGATTGATGCGATATTCGGCGGAGCTATACATCCCGAAAGCATGCTGAGTCTGGAAGATGCTGAGTGGGGATAGCTGGTCGCGGGCGCTCCAGAAAAGCTCGGTGCGCAGCAGGAAATTCTTGTAAACGGCGCGTCGCAGGGGCTTCCAGCGAAGCGTGGCGTCCGCGCCGTAAAGATTGGTGAAGAAAGCGGAAGGTTTCCCGGCGGTCGCTAAGCCTGCGCTATTTCCCCGCGCGTAAGAGGCGCCCAAGTCGAGGTTGGTCGACTCGCTGAGATCGCGGTAAGCCCGCAAATGGCCGACAGTGCCCAGGTCCTGGCGTCGATAGGCCCTGAATAGATCGTCAGAATCGCCGCGGTACACCTGGGCAGTGCCTTCCATGAACCAGCCCTTGGGCGCGGCAATAAAGTGCGAGAGAGAAATTCCGGCGTCGTCGATGCCGTCTTCGCCGCCCACGAGATTGTTGGTCGCCAGTGGCCGATCGATCCAAGGCAGCGCGTGATTGTGAATGGTGTTGACCTTGCCAAAATCGGCGCGCATCTTGCCGACTTTCATCAACAGTCCCGCGGGAAGCGAAGTGAACGTGAGGTAAGCTTCCTCCACGCTGACCCCCGTCTCGCCGAAGGATATGAAGGCGTCGGCGCGCGAGTAGGGATCGATGATCGCTTGGAAGCCGACTTCGGATTCGTGAAGTTCCATTGATGGTGCTGGGGCGACATTATTGTGGCCGGCGGTGCCGATGAAGTCGCCGATCAGGCTGATGTCGGGATTGAGCAGCTTGGCGTTACCAGTCGCTCCGCCGAAGGTTTGCGGTTGCGCGCTGCCGCTTACCTGCGTTTGCGGGACCTGAGGTGCTGCTTCGGGAGTCGCAGCAACGGAACTGCCGCCAACCGTTGCTGGCTCGACATGCGCCGAAGCTAACAAGACGCGATTCTCAGGCACGGTATCGATGGACTTAGCGTCACGCAGAGCCTTCAGCTCTTCTCGCAGCAGCGCGACTTCGTCGGCCAGCGTGTGAACCTGCTGCTCCAAAGTCCTCATACGTGTTTCTGGCCCCGGCGTGGCAGGCTGCGCGGGACCAGATGCTTGCGCCGGCGCGATTTCTTGCGCGCGCGACACGGAACACAAGAGCAAAATCACGGACACCATCACAGCTTTCTTCATGACACTTCCCCTAAATTGATTTCGAGAGGACGAGATCCCTTGATTCAGGCAATACTGCCGGAGATGGGAGGAGCACGCGGAGAAATGGCCCGAGGAATATCTGAGGACAAAATGAGCGGGACGCCGGGGCTGTCGAGTCGGTCGGAGACAGGCGCTACCACCAACAACAAGGAGGCGCTGGCCATAGCGGAAGTGGTTGCGCTGCAAACCGGGCAAAGATGTGAGGAGCAGTCAGGTGCAGCACTCAGATCAACACAAGAGTGAAACTGGGCGCCAAGAAAAACGACGGCCAAGAGCAGGGCCAAGATGGCTATTCGCGATGTGCGGTGATGCATGTGCTTCGTAAGACGGAGCTTAGGCAAGAATGGTTCCGGGGTCAAGGATTAGCAGAGAGGTTGCGAATTATTGCAACCAACTGGCCTGCGCCTCCATCCAAGCTGCTACAATAAACTGTGTAGTTCGCAGAACATATGGCTTTGATAAAGCTCATTTCCGGCAAACGCGCGCTAGCCATACTAGGTTGCTTGGCCCTGTTGTATTTCGCTGCTGGCGGCGCCTTCGTCCACCAGCACAAGGATGCCCCGGAAACTGCCTGCCATGTTTGCCAATCGTTGCATGTGCCGGCCTTGGCGGTTGCGTCTGTAGATTTGATCCCGCAGGCCCACCAAGTCGCTTGGCATGCGGTTCTTCTGGAAAATGTTGCCCCGCGAGATGCTTTCTCGCTGCATCGCGCGTCTCGCGCGCCTCCTCTCGCTTAATCATTTCCGTTGATCTCCGTCGTTGTTCGCCCGAGCCACCGAGTGTTGCTCGAGCGACCGCCATTTATTCGGCGGCTCTTATCCACACCTAGCGCACGCTCCCCTTGATAGGGACGGAGGACAAATGTTCGAGAGAATTCGCGGTTACGGATTTCTGATATTAAGTTTGAGCTGGTTACTCTTTGCGGCCAATGGACGGGCGCAGAGCCATTCGGGATCGATCGACGGCGTGGTGAAGGACCAGTCTGGCGCGTCAGTTCCAGGCGCCAAAGTGGAGATCACGTACCCGGTCAGTGGATTTCATCGGGAAACAACAACTGACACCGACGGTGCCTTTCGCTTCACAAACGTGCCGTTCGCTCCGTACCACTTAGTCGTCACGGCGGCAGGGTTCGACTCTATCAGTCAAGACGTAGACGTACGCTCGGCGGTCCCTGTGAATGTGCAGATCAGTTTGAAGGTAGGCTCTGCGGCATCGACCACCGTAACGGTGGAATCCAACGGCGCCGATTTGATTGAGACCGAATCCACCTTCCACACCGACGTGGACCGCAACTTGTTCGAGAAACTGCCGCTCGAGAGCCAGTCTTCGGAAGTAAGTTCGCTGGTGACGCTGGCGTCCCCCGGCGTCGTTGCGGACTCGAACGGCCTGTTCCATGGCCTCGGAGACCACGCGGAGAACTCTTTCTCCGTGGACGGTCAACCAATCACCGATCAACAGAGCAAAGTAT
>Ga0137403_10009152_pt1 | contig 11027 bp, 12 predicted proteins | sample CZOMad2_1_16fung_FD_122057 | JGI IMG/M metagenome (GOLD analysis project Ga0137403, IMG submission 122057) | Vadose zone soil fungal communities from Angelo Coast Range Reserve, California, USA - CZOMad2_1_16fungal (Hybrid Assembly) | ecosystem: Environmental > Terrestrial > Soil > Vadose zone...
TACTCGCGAATGCGGATGACGCAGTAATTACCGCCGCGCGAAAGTATGTGGCAGCGCAATCCACCGTATCGGGATTTGATGTAAGCGTAGAGAAGATTGAAGGCGATTACGCGCGCGTGAAGGTAACCCCAAAACATGCAGGTGAAACCGATCCTGCGTGGGTTTTCCTGAAACGCGAGAAAGGCGTTTGGCGCGGTCTGACCATAGGAACATTTTTCACGACAGAGGATTACGCCGAATTCCACATTCCGCCGAGTCTTCAGCTTTAAAAAGCTCGTTGGAGTACGGACATGAGGAAAGTAATGTCAATACTTAGCTCTGACCCCTTCTGAACCCTCCTTCTGAACCCTCCGGGCTGATCTCCTCGAAATGCTGGGGCGTAACGAATCAAATCGCCGGCACAAACACGAATCGGGTGATTTTGCTGCCGAAGCCCGCGTGAGCCGAATTTCCACGAGTTCCTAAGGTGTGCGGAAGTACTCCGCATTAACCTCGATCGGTTCAAAACGCTGGTCGGCTATCCAGGAAATGAAAATAGACGGATACTTCCGGGTTTGGGCGAAGCGACTCGTGTGGATTAGATAGCAACGTTTTCGTGTCCGCGTAAGGCCGACGACGAATTTGCAAATTTCTAAGTCCTGTATGTTTGCAGGATCTCTGGGAATTTCTCCGTTGTGCAAACCCGCGATAAACACATGCTGCGCCGACAGACCTTTTGCTCCCTCGAAGGATGTAATTTTGATCGGCGGTCTCGCTGCAGCTGGCTGGCTCTCCTTTTCGCTTTCGTCAATCTTTAATGTTGTCGCTTCCGCAAGAATCTTCTCGCGAAATTCTTTCGGAAGTAGGTCAACAAGTGCGGAACGCATATCGGAAGTCTTTGCGATAAATTGAGACGCGAATTTCTTTTTCTCTACCACCAGGATAATCCGCCAACCCAGATTGGACTTTGGGTTACCTCGTAAAATCGCGAGGCCGTGCGCTCGGTCGATTGCGTCCTCACTGTCGCGCTTTACTTCGATTTCATAACCATGACTTGCAAGATGATCGACAATTTGTGGACTGTAAGGTCTTGCCGCGATGATGAGGGCAACTGGGTACCCGTTTTTGGCCGCAATCTCATATTCTTCTGGGGGAATTCTATCAATCGCGGCAGCGATGAATTTCGCCATGTAGTTGGCGTTGTCCCGTTGAACGCTAGTTAGGGTCAGCGCGATTGTAGGATATTTGTCGCTGTCTTCGCCTTTGGCGGGCGGGAAATGCTTGAATGGTTTAAGAATTCGCCCCTCTAGTTTTCTTAACTCCTGCGCCCGGGTAATAACGTCATTAACGGCGTCAACCACGACTTTCGGGCACCGCATGCAGAAAGGCAGCTCAAATACTTCGAAGTCTCCGCCGCGATACAGCGAGCGAATGTGATCACAGCTGGTTTGCCGTAACTGGCTATACAAGGCTTGATCATCATCTCCGGCGACGACAATCGGACTATTTTGACTCAATAATTCGATGAACCCATCTTCAAGTGCATTAAAATCCTGATACTCATCGATCAGCACAAGCTCGTAGCGGTCAACTTTTTCTCGCCCGGCGGCAAGGCCCTGGTAAACACAGAATACGCAGTCGTCGAAATCGACGGCGTCGTAATAGTTACTTCGCGCTAAATAGAATGGCAGATGTTCGGATTCTTCGAGCTCCCGCATTTGCCGAATAAAATGCGGCGCGTCGGAATCCTTCATGTGTGTCCAATCAGAGCGAATCAGGCTTGCTAGTCCGGGCTGACAGACAAACTCTGACGACAGTCCATTCCGTAATTTCTCTTTGCAGTGAAGAAGACCAAAACAATACCCGTGAAGCGTGGCGACTTTCGCGTACTCTGAGAGCTGCGTTTCCAGATCGTCCTTTAAGCTATTGATGAATGTCAGGACGAGGCGGTTATTGCTTTCTCCGGCTGCTACTTTCAACAGTCGCTTAAAGAGTGTAGTTTTTCCGGCTCCCGGTCCCGCTACGATAAGTTTCTTCGGGCTTTTTGAGGTAACGACTCGCTCGATGGCTTCTCGAAGCTCCGCTTCTTCGCTTGTCATTTGCGACTCTTCTCTTAGCCCAAGAAAACAAGTTGTGCGACTCGGGTGTTAGATGTCGAAGGTGACAGAAATCATTGTGGAGCAATCGCAGTGCGTCGCGCTCTCAAGGGGGTCCGAAAGGGGTCCGAGCCAAGTATTGATACTACGAATGCCAGGAGTCGTACCAAACAACCAACATTGGGAAGTTGGGGATCAGAGCTCACTATTGACAGTCTCCGGGTTAGAGAATTCACTTGTGTTGATTATAAGCTCCGACCCCGCCGTTTGCTTGCCTCTTATTTTTATTATTGCGTTTTGAGACGGAATCTCCTTACAAATTCGTGCATCATCATTATGGCCAAACCAACTTGGGATGAAATTGACGCTCGAGTGGCCCGGATCATAGCAGAAGATAAGGGGTATCATGTCACTGAGATTCACGACAACGATAAGCTGCGCGATGATTTGCGTTATGATGATACCGGATTGAGAGCACTGGCTCCCGATATCAACCAGGCATTCTTCAAGAAGGGCAAAGGCTTATCCGGCCAAACTGTGGTTAATTGCTTAAAGGTAATCGGTATCGTCGCGCGCGTTGATGAGCAGCCTGTGGACGATTTCAAATGAGATACTGCAAGCCGATAACGCCGTTCTCAATCGCGCTCAGCGGAATACTCTGCTGCGTAATTGTGCCCGGAGCGTCAGGCCAGAGTAGTCTTGATGATGAACTTAAGAAGCTCTACGACAGATACGGTCGTGATTCGGTTGTCCGAAAAGTGATGCGTGATAATCCCACACCGGCCGCCGCTGCCCAGGCGCACAAGGTTCCCGAAGATGCATTTGCGTCAGAGGAAGCCAATGAGCCCCCTGCCGGCTTTCGCCTTTTCAAAGAGCAACCTTTTCCAATCCTAATACGCAGGAGCTACAGTGATGTGACCGCCGGTGAAGATCCGTCGATAGCTGACGCGAAGGAGTCCCTTCGTGAAGTCGAGGGTGCGCAGTTTTCTTATTCGTATGACTACCAGACAAATTCGTCTCAATGGTCCGCAGTCGGCGCCTTGATTGCTCCAATAAAGCTCTATCAGTCGAATCAACCAGCATCCCAGAATGGCCTGTCGCTCGAACAGCTGAATTTTGTTCCGAGTGTTAGCCTTAACCGGGTTACTAACGACAAGGATGAATCCAAAGAGGTCGATGAGGTCACTTTTCGCGCTGGCCTCTTCGGCACTTGGCTCGGCATCGCAGGGCCTTTGCGTCTGGTGATGCTTAGTGGTTACGCTTCTTATGCCACAGATTCAACTTTCGATAATGGAATTGTTGCGGGCGAGTTCGATCTCGAACCGATAACCAACATACCAGGGAACAGAACGTTTTATCGGGTTGGCGAAAATGGGAGCGGCAAGGTCGGTCGGTCAGGTTCTTTGATTGAGTTCCATTGGAGAGCACATCTGCACACTCAATTTGGCGATCACGTTGGAAACGGTCCTGTCGGCTTAAGTAGCGACACGGATGAATTTTTTAGAATCGGACCGGCTGTGGAACTGCAGCTTGACCCGTTCCTTCTTCAACGTTTACGTGCTTCAATCGATTACAGCTACCTTGCCGGTGTGAGCGGAAGCCCGTCGACGAGCCATGATTTTAAAGCTCAATTAAGCTTGATCCTCGACCGTAACCTGGACACACAGCATTGGTCGTTGAGTGCCAGTTACGAGGATGGTGAAACTCCATTGGTGCAGGAACGAGTCCACACCTTTCTTTTATCTCTTGGTGTAAAGTACTAAGGCCTGACGGGGATCGGGGCGTTGAGAACCACTGCCGTTATGGCACACGTTTCTCAGGGCGAGATCCTTGTTAAGCGATGGCGAGCCAGCGTGGCCACTTGGGCGCGTTGAAGTGTACCAGCCTTTCGTGTTTGGCTTCGATGTCCGCGTCGATCCTCCTTGGCAAAGCGTTCTGCTTTCGCCTTCGAGCCGAATGCGTCAGTAAACTCCCCATTAATAAAAATTATTTGATAGCCGCCAGTCAACAGTTGAAATGGCCTCGTTATTCTGTTCTCGTGGTCAAACTGCACAGAGCGAGGTTCGTGAAACACCTCAAAATACGCTGGATAGACGAAGTCACTCATTTCGACGCCGGCGACTTTGAAGGATACTTCTTCCACCGGGTCAGCGCTCTCGTACGCATACAGCGCACCGACTTCGTACTCGAGCTTTAGTTCCGCCACTGGATCGCCGTGCTCGTAAGAATAGGTGGACGTGATTATGGGATTGGGCCCGGTCGTATACATATTAATGGCTGGGTCCACCAACATCTCGACCAACTCGTGGGATGCCGACACACTGACTAGTTCGTTGTAGCTGAGGATCGTTTTAACGAACACTTTAGAGAGCGGAAGTCCGTCCGGAGTAAGATCGTGGTAAGCCAACGCACCGGGCTGGTCGGCATCATCAAGGAAAACCATCGCCCAGTCATCTTTCACGAAATCCTTGGACTTAATTAATTTCGCGGGCGTGCCCCAAACTGGTGCAGCGTGTTTATCGATGTACTCCTGCATAGCGTTGATCAGAGTATCGAGATCAATTCCCAGAGGGGTCTTGGCTTTGTTGAAGCAAGCGATCGTCGGCGTGACGCCCTGGTTGAACGCACCGAACACCGTTCGCGTTTTGCTTGATGGCTCAACGATTCGTTGTTTTTTCATGTCATAGGGGTTGAGAGGATTCGATTTTGTCGATCAGCGGATTGTCGTCAAGACAAAATAAATGGTTGAGAGTTGAGAGGAGTCGGGAAGTCAGAGATCCGACGTCAAAGGGCGGAATTTCAGAATGGAGCGAGCGGGATGAGCGACATGGAAGGTAAAGCTGCGAAGGAAGCAGCGAGTTAGTCCGGGCAACGAGCGAGTTTCAATTCAGAAGCGTATCCGTTAACCGAAACTATCCGACTGCGGACCCATGAACGAAGTAAAATTGAGAAGTAAGAATTTAGGAAGTAGAAAGAATCGCCTTATGAACAAGCATCTTGGATCCTGTGGCAGTCTCGTTTTTGTTCTCCTGCTCGGGATAGCGCAACCGGCGTTCGCGGATGAGGCCTTGACCGAACACAACAAAAAGATTGTCCGTGATTTCTACACGACCGTGTTGATTGGCCGCAACGTCGAGGCGGCTCCGCGCTTTCTGCGTCCGGATTACGTTCAGGGTAATCCTGGAAATCACGTTCCCGCCGGGCTGAAAGGTTTCATGGACACGTTTCGCGAGCGTTTTGCCCAGAAATTGCCGTCTGATTACAAACGCGAGCTATTAAATGTCGTCGGCGACAACGACATGGTCGTCGTCTACATCCGCCAAACCTGGACCGGAAAGGACGGCCAGCACCATCGGGCGCTTGGGTTCGATATGTTCCGCGTTCAGGATGGTATGATCGCTGAGCATTGGGACGCCGATTAACAGCTGGCAGCTGGGAGCTTGCAGCAGGGAGCTGGGAGCTTGCAGCAGGGAGTAGAGCGGTTGAGGAGTTCCTCCTTCGCTGAAGCTACGGCGGACAGGAAAGCTGAAATTCTGAATGGAGCGAATGGGATTGGCGACCCGCCTTCGCCGACGCTACGTCGTGGCAGGCATAGAATACGTCGCGATCGGGAATGGAGCTTTTGGGAAAAGCGACATAGAAGGCAAAGCCGCGATGGGTAGCGGCGAGTGAGCTGGGAAGCGAACGAGTTTCAATCGCGCGGGTAGACGGCAACGCAGCTAGGTAGCTGGCGCAAGCACGGGGCCGTGCGAGCGATCAACGTAAAAGCGACGAGGGTAGGAGCGAGCGAGAGTGGGCAACGAGCGAGTTTCAATTAAGAAGTAAGAAGGAAGAAGAGATTGCGGATTGCGGAATGCGGATTTTGGAAAGTGGAAAAATTAATCACGAATGCAGGAAGACAGAACGGGAATTGAGCGGTGGAACCGAAAGCCGGTGGAGATGCGAATCATAGATGAAAGAGAGGAATAATGAAGATACTGACATTAACAGTAATATTGGGGTTACCGCTCATGGCGTTAGGCCAGAATGCGGAGCCACAACAGACGCAGGGGCAGACGAACGAAACGCAGACGACAGCGCCGGTGAAAGGAAAGAAAATGCAACCGGCGCAGGAGCAGGAGGCGACTAAACCGCAGGCAAAACCTGAGACGGGCACAAACATGCGTGGACAGACGAATGTTAAGGGTCGCGCTCCGGACGTAAACAGGACTCAATCTGGGACGCGTTCGAGCACGAGCCAGACCAACGTGACGGGCACGAATCAGACGACGACAGTGAACAAGCAAGAGTTCAGGTCGCGTCACAGCGAAGTGTTCAGTCTTGGGCGGCATCCGAAACAGTTCTTCGTCCAACGTTTCGGGGCGAGCCATTTCCGGTTGATCAGCAACACGTACTTCGTGTTCGTGGATGGCTGTTGGGTCGCAGTTGACGTGGACGGCTTTGTATATGCGGAACGCGTGATCTGCGCGGGCGATCCGGACTTTGTTGTGATTGAATAGCGCGCAGCCTCTGCGCGGAATAAAAGCGCTCCGCTGATCCGGGGCGCTTTTTTCGGCGTCGACCCATTCTGCACGAGGGCTTTGGACTTTCACAAAGTACTGAAACAAAAACCAGCCGGGAACCGGGCCTCGTTTCGCTTCACTGCCTGGTTTAGGGCCGCCGTGGCGGAACCGTAGATTGCTGAGATCTGCGGCGAGCAAAACGCGCCGACCGCGGATATCATGGCTCAAATCCTCAATCGGCGGGAGCGGCATGCAGCCACGTCAGCGATATCGCCAGTAGAACTGCGAACCCAGGATGAACTCTACGCGTTGCAAACATGGTTAACGGCGAACCTCCAATAAACGTCGCACCGGAAAAAAGGGAAAGCTCGGATTGACGGACGATTTCCCAATCGCTCGGTCGCCTTACCATGCCACCAATACAGGCTACCCGGCGGCGTCCCCCACGCCGTGTTGCGGAATTGGTTTTCTGGGCGATAGTGGGGGGTCTTCGAAGCCCGAAGTACGAAGGAGGAAAGTCAGCCTCCGGTGCGCGCCAAAGCCCGCGCGACGTTGGTGCAGTGTAGAAGTAATAATCACAATTATGAATGCCGATCTCATTAAAGCCGCCTCCGAAGTAATCACTAATCAGCAAATTCTGGTGAACATGGTCTCACGCCGCGTGCGACAGCTTTCGCTCGGTCATCGTCCTCTCGTGAAACATGCTCCGGGGCTCCGTGAAGCCGATATCGCGTTAACCGAGATCGCTAACGGAAAACTGACGTTCGAGTCGACCCTGGGTGAGAATGGAACCGCTGAGCCTCCCGCACGGGTCGTGCTGTTCCCAGAAGTCATCGTCGCCAAGAAAGCGGTGGCGAAGAAAAAAGCGGCGTGATCCGCTTTGCGTCGCCGCGGCGACCTACCACGTGCTGGCGATGAATATCGCCCGATCTCTCAGTGTGCAGGAGGAGTTCGGCATTGGCTGCGAGCGCGGCCTTGATTTCGACCGTTCTGATCCGCTGTTTGATCCCCTCGACGAAACGGGACAGTAGACGAAAAGTAAGTAACAATTAAGAGGGCGGAAGCGACGGAAAATCAGAAGGAAGAATTAGGAATTAAGAGTCCTTCGAGCTCTTCAGAATCGTAACAAAAATGGCGATGAGTTCATCGCATTCCTGCCGGACAGGTGAGAGCTTATCTGGAGGAACGATCTTTCCATCGACGAGCAGTTCGAGCCAGTAAGCCGTTTCCTCGAGCTCACGTAGTGAATCGCCACACTTAGCAATAAACTCGGCTCGACTGCGGGCCCGATATGCTTCGCGGTAGTTTGCTCCGACCGACGTGCCAGAACGCAAGACCTGTTTGCCCAGTACCTGAGCTTCTGTTGTTTTTGGCAATCCGGAAAACATACTAAGAATCTGCAATCCGAATTCCTTGGTGCGTTGCCTGAGATCTTTTTCGTCCGGCTGCATCTACTTCTTAATTCGACCTTCTTAAGTCTTAATTGGAAGTGTTATTCCTCGATTGCACCGCTTATTTTTTTCAGGTGTTCCCGAAACGTATAACTCGAATCCGCTGCTCGCTTCTGCAGATACTTTGTAAACGCCAATTGTTCTCGCAGCGAGTGTCCCCTTTTGATCGCCTCCGCCTGATGCCGTTCCCGGTCCCAGATTTCGTGCGCAACGCGAAGCAGGTCATCGACATCCTTAGCCGCAGCAAATAAAGAGCCGTCGTCGTCGGCGAAGACAACATCGCTGGCTTCGACCAGGAAGTTACCGAAGCGTGCGGAGCGCAAAGCCGAGGGATCACGAGGGTCGAGCCGTTGTGGGCCGGAAGGACAGACTCCATAACTGAAAATGGGCAGACGAATCCGCCGGAGCTCTGGCGTATCGCGATGCGCGCCCCAAACTATAATTCCAGCCAAACTGCAGTGTTCCGCCTCGAGCGCGGTTAAATCGCCGATGCAGCCTTCATCCAGGCGGCCGCCGTTATCGATTACCAGAACCTGGTTGGGTTGCGCGCCCTCCATCGCTTCCAGAAAAACGTCGACGCTTCCAAAATGTCTGACAGGCAGCACCGGGCCCGCGAGACGTTGATTAGGCGTCACCGGCCGAATGCCAGGCGGACTAATCCGGAGCGGAATCTTCAACCGCAGACCCGCATCGGCGATGAGCGGAGTGGAAAGTTCGGCAAAAGCGCGAGATAGCAATTCCGCTTCCATGCTGTGACCTTGCTCGTGGTCGGCTGCCTTTGCAAAAAGGAGAAAAGCGCGCCCAGAGCGCAATTACAAGGGAGAATTAGGAGCGAAGCGACGAAAAGCTCATAAGAAGAAATTAAGAATTGAAGCGATCAAACGGAACCTCTTAATTCTTCCTTCATCCTCTAACTTTCTGTTCGCTTTCGCGTTGACGAACGTGTTAGCCTCTGCGGCTTAACCCAAATAAAACTATGTTACACTTCATTTGGTACATCATTGTCGGTTTCATCGTCGGGTTGATCGCACGCGCGATTATGCCCGGCGCACAGCATCTCGGTTTCATAATGACGACGCTGATCGGTATCGGTGGCTCCATCGTGGGCGGCCTGATCGCTCGCCTGTTTTCCAAGCCGGAACCAGGTTCGTCATTTCATCCGGCGGGTCTCATCCTGTCGATCATCGGCGCAATCATTCTGCTCTTTATTTGGATAAAATTGGTGGCCTGACGAAGGCCTGAAACCGCCATCCTCTCGAACAGGCTCGGACGAGGGCCGTCTTTCTTTCTGTTTTCGTCTTGCCCACCCTGGAGTCTGGTTCGATAATTTGTTTATCGTCCGGCGGACAAATTCGTAAGTGCGTCGCCCAGAAAACCAAACATAATAACGGAGGAAAAAAACTATGGGATTACTCGATTCAATACTCGGCGCAATGAGTGGGAAAAGTGATGCTTCTGGCCAAGCAGCCCCGCTCATAGGAGTCCTCAGTGGTCTGCTCGCGCAGAGCGGAGGATTGCAAGGCCTGGCTAACAAATTTTCACAGAGCGGCCAGGGTGATACGTTCTCGTCCTGGGTTGGCGTGGGCGAAAACCAGTCGATTTCTGCGAATCAAATCCAAAACGTGCTTGGTTCCGAGCAGGTCAATGCACTTGCTGCAAAGATCGGAGTGGATCCCGCGCAAGCCTCGAACTTTCTGGCCGAATACCTGCCAAATATTGTGGACAAACTAACGCCGACTGGAAAAGTGGACCCCAACGCGGACCACCAACAGGGTTTGACTGCTTTGCTTCCGTCGCTCTTGCAAAGTCTCCGTGGCGAAGCTACCGGCGGTCAGTCTGCCCAGGCATAACAGCTTCCGTCTCGAGAAGACTAATCAGGAAGCCAGGAACGCAGGAAGAGAAAGAAGCACTCTATCTTTCGAAAATTATTTCGTTTTGCGCCAGACGACGTCCTCGTTGTTACGACGATCGATCAACAGGTCGACTTTGCCAGTTGCAGCGTAACGAAAGAGAATCCGGCCTTCGACACCTTTGCGGAAGAAAATCTCTGATGTTTCCGGGAGCAGTTGCTCCTTTTTGCCATTCCGTTCGACAAATAGCTTGTCGCCTTCGGCCGTGACGGATCTTGTTTGACCGGGTGCCAGTTCGTACGTGCCGATGTAGTCAGCAAACCTTTTTGTATCGGCCTTTCCCAAAGCCGGATCTTCGTAGTAGCGATGCGCCTGGCTGGCGATGATCTGCCAATTGCCGTTGCGCTGCAGCCAGGTGTCGGTGACGTGATAACGCGCTTTCAGGTTTTGGCCGAAGATCGTCTCGGTCTCGTCAGCGTCGTAACTCAGGATGGCAGTGTTGCCGACAATCCGGCTCTGGGCGTTCTCAATCTTGATGGTTCCAGAATATCCGGCCGGCAGTGGGGTGATGTCGGCGATCAGTTTTGGTTTGTCGAAAATGCGGCCTTTCTCGTCGGCGAAGATGCAGTCGTCGGCGAAGTACTTTTTCCACGGCGCCTGGTTGCCTGGAACGACGGCGTCGTAAAGCTCCTGAGTTCGACGGACCAGTTCGTCCTGCGTAATTGGAACATCGGCCGCGTAGACGAGAGTTACGGTGTAGAAAAATGTAACGAGCGCTAACTTCATAACAAACAAGGCTGGCGCTACTATAGGTCTTACTCAACAGGACTTGTCTATGGAGATTCACCAACTGCGTTATTTCGTCGCCGTGGCGGAGGAAGGAAGCTTTTCTCGCGCGGCCGCCAAAGTTCGCGTCGCTCAACCTTCGCTTAGTCAACAGATTCGAAAACTGGAAGCGGAGGTCGGGCAACCGTTGTTCGACCGTTTGCCGCGTTCCGTTGTCCTCACCGAGGCTGGCCGTTGTTTGATCGATTACGCCCGGCAAATTTTGACTTCGATTGGTGACGCGCAGCGTTGTGTGGACGAGCTCAAGGCCGACATTTCCGGGAAGCTGGCAGTCGGCGCAATTCCGACGATTGCGCCGTATGT
>Ga0137403_10009153_pt1 | contig 11026 bp, 11 predicted proteins | sample CZOMad2_1_16fung_FD_122057 | JGI IMG/M metagenome (GOLD analysis project Ga0137403, IMG submission 122057) | Vadose zone soil fungal communities from Angelo Coast Range Reserve, California, USA - CZOMad2_1_16fungal (Hybrid Assembly) | ecosystem: Environmental > Terrestrial > Soil > Vadose zone...
GCGGCGTCGAGGTGGTGTTCGTCGTGCCCGCGGTCCCCATGCCGGAGATCGGCGCCGCGCGCCGCGATCCGCGCGCGGCCGCGGTGTTCGCCCAGCTCGAGGCGCTCGCCCGCCACCCGCGCTTCACGCTCGCCGGCCTCGCCGCCTGGTGCGGCGGCGCGCGCTACCAGGACATCTACGTGCACGCCAAGGCCGCGCTCGTCGACGACGCGTGGGCGACCGTCGGCTCGACGAACGTGGCGAACCGCTCCTTCTACGCCGACACCGAGCTGAACGCGTCACTGTGGGATGAGGGGACGGCAAGGGCGCTGCGCGTGGCGCTCTTCGGCGAGCACTTGGACGTCGACACCGCCGCGCTCGACGCTCGCGCGGCGCTCGCCCTCTTCCGGGACGTCGCGCGCGTGAACCGCGAGCGCCGCACGCGCGGCGAGCCGCTCCAGGGCCTGGCCTTCGCGCTCGAGCCCGCCCGTTACGGAGCCTAGCGCCCCCGCTCACGACGGTGACCGTGGCCGCGGAGCGGCAGCGTGTGTACCTCAGCGATTTGCCACGCAAGTGGAGGCGCGGTCTCCGGCGCGCTCGCAAACGACTCGAGCGGGTCGAGTGGGCGATCTTCTTCTCGGAGACCCGATCCGACTCCCGCTGCCGCTGCGCAAGCGGGGTAAAATGATTTCGCCCTCTGTGCTCCCCGCCGCCCGCAGCGCGCCAGCGCGCCGCAACCGCGTGGGGACCGTGTCTCTCGTGGTGGCCGTCGGCGGCGCGGCCGCTTGCCACCTGGGCCTCCAGGGCGGACCCTTCGCCAGCGCGACCTGGCTCCGCATTGTCGCCGCGGGTTTCGAGGCAGCGACGGTCGGCGGGTTCGCGGACTGGTTCGCAGTGACCGCCCTCTTTCGGCATCCCCTCGGTCTCCCGATCCCGCACACGGCGATCATTCCGACCCGGCGGGCGAAGATCATCGAGGGCATCGTCACGATGGTCGAGGAGGACTGGCTCTCCCCCGACGTGATCAGCGCGCGGCTGGCGCGCATCGCGCCCAGCACCCTGGTCGCCGACTGGCTTCGCGACCCGACGCACGTCGAGCGGGTCTCCGCCCCGGTGCGCGACGTGCTGCGCGGGCTCGCGCCCACGCTGAGCGGCCCGCAAGCGGTCGGCTTCCTCGAGCGGACGCTCCGGCGCCAGCTCCGAGAGCTGCCCGTCGATGCCGCCGCGGGCGCCTGGCTTCGGCGCGCGGTCGCGAGCGACGGCGCCCGAACCGCCTTCGCGACCATAGCCCTTTCGCTCGCCAACCTGGCCGAGCGCCCGCGCACCGCGACTCAGCTCCACTGGTGGCTCGACCGCTCGGCGCGCACGCTGCGCGCGGGTGGAAGGCGGCTCATCCCTTTCGTGCTGCGCCGCCGCTTCGTGCAGCGGCAACTCGTCGAGGCCGCCTGCGGCTACGCCGCGGCCGAGCTGCGGGCGGCGGCGGGCGACCCGCAGCACCCGCTCCGCCAAGCGCTGCAAGGCGCGCTGCTCCGCTTTGCCGAGCGGCTCGAGCGGGGCGATGCGAAGGCGCTCGCCGACGTCGACTGGCTGCGGACCGCGGTCGTCGAGAGCCTCGAGGCGGGCCCGCTGGTGCGCGACGCGCTCGGGCGCCTGCGGGCCCAGCTCGAGCAGGACCTCGACGACCCACACGGCGCGCTAGCAGCCCTCATCGATCGCTGGCTCCGCTCCGCCGCCGTCGACCGACTCGGCGAGCCCCAGCGCCGCGCCGCCTTCGACCAGTGGGTGCGCCGGACGGCGGACGAGCTGCTCCGCCGCTACCATCACGAGATCGGGCGGACGGTTCGGGAGAACCTGGAAGCGCTCGAGACGGGCAGGCTGGTGGCACAGATCGAGGAACGCGTCGGCGCCGACCTCCAGTTCATTCGCCTGAACGGAGCGGTGGTGGGCGGCCTCGTCGGCGTGGTCCTCGCGCTCGCGCGCTGGCTGGTCGAGTGAGGGGGCGGCTTACTCGATCCGGCCGCCGACCAGCGTCTCGTACAGCGCCCGGTACTCGGCGGCGGCCCGGCCCCAGGAGAAGTCCTGCGCCATGCCGTTGGCGACCAGGCGGGCCCAGCGGGCGGGGTCGCGGCGGGTGCGGAGCGCGCGCTCGAGCGCGGCCAGGAAGGCGTCGGGGGTGTAGGGCGTGAACTTGAAGCCCGTGCCGCTGCCGGTCGCGGGATCGAACTCGACCACGCTGTCGTCGAGGCCGCCGGTCGCGTGCACCAGCGGCACGGTCCCGTAGCGCAGGCTGTAGAGCTGGTTCAGGCCGCAGGGCTCGAAGCGCGACGGCATCAAGAAGACGTCCGCCCCCGCCTCGATGCGGTGCGCGAGCCCCTCGTCGAAGCCGACGCGCACCCCGACGCGCCCCGGGAAGCGAGCGGCCAGCTCGCGGACCCACAGCTCGTAGCGCTCCTCGCCGCTGCCCAGCAGTGCGAGCTGCGCGTCCCAGGGCTCGAGCGCGCGGGGCAGGGCCACGGCGAGGAGGTCGAACCCCTTCTGCTCGGCCAGGCGGGAGACGACGCCGAGGAGCGGCGCGTCGTCACGCACGGCGAGCCCGAGCTCGGCCTGGAGCGCCCGCTTGCAGCGGGCCTTGCCGGCCAGGTCGCCCGCGCGGTAGCGCGCCGGGAGATGCGGGTCGGTCGCGGGGTCCCAGACGGCGTCGTCGATTCCGTTCAGGATGCCGCGCAGCGCCGCGCCGCGGGCGCGCAGCACGCCGTCGAGGCCCTCGCCGAAGGCGGGCGTCTGGATCTCGGCGGCGTAGCGCGGGCTCACGGTGGTGAGCGCGTCGGCGAAGACCATGCCGGCCTTCAGGAAGTTGATCTCGCCGTAGAACTCGAGGAACTCGGGCACGAAGTAGCGGGCGTCGAGGTTGAGGACGTGCCAGTGGTCGGCCGGGAAACGGCCCTGGAAGGCGAGGTTGTGGAGGGTGAGGACGGTGCGCAGGCGCCCGAGCTCCGGATAGAGCGCGGCCGTGGCGCGGAGGAAGGCGGGCGCGAGCGCGGCCTGCCACTCGTGGACGTGCAGCACGTCGGGCGGCTCGCGCTCGGCGCGCAGCCACTCGAGCGCGGCACGGCAGAAGAAGGCGAAGCGCTCGGCGTTGTCGGGGTAGTCCTGCCCGCCTTCCCCGTAGAGGCCGTCGCGGTCGAAGTAGCGGTCGGCGCGCAGCAGCACGGTCGGGACGGGCGCGCCGGGAACGCACACCATCTCGGCCGGCTCCATGCGGCTCGCGATCGGCGCGTGGAGGCGCGTGCCGGGCGCAGGCGTGCCGGCGGCGCGCAGCGCGCTGCGGTATCCGGGGAGGCACACCGTCACCTCGACCCCGGCGGCGGCGAGCGCGGGCGGCAGCGCGGCCAGCACGTCGGCGAGGCCCCCCGTCTTGGCGTACGGATAGACCTCGGGCGAGAGCATCACGACGCGCATCGCGGCCCTCGGCGGCCGCTCAGGCGGTGGCGGCGCGCTGTCCGCGCTCGGTCTGCACCGGCTCGAGCGCGTGCTCGAGCACTTCGTCCACCGTGTCGACGAAGACGAAGCGCAGGGCGCGCCGCACCGACTCGGGCACGTCCTCGAGGTCCTTCTCGTTGCGCCGCGGGAGGATGACCATCTCGATGCCGGCGCGCTTGGCGGCCAGCACCTTCTCCTTGACGCCGCCCACCGGCTCCACCTTGCCGCGCAGCGTGATCTCGCCCGTCATGGCGACGTTCGGGCGCACGTGGCGGCCGGTCAGGAGCGAGGCGAGCGAGGTGACGATGGTGACGCCCGCCGACGGCCCGTCCTTCGGGATGGCGCCGTGCGGGACGTGGATGTGGATGTCGGTGTTCTCGAAGAAGTCGGGCGCGATGCCGAGACGGGTCGCGCGCGAGCGCACGTAGCTGAGCGCCGCCTGCGCCGACTCCTTCATGACCTCGCCGAGGTGGCCGGTGAGCGTCAGGTTCTTCTTGCCCGCCATGCGGGTCGACTCGATGAACAGGATGTCGCCGCCGTTCGGCGTCCAGGCGAGGCCGACCGCCACGCCCGGCTCCTCGGTGCGCTCGGCGACCTCGGAGAAGAACTTGTCGGGGCCGAGGTACTCGCGCACCCGCTCGACCGTGCACACGACCGGCTCGGTGTGCCCCTCGGTGATGCCGCGCGCGACCTTGCGGCATACGCGCCCGATCTCGCGCTCGAGGTTGCGCAGCCCCGCCTCGCGCGTGTGGGCGCGGATGATGTGCACGAGCGCGTCGTCCTCGAAGCTGAGGTTCTCGGGCTTGAGCCCGTTCTCCGTGAGCTGCTTCGGGATCAGGTGCCGGCGCGCGATCTCGAGCTTCTCCTCCTCGGTATAGCCGGCCAGCTCGATCACCTCCATGCGATCGCGCAGCGCGGGCGGGATGGGGTCGAGCACGTTCGCGGTGGTGACGAACATGACCCGCTGCAGGTCGAAGGGGACGTCGAGGTAGTGGTCCTGGAAGCTGTTGTTCTGCTCGGGATCGAGCACCTCGAGGAGCGCGGCGGCCGGATCGCCCCGGAAGTCCATGCCGAGCTTGTCGATCTCGTCGAGCATGAAGAGCGGGTTGTTGGAACCCGCGTTCTTGATGTTCTGGATGATGCGGCCCGGGAGGGCCCCGATGTAGGTGCGGCGGTGGCCGCGGATCTCCGCCTCGTCGCGGATCCCCCCCAGCGACAGGCGCACGAACTTGCGACCCATGGCGCGCGCGATCGACTTGCCGAGCGAGGTCTTGCCCACGCCGGGCGGGCCGACGAAGCAGAGGATGGGGCTCTTCGGGTCCTTGCGGAGCTGGCGCACGGCCAGGTACTCGAGGATGCGGTCCTTGATCTTCTCGAGGTCGAAGTGGTCCTCGTCGAGGACCTGGCGCGCGTGGCGGAGGTCGAGGTTGTCCTCGGTCGACACCGACCAGGGCAGCGACACCAGCCACTCGAGGTAGGTGCGCACCACCGTGTGCTCGGCCGACTCGGGCGGGATCATGCCCAGGCGCTCGAGCTCGTGCTCGGCGGCCTTGAGCGCCTCGGGCGGCATCTTCGCCTCCTCGATGCGCCGCTTGAGCTCCTCGACCTCGGCCGTCTTGCCGTCGCCCTCGCCGAGCTCCTTCTGGATCGCCTTCAGCTGCTGGCGGAGATAGAACTCCTTCTGATTCTTGTTCAGCTCGGACTGCACCTGCGACTGGATCTTGTGCCCGAGCTCGAGCAGCTCGATCTCGCGGTTCAAGATGGTGGAGAGCTTGCCGAGCCGCGCCCGCACGTCGAGCGTGGAGAGCAGGTCCTGCTTCTCCTCGAGCGAGATGTTCAGGTTGGAGGCGATCAGGTCGGTCACCTTGCCCGGGTCCTTGATGTTCATCACCACCACCTGCAGCTCGTCGGGCAGGTAGGGGATCATGGAGACGAACTTGGCGAACTGGTTCACCATGTGCGCCTGGACCGCGTCCAGGTCCTTGGAGGGCGCGAAGCTGTCCTGCAGGTGGCGGATGCGGGCCCGGAAGTAGGGCTCGCGCTGCGTGAACCCGGCGATCTCGATGCGGCGGAGGCCCTGCACCAGGATGCGGACGCTCTGGTCGGGGTACTTGAGCATCTTCAGGATGCGGCCGGCGGTGCCGCGCGAGTAGAGGCCCTCGGGCGCGGGCGACTCCTCCTCGGGGTTCTTCTGCGCCGCGAGGCCGAGCATGCGGTCGCCCGCGAGGCACTCCTCGACCAGCTTGAGCGAGGCGCCGCGCGAGATGAGGAGCGGCACGATGGCCGAGGGGAAGATCACCACCCCGCGGAGCGGCAGGATGGGCAGCTCGGCCGGCACCGCGACGCCGCTGATGTCCTCGTCGAAGCCGAAGAAGCGCTGGCCCCCTTCGGGGTTCAGGCCCGGGGATTCGCGGCCGGGATCGTCCTCCGCCATGCCTAGGCCTCCACCACGATCATCGGGCGCCGGGCGATGGGCCCGCGCTGTCGGCAAACCACGACCATGTAGGCGCTCTCGAAGAGACGCGAGTCGAATGTAACCCAGGGGTGGGGGACGCACAAGGGGATCCGCGTGCGCCGGAGGAGCGCGGACTCGACACTCCGGAGCGAAGCCGGTAGCATCGCGCTCCGCGTGCGACCGGAGAAGACGTTCCGCCTCGAGGAAGCGAATGCGATCGTGCCGCGTCTCCACGTCCTGATGGAGCGCCTGCAGCGCGGTGCGCTCCGGCTGCACGAGGAGCTGACCGGCCTGGCGCGCGAGACGGGCGTGGAGCTCGCGAGCCTCGCGCCGGAGGAGCTCATGCGGCAACGGCCCGCGGCCCGCGCCCTGATGGAGGAGCTCGACGGGATCGTCGCGGAGATCGAGGCGAGCGGCGCGCACCTGAAGGACGTGCAGCTCGGCCTGGTCGACTTCCCCGCGGAGCTGGACGGCGAGATCGTCTACCTCTGCTGGCAGTTCGGGGAGCCCGAGGTCGCCTTCTGGCATCGGATCGAGGACGGCTTCGCCGGGCGTCGGCCGCTGCCGGGCCCGCCGCGCCCGCGCTACCTCCAGTGATCGGGCTGGTCCGCTTCCTCTACCTCCTCGCCCTCGCGCTCTGGGTGGGCGAGGTGGTGTGCTTCTCCTTCGTGGTCGCGCCCGCCGTCTTCGGCGTCCTCGGCGCGGCGCGCGCGGGCGACGTGGTCGGGGCCATCTTTCCCCGCTACTACGCGCTCGGGACGGCCGCGGGCGCGGTCGCGCTCGCCTGCGCGCTCGTGCTGGCGCGCCGGGCGACGGCGGCAGGCTGGTGGACGGGCACCGTGGTCGCGCTCGCGCTCGGTCTCGCGGCCACCCTGTGGGCGGGCCGCGTGGTGCACCCGCGCGCTCAGCGCCTGCGCGTAGCGCTCCAGGCGCGCGGCGAGGCGCCCGCCGCCGACCCGGCGTTTCGGCGGGCGCATCGCACGGCCGTGGCGCTGAACGGCGTCGCCTTGCTGGCCGGCCTGGTCGGCCTCTCCGCGGCCGCGCTCCGGCAATAGGCGCCATGCCGGCGCCCTACCGCGGCGTCCTCTTCGACCTGTTCGGCACGCTCGTCGGCTTCGAGGCGGGGCGGCTCCCCGAGCTGGAGGTCGACGGCGTCCGTCACCGGACGACGGTGGGCGGGCTCGGGCCGGCGCTCGCCGAGTGGGTGCCGGGCGTGGCGCTCGCGGACTTCGCGCACGCGCTCCTCGCGGTGAGCGACGAGCTGGCGCGGGCGCGCGCCGTCGATCACGTGGAGCGGCCCTCGCGCGAGCGCTTCCGCCGCGCGCTCGCGCGCGTCGGCTGCGCGCCCGGCGCGCTCTCCGAGGCGGCCGTCGATCTCTCGCGCGCCCACATGGCGCTCATCGCCGCCGCGACCGTGCTCCCGCCCGCGCACGCCGAGCTGCTGGCTGCGCTCGGGACGCGCTACCGGCTCGGTCTGGTGAGCAACTTCGACGACACCGGGACGGCCTACGACATCCTCGTGCGGCACGGCATCGCGCGCTGGTTCGACACGGTCGTGATCTCCGAAAGCCTCGGGCTCCGCAAGCCGCATCCGGCGGTGGCGCGCGCCGGGCTGCGCGGGCTCGGGCTCGCGGCCGGGGAGACCCTGCTGGTCGGCGACACCTACGGCGAGGACGTCGCGGGCGCGCGCGCGGCCGGGCTCGACGCGGCGTGGATCGACGCCCGGGGGCAGGGCGTCCCGGAAGGCGCCGCGCCCCCGCGCTACGTGCTGCGCGCGCTGCCGGAGCTGGCGGCGCTCCTGTGACGCTTCTCCTCGTGCCGCGCCGCCGCCTGCAGATCGCGGTCGCCGGCGGTGGCGTGTGCAGCCGAAGGACGGCGGCGCTCGCGCACGCGGTGGGGCGCGCGCTCGCCGCCGCCGGCGCCGTGCTCGTCTGCGGCGGGCTCGGCGGCGTGATGGAGGCCGCCGCCCGCGGCGCGGCGGAGACCGGCGGCACGGTGATCGGCATCCTCCCCGGCTACGCGCACCGCGACGCCAATCGCTGGGTGACGGTCGCGCTCCCGACCGGCCTCGGCTACGCGCGCAACGTGCTCGTCGCAGCCGCGGGCGACGCCCTCATCGCGCTGCCCGGCCAGCACGGCACGCTCTCCGAGGTGGCGCTGGCGCGCGTCCTCGGGCGCCCGGTCGTCACCCTGGGACGGAAGCGTGAGGTGGCCGGCGTGGTCGCCGCGCGCACGCCCGAAGAGGCCGTCCGTCGGGCCCTGGCCCTCGCCCGCCGCCACTCCCGGTAGCGCTGACTCGAGACGGCTGTCCGCGGGAGCGGGGGCGCCGCCTCCCCGCGCCGCATCTCGGGTGCCGCTCTACGCCCCGCCCCGCGCGCGCGGCAGGGGCGCGGGGCGCGGTGGCGCCGGGCTCCGGTAGGGGAGCGGAATGTACTGCACCGAGGGCCGTCCCGTGGGCGCCTGCGGGAAGAGGCGCATGTAGCCCGCGATCTCGTGCGGCATGTCGGTGTTGATCGGAAGCCCGAGGCGCCGGAGCATCTCGACGTCGAGCGGGTGGTCGTGCGTCCACTCGCCGCGCGTCAGGATGGTGGCCAGCTCCTCGGCCTTCTCGGGGCCGAGGCGCGGCCCCAGGATGCCGCGCACGCACTCGCGCAGCTGGACGATCGCCTTGCGCGCCACGTCGGCCAGGATGACCGTCTCGTCGTCGACCTCCTGGTTGCGCTCGGTCTTCCACTCGATCGCGCGCACGATCGACGCGGCGGGGTGCTGGCCGAGCTGCGGGTCGAGCGAGCCGAGCACGGCGTTCGGGTCCATGACGATCTCGTCGGCGGCGAGGGCGATCAGCGTGCCGCCGCTCATCGCGTAGTGTGGCACGTACACCGTCACCTTGCCCTTGCGGGCGCCGATCGCGTGCGCGATCTGCTCGGCGGCGAGTGCGAGGCCGCCCGGCGTGTGCAGCACGATGTCGATCGGGATGTCCTCGGCCGTGAGCCGGAGCGCGCGCAGCACCTCCTCGCTGTCCTGGATGTCGATGTAGCGCACGAGCGGGAAGCCGATGAAGCTGAGCGTCTCCTGGCGGTGGATGAGGGCGATCAGCCGGTGCTTGGTGCGCCGCTCCCAGCCGCGCAGGAACTGGAGGCGGTGCATCTCGAGGCGGCGTCGCTGCAGCATGGGCAGGAGCGCCGAGAGGAGAAAGAAGACCCAGACGACGTCGAGGACGCTCAACGCGACGGGCTCAGAGCCGGCGCGGCGAGGGGGTCCCCGTGCCGCCGCGCTTGAGCCGCTTGCGGAGCAGCGGGATGGCGTTGATCTTGAGCGGGCGGAGCAGGTCCCAGTAGATGCCGCGCGGGCGCGGGTGCGCCGGGCGGGTGGCGACCACCTCGGTGGGGGTGACGAGGAAGTCGACGGGCAGGTCGTGCGGCAGCATGGTGATCCGCTCGACGACCACCTGGAGGGGGTGGACGGTGGTCAGGATCGGCGTCGACTCGCGCACCTTGCCCTCTTCGCGCAGGAGCCCGTACTCGAGGTCGCAGTAGCCGCCGCCCTTGCCGAGCCGCGCACCGTCGCGCCCGACCGCGACCGAGCCGCACACGACCAGGTCGACGGGCCGCATCTCGCGCGGCGACACCGCGCGCCCCCAGCGGCAGGCGCCGGAGATGCTCGCCGCCAGCGCCGCCTTCTTGCCGAGGCGCTGCGGGTCGATCTCGACGAAGCACTTCTCGGTGCGCAGCCGCGGCACGGCCATGTAGAGAATCTTGCCTTCGGCGAGGGCGAGCCGGCGCACCGGGAGCTGCGGCGCGTCGGGGTTCACCTTCACCACCAGCGCGCGCCGCCACACCGCCATCTCGCGCAGGAGCTGCGCGGCCCGCTCGGCGCCGGCGAAGTTGGGAACCCGGCCGAGGGCCCCGGGGAATCGCGCCGCGCCCTCGCGCTGAATCGTCTGCCAGACCTTCTGGCGGATCTCCGCCTTCGTCATCGCGAGCCGGCGTCGTTGACCTGAGCGGACGCTACACTAGGGTCTCCGGGGAGTCAATTGGATCCGCACCCTTCACGACTCGCGGGCGGGCGCGAGACGGCGCGCGAAGACGAGGAAGCCGGTGTGCGCGACCATGCGATGCTCCGGTCGCACGCTCCGGTCGCGCACGTGCCAGAAGCGGACCAACGTCTCGAGCGTCTCGACCGCGCCGAAGGTGCCGTGCTGGCGGAAGCCGTCGACCGCCTGCTTCACCTGGAGCGCGGTCGGCACGAAAGCGGTCACCACCGCCCCCGGACGGAGCGCCGCGGCGGCGGTGTCGAGGAGGCGCCAGGGCTCCGCCAGGTCGACCACCAGGCGATCGACCTGCCGCTCCTCGAGCCCGGCGAAGGCGTCGGCGGTGCGGAGCGTCCAGTTGGGTGCGGGGCCGTGGTAGCGGGCCACGTTGTCGCGCGCCAGCGCCGCGAAGTCCTCGCGCGCCTCGTAGGAGGTGAGCCGCCCGGTGGGGCCGACGGCGCGCAGGAGGGCGATGGTGAGGGCGCCGGGGCCGGTGCCGACCTCGACCACGTGGGCGCCGGGCCCGATGTCCCCCCAAAGGAGGATGGGACCCACGTCCTTCGGATAGATGGGCTGCGCGCGCCGCGGCAGATTCGGGATGAGCTGCGCGTAGGTGGGGCGCAGGACGAGGAGCGGCTCGCCCGCCGTCGTCTCCACCGTGCTACCCTCGGCGAGCCCGATGAGGGCGTCGCAGGGGAGCGGCGCGCCGCGCACCGAGATGCTGCGCCCGGGCCGCAGCACGCGGAGATAGGTGCGCTCCTTGCGGTCGATGAGCACGACCGCCTCCTCCGCGCGCAGGGTCGCGCGCTCCCCCACCGCCGCCCGCTCCGGCGCGGCGCTCACCCGCGCGCGCCCGCGACCACGGGGGATGCCTTCGCCTGCACCTCGCGCACCAGGCGGCAGAAGGCGCAGAGCGAGCCGTACGCCGGCATGCCGCAGCCCTCGCACTGGTTCGGCGCGTCCCGCTCGACCCGGGCGAAGGCGGGCTGTGCGGTGCGCAGGAACTCCTTCACGAAGGCCAGCTTGGTGCCGGGGCTCGCCGCTTCGAGCCGGTTGAGCACGTCCTTGTAGAGGAGCTGGGA
>Ga0137403_10009154_pt1 | contig 11026 bp, 7 predicted proteins | sample CZOMad2_1_16fung_FD_122057 | JGI IMG/M metagenome (GOLD analysis project Ga0137403, IMG submission 122057) | Vadose zone soil fungal communities from Angelo Coast Range Reserve, California, USA - CZOMad2_1_16fungal (Hybrid Assembly) | ecosystem: Environmental > Terrestrial > Soil > Vadose zone...
GCTGCTTGCCCCTGTGACGGTGAAGCGCACGGTGATGCCGGGGGTGGGGTTCCCGAAGACGTCTCGGACGGTGGCCGTCACGCAGTGCTGCGTGGCGACCGGGTTGGTGGCCGCAAGCGGGGTGAGAATCAGCGTCGCCGGAGCCGCTGCGATCCAGGTCTTCGCGGCGGTCCCCCCCGGCTCTCCCACGTCTTGAACAGCGTTGTTGTTGGTATCGGCGTAGGCCGTAATGGCGTCGGCGCCGGGCGCGTTCGGCCCGGTGTAACAGAAGGTTGCCTGCCCGGTGGCATTCGTAGTCGCCGAGCCGCTGGTGCTGACCGCCCCGGCGACGGTGAAGCGCACGGTGATGCCGGGAATGGGGTTCGCGAAGACGTCTCGGACCGTGGCCATCACGCAGTGCTGCGTGGCGACCGCATTCGTGTCCGCAGGCGGGGTGAGAATCAGCGTCGCCGGAGCCACGGCGTCGCTGATCTTCGCCACGAACACGTCTAGGACGCCGCCCAGCGTCGTGTCGAAGGCTCCAGCGGTCGTGGGGAAGTCGGCTGTTGAGGTGTAGCCCGTCACGTAGGCATTCCCGGCGGTATCTACGGCGATGCCGAAGCCTACGTCGTCGCCACTGGTGCCCGTACCGCCGCCCAGGAAGGTGGAGTAAACCAGGGCGCCGGCGGGATCCAGCTTCGTCACGAACGCGTCCATGAAGCCGCCCAGCGTCGTGTCGAAAGCTCCCGCGGTCGTGGGGAAGTTAGTCGAGGTCGTTTGGCCCGTCACGTAAGCATTTCCGGCCGCGTCCAACGCGATGCCGAAACCCTGGTCGCCGAAGATCATGTCATTGGGGCCAGTGCCGCCCAGGTAGGTCGAGTAGATCAGACCGGTGCCGGCGGGGTTGAGTTTCGTCACGAAGGCGTCGGTGGCGCCGTTCAGCGTCGTGTCGAAGGCCCCGGGGCTCGTGGGGAAGTTGGCTGATTGGGTCATACCCGTTACGTAGGCATGACCCTCGGCGTCCACGGCGATGCCGCGGCCCTCGTCAAACCCACCGCCGCCGAGATAGGTGGAATACGCGAGTGATGGATCGATGATGAGTGGCAAGCTCGTATCGTAGGCGGCGACGTGAAACCCGACCCGCTGCCCATCCCTGAGGACGTAGCCACCGGAGATCTCGACCCGGCGGCCGGCAACCTCCTGATAGATGATCGGCTTGAGCTGGCGGATGGCCCCGGCCGCCGTGTGGAGCACGAGGTCGCCCTGGGGGTCGACTTCGAGTCTGTGTGCACCCCGGAAGCTCAGCGCGATGCGGCGAGGATCCGCGGCGGGGCGCACGACGAAGTCGTACTCCAGCTGGCGCTGGTTTCCGTAGTACACGAGGTCGATGCCCGGGTAGAGGTCCTCGTAGTGCACCCTGGCGTAGGTCGGCACATTGGTCCGCCAGCTCGCGGGATCATTGCCGACGAAATAGTTGGCCTTGCCGGGCAGCTCCTCGCGCCCGGTCACGCGTGCGTCGGGGTTGGCGCCGAGGAACGTCATGCGGAGCACGGTCCGCGTCGCCGGTCCCGGCGTTCCCAGCTTTGCCTTCGCGCCTTGCCCTTGACCTCCCTCCGGGTGTTCTCGCGTGACGAAGACCAGGACCGCCTCGGTGGGGGCGAGCAAGAGCGTGTGCTGGAGGCTGCGGGAGAGAAACCTCACCTGAGAATCGGTCTGGCCTCGATTGGCCTCGAAGGACAACGGCAGCTTGCCGAAGGCGTCGATCACCCGGACCCGGACTGCGTCATCCGACTTGGACGCGGGCCCTGGCGCCAGGCATTGCTCCGCCGATGTGAAGTCGTCGGCATTCGCCGCAAAACAAGGGAGCGCCTGAAGCATTCCGATCGCCGCGATGGTGAGCAGCGACACGATCAAAACGGCTGAGCGACCCCGACCTAACCCCCCTCGCAGCGTGTTCGTTCGCATGGCTCCCTCCGTGTGTCGCCGCATTGGCCACTCCCTCCGTGTGTCGTCGCATTGGGCCAGGAACAGCCGATTCCAACGCGAGCCTGGAGGGAGGGCTACGAGTACCCACAGAAACCCTGATAATTCCGTGAGGGATTTCCGTCGATCCGGTAAAACCCTGACAAGAGGGCGGGGAATACCGGGTCAGCGCATCAGAGTCCTCACTAACGGGACGTTCAGGTAGGCAGTGACCTAGCTCGACAGGAACTTCAGCAGGACCTTCTGGCCGAGGAGGCGGATCGACCGCAGGACCTTCTCCTGGTCCATGCCCGGCCACTGGAGCCGGAAGATCATCGTGGTGACGCCGAGCCGCTCGCGATAGCGCGCGATCTCGTCGACGACCCGCGCGGGGTCGCCGATGATGAAGCGGTCGCGTGCCAGCTGCGTGAAGCTCGCGTCGAAGCTCTCGCCGGGGGGCAGTGCCTTGTCCTGCTCCCAGCGCCGGTACGCGGAATACTTCGGCCCGAGGAACGTCGCCGCCTCCGCCACGGCCGTCGCCGTCTCGGGCGCCACGTAGCATTCCTTGATCAGCGGCGTCTCGATGGCCGGCGGGCGCCCAAGCTCGCGCCGCGTGCGCCGAAAGAGCTCGAGCTGACGCTCGAGCGTCGCGAGCGTGGCGTGGGGGTTCATGAGCCAGGCGTCGCCCAGCCGCGCGGCGCGCCGAACACCGGCGTCGCTGTTGGCGGCCATCCAGATCGGCGGGCGGGGACTCTGCATCGGGCGCATCGAGATCCGCGTGGATCGCAGGCTGAAGTGCCGGCCCTCGTAGTCGACGGGTTCGCCGCTCCACAGCCGCTCGACGACCTCGAGCCCCTCGACGAGGCGACCGACGCGGTCCTTCGGGTCGTGCCCCAGCGCGCGGTTCTCGACGTCCCGATAGCCGAGACCGACGCCGAAGACCAGCCGGCCGTCCGTGATCACGTCGAGCGTCGCGAGCTGCTCGGCGATCTCGACGGGATGGTGGAGGGGCAGCAGGAGAACCCCGGTGCCCAGGATCATGCCGCGAGCGTCGGCGGCGAGGCGCGCGAGGGTCGGGATCGGCTGGAAATAGGTGAACGGATCGGACAGGTAGTGTTGGCTCGCCCACACCGAGCTGAAGCCGACGGCGCGCGCGAGTCGGACCTGCTCGACGTGCTCGCGGAAGCGGACGGCCTGCGGCTCCTCCGGGAGGTGCTGCACGGAGAGGCCGAGGCCGAACCTCACTCCGGAAGCCTCCATACGCGGCCGGCCACGGGCTCCTCGGTCAGCGTGAACTGGGGCAGGGCCATGTGGTCGGCGAGATCCTGGAAAACGACGCGGACGCGCTTGCCGATCGCGACGTTCGCCTCCGGCTCGGCCGTGAAGTCCGCTCGCACGAGGTTGGCGATGATCCGCAGCGCCTCGTCGGGCGTCGGCTGGCCGCGCTGCTCGTCGAGCTCGACCAGCACGACCGCGTAGGGCGTCAGCTCCTTGAAGCCGGGCTGGATCGCGTGCGCGACGATCTCATAGGAGTAGATCGCGCCGCGCCCCGACAGCTCCTGCCAGGTCCACCCCAGGTCCATGCACCAGGGGCAGGCGTGGGTGGGCGGATAGCGCATGAGCCCGCAGGCCTTGCACTTGCGCACGACGAGCCGGTGGGCGCGCGCGTGCTCGTAGAACTCCTTCCACTCGCTGTCGTTGTCGGGGACGATCAGCGCCATGCCGCGGTACTGGACTGGCTGGGGCATCAAGGGCTCCTTATTTTAATTTTAGGCTCGCCTCGGACGCGGGGGGCCCAGCCCCCGGGCCGTCCTGCGGCTCGCATGGCTTAGTGCCGCATGATGAGCGCGCTGCCGGTCGCGGGCATGGCCCAGCCGAGGTTCATCGTGATCTCGGCGTCCTTGACCTGGCGACAGCGGCCCGGCGAATAGTCGTAGGTGTGGACGCCCTCGGCGGCGCGCGGGCAGTAGTCGTCCACGGTGCCGCGCAGCTGGCGCACGTTCTCGATCACCATGGACATCCCGTGCGTGTAGCCCTCGCAGAGATGGCTGCCCGAGGTATTGTTGGGCCGCTTGCCCCCGAGCTCGATGATCCCGCTCGACACGTAGGCGCCGCCCTCGCCCTTCTTGCAGAACCCGTACTCTTCCAGCTGCAGCATCGTGGTGAAGGTGAAGGCGTCGTACGAGCCGGTGACGTCGACCTCCTCGGGCGTGATCCCGGCCTGGGGAAAGACGATGTCCTTGGCGTAGTAGCCGGCCACCCGCGAGATGGGGCCGTGCGCCCAGTGGAAGTCCAGCCGCGGCTTCGACACGCGGCCCGCCACGCCCATGATGTAGACGGGCCGCGGCTTCAAGTTGCGGGCGCGCTCGGCCGACGTGACGATGACGCACGTCGCGTTGTCGGTCTCGAGGCAGCAATCGAGGAGGTGGAGCGGCTTGACGATCCAGCGCGAGGCCAGGACGTCCTGCACCGTCACGCGCTGCTTCAGGAGCGCCTTGGGATTCTGCGAGGCGTGCTTGCTGTGCGCCGCCCGCACGTGGGCGACCTGCGCGGAGGTCGTGCCGTACTCGTACATGTGGCGCATGAAGGTCGGCGCGAAGTTCTGGCCGGCGCTCCGCATCCCGTAGGGCACCTGCGCCAGGTCCAGCCCGCGGACCGGCTGGGCGGCCCGCGCCCCGGTGCCGCCGATGCGGAACTCCGAGTACCCGTTCATCGAGCGGTAGATCGCGACGGTGTTGCACATGCCCGTCTCGATCGCCCCCATGGCGAGACCGACCAGCGCCTCGGTGGACGAGCCGCCCCCCATCACGTCCATGTAGAAGTTGAAGCGGATCCCGAGATCGGAGGCGACGCTGTTGGCGAGCGTCGAGTCACCGCCCTGGTAGTCGAGCATCCCGTCCACGTCGGCCGCCGTGAGCCCGGCGTCGAGGATCGCCTTGCGGATCGCCTCGACGGCCATGGCTCGCGTGGTGCGCCCGGAGCTGCGCGAGTACTCCGTCTCTCCGACGCCGACGATGCAGTACTTGTCACGAAGTCCGCGACTCTGGGCGACCATCTCTCGGGTGCCTCCTCGGCGATTCTGGGAGTTGCGCTTGGCCGACCGCGATCCGGCGGCCGCGAGATGCTACCACTTTGCTGCCAATCGTGTCATCGCCGGAGCACGAGCCCCGTCCAATCAGGGGTTTCCCCGAGTCGATTCAGGCATTCCCCTCGTTGCTCCCGAGCGCCGCTGCTGCGTAGTCTGGTGCTCCGGAGGATGGACGAATGGATCCACGCATGGTCCTCGAGTGGTTGGAGGCCGGGGGGTGGTTCGTGGTCGACGATCGTCTCCGTCGTGCGATTCTCGCGAGGGACGCGCTGCGGCGCGCGGGCCGGAACGGGCACGGCACCGGCACCGACGATCGGCCGGCGGCGACTGCGGAAAATGCCGACTCGGGAGGCGCCGCCGGCTCGACCCCCTCGCATCGGACTCGCGGCGCGACACATTGCGAATGAGTCGGCGCGACACCCTCCGGATACGTGAGGCGCCGCCCTCGGATCCGCCGGTCCACGTGTTTGTCTTCCGCCTCTCCGGTCGCGGAGTCTTCTGACACCTACGCGTTGCCGTCGATCCGGCGGCCCGAGCCCCACATCGCCGCGAAGAGCCGTGTCCGACGCTGTCAGAAGGCTCCCAAGCTCGAGTGGATCGATCGAAGGCTACACCGCGTGGAGGTGGTTGTGGCAACTCTGCTGTTCATCGTGTCGCGCGAGGCACCAGGACGGTACAGTTACCTGAAGCATGTATTCGCCGGCGAGAGCGGGGAAGTGATCGTCGACCGTCGTGGGGAGGAGCGCCGCCAGCGCCAGAGGTCGGCGACGACCGAGAGACGCCACGTGGACCGACGCCATCGTGACATCACGCGGGAGCTCCGGTCATCCGGGTGGGCGCTGGTGAGGCACCCGGCGGTAGCGCCGCGCACCGCCACGCTCACCCCGTAGGGCCTCGAGCCGGCCCGTCTCGCAATCGAGCGAGGGCGTCATTCGCCATCGCAACGGCACGAGCAAGGTTGACGTCGACTTCCTCGAGCCTTTTCCTGGACCAGTCGATGTCCGCCCGCAGCCGCTCGTTCTCACGCTTGATCGCGTCGGCCTCTCGCTGGAGTCGATCGCGATCATCGAGAGCCGTCCGGATCCCGGCGACGCAGTTCTGGATTGCATCGAGCCACTGGCGGACATCGCGCGGGGCCGCCGCCGCCGACGGCGCCGTCACGATCGCGAGGGAGTGGGCGCGAATCTGCGCGTCGACCTCCGGCTGAGACCGCCGATCCGTGCGGCGGCGCTCCGCCGCCGCCGGGACCGGCCGCCGACGACGTGTCGCGAGCCGACGATCGAGAATGACCGTCACGTTCGCATCGTCACAAAATCGCGCGCGCAGGTACTCGTAGAGATCGGGATGGGGGCGGGCGACGATCAACAGTCGCGTCGCCGTCGTTCTCTCGTCAACCCTTGACACTTCGCGCCACCTCCTCGTTGTTCCCGCCGCGTGCTCGGATGCCCGTCACGAGTCTCGCGTCTGTGACGTGCCGAGAACCCACGGGTCGGATCGATCGACCGTGAGGCCGGCGATCCCAGGCGCCGATTCTAGCAGGCCGGCGCAGGTCGTGAAGCTCTGGAAGACACGCGCACGCTCAGGGATGGCCGTTCGTGCCGTTGGGCCTCGGTAGAACCTCCGCCAGGAACTTGCCGGTGTACGAGCCCGGCGTCTGGGCGATCGTCTCGGGCGGGCCTTCGGCGACGATCTCGCCGCCCTCCTCGCCGCCCTCGGGGCCGAGGTCGATGACGTGGTCGGCCGACTTGATCACATCCAGGTGGTGCTCGACGACGAGTACCGTGTTGCCCGCGTCGACCAGCCGGTTGAGCACGCCCAGGAGCTTCTTGACGTCGTCGAGGTGCAGCCCGGTCGTCGGCTCGTCGAGGATGTAGAGCATCTCGCCGGTCGCGCGGGCGCCTAGCTCGGCGGCGATCTTGAGCCGCTGCGCTTCGCCGCCCGACAACGTCGTCGCCGCCTGCCCGAGCCGGAGATAGCCGAGCCCCACCGACTGCAGCGTCTGCAGCCGTCGCGCGAGGCCGTTCTGGGTGGCGAAGAAGTCGACGGCCTCGTCCACGGTCATCTGCAGAACGTCGCTGATGTTCCGGCCGCGGAGCTTCACCCCGAGGACGTCCGGCCGGTAGCGCCGACCCTCGCACTCCTGGCAGGAGACGTACACGTCCTCGAAGAAGTACATCTCGAGCTTCTGGAAGCCGTCGCCCTGGCACGACTCGCAGCGGCCGCCCTGGACGTTGAACGAGAACGCGCCCGAGTCGAGCCCGAGCGCCTTGGCCCGCGGGAGCCCGGCGAAGAGCTTCCGGATCTCGTCGAACGCCTTCACGTAGGTGATCGGGTTGGAGCGAGGGGTGCGACCGATCGGCTCCTGGTCGATGAGTCGGACCCCCTTGAGGTACTCCACGCCCGTCAGCGTGTCGTAGGCGCCGGGCGGCGCGAAGTCGGTCTTGAAGACGCGGGCGACGGCGCGATAGAGCGTGTCGTGCACCAGGGTGGACTTGCCCGAGCCCGACACGCCCGACACGGCGGTGAGCGTGTGCAGCGGGACGCGGATCGTCACGTCCTTGAGGTTGTGCTGGCGCGCGCCGGCGAGCGTCAGCATGCGGCGGCCGCTCCGCCGGAACGGCGGCACCGGGATCGACTCGCGCCCGGAGACGTAGCGGGCGGTGAGCGAGTGCGTCGCCTTCTGGAACTCGGCCTGCGATCCATTGAAGACGATCTCACCGCCGCGCTCGCCGGAGCCCGGCCCCAGCTCGACGATGTGATCCGCCGCGCCGATGAACTCGCGGTCGTGCTCGACGACCACGACGGTGTTGCCGGCCTGGGCCAGCTCCCGGCAGAGGTCGACGAGCCGCGTGGTGTCGCGCATGTGCAGACCGATGGACGGCTCGTCCAGCACGTAGAGGGTGCCGACCAGCTGTGAGCCCAGCTGATTCGCGAGATTGATCCGCTGCGCCTCGCCGCCCGACAGCGTCCGGGTCTGGCGGGACAGCGTGAGGTAGCCGAGCCCGACGCGCAGGAGAAAGGTCAGCTTGGCGTTGAGCTGCCGCAGGATCTCGCGCGCCACGACCGCCTCCCAGGCGGTGAGTGCGAGGTCGCCGAGCAGGCGGGCGGCGGCGTCGATCGTGAGCACCGTGAACTCGGCGATCGTGAGACCCGCGACCCGGACCGCCAGCGCGGCGGGCTTGAGCCGCGCGCCGCGGCAGGTCTGGCAGACCGACTGACTGCGATAGCGTGAGAGGAAGACGCGGACGTGGAGCTTGTAGCGGTACGACTCCACCTCCTCGAAGAATCCCTGGATGCCCGGGTAGCTCCCGTCGCCCGCGTAGACGAACCCGCGCGTCGCCTCCGGGAGCTTGTCCCACGGCGTCGCGGTGTCGACCTTCCGCCGACGGGCCGCCTTCATCAGCTCGCGCTGGTACCGCTTGCCCGATGGGTGCGTCCACGGCTCCACCGCGCCGTCGGCGAGGCTCAGCGTACGGTCCGGCACGACGAGCGCCTCGTCGTACTTGAGCACGTTGCCGAAGCCCTTGCACTCCGGGCACGCGCCGAGCGGGTGGTTGAACGAGAACAGCAGCGGCTGCGGACGCTCGAGCGCGCTGCCGCATCCGCTGCAGCGGAAGTCCTCGCCGAATTCGCGCGTGCCGGCGCCGACGACCTCGACCGCGAGCCGCCCGCCGCCCTCGCGCAGCGCCGACTCGACCGACTCGGCGATGCGTCCGCGCTGGGCCGCGTCGAGCACGACGCGATCGAGGATCACCGAGATCGCCTTCCGGTCGCCGAAATCCGCCGGCGGCGGTCCGGCGACGTCGAGGACGTCCCCGTCGACCCGGACTCGGGCAAAGCCGCGCCGCGTGAGATTCGCCCAGAGCTCGGCGGGCGGCAGCCCGGCCGGGACGGCGAGCCGGAAGGTGATCATCGCCCGCGCGCCCGGGTGCGCGTCGAGCAGCGCGTCCACGATGGACTCGGGCGAGTGGGAGACGGCCGGCGCGCCGCAGGCCGGGCAGTGGACGCGGCCGATCTTCGCGTAGAGCAGCCGCAGGTAATCGTAGATCTCGGTCGCGGTGCCGACGGTGGAGCGCGCCGTCCGGACGGGATTCTTCTGCTCCAGCGCGACGGCCGGCCGGATCTGCTCGATCTTGTCCACGTCGGGGCGGTCGACCCGATCGAGGAACATCCGCGCGTAGGTCGAGAGCGACTCGATGTACCGCCACTGGCCCTCGGCGAAGAGCGTGTCGAAGGCGAGCGACGACTTGCCGGAGCCGGACACCCCGGTCACGACGGTGAGCCGATCGTGAGGGATCTCGAGCGAGATGTTCTTGAGGTTGTTCTGCCGGGCTCCCTGGATGCGAAGCCCGAGGGGCCGAGCCATTCGAACGGTCCTCCTGAGGTGGGTAGTCTACTGGAAGTCCGCCGAGCGCGCCAGACACCCGGCCCTTGACACGCGGCGACGGGGTGTGTACGCTGCGCCCGAGAAGTATTGATAATGATTACTAACAACAAAGGCCTCGACACGCTGCGCGCCCGCGGGCTGCGGCTGACGCGGCCCCGCCGGCTCATCCTCGACGTCGTCCGCGCGACCGACGCGCATCCGACCGCGGCCTTCGTGTACCGGCGCGTGCGGCGCCGGCTCCCGCGGGTGAGCCTCGCGACCGTCTATCGCAATCTCCGGATGCTGGCGGCCGAGGGGTTCCTGGCCGAGCGGGCCGATGAGGCCGGCATGCGCTTCGACGGCAACACGGGGCCGCACGACCACTTCACCTGCCTCGCGTGCGGTCGGATCTACGACGTGGCGGCGCGCGCCGAGCGGAGCGTCGGGCGCCGGCTCTCGGCGCGCACCGGGTTCGAGGTCCTGGATCACCGGACCGAGTACTATGGCCGCTGCGGCGCGTGTCGTCGGCGAGGCGGCCGATCACCCCTCACCGGACAAAGGAGGAGCTATGGCAGGCCTCAAGGGCACTAAGAGCTTCGAGAATCTCAAGGACGCGTTCGCCGGCGAGTCGCAGGCGAACCGGCGGTACCTGTATTTCGCGCGCGTCGCGGACATCGAGGGCTTCCCGGACATCGCGGGACTCTTCAAGGACACGGCGGACGCCGAGACCGGTCACGCCTTCGGCCATCTCGATTTCCTGAAGGAGGTCGGCGATCCGGCGACCGGCGAGCCGATCGGGAAGACCGAGAAGAATCTCAAGGCGGCGGTCGCCGGCGAGACGTACGAGTACACGCAGATGTACCCCGGGATGGCCAAGACCGCGCGGGAGGAGGGCTTCGCCGAGCTCGCCGAGTGGTTCGAGACGCTCGCCAAGGCGGAGAAGTCGCACGCGGGCCGGTTCAACAAAGGCCTCACGCAGATCGCTGGCAAGGAGCCGGCGGAGGCGATCTAGCGCTCGCGCTCGATTGGCGGCGCGCGGGCGCGCCAGGGATCGCGGGACCACGCGGCACGCGCCCGCTGCCCCGATGCGGCTGGGCTCCATCTGGGGACGCGGGGTCCGTGGCCAGTTGGCGGGAACGGGTCCCTTCGATCCCTGGCGTGCCCCCGCGCCGCCAGCCGGCACAGAGCCACATCGACGCTGATGGCATCTCTCGATCTCAATTCGCCGGAGTTCTGGGACCGGTCGGCCGTCGACACGGAGCTCCGGCGCGTCTACGATATCTGCGGCGGCTGCCGCCGCTGCCTGCCGCTCTGCCCGTCGTTCAAGGTCCTCTTCGACCGGCTGGACGTGGACGCCGTCGACGGCGATGTCGAGAAGCTGCCAGCGCGCGACGTCAAGGAAGTCGTGGACCTCTGCTACCAGTGCAAGCTCTGCTTCAACCACTGCCCGTACACGCCGCCGCACCGGTGGGAGGTCGACTTCCCGCGGCTGATGCTGCGGGCGCGCGCGGCGGACGCACGCGCCAACGGCGTGAGTCTTCAAGACAGGATGCTCGGCAACACGGAGCTCGTCGGCAAGCTCGGACGCCTCTCCGCGCCGTTCTCGAACTGGCTGAACGAGCTGGCGGTCC
>Ga0137403_10009156_pt1 | contig 11025 bp, 6 predicted proteins | sample CZOMad2_1_16fung_FD_122057 | JGI IMG/M metagenome (GOLD analysis project Ga0137403, IMG submission 122057) | Vadose zone soil fungal communities from Angelo Coast Range Reserve, California, USA - CZOMad2_1_16fungal (Hybrid Assembly) | ecosystem: Environmental > Terrestrial > Soil > Vadose zone...
GTATGGCTGGCGAATTTGGCTTCGTTGGAACTGCACCCGTCGTTGGCGCGGGCGGAGAATTTGAATTGCCCGACGATGATGGTGTTCGATCTCGATCCGGGGCCTCCGGCGAACGTGGTGCACTGTGCTCAGGTGGGATTGTGGCTGCGGGAGTTGTTTGAGCGGTTCGGGCTGCAGAGTTTCGCGAAAACGTCGGGATCGAAAGGTCTACAGATTTATGTTCCGCTGAACACGCCAGTGACCTACGACGGAACGAAGGGATTTGCGCACGCCGTGGCGCGGTTGCTGGCGGAGTCTCATCCTGAGCAGGTTGTGTCGGAGATGAAGAAGGAAGTACGCGGCGGCAAAGTCTTTATCGACTGGAGCCAGAACGACGAGCACAAGACGACAGTATCGGTGTACTCGTTGCGGGCTCGGGAGCGGCCCACGGTTTCGACGCCCGTGACTTGGGAGGAAGTGGAAGAGGCTTGGACGAAAAAGAAAGTCGAAAAGCTGGTATTCGAAGCCGGCCAGGTGTTGGAGCGGTGCGACGATATGGGAGACTTATTTGCGCCGCTCTTGACGCTGGAGCAAAAACTTCCGAAGCTGGCGCCGGTGGCGGCGGACGGCCCTGCGGGAGTTCAGATTGCGGCAGTCGCAGAGCCTAAGCAATCCCCTGCCAAGAAATCGAAATCATCGACATCAAGGGCCAAGGCGGCGCGGAAGCGGTGACATCGCAAGCCTCGTGCCTATAAACTTTCCGTCATGTCGCAACTCTATGCAGGCACTTCGGGCTGGGCGTATGCGGGATGGAAACCGGATTTCTATCCCGCCAAGCTGGCGCAGAAGAAGTTCTTGAACCACTACGCTGCTCAGCTCAACACGGTGGAAGTGAACTTTACGTTCAGGCAACTGGTGAAGGAATCGACGCTCAACAATTGGATTGCCGATACGCCGGAGAGTTTTCGCTTTGGAGTAAAAGCGCACCAGATCCTGACGCACATCAAGCGGCTGAAGGCCACAGCGGATTTTCTGCCCCGGTTTGTATCTTCTCTGGAACCGTTGGCGCGAACAGGGAAGCTCGGCCCGGTGCTATTTCAGTTGCCGCCGAACATGAAGTTTGACTCCGCGCTGCTGCGGGAATTTCTCGCAGAGTTGCCGCGCGCGATGAAGGCGGCTTTTGAGTTTCGTCATGCGTCGTGGTTTGTGGACGAGACTTGGAACCTGCTCAAAGAGCGAAACGCCGCCCTCTGCGTGGCAGAAAGCGAAACACTGGCGTCGCCGGACGTGAACACCGCCGATTTTGCATACTACCGCTTTCGTAAGGCCAGCTATTCCGGAGACGAGCGCCGGGCGATGCTGCAAACGCTGCGCGGACATACCGACCGAGGACGCGATGTTTACGCGTATTTCAAGCACGAAGAGACTCCGGAAGGCGTGCTGTACGCTAGAGATCTACTGACCTCAGCCGCGAAGTAGAACCCTCTGCGGCACTCCAATCTGTGTCCGATAACGCGTAGTCTGGGTTTGTGCCAACTGCCATTTCCAATGAAAAGCTCCTTGACGCCTTCGCTGCGTATTTGAAGGTGGAGAAGGGGCTAGCGCGCCTTTCCGTCAGTGCCTACCTCAGTGATCTGCTGCAGTTTGCCGAGTTCCTGAAAGGCCGCAAACGCGCGCTTTTGGCCGGGCAGCGTGAAGATGTCCGCCAGTTTTTGCAACAATTGTTCGCCAATCAGGTGGACGGGCGCTCGGTGGCGCGAAAGCTCTCGGCGCTGCGGCACTTCTATCGCTACCTGCTGTTGGATGATCTGCTCGAACACGACCCCACGCTGAACATCGATTCTCCCAAGCGCTGGAAAGTTCTTCCCAAAGCTCTCGGCAGGGAGGAAATGGAAACGGTCCTGCACGGACCCAAGCCAACTTCCGATTCCAAGATCGCGCAGGCAATCGCCGAACGCGACCGCGCGATGCTGGAAGTTTTCTACGCCGGCGCACTGCGCGTCTCCGAAATCATCGGCGTGAAAATGGAGGATCTCAAGCTCGAACTCGGCTATGTCCTCGTGCGCGGCAAGGGCGATAAAGAACGCATGGTGCCCATCGGGCGCTCCGCCATGGAAGCTCTCGGATCGTATTTGCGCAAAGCGCGCCCGGTACTGGTGTCAGGGAATACTTGTCCTTGGCTGTTCCCAGGACGCGGCGCGCGACAGTTGAGCCGGCAGAGTGTGTGGGCGATGGTACGCGCATCATCGTTGGCGACGGGACGGCGCGTGTCTCCGCACATGCTTCGCCATAGCTGCGCCACGCACATGGTCGAGAACGGCGCCGACCTGCGCACCGTCCAAACGATTCTGGGCCACGCAGATATTTCCACTACGCAGGTCTACACCCATCTCGCACTCGACCGCCTGAAGACCGTGTACACGCAGCATCATCCGCGGGCAAAGGCACGGAGATGAAGAACGAGTTCACCACGGAGACACGGAGACACGGAGGAAGGACGGCAAAGGAGCTCCGTCGGTCTGTGGTGGAAAAAGCGGTAGACGAATTCCTGCGCCATTTGCGCGAGCAGAATTCTTCCGTTCACACCATCAAGGCCTACACGCAGGATCTCGATGTCTTTTCCGCTTTCGTCGGACAGGGCACTTGGAAGCAGATCGACCACATCCGCATTCGCAGCTTTCTCTCGCTGCTCTACGAACGCGGCCTCAGCAAAACGTCTGTCGCGAGGGCTCTGGCAGCCGTCCGCTCGCTATATCGCTGGCTAGCCCGCGAAGGAGTTGTCGAACAGAACCCGGCCGCTCTGGTGTCCACACCCAAGCTCCCCAAGAAGCTCCCGCGTGTTCCAACTGTAGAGGAAGTCAACCGTGTGCTCGACGCCGAAGCCCCAGAGACCGCCGCCTTTCCCGAGCGGGACCTTTTGCTGCTGGAACTCCTCTATGGCTGCGGCATTCGCAATTCCGAGTTAACGGGGATCAACATCGAGGACATCCGCTACTCCGAAAACGCCATCCTGATTCGCGGCAAAGGCAAGAAAGAGCGCTTCGTCCCCTTCGGCGAGTCCGCGCTCAACGCTCTCAATACTTACCTGCCGGCCCGTGCGAAAGTTATGGTGGTCCGCAACAAAGCTCCCAGCGCCTTGTTAATTAACCACCGTGGAGGCCGCATCACCACGCGCAGCGTGGGCCGCATCGTCAAACGCATGGCCGTCGCCAACGGCCTCTCTTCGGATTTCCACCCCCACACGCTGCGTCACGCTTTCGGAACGCACATGTTGGAGGAAGGTGCCGATCTTCGTGCCATTCAGGAACTTCTCGGCCACGAGCGTCTCTCGACTACCCAGCGTTATACGCAACTCTCCGTGCAGCACCTCATGGCTGTCTATGATAAGACGCATCCGAAGGCTAAGTAGCTGGAAGCCAAGTAACTAGTCCGCTGCTTTCGCCGACGGCCCTTTCTCTCCGCGATACGCCCGGTTCAGCACCGTCCACATTGTCACTACCTTCGCCCGAACCGTCGCCATCATCTGCGTCGCCAGCAATTCGGTAGGCTCGCCGGGAGGCGGCGCAACTGGTTCGCCGAACGCCACGCTGAATCGGGAAGTAAATTTCTGGAAGAAAGGTTTCCCGCGCGGCCAGGCGTCGTAAAAGCCTTCAATCGCGATCGGTACAATCGGCACTTGCAAATGCGTCGCCAGAATCGCCGCGCCCTTCTTGAACCGCTTCGGCGACCCATCCACGCTGCGTTCGCCCTCGGGATAAAGAATCAAAACCTTCCCGTGCCGCAACCCATAGGCTCCAGCCTTCATCGCTGGAACGAGATTCGCATCCGGATCTACCACCACCACGTGCAGTTGGCCGGCTACCCAGTGCATGATGCCCGTACCAAAAATCTCACTGGTTCCCACCGAAAATAAATTCTTGAAATGCTTCCACGGCAGAATCGCTCCAAGAATCGCCGGGTCGATATAGCTCTGGTGATTCGAAGAAAGAATGAAAGGGCCTTTCTCCGGCAGATTCTCCATTCCCGTTACCTTCAGCCCGTTCAGCACCAGCGTAAGCAAATGGACAAATTTCGCCACCACAAACCACAGCGCTGTCCAGAACACCTGGGGCCGCGCCAGCGCCAGTACTTCCAGGTCGGTAGGTTCTTCTTGTAGAACGGTGCTCCATCCCGCGGATTCCGTCCGCTTACCGCCACCCGCCGCCACGCTCGTCACCACCGCGTCCACCAGCTGTCGCACGGTGTAGATTTCCCCCAGGTCCGACTCCGGCACTTTGCCGCCTAACTCTTCCTCAATACTGACCAGCAGTTCAATGCGTTGCATCGAATCAAGGCCGAGGTCGAGTTCCAGGCTTGTCTCGGGGACGATTGCCACGTTTCCCTTGGAAGCCTCGCGAATAATTGGCAACACCTGTTCAACATCCGGCTGCTCAAGCCACTCCGCGTCCGCCGCCGAAAGTTCCTGCGCTTGAGGCTTTTCCTCGCCGGACCGAACGTCGCCGCCGGCCTCGCCCCGCGCACGCTGTTCTTTCACACGCTTCTCCACCTCAAAGCGCTTGATCTTCTTGGTTGTCGTCCGCGGTAGTTCCTCCTGCCAGATGTCGTAACTCAAAATTCGCTTCACGCTCGGCATCTCGTGGGAAATTCCTTCGACATCCCATCGAATCGCCTCTTTGGCGTTGACGATCTTCTTTTCTTTGAGCGCCTCAAAGTTCGGGACTATCACGGCATGCAGCTGTTCCTTCTTCGGATCGCCCAGCACACCCTGAATCGCCATCACGCAAATCTCTTTAATGAACTCGGACTTCAGGTAGTAGGACTCAATCTCATCCGGATACAGATTCTTTCCGTTGGCCAGGACGATCAATTCCTTCTTGCGCCCGGTAACAAACACGTGCCCGCGTCGGTCGACATAGCCCAGATCGCCGCTCAATAGCCACGCGTCCCGGAATGCTGCTGCCGTAACATCCGGCCGATTGTAGTAGCCCAACATCACATTAGGTCCACGGATGGCAATTTCGCCGCTTGGCGGAGCATCTTCCGAGGGCTGCGGATCGACAATCTTGACTTCCACTCCTGGAATCGGCTTGCCGACGGAGCCGATCACCATGTCTCCCGGAGGCGTCACGGTCGCCCCGCCCGTGGTTTCCGTGAGGCCATAGGCTTGCAGCACATCAATCCCGAGCTCATAGAATTGGCGCGCAATTTCGGGATCGAAACGCGACCCGCCTGTTACCAGCAGCCGCATATGCTTGCCAAAAGTTGCATGAATCTTCCCAAACAACACCCTGCCCAAGTTGATCCCCAGCTTGCGGGAAAATCGATTCAGCGCCAGCATGGTGGCAAACGCCCGCTTCGCCAGGAATCCGCGTTTCCCGATTTCTTTCTCAATGCGCTCGTGGATCAGATAGAAAAACTGGGGCACCACGCAGAACGACGTAATCTCCCTCTCGCGCAATCCACGCAGCAGTTCGGTGGTGTTGAGGGTTTCCAGGTACGCCACGCGCGCGCCGACTGAGAGGGGAAGCAACAGGTTCGTTACTTGGGCCAGGGAATGAAACAGCGGCAGAATCCCTAAAATAGCGTCTCGTTCCGTGTAGGAAACCAACTTCGCAACCGAGTCTACTTCGAAGACCAGGTTGCCATGCGAGAGCATCACGCCCTTCGGGTCCGAAGTCGTTCCCGATGTATAGAGCAGCACCGCTAAGTCCGACGCCTGCGGTTCCGAAGCGGCAAATTCGCCCGCGCCTGTCGTAGTCATTGCGTCCAAACTGCCGGAGACGCCTTCCTCCGTGCCCTCCAGGAGCACAATTTTCACGGATGTATCCGCCACGGCCTCACGTGCCAGCGGCAAATGCCGGGTATCGCAGAAGAGTAGAGCGGCCCCGCTATCCAGCAGTAGCTTGTGCACCTGGTCGGCGTGATAGTTGCTGTCGAGCGGAACCGCCGTGCAGCCTTGCGCATAGATTCCCAGGTAGCTCACCACCCAGCGCGCGCTATTGTCGGCAAAAATGGCGCACCGCGAACCGGCTGCGACACCGTTCTGCCGCAGCCATGCTCCTACGCTCTCCGCCATCCGATGGAGTTCGGCATAGGTAAGACTTTCCGTTTGATCCCGGCGCTGCATCTCCACCGCAACAGTGTTGGGCACGCGGCGGGCGCTCTGGCTGAAACGGCTGTAGAAAAGGTCCATAGGCTACAAGCGCGAGAAGGTTGACTGCCGCGCTGAATATACAGCAAAATCGCTGCTTCTGCGGAGTTCCTCCCGAGGCTCAGGCGGCAACCGCGGCTGCGGTCCCGCATCCAATCCTATGTTAGGCTTTTACTATCTCAATTGTGATGGCCGAAGTGTGCCGTTTGTAAGGATTTTCCCGCATTGATTAACACCATTGCAGCCAAGATTTTCGGGACGAAGAACGAGCGCGAGGTCAAGCGCCTGCAGCCCATTCTCGACCAGATTACTACCCTTGACGCCCCGACCAAGGCGCTTACGGACGAGCAACTTCGAGCCAAGACCTTCGACTTCCGCAAGAAAATCGACGAACGCCTTCGAGGCATTCCCGAGGCGCCTCCGAACGATGCCGATGCCCGCGATGCCCGCGACAAGGAAGAGCAAGCCGCCCTGAAAGAGATTCTTCAGGAAATCCTGCCGGAAGCTTTTGCCGTAGTTCGTGAAGCCGGCCGCCGCGTCCTCAACATGCGGCACTTCGATGTTCAGATGATCGGCGGCATGGTTCTGCACCAAGGCAAGATTGCGGAAATGAAAACGGGCGAAGGAAAAACGCTCGTCGCGACGCTGCCCGTATATCTCAACGCCCTTGCCGGACGTGGCGTGCACGTTGTCACGGTCAACGACTACCTCGCCAAACGCGACGCCGAGTGGATGGGCAAGATCTACACCTTCCTCGGCCTCACCGTCGGTGTCATTGTTCACGACCTTGACGACGAAGAACGCCGCGCCGCTTACGCTGCCGACGTCACCTATGGCACCAACAACGAGTACGGCTTCGACTACCTACGCGACAACATGAAGTTCGATCTGGGCGACTGCGTGCAGCGCGGCCACCACTTCGCCATCGTCGACGAAGTCGATTCCATCCTCATCGACGAGGCTCGCACGCCGCTGATCATTTCCGGCTCCAGCGAGCAGACTACGGATAAATACGACCGCGTCAATCGCATCATTCCCAGTCTCGAACGCGGTGAGGAAATCCAGAAATCTCTCGACGAAAAAGTCTGGACCGGCGATTACACGGTCGACGAGAAACACCGCACCATCACGGTCACCGATGAAGGTTGGGAGAAGGTGGAAAAGCTTCTCGGCATCGGCAATATAGCCGACCCCGATAACTGGGATCTGAAGCACCACGTCGAAACCGCGATCAAAGCCCACGCGCTCTACCGCCGTGATGTTGACTACGTCGTGAAAGACGGCGAAGTCATCATCGTGGATACCTTTACCGGCCGCCTCATGCCAGGCCGCCGCTGGTCCGATGGCTTGCACCAAGGCATTGAAGCCAAGGAAGGCGTCAAGGTCGAAAACGAAAACCAGACCCTCGCGACGATTACTTTCCAGAACTATTTCCGCATGTACAAGAAACTCGCCGGCATGACCGGCACGGCGGAAACTGAAGCTCCTGAGTTCGACAAAATCTACAAACTCGAAGTCGTTGTCATTCCCACCAACCGGAAAATGTCCCGGCTAGAAAATCCCGATATCGTCTATCGCACCGAAAAGGAAAAATATTCCGCCGCTGCTGACGAAGTCCAGCAACTTCACGATCAGGGCCGGCCGATCCTGGTGGGTACGACGTCGATTGAGAAGTCGGAGGCCCTCTCCGACCTACTGAAGCGCCGGGGAGTGCGCCACGTCGTTCTCAATGCCAAGTTCCACGAGCGCGAAGCCGAAATCGTGGCGCAGGCCGGCCGTAAAGGCGCCGTCACCATCGCTACCAACATGGCCGGCCGCGGTACGGATATTCTCCTGGGTGGCAATGCTGAGTTCCTAGCGAAGCAGGAATGCGTTAAGAAGGGTTTCGCCCAGCCGGTCCGCGAAGCCCAAGGCCAGGTCATCACCGCTGTCGACGATGAAAAAGATTTCCTTTTCTATTACCAGGGCAGCGAATATGTAGTGCCCAAAGCCCAGTGGGAAGACGCTCTGCGGCAGCACGAGGCCGCTACTACGCAAGAGCACAAGGAAGTCGTCGAAGTCGGCGGTCTGCATATTCTGGGAACCGAACGCCACGAGTCCCGTCGTATCGACAACCAGCTCCGTGGCCGCTCCGGTCGCCAGGGAGATCCCGGTTCCTCCCGCTTCTACCTCTCGCTGGAAGACGATCTCATGCGCATCTTCGCCAAGGAGTGGGTCTCCACGCTCTTGCAACGCCTGGGCATGGAAGAAGGCGTACCCATCGAGTCGAAGATGATTTCGCGCCGTATTGAAGCCGCCCAAAAGGCCGTCGAATCGCAAAACTTCGAATCCCGCAAGCATGTCCTCGAATACGACGACGTCATGAACAAGCAGCGCACCGCCGTTTACGGCCTGCGCCGCCAGTTGCTTGAAGGCGTCGATCAAAAAGAACTCATCATCGAAGACTACGTTTCCGGCATTCTCGGCAACCTCATCGAGCAGCACTGCCCGCCGAAGGCCCACGTCGACATGTGGGACCTCAAGGGCATGCAAGAGGCCATCTTCACCCGCTTCGGCGTGGACATCACCGCGGAAGGTGTCCACATGGAGAGCCTCAACCGTACCGAACTGGGCGATACGATTTTCCAAAAGCTCAAAGACCGCTACGAGGCCAAGGAAAAACTACTCGGCGCCGATGCCATGCGCTACCACGAGCGCATGATCATGTTCAGCGTTATCGACCAGCTCTGGAAAGACCACCTCCTCAACATGGACCACCTCAAGGAGGGCATCGGTCTGCGCGGATACGCCCAGCACGATCCGCTGGTGGAATACAAACGCGAATCCTTCGATATGTTCGAAGAAATGATGCAGCGCTTTCAGGAAGACACGGTCCGCTACTTGTACCTCATGCAGATCATTGAACGGCCGCAGTCACCGCCAGCCGCGGGTTCCCCCGAGGGAGGAGTTCCGGACGCACGACGCCCGCAAGGCGGCGGAAACGGTAGGCCCCCTCGCGGTGTCTCCACTTCCGTCGACGAAATCGAACACGAGTTTCAGCGCAAGAAGAAGCGCGAATTGCAGCAAGCCAAGATGGCAGGGGGTGGCGCTGAGCAAGCTCCCGTCCAGCAGGTCGTTCGCTCCAGCGCTAAGGTTGGTCGTAACGACCCATGCCCTTGTGGCTCCGGAAAGAAGTTCAAGAAATGCCATGGGGCGAGCGAGTGACGAGGTTTCTGGGTAGCAGGGCCCGATTTTCAACAAAGAAATGTCCCTTCGAGAGGTTCGGTAATGAAAACCGAGGAATCCCTCCCGGCATCACAGTGGTAAGCTAAAGCAAAGTACTCAGGGGGCGTAAGCATGAACGGAGACGAGAAGGGGCGGATCACCGTAAGTTACTTGCTGGTCTGCGCATTTCTTGCTGTAGTGCCCGCCACGATCGTTGCCCAATCGCCCGGTTCCGGCGCCATGCTCGCCGCACGCGGTAACGTAGCCGTCAATGGTCGTGTGGTCGGAACTTCGCAGGCCCTCCTGCCCGGTGACCTGACCGTCACGCAAAAAGACTCGGGCGGAAACCTGACTCAGACCGGCACGAACGCCATGCTCGGCCCCGAGACCGCCTTGCGCTATGAAGGCGAGTATGCAGTCCTCGAGCGCGGCGGAGTCAGTGCCAACACGCAAGGCGGGTTCGCGGTCCAGGCCGGTTGCTGGACGATCAAACCGCAAATGTGGAATCAGTGGACCGAGTTCGCCATCAGCTACGCTAGCGCCGGCGAGGTTCTGATTCAGGCTCGCGGCGGTGATGTCCGGGTCTACGGGCGTGTTCAGAAAGCCCGCGACAAGAAAGATAAGACCGCCGATGTCGCATCCGAGGCGGATCGTAATCGCGACGTTAACGGCGCGCCCGTCGGTACTTCTTCAGGAACCCAGGATCCACAACCTGAGCGTGGCGAAGTTCTCCGCGCAGGCCAGGAAATGCGCCGTGAAGCTTGCCCGGCAGGCGAGCAGCAATCGAGGCGGCGCCCCGGCGGCGGAGCTGCCAGTGCTGCGACGACCGGGCCTCTCAACTCGACCGCCGCCCTCTACGGCGGTGCGGCCGCAGCCGGCGTGGTAACGGTCCTGTTTCTCGTGCACCATGACGAACCCGCCAGCCCCAAGAACCCATAACCTTAGCTTGTATGATTCTCATACCCCGAAATGGGTTGATCATCCCGACTGCGGGACGGGATGATCTGCTGTGACGCCTGAGGACTCGTCGACTGCGGAAGCCCACACCATTGGCCTGTGCGCCACATGTATACATGTGCAGCGCATTCAGTCGGATCGTGGATCACTCTTCTTCCTCTGCCAACTTGCGCTCACCGACCACCACTTCCGGAAATATCCCAGACTCCCCGTATTGAAGTGCGAAGGCTACCAAGTCTCCGAATCGAAAGAATAAAAAGGCCGGAGCCTTGGGTGGCTCCGGCTTCTCAGGTAGAGTGGCCCGGTAAAGTCTTGGTTTGAACAGCGCGTGCGACAAGGGCTTGGCTGGAGCCCAGCTAGGAGGCGCTACGCCTCGGGTGCAACGTCATGTCCCGCACTTGTCCGAGGATGCTTGTCATCTGCATCCCGTTGAGCTTGTTGAGGAAAGGCACCATTTCTGCAATGAACGGGTCTTCGATCAACTCCCGAATCTCCTCGTCCCGATTCCGTTCCCCACCAGTCAGCAGGTCCGGTACCGTGATGCACAGCGCTTTTGCCAGCCGTTCGAGAGACGAAAGCGTTGGACAAGCCTTCTCGTTCTCGATCTTCGACACATACGTCCGGGGCACGGACATGCGCGCGGCCAGTTGCCGCTGACTCATGCCGCCACGGAGGCGGAAGGAGCGAATGGAGGACGCGAGCCTCAGGTGGCCTGGAACGTTCTCCAGGGGCGG
>Ga0137403_10009157_pt1 | contig 11025 bp, 9 predicted proteins | sample CZOMad2_1_16fung_FD_122057 | JGI IMG/M metagenome (GOLD analysis project Ga0137403, IMG submission 122057) | Vadose zone soil fungal communities from Angelo Coast Range Reserve, California, USA - CZOMad2_1_16fungal (Hybrid Assembly) | ecosystem: Environmental > Terrestrial > Soil > Vadose zone...
AAAGGTGGCCAAGGGCGCGGTGCAGATCGAGCGCGGCGGGCAGAAGGTGCCGGCGACACTCGGCGCGGTGGTGCAGGCCGGCGACGTGGTGGCGACGGGGACCGACGGGTCGGTGGGGATCACCTTCCTCGACAACAGCCTGCTGTCCGCGGGTCCCAACAGCGTGCTCGCGATCGATCAGTTCGCGTTCGATTCGACCACGCATCAGGGCTCCTTCGAGAGCTCGCTCAAGAAGGGCACGCTGGCCGTCGTCTCCGGCAAGCTCGCCAAACAGTCGCCGGACGCCATGAAGGTGCGGACTCCCGCCGCGGTGCTGGGCGTGCGCGGCACCGAGTTCCTCATCCGCACCGGCGACCCGAAGAACTGACGCGCGACGGGGCGATGGCCAGCCAGACCGCCCTCGTGGCGCTCGCACTGCTGCTCCTCGTGGGCTGCGCCAAGCCCATGCGCGACGATCTCTACGTGCTGATGCCAGACAAGGACGGCAAGACCGGCGTGCTCAGCGTGGAGAGCGGCGGTCAGCAGACCGTTCTCGACAAGCCCTTCGCCTCCGCGCGAGTGACCGAGCCCGGCCGCGTGGCGGCCGGCGCGGTCACGGAGCAGGAGGCGCGCCAGGCCTTCGGCGCGGCCCTGGACGCGCAGCCGGCGCGGCCCGCCTCTTTTCTCCTCTACTTCCTCGAGGGCCGGGACGACCTCACCCCGGACTCCCGGCAGCTCCTCGGCCGCATCGTCGACGAGATCGCCCGGCGGCCCGCCCCGGAGATCGTGGTCATCGGCCACACCGACCGGGTCGGCGCCGTGCCCTACAACGACACGCTCTCGCTCCGGCGCGCCGAGCGGGTGCGCGACGAGCTCGTGAAGGTCGGCATCGCGGCCGAGCGCATCCGGGTGGCTGGACGCGGCGAGCGCGAGCCACTCGTGCCTACGCCGGATGAGGTGGCGGAGCCGCGGAATCGGCGGGTGGAGATCACCGTCCGGTAGAGGCATGAGGGAGGCCACCCCTCACCCTGCCCTCTCCCCGGAGGGGAGAGGGAGAATGGGGGGGCCGGTGTAGCGGATGATCAGGACCGCCATATCGTCGGAGGGCTCGGTGCCGCCGGCGAAGTCGGTCACGTCGCGGCGGATCGCCTCCCCCACCTCGGCCGGGCTCGCCGCTTCCCCGAGGCGACCCAGCAAGGCCTCGAGCCGCTCCCGCCCGTAGAGCTGCCCGTCGGGCCCGGCCGCCTCGGTGACCCCGTCGGTGATCAGACACAGCGTGTCCCCTGGCTCGAGGCGGCGCGTGGCCGGCGCGTAGGAAAAGCCGTCCACTGCGCAGAGCGGCGGGCCCCCGCCCTCGGCCAGACGCTGGAGCGCGCGGCCGCCGCGCGGCAGGAGCAGCGGCGGCTCGTGGCCCGCGCTGCAGTACTCGACCTCGCCGGTGCGGGCGTCCAGGATGCCGGCCAGCACCGTGACGAAGAGCCCCTCCGCGTTGTCCCGTGAGATCTCCGCGTCGGCCTCACGCATCATGACCGCCACCTGCCCGTGGCGGCGCAGCGCGGTGCTCTTGTAGAGCGCCTTGCTGATGGCCATGAAGAGGCTGCCGGGCAGGCCCTTGCCGGAGACGTCCCCGATCAAGAAGAAGAGATGATCCTCATCCAACGTGAAGAAGTCGTACAGATCGCCGCCGACCTCGCGTGCGGGCTCCAGCATCGCGTACAGATCGAAGCGGGTCTCGCCCGGAAAGGCGGCCGCCGCGCGCGGCAGGGTGCCCATCTGGATCCGGCGCGCGGCCTCCAGCTCGCCGGCCAGCCGCGCCGCCGCCTCCCGCTGCTGCTCCACCTGTCGGCGAAGCGCGCGACGCTGCGTCTGGGCCTCGGTGAGGGTGACCACGAGCATCATGGAGAACAGGAGGGTGAGGGCCACGGAGGGGGTGGCGGCGTCCAGGAGGACGCCGATCCTCAGATAGAGGAGCAGCCCGAACCCCGCCATCGCTGCGACCAGGACGGCGAGCAGGCCCGCCGAAGCGCGGGCCGGCAGCCGCGGGACCAGCACGATGAGGAGCAGTCCACCGGCCAGCAGCCAGATGATCTCGATCCACCGGACGAACCGCGGACGCGAGAGCAGCGACCCCTCCACGAGGTTCTCGAGAATCTGGGCGTGGATCTCGACTCCCGACATCTGATCACCCACCGGCGTCGCCAGATGATCTGACAACCCGAGCGCGGTCACTCCGATGAGCACCAGGCGATCCCGGAAGAGGCTCGCATCCACCTGGGCCGCGAGCACGTCGGCCGCCGACACGAAGCGATCGGGATCGTTCCGGGCGTAGTGGATCCAGGCGCTGCCGTCCGGCTCGCTGGGAGCAACGAAGGCGCCCACCCCCACCGTCTGGATGCCCGCGGCCGAGACGCGCACCGAGATCGGGGGCCCGCCTTCCGCCACGCGGAGCATCTCGAGGCCGAGAGTTGGAACCAGCCGGTCGGCCACCCGGGCCAGCAGAGGGACCCGGCGGACCACCCCACGCTCCAGGTCCACACTCGTCAGGCCGTGGCCGACCGCGGCGCGGTCGATCTCATCCACGCTATGCAGCGTGGCCTCGAAGCGACGGAGGAAGGGCGCGGGATCGCCGCCGATCGAGCGCACCGGCGCGTGGTGGACCTCGGTCGACGCCTCCGGCCCGCGGCCCTCGAGGCCGGCGATGCCGAGCACCACCGGTTGCCCGCGAATCGCCTCGGCCAGGACCGTGTCGTTTCCGCGCAATCGCGAGAGCCGCTGCGCCATATCGGCGTCCATACCGGCCACCATCTTGGGCAGCCGGGCCGGCGAGAGACGGTCGGGCTCCGGCATGAGGATGGCCAGGCCGATGGCGGCCGGCCGCGCGGCCGCGACCACCCCCACGATTCGCGCCAGCCAGGTTCGCGGCCAGGGCCACTGCCCATACTGCCGCAGGCTTTCCTCGTCGATGGCGACGATGACCACCGGGGCCATGCGCGGGACTCGCGGGTGGAGGCTCTGGTAGGTGTCGAACGCGGTCGCGCGCAGCAAGGGGAGCCCCGGCAGCGGCGGCAGCAGCAGCCCGAGCAGGAGCGCGGCCAACAGCAGCGCGCCGGCCGGCCGGCCGCGCCCGCCCAGGAGCGCGCGGGCCCACTGCCGCCCCGTCCAGTGCGGAGGGCCTGCCCTGTGCTGCCGGCCGGGCGGGTCGATGCTCAGGCCGGTCCCCTCAGAGCGCGAGCTCCAGGCCGTCGTAGGCGGCCCAGACCTCCACGCGGTGATCGGTCCGGGTGATCTCCTCGAGCCGGCGCGTCTCGGCCAGCAGCCGGGCGATGCGCTCGTCGTCGAAGATCGGCTCGTGGTGATAGAGGCAGAGGCGGCGGGCCCGCGCCAGCTGGCACATCTCCACACCCACCACGTTGCTCGAGTGCCCCCAGTCCTCCTTGACCGAGATGGCATCGGCGAGCGAGTACTGGGCGTCGAAGATCACGAGGTCGGCGTCGCGGAAGAACTCCACGAAGGCGGCCACCTCTTCCGGATCGTCCTGCTTGTGCTCGGAGTCGGTGGAGTAGACCACGACCTTGCCGCGCTGCTCGATGCGGTACCCGTAGGAATCACCGCCGTGATGCTGGCGCTTCGCCCGGACGCGGAGCCCCGCGATGTCGTAGTTCCGCTCCGGCTCGAGGCGTACGAACTCGATGCGCGCGTCCATCCGAGAGAAATCCACCGGGAAGGAGGGCGCCCGATTCTGGCGGCGGAAGGCCTCCTCCAGCGTGTCGTGGCAGCCGTAGATCGTGACGTGGTTACCCGGGAGGTAGGCGGGCATGAAGAACGGGAAGCCCATGATGTGGTCCCAGTGCAGGTGGGACATGAAGACGTGGAACCGGTGCCCGGAGGGCCCGCGGGTGGCGAGCAGCGAGTTGCCGAAGGCCCGGGCCCCGCTGCCCAGATCGCAGAGCACGTGGTCGGGGCCGTCCGTCTCGAGCTGCACGCAGGATGAGTTCCCGCCGAAGGTGTGGGAGACCGAGAACTCGAGCTCATTCTCCACGAAGGCGCGCGCCTTGCCCGCGGTGTCGAGCCCGCGTCCCGCCGCGGCCACCAGCGCGGCGACGAGCTTGCGCTGCACCTCGGCGGAGGTCATGGCCACCGGGATCGAGCCGCGGGTGCCCCAGAAGCGGACGCGCACGCTCTAGCCTTCAGGCCGCCTCGAAGGCGGCCAGGGCGGCGGGCGAGAGCTTGGCCAGGGCTTCCCGCAGCGTGGGAAAGACCTCCAGGACCAGATTGAAGCGGCTGATCTCGAAGATCTCGCGCACCACCGGCTGCAGGTCCGCCACCGCGAGCGCGCCGCCCTGGGCCTTCACCTGCTTGCTCGCGAGCATGAGCACGCGCAGCCCCACGCTGCTGATGTACTCCACGCCCGCCAGGTCGATCACCGCGCGATCGCGCCCGGCCGCGACGACGGCCAGGTACGGGGCCAGCGCGGCCTTGAAGGAGTCGGCGGTCGCGTGATCGATCCGCCCCGTGGGATAGAGCGCCACGGTGTCGGCAAAGCGCTTCGCGGCCAGCTCCATGTCGGCTCCCAGGGGCTCGAATCGGGTGGAATCGGGGGTCCGATTCTAACACCGGGCCCGGCTGTGGCACACTGGGGCGTCGTGGAGAAATCAGACCTCCTCAGCCAGTTGCGCATCGACCGTGGGGCGGACCGCGTGCCGCGCCGGCGCACCCGTCTGTATCTCGTCCTCGCGGCGGCCGTGCTCCTCCTGGGCGGCGGGCTCTGGCTCGGCGTTCTCCGCGCGCGGCCCCCGGTGGTGCAGACGGCGGTGGCGCGCGCGGCCAGCCAGGGCGCGGGGGCCGGCTCGGTGCTCGACGCGAGCGGCTACGTCACCGCCCGGCGCCAGGCCACCGTCTCCGCCAAGATCACCGGCAAGGTGACCGAGGTGCTGATCGAGGAGGGCCAGCGCGTGCGCGAGGGCGCGGTGCTGGCCCGGCTCGACGACACCGAGGCGCAGGCGCAGCTCGGGCTCACGCGGGCCCAGCTCGTGGCCGCGCGCTCCCAGCTCGCCGAGGTCCGGGCCCAGCTCGTCCAGGCCGAGCAGGACCACGCGCGCCAGAAGGAGCTCTACGAGCGCAAGCTCATCGCCCCGCAGGCACTCGACGCGGCGCTGGCCCAGCGCGACATGCTGCGGGCGCGCCTCGCTGCCACCGAGGAGCAGGTCAAGGTGGCGCAGCAGTCGCAGTCGGTCGCCCAGGTGCAGCTCGACAACACGGTGATCCGCGCCCCGTTCGGTGGGGTGGTCATCGCCAAGTCGGCGCAGCCCGGAGAGATGATCTCGCCGATCTCGGCGGGCGGCGGCTTCACGCGCACCGGCATCGGCACCATCGTGGACATGGACTCGCTGGAGATCCAGGTGGACGTCAACGAGTCCTACATCAACCGCGTGACCCCGGGCCAGCCGGTGGAGGCGACGCTCAACGCCTATCCGGACTGGAAGATCCCGGGCGAGGTCATCGCGATCATCCCGACCGCGGACCGCAGCAAGGCCACCGTGAAGGTCCGCATCGCGATCAAGGCGAAGGACGAGCGGATCGTGCCCGACATGGGCGCCCGGGTGGGCTTCCTCGACAGCAAGCCCGCGGCCGGCGCGGCGCCCCCCGCGCCCAGCGTGCTGGTGCCGGCGGACGCGGTGCGCACCGAAGGCGATGCCGCGGTGGTCTTCGTCTACAACGCGAATGGCAAGGTCGAGCGCCGCAGCGTGACGCTCGGGCCCGACGTCTCCGGCCAACGCCGCGTGCAGAGCGGCCTGCGCGACGGCGAGCGGGTCGTGCTCGCCCCGCCGCCCACGCTCGCCGACGGCCAGACGGTGAAGCTATCCGAGAGCAAGTGAGCGCGGTGCCCACCCTCGTCGAGATCCGCGGCGTCACCAAGGTCTACAAGCGTGGCCGCGAGCGCATCGAGGTGCTGCACGGCATCGACCTCGACATCCCGAGCGGGGACTTCGTGGCCCTGATGGGGCCCTCGGGCTCCGGCAAGACCACGCTGCTGAACCTGATCGGCGGGCTCGACACGCCGACCGGCGGCAGCGTCACGGTGGAGGGCCGGCGGATCGATCAGCTCTCGGGCGGCGAGCTGGCCGCGTGGCGGGCCGGCCACGTGGGCTTCGTCTTCCAGTTCTACAACCTGCTTCCCGCGCTCTCCGCCCAACGGAACGTGGAGCTGCCGCTGCTCCTGACCGATCTCTCCGCGGCCGAGCGTCGCCGGCGCGCGCGCATCGCGCTGACCCTGGTGGGTCTCGAGGATCGCGCCCGCCACAAGCCGCGGGAGCTCTCCGGCGGCCAGGAGCAGCGGGTGGCCATCGCGCGCGCCATCGTTTCCGATCCCACCCTGCTGGTCTGCGACGAGCCCACCGGCGATCTCGACCGGGCCACCGCCGACGAGGTGCTGCGCCTCATCCAGACGCTCAACCGGGAGCACGGCAAGACGGTCGTGATGGTCACCCACGATCCCAAGGCCGCGGAGTACGCGCGGCGTCGCGTGCACCTCGACAAGGGCACCATGACCGCGGAGCCCGTCCCCGCGTGAGATACCTCCCGCTGCTCTGGGCCGGCCTCTTCCGCAAGAAGACGCGCACCGTCCTCACGCTTCTGTCGATCGTGGTGGCCTTCGCCCTCTTCGGCCTCCTCCAGGCGGTGCAGGTCGCTTTCGAGTCGGGCGCCGATGCCGCCGACGCCAAGCGCCTCCTCACCACCGCGCGCTACTCCATCATCGAGCCGCTCCCCATGTCCTACGGACGCCGGATCGAGCAGGTGCCGGGGGTGGTGGGCGTGGCCTCGGCGGACTGGTTCGGGGCCAAGTACCAGAACGAGTCCAACGCCTTCCCGGTCTTCGCGGTGGATCCCACGCGCTATCTCGACATGTACCCGGAGTTCACCATCGACCGCGCGCATCGCGAGGCCTTCGCCCGGACGCGCACCGGCGCGGTGGCGGGCAAGCGGCTCGCCGACCGCTTCGGCTGGAAGGTCGGCCAGAAGCTCCCGATCAGCTCGGAGATCCATCCGAAGACCGACGGGAGCATGAACTGGGAGTTCGACCTGGTCGGCATCCTCGACGCCGACGATCCGGCGGTGCGCGGCAATACCGACATGGTCCTGATCAACGTGGCCTACTTCGACGAGGCTCGCCAGATCGGGCGCGGCAAGACCGGCTGGTACATCGTGCGGGTAGCCGATTCCATCCAGGCCCGCGCCATCTCGGCCTCGATCGACACCCTGTTCACGAACTCGCCCGACGAGACCAAGACCCAGCCCGAGAAGGAGTTCGCCATTGGCTTCGCCAAGCAGATCGGCGACATCGGCGCCCTGGTCACCCGCATCCTGATCGCGGTGTTCTTCACGATCCTGATCCTGACCGGCAACACCATGGCCCAGTCCATCCGCGAGCGCATCCCGGAGCTGGCGATCTTGAAAACGCTCGGCTTCTCCGACGGCAAGGTCACCGCGCTGGTCATCGCCGAAGCGGTACTGCTGCTGGTGCTGGGCGGCGGCATCGGCATGGGCGCGGCGGTGGCCGCCATGCCCGCGCTCAACGGCTCCACCGGAGGCCGCTTCCCCCCGCTCTTCGTCGGCGCCGAGACCTGGCTCCTCGCCGCCGCCGTCGCGGCCCTGGTCGCCCTCTGCATCGGCCTCCCCCCCGCCCTCCGCGCCAACCGCCTGAAAATCGTCGACGCCCTCTCCGGGCACTAGAGGCCAACCGGTCGGCTCATGCGCGTGCAGGTACGGCATTGATCTTATTGGGGGGGAGCGGCGGCGCTCCTCCCCCAAGCCCCCCCACCGCATCAACCGGTCGGCTCATGACGCGTGCAGGTACGGCATTGTTCTTATTGGGGGGGAGCGGCGGCGCTCCTCCCCCAAACCCCCCCACCGCATCATTCATTTGCGTGTGGCCAGTTCCGGCCTGCGGGCGGAGATCCGTCGACCACAGGTCCGCTTGATGCGCACGCTGACCCAGATTGCCGCGATCACGCTCATGAACCTGCGCAACCTGCCCTCGCGCGTGGGCACGTCGCTCGTGGTGGTGGTGGGCATCGCGGGGGTCGTGGGTGTGCTGGTCTCGGTGCTCGCGATGTCGGAGGGGTTTCGCCATACGCTGGCGAGCACCGGGCGGGGCGATCGCGTGATCATGCTGCGCGCGGGCTCTGACGCCGAGCTGTCGAGCGGTGTCGGTCGCGACCAGGCGACGCTCCTGGCCGCCCTGCCCGGCGTGGCCCGCGACGCCGGCGGTCGCTCGCTCGCCTCCGCGGAGCTGGTCGTGATGGTGGACCTGCCGCGCAAGGGCGAGAGCCATCCCAACAACGTCCCGTTTCGCGGCGTGCAGCGAGCCGCGTTCGATATTCGTGACGAGGCGCGGCTCGTGCAGGGGCGCCGCTTCGAGCCGGGCGTCCGCGAGGTCGTGGTGGGGCGCAAGGCGGCCGGTCAGTTCGCGGGGCTTTCGGTCGGCTCGCGTATCGGCTTCCGCGACAGCGACTGGACGGTGGTCGGCATCTTCGAGAGCGGGGGCGACGTCCACGAGTCGGAGATCTGGGCCGACGCCGAGGTGGCCATGTCCGCCTTCCGGCGCACCGGCTACCAGTCGGTGACGGCCCGGCTCGCCGACGGCTCCGACGCCGGCCTCGCCACGTTCCGGGACACGGTCGGCCGCGATCCCCGCTTCTCGATCAGCGTGCTGCGCGAGCCCGAGTACTACGCCAAGCAGGCCAATGTGCTGGCCGGGCTCATCAACGTGCTGGGCTACACGGTGGCCACCTTCATGGCGGTGGGCGCCACCTTCGGCGCCCTCAACTGCATGTACTCGGCCATCGCGAGCCGCCAGGTCGAGATCGCCACCCTGCGCGCCATCGGCTTCGGCGGCGCGCCGGTGGTCATCTCGGTGATGATCGAGGCCCTCGTGCTGTCGCTCCTGGGCGGGGCGGTGGGCGGCGCGCTGGCCTACGTGTACTGCGACGGGGCCTCGCTCTCCACGCTCAACTTCAACACGTTCTCGCAGGTGGCCTTCGACTTCCGCGTGACGCCGGGCCTGCTCCTCCGCGGGCTCACCTGGGCGCTGGTCATCGGCCTGGCCGGCGGGCTCCTGCCCGCGGTGCGCGCGGCCCGCATCCCGGTCACCGAGGCGCTGCGCACCGGTTGACTCGCTTCGGGGCCCGGGCTAGCCTCAGGCGGTCAGGAACGCCACGAGCCCAGGGAGGCCTCTCCGTGCACGATCTCGTCATCGACAACGCGCGTCTCATCGACGGTCTCGGCACGCCCGTGCGTGACGGCAGCCTCGCGGTCAAGGACGGCCGCATCGCCGCGATCGGCGCCGATCTCGGCCCCGGGCGTGAGCGGGTGGACGCGGACGGCCTCGTGCTCGCGCCCGGCATCGTGGACCTGCACACCCACTACGACGCGCAGCTCACCTGGGATCCCTTCGCCACCCCCTCGACCTCGCTCGGGGTGACCACGGTGGTGATCGGCAACTGCGGGTTCACGATCGCCCCGTGCCGCCCCGCGAATCGCGATCTCGTCGTGCGCAACCTGACGCACGTGGAGGGCATGTCGCTCGAGGCCATGCGCGCGGGCATCCAGTGGGACTTCGAGAGCTATCCCGAGTACCTGGCCTCGCTCGAGCGCCGCGGCCTCGTGCCCAACGTGGCCTCGTTCGTGGGCCACTCCTCGGTGCGCACCTACGTGCTCGGCGAGGAGGCCAGCAAGCGGAAGGCCACCGATGCGGAGATCGCGGAGATGCGGCGAATCGTGGTGGAGGCGCTGCGGGCCGGCGCCATCGGCTTCGCCACCTCCACGCTCGAGCAGCACAACGGCGAGCACGGCATCCCGATGCCCTCGCGGCTGGCCGACGAGCGCGAGATGACCGCGCTCACCGGCGCGCTCGGCGAGGTCGGCCGCGGGGTCTTCATGCTCACCAAGGGCATGACCTCCACGGTGCCGTGGCTCGAGGGCATCGCGGCGGCCACCCACCGGCCGGTGATGATCGCGGCCATGTTCGTGGACCCGGGCGACCCGACCCGCGTCTTCCGCGAGCTGGGCGAGATCGAGGCCGCACGGAGCCGGGGGCGCGAGCTATGGGCGCAGGTGGGCTGCTTGCCGCTCGGCATGGAGTTCACCCTCCGCCACCCCTACCCGCTCGAGGCCTTCATCGCCTGGCGGCCGGCCATCGAGGCCGCCGAGGAGACGCGCTACCGCGCGGTGCTCGCCGACCCATCGTTCCGCGCCGCGCTGAAGAAGGAGATCGGCCAGCCGGGAGTGCCGAACCGCTTCAGCGACAAGAACTGGGACCACCTGACGATCGCGGAGGTGCAGCGCCCCGAGCACCGGGATCTCGAGGGCAAGACGATCGGTGCCCTGGCCCGCGAGCGCGGCCAGCATCCCTGGGATACCTTCCTCGACTTCGGCCTCGACGGCGAGCTCGACGCCATGTTCGACTGCCGCCTCTTCAACATCGACGAGACCGAGGTCAAGCGGCTGCTCCGCCACCCCCACGCCGCGGTGGCCCTGTCCGACGCGGGCGCCCATCTCTCGTTCCTCTGCGACGCGGGCTTCGGCCTGCACCTCTTCGGGCACTGGGCGCGCGAGCGCGGCGATCTCACACTCGAGCAGGCGGTGCGGGCGGTGACCAGCGCGGTGGCCGACGCCTACCGCATCCAGGATCGCGGCCGGCTGAAGCCCGGCGCCTGGGCCGACCTCATGCTGTTCGACCCGAAGACGGTCGGTCGCGGCGGCAAGCGCCGCGTGAACGACCTGCCGACCGGGGCCAGCCGGCTCGATACGCCGGCGGTCGGCCTCCACGGGGTGTGGGTCAACGGGGTCCGGACCGCCAACGAGCACGGCGTGATCCCCGGGTGCGGCCGGCCCGGCCGGCTCCTGCGGGATTTCCCCGGCTAACATTAGGGTTGACAACCCTTCTTCATTAGGTTTACCTAATGCCCGCCCCGGTGTGGATCGGGGCCGGCCGGTTCCCGAGCGCGAGGCCCCCGCCGAAACGATTCGCTAGCCAGCCTCCGGTTT
>Ga0137403_10009158_pt1 | contig 11023 bp, 7 predicted proteins | sample CZOMad2_1_16fung_FD_122057 | JGI IMG/M metagenome (GOLD analysis project Ga0137403, IMG submission 122057) | Vadose zone soil fungal communities from Angelo Coast Range Reserve, California, USA - CZOMad2_1_16fungal (Hybrid Assembly) | ecosystem: Environmental > Terrestrial > Soil > Vadose zone...
GCTTCGAAGATCTAGGCGAGTTTCGGAAGGATTACGTCAAGGAAGTTTTGGAAGACGAGATCGGCGAACTTACCGCGTTGGACCAGGAAGTCATCGAAAGCCTGGAACAGCATGAGATTCTTTCGAGCGATATCATTAAACAGTTCGAAAGGAAACTCACGTTTGGCGAGCGACTCTCCGACCGGATCGCCGAATTTGGCGGCAGTTGGAAATTTCTCATTACATTTGGCGCTGTTATCTTTGTGTGGATCGCTGCGAACGCCGTTTTGCTCGCTACCAGAGCGTTCGATCCGTATCCATTCATTCTACTCAATCTGATTCTGTCCTGCCTGGCTGCGGTGCAGGCCCCGGTTATCATGATGAGTCAAAACCGTTCCGAGGCGCGCGACCGAATGCGGGCGGAAAACGACTATAAGGTGAACTTGAAAGCGGAGCTCGAGATTCGGCATTTGCACGAGAAACTCGATCATCTCTTGCGCCGTCAGTATAACCGGCTATTTGAGATTCAGCAGATTCAGATAGAGCTGCTTCAAGAAATCGGGCGCCCTAAACGGTAGCCGTTTTCGTCTCTTGGGAACCAGGGATTAATCACTACAACGGGATGTAATTTATGTTTAGGGATAAAACAGTTCATCTTGTCCTGTCGCTCGTCTTCTACTCCAGCGTAACCGTCTTTGGTCAATGGACCGCTGCTACCTCGGGGACAACGAACAACTTGAACGGGGCATATCTGCTCGATTCAGGAGTCGGCTTTGTGGTGGGCGATGCGGGTACTATTGTTAAAACCACGAACGCCGGCATGACGTGGTCACCGCTGACGTCAGGCACGACGAACGCGTTGTACGACGTCTATTTTTTCGATGGCACTCAAGGAGTTGCTGTGGGCGAGCAAGGACTGATTCGCCGTACAACTGACGGTGGAGCTGGCTGGCAAACCGTTGCCAGCGGTGTGAAGGACGGCCTGAGATCGGTGTCTTTCAGTGGGGTAAACGGAATCGCCGGTGGCGACTCGGAGACCATCCTTTATTCGACCGATGCAGGCGCTTCGTGGCATCCCGGGCAAACTGGTTTTTTTGGGCCTCCTTTCTTTGGCGCGTACATGCTGAACTCAACGACAGGCTTCGTCGCGGGACAAAACTTGATTTTTCAGCCTTTGGTTGGCAATAGCACCGACGGCGGAGCGAGTTGGGATTTTCACGCGTTCTATTTTGATAACAACGAAGGGGGTTGCACGGACTTATTTTTCTTCGACCAAAGTACCGGCGTTGTTTCAGGAACGGTCTTTGATGGACGTGGCGCCATCGCCAGAACGACTGATGGTGGAACGAATTGGTCAACGTCATTCTTCGATCAGGCGATCCAAGGAATTGATTTTCCACAGCCAACCAGCGGGTTTGCGGTGGGCGCGGGCGGACGAATCTCACACAGCACGGACGCTGGAATTACCTGGACCGACCAGACCAGTGGGACCTCCGCCAATCTCAACGACGTTTCCTTCGCCAGCGACGCGTTGCGAGGGATCGCAGTTGGCGACAGCGGCACGATCCTATGGACGGCAAACGGCGGCGGACCGGCGCCGACACCAACGCCCACTCCAACAGCTAGTCCGACACCCAGTGCTACTCCGACAGTTACCCCTATCGTGACACCGCGGCCTACTCCCACGCCGAGGCCCAGGCCAACACCGAGGCCCCGTCCTGCTGCCTGAGCTTGAACGCGAGCTAGTTATCGGTTTGGAACACAATATGAACACACATCTGAAAACCGCTTTGTTGCTGTTAAGTTTTATTGGAACTTCGGGACTGACACTCACGATTGAGAGTGGATACGCTGGAAGCCGAATAGCTGCCACCCCATCGAACATGATCACAGCTGGTTCATCAGGTCGGCAATGGGTCTGGCAAAATCCATTACCACAGGGTAACACGCTACAGGATTTCTCCTTTATAGACACAAATAATGGATTTGCCGTTGGAGCTAGAGGTACCATTCTCAAAACAACAGATGGCGGCAACAACTGGGCGCTTATTGCAAGCGAAACGGAGGACGATCTTTATAGCGTTTCCTTTACCGACTCAAATATCGGAACCGTTGTAGGCAATTTTGGAGCTATTCTGAGAACAACGGACGCAGGAAATCATTGGACGATTCAGAGAGAAGGAATTAGCGACGTCCTGTACGGTGTTTCCTTTACGGATACGAATAATGGTACTGCTGTCGGTTCGGATGGTCTGATTCTAAGGACCACAAACGGCGGAACAAACTGGATTCAACAAACCAGCGGAACAACAAACCTCCTTAATGATGTGTCTTTCACTGATGCAAATAACGGTACTGCAGTTGGAGACCATGGCACAATTCTGAGAACTACAAACGGGGGAACCACATGGACTCCTCAAACAAGCGATACCCCAAACAACCTCAACGGAGTTTCCTTCACTGACGCCAATATCGGCAATGTTGTTGGATCAAATAGTACGATTCTCAGGACGACGGACGGTGGAAACCATTGGATGCCTCAGACCGATCCAATTCTCTCTGACCTCCACGATGTTGCGTTTACTGATACAAATACCGGAACGGCTATCGGCCCGGTGGGGTTAATTCTCAGGACGACGAATGGAGGAACTAACTGGCTCAGTCAGACGAGTGGAAGCTTGCAAATACTTTATGGCGTCTCTTTCGTGGACGCGAACAACGGTATCATAGTCGGTTTTGGGGGAGAGATTCTAACAACGACAGACGGTGGTTCTAACTGGAACATCCAAACACGCGGTACAAAACAGACACTTTTCGGAGTTTCTTTTACTGATGTTAACACCGGAGCTGCGGTTGGATTTGGCGGGACGATCTTAAGAACAACTGACGGAGGAAGTAATTGGGTTGCCCAGAATAGCGGAACAACCAATCAACTAAACGAGGTTGTTTTTACCGATGCGAACACAGGGACTACAGTTGGTGAAGGCGGTACGATTCTTAGAACAACTGATGGCGGAAATAAGTGGAACGACCAGGTAAGCGGAACCACTAACCTCCTGTTTGGGCTTTCTTTTGTAGATGCAAATACAGGAGCTGCTGTCGGGGCGGAGGGTACAATCCTCAAGACAACAGATGGTGGGAATCATTGGCAACCTCAAACAAGCGGTACAACAAATTTTCTTTTCGGAGTGTCATTTACTGATGTTAACACCGGAACTACCGTTGGATTGGGCGGGACGATCCTAAGAACAACTAATGGAGGAAGCAGCTGGGATCCTCAAGCCAGTGGAACTACAGTGGCTCTTCGCGGAGTTGAGTTTCAGGATTTTAATAAGGGCACAGCAGTTGGAAATAGCGGTACCATCCTTAGAACGACTGATGGCGGAAACCATTGGGGACCTCAAACGAGCAAAACAACTGACCATTTGTGGGACGTTTCCTTCTCTGACACAAACAACGGAACTGCCGTTGGTGAGGGAGGCACAATCGTAAGAACGACAGATGGAGGGAGTACCTGGATTGTAGATTTCAGCGGCACATTCGATACCCTTTACGATGTCTCTTTTACTGATGCGAATACAGGAACTGTCGTTGGTGACATTGGTGCAATTCTCAGAACGACAGGATCCGGGCCGAGTCCAACACCCACGCCGAGGCCTACTGCCACGCCACGACCGCGTCCCACTCCAAGGGCGCGTCCTACTCCGTCGGTCTAACAACTATGTTAACTGGGTAGAGAGGGATGAACGACAGAAGGTTAACGACAGTATTGTCTTTTCTCGTGGTTACAGCCGTGTGCGGGCTGGTATTGGCCAGCCATCCTGAGCTTAGACAAGGCCGCAAAGCAGCACACACCGCGAAGCGTCGCGGAGATACCTCATAAGGCGCGCAGCGGCGCTGGCAAAATCCTCTTCCACAGGGGAACAATCTCCGCGGCGCTTCGGTTGTGAACGCAAACACTAGTACGCTGGTTGGTGATTACGGTACAATCGTCAGGACTACCGATGGCGGAAATAACTGGACCATACAGTCTAGCGGCACGACGCAAACTTTGTGGGCCGTTTCGTTCACAGATTCAAGTAACGGAACGGCTGTCGGCGAAGTTGGCACGATCCTCAGAACTACGGATGGTGGCGCTCACTGGATAACACAGCCAAGTGGAACGGTGCTGAACTTGCGTGCAGTTTCATTCACCGACGGCAACAGTGGGACGGCTGTTGGCGAGGGCGGGGTCATCCTCAGGACCACCGACGGCGGAAACACTTGGGGGCCTCAGTCAAGCGGCACGGCGGAAACTTTGTTTGGAGTCTCGTTCAGCGACTCCAATACAGGAACGGCTGTAGGTGGAACGTTTGGTCAGAGCGAAATCTTCAAGACGACGGACGGTGGCGAACATTGGATTCCTCAGGTAAAAAGTCCAGGGACGGAGTTCCTTTTCGATGTTTCGTTTGCCGACACGAACAACGGAACGGCCGTGGGTGATCAGGCACAATTCTGAGAACAACTAACGGCGGAAACAGCTGGGTACCTCAACCTAGCGGAACCACCAAGACGTTATACGGCGTCTCGTTCACCGACCAGAACAACGGAACGGTTGTCGGGTTCGAGTTCGGCGGCACCGGTATTATCCTGAGGACAACAGATGGGGGAAACAACTGGGTTGAACAGACGTCGTATTCACTTCCTCAAAGTGCGAGCAGTTTCTTTGCAGTCTCCTTCAGCGACGCAAACACCGGAACGATTGTTGGCGAGGCCGGGATCGTTCTTCAAACCGCAAACGGCGGACAACAATGGAGCAGTCAGCCAAGCGTCACGTTCAATTATTTACATGGAGTTTCGTTTACCGATGCGAATACCGGCAGTAGGAGCATTTGGCGCGATTCTCAAGACAGCGGCTCAGGGTCCTACGCCCCGGCCAACGCTGACACCCAGGCCACGTCCCACACCTGCGCCTCGACCATAATGTCCGCAGCTCGAAAAAAAATCAGTCACTGATTACCGATAGATCGAACGTTTCTTCGTTCGGCCAAAAATTCTCCTTGCCTTCTTCGCAAGCGCCTGCGCAATATCCCGGGTACTGAATCGCGGAGCGTCAGCTTCGATTCGACACAAGGAAATCACGAAGGCTGGTGCGTAGAAGAGGACCAACAGTATGAAAATATCTAATGCAGCAAAGTTGATTTTTTGGGTCGCAGCCATTTTTGCGATTGGAATTTTGCTGCGCGCTGAGTCCGGCCAGAAGAGCGCACGTACGCCAAACACCAAGGGCGCACCCTTGCGCATTGTTGATCAAAACGGCCGGCCGGCTGTCAATGGCGTGGCATCGCCTAACGGCCAAATTGTTGATGTGGCGGTGGGGCCTGACTTCGCGTTTCACCCGGACACAGTCAATATTTCCGTAGGCGACACGGTGCGGTGGACGTGGGCCGGGAGTGGCCACAGCGTCACCAGCGGCCAGCCTTGTGCCGCCGATTCCCAATTTTGTTCCCCAGACGACATGAACTGCGCCGCGGGAGTCCTTTCAAATGTAGGTACCGTTTATACGCATACTTTTGCTGCGCATGGGACCTATCATTACTTCTGCGCCTCGCACTGCATTGCTGGCATGACTGGCGTAGTAAATGTTGTCTCCCCTTCGGATACCATACTTTACGGCTCGACCGGCGACGTTAATGCCAGCGGCGGCGGCCGGCTCTGGCTGATTGACGTCACAACACAGGGCGTATTTCTTATCGGGGATACTGGTTTCGATCGCCTCGGAGGCATCGCGTTTGATGGCAATGGTACGCTTTACGGTGTCGCCGGAGGAGCCACTCACCCCCCAAGCACTTTGTTGACCATCGACCCGACGAATGGTCAGGCGACTGTCATCGGGTTGATCTCTGATCCCACCCAAGGTGTTGACGGGCTCCGATTCAACTCACAGGGCGTCCTTTATGGAGTCTCGTGGGACAATACCGTAAGTGTCGGCAAGCTGCTGACAATCGATCCATCGAACGGAGACGTCCTAAGCTCGCTCACGCTGATGGGCTCGGGGGACTCATTCTGTGCGGGAATTGCTTTTGATTCTTTGGATGTCTTATATGGTTCGCGCGGGGGTGGCAGTCACAACGAAGATATTGATCTGATTAATCTGGTCACCGGTGTGCTGACGCCTATTGGATCGACGGAAGCTGTGATCTCTGATATCACGTTCGCTCCTGACGGTACCCTCTATGCCAGCTCTCCTATTGCAGATTCTCCTATGCCAGCTGATCTCTACTCGATCGATCCAGTCACCGGGGCCAAAACGTTACTGTTCAACACAGGTATTGCGAGATTATCCGGTTTGGCTGCAGCGCCAGCGAGTCCCACACCCACACCAAGACCTAGGCCAACACCGCGGCCTCGCCCGACACCAGCGCCTCGCCCATAATGGCTGTAGCCGCTTCGCTGTGCGAAGCGCAAGCCCGGGACGATTGTAAGTGCGGTTGGCGCGTCTCGCAGAGACGCGGCTACAGCCGCACCCATTTTGGTGGCGCAACAAGAGCTCTGCTGCGACAAGCCTTAGGGCGAGATTCCATCGGCGCATCAAATCAAAAAAAGAGCCGCCAGCGACTATGCGTCCGATTCTCTTTTGCAGGTAAAGCCATTATGCAGAGAGGAATTCTGAGATCGTGCGCGCTGTTCGCACTCGTGGTGTTGTGCGTGCACACGAGTCTGTCTCCCGTGATAGCGCAGCAGCCGCAGCAAACGCGCGAGGGAATTGTCACTACCTTCGCACCGCTAGTGGAAAAGGTCGCGCCGAGTGTCGTCACAGTGTCTACGACGCAAACGATCTCGCGCGGGCTGACGGCCTATCCATTTTCCGATGATACGCTGCGCCAGTTTTTCGGGGGACGCTCTCCGCAAAGACAAGGCAAACAGACGCTACAAGGCCTCGGCTCGGGCGTGATTGTCAGCCCGGACGGATACATCCTCACAGCCAACCACGTTGTTTCAGGCGCGGACGAAATAATGATCGGGCTTGGCAACGATCTCCGCAGATTCAAGGCAAAAAAGGTCGGCACTGATCCGGGCACCGACGTCGCGTTGTTGAAAATCGACGAGAACAATTTGCCTTCGATGAATTTTGCCGACAGCGACAAAGCGCGCGCCGGCGCCATTGTGTTGGCGATTGGCAATCCATTTGGCCTGCGGCAAACGGTCACGATGGGGATCATCAGCGCGGTCGGCCGCGGTGGCATGGGAATTGTCGATTACGAGAATTTTATCCAGACCGACGCAGCTATTAACATGGGCAACTCCGGTGGCGCGCTTGTTGATATCGAGGGCCGGCTGCTCGGCATTAACACGGCGATCTTCAGCCGCAGCGGCGGAAACCAGGGGATCGGCTTCGCTATTCCCGCAAATCTAGCGCGTGAGGTGATGCAGAGCCTGCGCGACAAAGGTCGCGTCGTGCGCGGGTACATCGGCACCTCGGTGCAAAGTCTTACTCCGGAGATCGCCGACGCGATGAAGCTCAAAGGACAACTGAACGGCGCGCTTGTGGCTGAGGTTGAACCAAACGCTTCCGCGGCAAAAGCGGGGATTAAGACCGGCGATGTGATCACGGCGGTGAACGGGAAGAAAGTCAGTGACCCACGCGAATTGCGTTTGATGATCGGTTCGATGGCGCCGGGGACCAAGGCGCACATGGAGATCAATCGCGAAGGTCAGGCCAAAACGTTCGACGTCCAGCTTGGCGAGATGCCTCCCGGTGCTGCTGACGAGGGCACCGAGACATCGTCTGAAGAAACCGCGCAGCCGGAAAAAACAACGGTGTTCGGCGGCGTGGCGGTAACGACCATCACCGAGGACATCCGTACCGCGCTTAATCTTCCAAAGGACGTTCAAGGTGCGGTGATTGCCGACATTGATGCAGAGTCGCCGGCTGCGAAATCCGGCCTTCGCGAAGGCGACGTGATCCAGGAAGTGAACAAGCAGCCCGTGAAAAGCGCAAAAGATCTGCTTGCGATCAGTAAGAAATTGAAGCCTAACGACAAAATTCTGATGCGCGTTTACAGTCAGGGCCGCAGCGGTTACGTCGCGCTGGAACCGAAATAGCGGCATCGCTGTAGCGTCCGCTGTCCTCAGCGGAGATCTCATTCGCTGTGAAATCCCATGCGCTGAGACAGCGCACGCTACAGCACTTCAAATATCCAAAAGCACTCTGGCCTTCCAGCCGCCTTCCATTCGCTCGACAGAGAAATCGTGAAGCGTGACCGCTTTCACGTCCGCGCGTTGATGATGCCGTTCCGCATCGAGCGGTTCGCCCTCGGCTATTCCGTGCAGAAAAAGTTTTTCGTCTTTCTCTTCGATTTCCAGCTGGCGCATGCGTAGCAAAAGACGCTCGGCGTCTTTGAGAAAAATCAGCTCCTCCAACAGATCGAACAGCAACATGTCGAGCTTGTCGTTCGAGAGCTCGATCTGGCGTGTCTCGCGAGGCTGAATCGCCTCGATGTTGTCGACCATGACGTTTGTCGTCGCGTCCGCAGCGTCGCTAAACAATTCCGGCAAATCGCGCCCGGTCGCTTCAAAGGCGATATCGGCAGTTCCGATTTCCTCGAGATATTCGTAGGGCATGGGGGCTAATGACGAAATCCGAATGACGAATGACGAATCAAGTCCGAATGACAAATTGTACGGCGTCTGTGTCAGACGCCCTGGCGTTTCGCAGAAACGCCCTACAATAATTCGTGCTTAGTCATTCCTTCGACATTCGACATTCATGCTTCGTCATTTTTCGCAGCGCATTCATTAAGCGCGCGGAAGATCACCTCTCTTTCCGCTCCAATCTTCCTCCCGATAAACACCACTTCCGTGCGTTCGGATTCGAATGGCTCCAGTTCCCAGCGGCCAGCCACGAAATTGAAAAGCTGCGTGCCGTCGGCGAAGCGGATGAAACCTTTGGCGCGAACCACGCTTGCCGGCAGGCCATTTGCAAAGGCTTCGAAACAATCGCGCGAAAACATTTTGCTGGAAGTGAATGCGAAAGATTCGAATTCAGGCTGATGTCGGTGTTCCGGAGGTGCGATTTTTCTCTCGCGTCCAATTCCAAACAACAGTTCTGGATCAATCCTGCACCGCTCGGTACGAACAATTGCTGCAGTGGGATTGATTTCCCGCAGCTTCGTTTCAAGCGGCTCGATCTGCCCCAGCTCAATGAGATCGATCTTGTTCAGCAACAAGATGTCTGCGCCTTCGATTTGCAGACGGGTTGTGTGGCCCAGTTCCGGGAAACGAATAAGCATGTCCGCGTCGATGACTGAAACCACGCCGTCGAGCCGGCATTGCGGCAGCGCTTCCTGGATGTTGAACATGAGCGCTTCAGGTTCGGCGAGCCCGGTCGTCTCGACCACAATCCTCTCGGGCGCGATCTTCTCGATGATCTCGTTCACCGCCGCTTCGAATTCCCCGAGCAACGAGCAACAAACGCAGCCGCCGCCGAGCTCGGCGATTCGCACGTTTTTGCCTTCAATCACTTTCGCGTCGATCGCGATTTCACCGAACTCATTCATCACGATTGCGATTTTCCCGCGTTGCGTTGTGAGAATGTGACGGAGCAAGGTCGTCTTCCCGCTGCCGAGCGGACCTGTAATTAATGTGATTGGAGTGCGTGGCATTTCAGAAACAACGACAAATCACGAAATGACGAAGGATGCCGAATCGCAAGCTGTAGGGCGTCTGTGTCAGACGCCATGGCGTTTCACAGAAACGCCCTACAATCGTTCGGATTTTGTCATTCACTTCATCCTTTCACATTCCCAATCGGCGTGAATCGCGCGACCGGTTTGCTGATTCCCGCCAGCTCGGTCGCGGCGATCACTTCATCGATGTCTTTGTAAGCGCCACCTGCTTCCTCAGCGAGACCTGCCCATGAGGTGCTGCGGACGTAAATGCCGCGCGCTTCGAGATCGCGTTGAAGTTGTTTGCCGTTCCATAGTTTGCGCGCCTTGGTGCGGCTCATCGTGCGGCCACTCCCATGCGCGGTGCTGAAGAAAGTTTCTGCGCCTGAAGTTGTGCCCACGAGCAGATAGGAGCCAGTCTCCATGCTGCCGCCGATGATCACCGGCTGGCCCGTCTCGCGATAGCGCGCGGGCAATTCGTCGTGCCCCGGACCGAACGCGCGCGTCGAGCCTTTGCGATGCACGAGCAATGTCTTTTCCTTTCCAGCGATCACATGCCGTTCCAGTTTTGCGGTGTTATGCGAGACGTCGTAAACCACGCGCATCCCGAGGTCTTCAGCGCTGCGGCCGAAAATTTCGGAAAAAACTTCGCGGATCCGGTGAAGAATTACCTGCCGATTGGCGAACGACATGTTCAATCCGCATTTCATCGCGGCGAAATAATCGCGGCCTTCTTGTGAATCGAAGGGCGCGCACGCGAGTTCGCGATCCAAAATTTTGATGCCGTACTTCGGCTCCATTACCTTCAAGAAGTTTTGGAGATAATCCGTGGCGACCTGATGTCCAAAGCCGCGGCTGCCGCAGTGAAACATCACCACGATCTGGTTCGGAATCGTGATCCCGAATTTGTTCGCGAGCTCCTTGTCGCGCACGTCCTCCCGGCGCGCGACCTGCACTTCCAGGTAATGATTCCCGCTGCCAAGCGTGCCGACCTGGTTGTAGCCCCGCTCAACTGCGCGCTCGCTGATTTTCGATGCATCGGCGCCTGCGACGCAACCGTTCTCCTCCGTAAACTCCAGATCTTCCTGCCAGCCCAGATCGCGCTCGACGCACCAACGCGCACCTTGTTCCACCAAGTCTCGAAATTCGTTATGCGATAGTTTGAGGAAGCCGCGAGTGCCAACGCCCGCCGGCACGCGTTGAAAAAGGCGATCGACGATTTCTTTCAAGTGCGGTTGTACATCTTCCAGTGTCAGATTCGTGGTGATGAGGCGCATGCCGCAGTTGATGTCGAACCCGATGCCGCCAGGCGAGATCACTCCGCCTTCGTGCACATCCATGGCAGCGACACCGCCGATGGGAAATCCATAACCGCTGTGGCCATCCGGCATGCAAAG
>Ga0137403_10009159_pt1 | contig 11023 bp, 8 predicted proteins | sample CZOMad2_1_16fung_FD_122057 | JGI IMG/M metagenome (GOLD analysis project Ga0137403, IMG submission 122057) | Vadose zone soil fungal communities from Angelo Coast Range Reserve, California, USA - CZOMad2_1_16fungal (Hybrid Assembly) | ecosystem: Environmental > Terrestrial > Soil > Vadose zone...
CATTGCCGTCCAGTTTCAAGCTCGACAGGATCTGCAAATCGGCGCCCACGTGAGCAAATCTCAGTTTCTCTACACGTTGCGCGATCCGAATCTTGCAGAATTGCGTCAGTGGGCACCCGTCATCCTCAAGGCGCTACGCTCAATCCCGCAGATCCAGGACGTCGAAGCCGATATTGATCCGAGCGCACCGCAGGTGATGATCAAGCTCGACCGGGATACAATGGCGCGCCTGGGTGTCACCACGCAGAGCGTGGACGACACGCTTTACGATGCGTACGGTCAGCGGCAAGTGGCGAGTTATTACACGCAAGTCAACGTGTATCGCACGATTCTCGAGGTGGCTCCTCAGTTCCAGTTGAACGAGAGTGCCTTGGCACGGCTCTATGTACCCTCCCGAACTGGCCCCCCCGTACCTCTCGGGGCCATCAGCCACATCGAGTTCTCCGCCGCACCTCTCGCGGTAAATCACGAAGGTCAGTTTCCTGCCGTCACTCTGTCCTTCAATCTCGCCAGAGGTGCATCGCTCGGCGATGCCGTTGACGCGATCAAAGCCAAGGAACGATCAATCGGAGCCCCTCAGGGATTGACGTCCGTATTTACAGGGAGCGCCCAAGCATTTCAAGAATCCTTGGCAGGTCAGCCCTTTCTGATCGCCGCGGCGCTGTTCGCCATATTTATCGTGCTTGGCATCCTCTACGAAAGCTTTATTCATCCCCTGACCATACTCTCCACCCTGCCGTCCGCCGGCATCGGCGGGCTCCTCGCGCTAATGCTCCTGCACTACGACTTTTCACTCATCGCCCTGATTGGCGTCATCTTGTTGATTGGGATTGTGAAAAAGAACGGTATTATGATGGTCGACCAAGCGCTGGTGTTGGAGGCGCAAAACGCCTCACCCGAAAGCGCCATTTACGAAGCATGCTTGAAGCGTTTTCGGCCCATCATGATGACAACCATGGTGGCGCTCCTCGGTGCGTTGCCGCTCGCATTTGGATCGGGCGCCGGATCGGAGTTGCGACGGCCGCTCGGCATCGTGATGGTCGGCGGCCTGTTGCTCTCGCAGGTGCTGACGCTGTTCACCACACCGATCATTTATCTCTACATGGACCGTATCGTGGCGCGGTGGCGCGGCATGCGCAGCTCAAAGCTTTCCGCGGCTTCGTAACCGCCTACCCTGCGACCACAGGCGCCACGCACGGCTCAATCCGTCTGCGCCTCGAATACCAATAAACGCGCGCCGAGAATTCCGCTGGGGGGCGCCGCAATGTACAGTCGGTCGCGTTTCGCGTACCACACGCCGGTGCGTGTGCCGAGTGCGGTCGGGAACTTGCCCATATCCGTGTAGCGGTCCGCATCGACCTGCTGCACGACGCTTAAGAAGCCCTCGCCGCCGGCCACATAAATGCGCTTTCGGTCGGCGTCGTAGAACATATCATCCATATCGCCCGCTGTCGGCAGACTGGCGACGACTTTGCCGGAATCCATATCAAAGACAGTGAGGCGAGATGGCTTGCGCGTGCCGATGAACACACGGCGGTTCGCCTCATCGAGAACCATGGGGAAGTTAGCCGCGTGTCCGTTGGGCAGCGGCCACGAGACCATCTTTCCGGTTTGGCGGTTGATGACCTGGATATTCTTCGCGTCGGCCACGTTAATGAAGATGCGCGGTCCCTTCGTTTCGAGCTGAAACCCTTCAGGGTGTCCCTCAAACTTGTACTCCGTTGGGAGGCGCTTGTTGGTGACTGGATCGATCACTGCGATAGCGCCGTCGCCGTAGCCCAGATAGATTTTCTTCGCGACCGCGTCATAGCGTAGATTATCCGGGTCGGAGCCTTCGCCAAAGTCGATCGTGTCGAGCAGCGCGAATTTCGCGCCGTCATAGACGCTCACGTGGCCGTTCGCCGAGTTCGCGACAAAGAGCTTGTCCCATTCCGCGAGGTACAACGTGCCCTGCGGCTCAGCGAGTCCGTCAATCTGGTGAATCATCCGGCCTGCGAAAACATCGACGACCTGAACCGTGTTGTTACCGAGACCGGAGAAGATCACGCGCTTGCGCTTGGCATCGATCGTAAAGTGGTCGAGACGACCCTGCACCCCCGGCAGCGGTATTTCTTGCACCTCGCGCACCGGCGGCGCCTCGCGGTCCTGGGCATGGGCAATGGGACCGAGCGCGGCAAGCGCGCTGGCGCAGAATACGGAACCGAGCAGGATGCGACGCAGATGCATGATGGAATGCCTCACTAACCGGTTGGTCGGGAATTGCAGGGAAAATTTCACGGGAGGACGTCGAACGCGCGCAACTCGGCGCCGCGTTCCTTATCGCGCGGCACGGCGACGTATAACTTGTGCCATTCTGGGACGAAGACCGATGTACGCGCAATCGGGCCGGTTGGGATGCGCGCGATGCGCTCGTAGTGGTCGGCGTCGATTTGCTGCGTGACATCGACGAAACCCTCGCCGCCGCTCGTATAGATGCGCCGCGTGGCAGAGTCGAAGGAAAGACCGTCGAGCGTCGCCACCGTCGGGACCGAGGCGACCACGGCGCCGGAATTGGAGTCGAGGACGACGATACTCGCGGGTGTTCGCACCCCGAGGAAGAGGCGGTGGCTTTTCTCATCCAAGCCGATGGCCACGTTTTTTTGGATCCCTGGAATCGCCCATTTATCCACTTGCGCTCTCGTCCTGCGGTCGAGCACGACGACCTGGCCCTCTTCCGGCACCAGGACAAATATTCGCTCGCCATGGCTCTCGACGATGCTGCCGCCCGCATGAGCGTCCGTGGTGAGCGCGGCCACCTGCGTGCCGCTCGCGACGTTGAATACGGAGAGGTCCCCTTGCTTCTTGTTGGCATCGCCTCCGCCGGACCCGACATAGATTTCCTTTGACCGCGGGTCATAACCGATCGCGTCCGCTCCGAGTGATACGCCGGCGGTTTGAATCACGGCAAGCGTGGTGCCATCAAGCGTTTTCACCGAACCATCCGCGCCGGATGCGATAAAGAGCTTGTTGAACTCGGGGACAAAGAGCACGCCCTGTGGCTTGGCAAAACCAGCGAGCGTTCGCACGACGCGGCCCGCTCTCAGATCGACCACCTCGATCGTGTTTTGCGCCAGGGCCGCGAGGAAGGCCCGCCGACCCTTCACGTCGATAGAGAAATGGTCGATGCGCCCGTCGACCTCGGGCAGCGGGATCGTCTGCACGAGGTTCAGGGCGGCCTTCTCCGCCGATGCAACGGAAAACGAAAGCAAAAGAGCCAGGGCGACGCCGGCGTGGCGATGTATTTTCATTTTGCTCCCCGTCCATTATCGCAACGTCCGATGTTCCCCGCGACATCAGGCTGCGTATGATGCGCGCCTTAAGCTTTCAGGAAGCTGTCAGGACTGGGCAGGCCCGTCGGGCCCGTCGCAGGCATTGCGATCTTAAGTGCCCGACCGGCCCGCTCGAAAGCCAGGTCATCTCGAGCCTGGTGGTGGCGTCCGCAGTCCCTCTCTAATCGGTCAGATTTGCAGCCGCAATCGCATCGCGGCCGAAAGATTCATCATTCACCCCTCGCCCTCGCGAACTACGCCGCGAACCTTGCGTTCTTGTGCGTTGCGTCGGCAATTGGCCCTCATTGATATCATCGAACAGCGCTTCGTTTGCGGTTAGTATGTGGCCGAGTCTAGCTGGGCCCGCCTTTGGGGCGCCCTTTCGGAATATTTCCAAATAACACATGGAGGATCTTATGACCATCAAGAAGAATCTCGCCGCGTTCGCGGCCTTGCTTACTCTGACGTTTGTGGGTGCTGCGGCGGTCGCGGATGAGCATCCATTCACCGAGGGACAGGTCGTCAACGTATCTGCGGTACGGACTGAATACGGGAAGTTTGACGACTACATGAAGTTTCTCGCTACAACATGGAAGGCGACGCAGGAGGCGTCGAAGAAGGCGGGTTACATCACGGGCTATAAGGTAATTTCAGTAGAGGCGCGCGGCGAAAATGATCCGGACATTTACTTGGTGATCTATTACAAGAACTGGGCGGCGTTGGATGGCGCGACCGCCAAGGGAGATGCGATATCGACCCAAGTGGAAGGCTCCGTCGCGGCCGCCAACAAGGGCGCGGTTGACCGCGGCAAGATCCGCCGAATTCTCGGGTCGTGGACCGGGCAGCAGCTTGACCTGAAATAACGCTTAAGATCGAGAGCTACAGAACCGGAAGCCGGGCCTCAAGCCCGGCTTTTTTTGTCGGGATGCTTCCCCACTTTCCGAAGAACCGTAACCATTCTCAAACGCGCCCAACGATCGGTATGAGGGCACCGGTGATGGCGCTCGCCTGATCGGACAACAAGAAAACAATCAAATCCGCAATCTGCTGAGGCTTGACCCACCGACCAAAGTCGGCATTCGGCATTTCCGCCCGGTTCGCCGCTGTATCGATCACGCTCGGCTGTACGGCATTCACCGTGATGCCTTTGTCCTTCAATTCAGCGGCCAATGCTTCGGTCAACTTCGCGACCCCGGCTTTTGATGCGGCATACGCTCCCATCCCAGACGCCGCCACGGTTGACGCGAGGGCGCCGATATTCACAATTCGTGCACCCCCGGCCAGCGCGGCCCGTTTGAGCAGGTGCGGCAGCGCGCTTTTGGACGCGCAAACCGCCGTTCTCAAGTTGACGTTGTACAGCAAGTCCCAAGTGTCGGGATTGCCGTCCGCCACCGTTTCCCAGCGAAACGCCCCGGCCACGTTCACAAGTCCTGACACCGCCCCAAGCTTCCTGTCGATCGCATCGAACGCAGATCCCGCTGCTGTCGAAGAAGCAAGATCGACATTACCGAATACTTGAATACCCGCGGAAAACGGCGGCGCCTTCCCTGAGTCGGCGCGGTCAACGGCTGCCACGGTGGCGCCGGCAGCCAGAACCGCTTCCGCAACGGCCAGTCCAAGAGAGCCAAAGGCTCCCGTCACGACGATCGATTTGCCTTCGAGGGAATAACTCATGCAAGGATCCTAGCCGCGCAACAGGCGACTGTCTAATGACGCTCAGGACAACGAGCCGGCGCCCGCCGCCGCGTAGCGCCAAGTCATTGATTTAGAAAATGTAAACTTGTGAGGAACGCTCGCGTCGACTCCGTTTGACACCGGTTGCCTCTCGCCGACAATTTCTGGACAATTAGGCAATTGAGCTCACCTACCTAGAAAATGACGATTTATGAACTATAGATAGGCGCTCGGGACTTGACAGTCGTATTGACACCGGTAGCATACTGTCGACAACGATTCGAACATGACGGTGGCAGGGGCTTCCCGGGGAGGGAATCATGGGCTTCAGATCTCCTTTATGGATCTCGATTGCCGGTTGCGCTCTCAGTGTCGGTGCGACTCCCGTTCTGGCGCAGACCACGTCCGAGAGCGCGGCTCCGCTGGAGGAGATCATCGTGACGGCGAACAAGCGCGCCGAAAAACTTCAAGATGTTTCGGCGTCGGTGCTCGCGATTACATCGGAGGAACTCGGCACTCAAAATGTCCGAGATTTCGACAATCTGGTGAATATCGCCCCAAATTTGACGATCACCAAGACGTCGCAGCCGGGAAACAACAGCATCAATATGCGCGGCGTCGGCACCTACTCCCTGTCGATCGCCTCGCAGACCAGCGTCGCGGTGGTGGTCGACGACGTCCCGCAGTCGATTCAGGCCGAAGCGTTTTCGGCCCTGGTCGGGGTGCAACAGATTGAGGTTCTACGCGGCCCGCAGAGCACCCTGTTTGGAAAATCCGCCGACGCCGGCGTGATCAGCATCACCACCGCCCAGCCCACGGATCACTTTACTTCCCAGGGCGAAGTGATGGTGACCGATGACAATGAACAGCATGTCCAAGCCGCCGTCTCCGGACCGGTTTCCGATCAGCTGAAACTCCGACTGACCGTCAATGACAGCCATTATCGAGGTCGAGTCTTCAATGTGACGACCCGCAATTGGCTGGACGGCACGTCGGACCGGACCGCGCGTGCCAACATCCTGTGGCAGCCTGCGCCCGAGTGGACTGTCTCGCTCATCCCCTACGGCACCAAGACGACCGCCAGTTGCTGCGCTGTGGTGCTGAGTTCGCTGAGCCCGGGCGCCACGTTCCCGAGCACCAGCAAGACACGGGTCCCCCTGGCGCTCGCCTATCCCGGCATCACCCCGGGTCCGAACAACACGGAGGTTTCGCAGAGCGTCGACGCCTCAGGAAATGCCAGCGACTACGGCACAGGCCTCAGGATCGCCTATGAATTCGCCAATGGCGACTCGTTGATGTCGATCTCGTCCTTCGATCACTATGAACTCGACGACCGTCAGAGCACCGACCAGACTGCCTATAATTTTGCGTTGCTGAATCCCAAGTTGCCGATGGGCGGCTCCGCCAACGGTGGTTATTTTCACGTCGACAGTCTCACCCAGGAAATAAGGCTGACCTCCTCGTCCGGCACCCGCATCAAATACGTGGTGGGCGCCTATGCCAGCGACACACGCGCCTCGCGTTATTTTGTGCGCGGCTCCGACGATCTCGGCACGTTCAACGGGCAGACTCCACTGGCGACGCCCTCGCCATATTCCCGCTACACCGCCGATGACACCATCGCCACCGCTGCGCTGTTCGGCCAATCCACCATTGATATCACCGACAGGCTATCGCTGGTCGGCGGGCTGCGCTTCGAGCACGAAGCGAACAGCTACAGATTCTACGACTTGGTCAATGGCGTGACCTATGGGGCGCCCAAGTGCTCCAAGCTGACCCCGTCGGGATTGGCCGCCGACACTTGCAACAATACCAATTCGACCACGGGCAAAGCGGCTGTCCGCTATAAATTTACACCGGATCTGATGCTCTTCGCCGACTACGCTTCCGGCTTCAAAGGCGAGGCCTACGACCTGACCAGCGCTCTGACAGTGCGCACCCCGGTCAAAGGCGGTGCGTACTCCAAGTACCCCAATGCCGACGTGATCGCCGCGGTGCAGCCCATCGCCGCGGAGACCAGCAACAACTACGAGATGGGTTTCAAGGGCGAATTCCTCGATCATCGGCTTACGTGGAATGTCACCGCGTTCTACGAGGAATTTCACAATTACCAATCCTCCCGCGAAGATCCCATCACCCAGTTGAAGGAACTACAGAGCATCCCGCTGGTCACCACCAAGGGCCTGGAAACCGAGGTCGCCGCACGGCCTCTCACCGGTCTCATCCTCACCGGCAACGGGGCCTATGATATTGCCAAATCCAATACATACCCGGGGGCCGCCTGTTTCTCGGCTCAGACGGCGGCTCAAGGATGCATCAATGGCCAACAGGATTTGTCGGGCCTGCCCCTATCCAACGCACCCAAGTGGAGCGGCAATCTCAACGGCGAATATGACTTCGACGTTACCCATGGTCTTAGCGGTTTTGTTGATGTGAATTATCGTTGGCAGTCGCAGGTGCGGTTCAACACCTCGTTGGACCCGAATTCGTTCCAGAGAGCCTATGGCCTGATGAATTTATCCCTGGGAGCCATGGCGGAACACTGGAAAGCAACGTTCTTTGTCAACAATGTATTCGATAAGCAGTACGCGCTGGAGCGAGGTTCGCAGACCTTGATTAACGTCAATCCCTATGGCGGAAAACCCGGCCCGATCACCAATGCAACCTTCTGGGTTCCGGGACGGGACGCCTACCGCTATGTGGGACTCAAGTTCGCATTCAACTTTTGAGCCACCCGCGTCCATATGCCAATGAGACGACGGCATTTCTGTCTGGGCGCGTTCTCGATCATGACCATGCTCCGGCCGCTCGGAGTGGAGGGGCGCAGGCGAAGTAATGGCCATGACCTGGATGTCAGGCGCATCGATCACGACCGAGTGCTGCGTAACGCCTCCCGCGCGCTCACGCAAAAACCGGTCACTCTCACCAGTGCCGTTTCGATACGGAGCCCCGGCGGTCCGCACGACTATTATTCCGAGGCGGATTATTGGTGGCCGGATCCGGCCAATCCGGCCGGGCCCTACATCCGCCGCGATGGCTATTCCAATCCCGCGAATTTTGTCGCCCATCGTGACGCCCTGATCCGCCTCAGCCTGGTGGTTCCCGCCCTGGTCGCGGCGTGGCGCTTGACCGGCGAGGCCCGCCTTGCCGACCATGCGGCGCTACATCTTCACGCTTGGTTTATCGCGGAGGCTACGCGCATGAACCCGCATCTCGACTTCGCCCAGGCCATCATCGGCCTCAACAAGGGTCGGGGAATCGGCATCATCGATACGCTGCAGCTGGTCGAGGTGGCGCGCGCCGCCCAGATTCTGCGCGCGGCCGGCGCCAGCTTTTCCTCAGTCGATCAATCCGCCGTGACGCGGTGGTTTCGCGACTATCTGCATTGGTTGACCACGTCCGCACATGGAGTCAACGAACGGGAGGAACGAAACAATCACGGCAGTTGCTGGCTGCTGCAATGCCTCGAATTCGCCTCGCTGACCGGCGACGAGGAGGTGCTCGCTATGGTGCGGAAGCGTTTCAAAACGGTGATTCTGCCGCAACAAATTTCACCCGACGGCCGCCAAAATCTGGAGCTGGCGAGGACCAAGCCTTACAGTTATTCGCTGTTCAATCTGGATGTCTTATCGACGGTCTGCCACGTCCTGTCGCAGCACGGCGAAAACCTATGGCAGTTTGAAACTGCGAACGGGAGCGGGTTGCGCGGCGCAGTTGCTTTCATGGCTCCCTTCATCGAGGACAAACGTCGATGGCCCTACCCGCCCGATGTGGAATACTTCGACCAACTGCCGGTGCGTCAGGTCCATTTGCTGTTTGCCGGACTCGCCCTCGCCGAGCCCGGGTATCTCGATCTGTGGCGCCGTCTCGATCCCGATCCGATTGCCGGCGAGATCATCCGAAATTTTCCGATTCGCCAGCCGGTCCTATGGGTGAGGTGAGCAAATGACCCGCCTCTTCGCCGCCGCCGTTTTGGTCGCCGCCTTTTGCCTCCCCTCTTTGGCGGAAGCGGCCGCTACTGCCATCCTTCCCTACAATGAAACCGTACAGAGCAAGCTTCAGCCGCAGCTCGAGGCGCTCCTGATCGGGCTGGTCCGGGATGGGCGCTCTCTGACCATCGACGGCATTCCCGTCTTCAATGGCAAGGACAAGTTTCTACCCGGCAAGATCGCGATCTCATTGGTCGAATTCATCCTCTCGCTGCCTCCCGAGGATCCTCGGCAGTAGACCTATCTCAAGGATTTTCGCCAAGTGGCGCGATTGACGGTTGACGATGCGAACGACACTTGGGGAGCTTACTACTACATTCTGGCACTCGATCAATTGCGCAGGGTGGGGCTGTTGCAGGCAGCCGTGGACCGGCTCACCCTTGCCAAGCTTCGGGTACGGCTCGACTGGCGCACGTTCGTCGACGCGGACGATTTCACTCTGATCGATCACCCCAACAACTATTATTGTGTCGCACTGGGCATCGCCCGTCTTCGCATGCGGATGGGCTGGGAGGACGGCGCCGGCGCGCACAGAATCTACGACAAGATCGTCGATCATTATCGGCAATATTCCGGCGATTACGGTTTCGCGGACGAAACCGACGGTGAAGGCAGATTCGACCGCTACAGCGTCCTTCTGTCCGCCGAGCTGGCCCATCATTTCGTTGAGACGAACGATCGGCCGCCGCCTGAAGTATTGGTCTGGTTGCGCAAATCCGCCGAGGTCATGCTGTCGCGCTTGCATGAGGACGGAACCGGCTTTGAGTACGGCCGCAGTCTGGGCCCCTACAGCGAAACGGCGATCATCGAAGTGCTCACCGTCGCCGCGACGCTCCCCTTCACCACGAGCAACTTCCGCCTCTTCCAGTTCACCCAGGTGCTGATCTACGCCATCGCCCTCCTCGGGCTCAACATGCTCACCGGCTACAATGGCCAGATCTCCCTCGGCCACGGGGCCTTCTACGCGATCGGGGCCTACACGACCGCGATCATGATCGACAGGTGGAATATCGGCTACGGCTGGACGCTCCCGACAGCGGGCGTCGTCTGCCTCGTGGTGGGCTTCCTGTTCGGCCGGCCCGCGCTCCGGCTCGAGGGGCTCTACCTGGCGCTCGCGACCTTCGCGCTGGCCCTCTCGGTGCCGCAGATCCTCAAGTACTTCGAGCACTGGACGGGGGGCTCCCAGGGCATCGTGCTCAGCAAGCCGAAGCCGCCCTTCAGGCTGCCGCTCAACGAGGACCAGTGGCTCTACTTCCTGACCCTGGCCGTCGCCCTGGTCCTCTTCGTCCTCGCGCGCAACCTCCTGGGTGGGCGGGTGGGGCGGGCGGTGGTCGCCGTCCGCGACAACCACATCGCCGCGGAGGCCATGGGCATCAACAACTCGCTCTACAAGTCCGTGGTGTTCGGGGTGAGCGCCGCCTATACGGGCATCGCGGGAGCGCTGTCCGCCGTGGTCATCGCCTACGTCGCCCCGGACTCCTTCGACATCTTCCTGTCCATCACCTTGCTCACCGGGATCGTGATCGGGGGACTGGCGACCATCTCGGGGGCGATCTTCGGCGCGGTGTTCATCCAGTTCGTGCCGAACTGGGCCCAGGACATCTCCAAGGCGGCCCCCTGGGCCATCTTCGGCATCTTCCTGATCGTGTTCATGTACGTGATGCCCCGCGGCATAGCCGGGTTCTGCCGGCTCGTGTGGATCCGGCTGACCCGGCCGCCGGTTACAAGGGAAGAGGCCGGTGAGACGCGGCACCACGCGCCGCCCCGGCGCGATGCACCACCCTCAACCTGAATAGGAGGACACCATGCATCTGTCCACGCGGTTCCCTGCGCTGCTCCTGGTCGCCGGGTTTGCCCTCGCGGCCCCCGGGGGCGTCACGGCCCAGACGGTGGTGGGCGTCACCGCCACCGAGATCAAGGTCGGCAACACCAACCCGTACAGTGGCCCCGCCTCGGCCTACGGCACCATCGGCAAGGCCATCGGCGCCTACTTCAAGAAGGTCAACGACGAGGGCGGCATCAACGGGCGCAAGATCAATTACATCACCTACG
>Ga0137403_10009160_pt1 | contig 11022 bp, 6 predicted proteins | sample CZOMad2_1_16fung_FD_122057 | JGI IMG/M metagenome (GOLD analysis project Ga0137403, IMG submission 122057) | Vadose zone soil fungal communities from Angelo Coast Range Reserve, California, USA - CZOMad2_1_16fungal (Hybrid Assembly) | ecosystem: Environmental > Terrestrial > Soil > Vadose zone...
GTTCACCAGGTCGCCCAACCCGGGCCCTACGGCGGAATCGCTCGTCCATACGAAGAGCGTCCAGCCCCAGTCCCACCGGCCGCCCAGGTACTCGCCCGCCGCGCGGCGCGCGGGCGGCCGCCAGAACACGAGGAACCCCGAGGAACGTCCGAGCGCGTGCTGCGCCGCCAGCGCACGCGAGGACGGCACGCCCGCCCGCGCGGCTTGCACGCGGCGGCGGGTGGCGAAGTCGACCTCGATGACTTTGGCGCGGCTGGTCTGCTGCTGTTGCTGCAAGGCGCGCGACGCTACCAGAGCCGCCGGAGCGAGGTCAACGAAAAAAACGAAAAAGCGGCACCACGGGGTGCAGTGCTCGCGCAGAGTGCCTAGTTTCCGCCGTAGCGGTCCTCAGCCTGGAGCGCGAAGTGCTCGAGGAGCCGCTGCTCGGCCTGCCGGAAGGCGATGGCACGCAGCATCTCCTGGGTCTGCTGCGCGAGCGGGACCGAGGCGATCACGCCGGCCAGCTCAGCGGGAGAGAGCTGAGCGATCGCGGCCTCCATCGCCGCGAGGACTTCGCTGGGCAGCTCCCCGATCTCCACCTTTTGGGCGAGGCCGAGCGCGTGCTCGAAGCGGCTCGCGAATTGCTCCTTGGCCTCGGCCCGCTCCTCGGCCGTGCACACGACGTTCAGCTTCTTCGCGGCGGCGTCGAAGAGGCGATCGAAGGCTTGCAAGAGGGCGTCGCGCCCGGTCATTGGGGGCGGAGTTTAACCCCACGCCGCCGCTCTGTCACCCCGCGCCGCGGTTGACTCCCTCGCGTGTGCCATCTAGCGTCAGCCGAATGCGCGGGTGGCCGAGCGTTGCCGCCGCGCTGCTGGTCGCGCTGGCCGGGCGGGCGCACGCCGACGACTCGGCGGCACGCCGGGCCGAGGAGGCCGCGGCGCGGGCCGAAGTCGCCGCTGCGCGCGCGGAAGCGGCCGCCGCGCGCACCGAGCGGGCGATCGAGGACCTCGAGCGCCTGCTCGAGCAGGCGGCGCGCCGCCAGGATACGCGCCACCGAGCCCGCCCGCGGTAGCTTGCGAGCGGCGCGCCCGGCTTGCTACAGCCTGCACATGGAGGGCACGCGCAAGATGGGGGAGGCGCTCGCCAGGCCCGCCGCGCCCGACGCGGCCCGCGTCGACGGCGGCGCGCTCGTCGGTCGGGTGCTCGCCGAGCAGCAGGTCCGCTACCTCTTCACCATCAACGGCGGGCACATCTGGCCGATCCTCTCGCACCTCCGCGAGCACGGCATCCAGATGGTCCACATGCGCCACGAGCAGTCGTGCGCCTACGCGGCCGACGCTTACGCGCGCACGAGCGGCCGCCCGGGCGTGCTCTCGGTCACGGCGGGCTGCGGGCTCACCAACGCCGTCACGGGCCTCTGCGTCGCCGGCCTGACCGGCAGCCCCGTCGTCTGCCTCGCCGGGCAGCACCCCACCACCGAGGACCAGCTCGGCTCCTTCCAGGAAGCGTACGGCGCGGACATCTGCCGCACGTTCTCCAAGTTCACCAAGCGGGTCCTCGACTGGTCGACGATCGCCGTCGACGTTCGCCTCGCCTTCCGCGAGGCCATGAGCTCCCCGCCCGGCCCGGCCCTGGTCGAGATTCCGACCAACATCCTCTACCACCACGACGACGCGGCGAAGCAGCACCGCGGCGCGCGCGTCTACGCGCCCGCCGAGCTGCGCAGCGCCGGCGACCCCGCGGCGATCGAGCGCGCGCTGGAGGCGCTCGCGCGCGCCGAGCGCCCGCTCATCGTCGCCGGCGACGGCGTCTTCTGGTCGGACGCCGCGGCCGAGCTGGGCGAGCTCGCGCGGCGGCTCGCGGCTCCCGTGTACACCCGCCGCGCGGGTCAGGGCGCGCTCTCCGAGGACGACCCGCTCGCCGTGCGCGGGGCGTGGAAGAAGCCGTTCACCGGGCGAGCCGACGTGATCCTCGCCGTCGGCTTCAAGTTCTGGAGCGGGGAGCACTTCGGCCAGCCACCGACGTGGAACGCGGAGGCGACCTACATCCAGGTCGATGCGGCGCCCGCGCGCGTCGGCTGGCACGTGCCGGCCGAGGTGCCGATCGTCGGCGATCCGAAGCTCGTGCTCCGGCAGCTCTGCGACCTCGCCGCCACGCGCCGGATTGCGCGCCAGGGCGGCGCCTGGCTGGCCGAGGTGGCGCGCGTGCGCGCGCAGTTCGAGCAGGCGCTGCGCGCGCAGGAGGCGGAGGTGCACGAGCGCGTGCCGATCCATCCCGCGCGCCTGACGCGCGATCTGCTCGAGCTGATGGACCGCGATGCGACGCTCGTGATCGACAGCTTCACGCTCTCGGGCTGGCTCTCGCAGTGGTTCGGGGCGCGCTTCCCCGGGCAGATCGTGGACGCCGGCCCGCTCGCGCCCGTCGGTCACGGCATCGGCATGGGGATCGGGGTCCAGCTCGCGCGCCCGGGCAAGCAGGTGATCGTCGTCATCGGCGACGGCGGCTTCGGCATCGGCGGCATGGAGCTCGAGACCGCGCTCAAGCACCGGCTGCCGCTCGTGACCCTCCTCTGGAACAACAGCTCGTGGGGCCCCGGCTTCGAGGAGATGCCGATGCTGCGCGGCCGGGTCGATCCCTTCGACATGCTGCCCGAGCTCCGCTACGACCGCATGTTCGAAGCGATCGGCTGCCACGGCGAGCACGTGACGCGCCCCGAGGAGATCCGGCCGGCGCTCGAGCGCGCCTTCGCGGCGGGGAAGCCGTCGGTGATCAACGTGATCGGCGATCCCCGTATCGGGCACGCGCGGCTCGGAGGGAACCTGCTCGGCTCGACGAAGGTTGAGGGCTGAGGCGCGGGCGTCACGGGCGTCGCAGAAGACGGCCCATGATCCTCATTTCATCGGCGAGTAGTCCGTCGGGTCCGCAAAGACGGACTCGATCCTGGTCGTGAGGGCGCCCTGCGCTTCGGAGGTTGCTTTCACCTTCTGCCATTCCGGATCGTCGTGAAACGCCTGCCAGTTCTTCGCGGCAGCCTCGCGGCTGGGATGCGCCAGGATGTAGATGAGCGTGTTCTCCTTGAGCGGCGCGTCCTGCGGCTTGAAGTAGCCGACGCTCGTCATGTCGTGCCTTTTGAACATCGCCAGCGTGTGATCCCGGAACCGCGCGTGAAGCGCGTCGAGCTTGCCTGCGGCAGCCGTATACGTCCTGATCTCGAACACGCGTGTGTTCGGTTGCGCGTGAGCCGCCGACCAGGGCTGAAGAACGTTGCCGAGACAGAAGCCACTCGCAAACACCAGCATCGACGATACGAGCTTCGGGCACGTGATCTTCGTCATGGATCGAGCCTCCCCTCGTCAGACGTCAGTCGACCTGCGTCTGGCGGGGCGCCTCATTCGACAACGTCCACCTCGGGACGGTCTTCAGCGACAGGGGGCTCCGACTCGTGGCCGTTCACCGCGCTGCCGTTCGACGGGTCCGCCGGGGGTTCCTCTGCCGCCAGACTCGCTTCTCGGTCTCGTTGCGGGACCGGCACGTCGTTGCGGAGGAAAGGCCGCACGCCACGCGCAACCCAGCGCGCGACGGTGAGCAGCGGGCCTTCGGCCCCGAGGCGCTCGATGTCGATCGCTGGTAGTCCACGCGACGCCAGGACGCGGTTGGCGGCGCGCACGCCCGACACTACCGCACGCTCCATCATCCACACGCTCCAGTCTGCGGCCGTCCAGTCACCGGCGAGGTGGAGACCGGCAACCCCGGTGGCGGCGCCGGGACGGTTGCGGGCGTTGCCCGGTGCGTAGAGCGTGAACACGGACTCATGCCTCTGAATAACGTACGCGTCCCGCGACCGCAGTTGGGAGCGGGTGAGGCCGTCGGCAAGGGTGGCGAGATCTCGGAAAACGGCGTCGAGAATTTCCTCGTCGTTCGCCTTGATCCAGTCGTCAGCGACACAGCATTGGAGTTCGACGACGACCCCCTCGACATCGTAGCTTCGATCTATCGCGTTCAGACCGAAGTAGACGTCGCCGAAGACCGGCTCGGGAAGTACGATGGTCTCGACATCCGGCACCACCGTGCCGGCCTTGAACCACAGGCGGACCACGACGATCGGGGTCGTGCGAAGCCGGCTCACGCGCTCGACCAGTGTCGGGGGAACGCCTGGGCTACGGCGAAGGATCTGCTGCGCATGCGGCACGTCGGTCGCCACGATGACATGCGAGCACGGAATGAGCCGTCGCGCCTGTGTACCGAGAACCTGCAGCGACGCACCGTTGTTGCGCACCTGAAGGCTCGAAAGCGGCTCCCGAGCCGGCCCGCTCAACACCTGGCCTGCGGCGTCGAACGTTGCGCCGTGTCCGTGGCACACGAACCGCCCGCCCGACCATCCGACGCGCCCGGCTGCGTGCGGGCAGATCGCGGAGAATGCCCGCGGTGCGCCGCCGACGTTCCCGACCAGGAGCGTGCCACCAACCTCTTGAAACCCACCATTCGAGACGCCGGCAAGAGGAACCGTGGCGAGGACCTCGGAGCCGCCCTGTTGCGGCTGCGCTCCGACGTCGGTCACCCAGGCACCGGTGATGACGCCGTCTTCGATGACGACTGACTCGAGCATCGTGCGCCGGTCGACAATCCCACCGTGGTCGGCGATCGACTTCGCGATCGGACCGAACACGGTCGCCTGCGGTAGGCCGCGGCTCCAGCGCGGACGAATCGACTGCTGCGACGGCAGTAGGTAGAACTGCAGGGCGCTCAGCACGCTCGCGGCGGACACGCCCTCGGGACGTTCGTAGTCGAAACACATCGCGAACGGGCGGAGGATGAAGGTCTTCAGGGCGGGAGAGACGCCGAGACGCGTGATCAGGTCGCCGAACGAGATACCGTCGTACCGCTCGTAATCCCGCTCGTGGCGGAACGCGAGGGCATGGACACCGAAGCGCGTGGCGCTCAGGATATCCCGGCCGGTCAGGAACCGAGGCCGCGGACCGAGCCATCCGCGCAGCAGGTGCCCCCCGACGAAGAGTGGGCTCGGCAACGTGATGGGGAGGTCGCGAACATCCGCCAGGGCTCGTGGTCTCGTGAGGAGCGCGCCCCCGCGTGCGATACGTAACGCATCGTCCGGTCGAACGCCGGCCCACTTCAGGAGGCGGTCGAAGTTCCGGTAATTCGGCCACCATCCGTGCACACCGTGTTCCACGCTGCGGCCCTTGTCGGTGCGCTCGCTGTGCACCTTCCCGCCCACGATCCGGGCGCTCTCCAACAGCCGTACCGGCACGCGCCGCCGCAAGAGAGCGGCCGCAGCGGCGAGCCCTGCGGGCCCGGCCCCCACGACGACGACCTCCGGCGACGCTTCGCGAACGGCGTACTTCACGCGCTCGCGGGTCGTACGGAGCATCGCCGCAATTCCGGACAAGTTGAGACCGAGTTGCGGCGGGACCTCGGCAGCCAGATCGGCTCCGGCCTGGAGTAGCTCCGCGGCGAGCTCGAGACTCCGACGCGTGTCCAGTCCGGGCGCATAGCCGATGGTGAGCGGATCGAACGGCATTCCCAGACGCCGCGCCGCGAGCGCCTGTCCGATTGGATGAAGCGCCTCGGTCATCACGACCGAGGCGAGCCGGCGGAGGACGAGCCCGTCGCGCTGGTTCGCACGATGTCCGGCATCCAGCAGAAGCAATGCGGCCCAGTAGGCATGATTCCCGAGACGAGCGAGGGGCACCGCGGAGTCCTCACGACCACCGCGAGGCTCGGTGGTCAGCGAGACCAAAATCGGAAACGACGGGTACATGCGGCCCGATGGGTCCGCCCAGGGGTTGGGCTGCCCGGCGAACCCCTCGTGGATGCCGAGGAAGAGCGAGCGGAAGAACGGGTAGTGGCCCGTCTCCCCTTCGTCCTTGATGCGGGCGACGGTAGCCTTCCAACGAGCGACCTCCGCATCGCGCCGGCGGGCGTCGAGCTCCGTGAGCAGGGAGAGAATGGTGCTGTAGAGCGACCCAACGTGGTTCAACCGCTGCTCGGGAAGATGGGCCAGTAGCGCAGCCACGAACTGCTGTTCGGACGGGTCCCGCTGGCCTCCGGATTCGAATACCCCTCGCGGCGCCTCGGCGTAGACGTACTTTGCGATCGACGCGGGCGACAACGGCTCGAGCTTCATCTCGAACGGGTAGATTCCGCACTCGTAGGGAAAGCCCTGAAACGTGAGATTGGGCGCCGCCCCGAGCTGCACCAGCAACATGTTCACGTCGCGGAGGTGCAACATCTCCTCGATCGCCACACCGAACAGCGTCCGATTCGAAGGCACGGGCTGGCCGACGAGCGCCGCATACCGCGGCCGCACCGAGTATGCCGCGTACAGGTACTGCAGCATCAGCGAATGCTCGACCTCGGACGCCTCGTGGAGAAGTCGGACGAGCTCGAGGCGTGGATCGTCGAACGTACGGGCGATCCTGAACGAGAGTCCGTGCTCGCCGTCGTGACGAAGGACTTCGAGCGTACCCTGTCTCATGCGAGCGAAGGGTCGCGAGACGCAGGGGTAGCCGTGACGCGGCGGTCCGGCGCGTGTCCGCGCGAAGATACCGCATCGGGTCGCGGAATGTCGTAGTGGATCTTGTACATGTTCCAGGCACCCCACGACGTGATGTGGAGCCCCTTGACCGACTCCTCGCCGTTGAGGTCGACGTGCGGCTGCACGCGGATCTCCTCGTGCCAGCCGAGCGACGGCATCATGGAGAACCGCCGTGGCCCCGGGAAGACGACGTACATACCGGCCTGGTAGCTGCCAGGTACCCGCGTCCGGAGCGAGAGACCGCCGCCCGGCAAGTTGACCGGCTGAAAGACCACGCTCATACACGCCCGCCACAGCGGCAGGTTGACGTCGAGGTAGGCCTGGCTGCCCTGCGCCCCTTCCGTGCGGTGGGTGTGGACCGTGCCGATGTAGAGGAAACGGTCCATGCCGGCGTAACCGCGCAGCCATATGCGCCAGTCGACGTCGCCGTCTCCGTCCTTGTCGAAGAACGACACCTCGCTCGTGATTCGGTGAGGCAGTAGACCCGGATCGATCGGCAGGTCGAGTTGCTGCATGCCGCGCGCAACCAGTTTGTTGTACGGAAAGTGGAAGAGCCACCCGAGCCAGGTCAAGTGGATGTCCTTGGCGACAAACTCGACCAGACTCGTGTGCTCGTAGAGCTCGCGAACGAGTGGGTGCACCGCGCTGGGATCGAAGGCGTCGGAGGCGAGCTCATCGAGTGAGGCGACGATCCCCGCACCCCGCGGGGCCTTCCGCACCTTCCCTCCGTGCACCTTCACCCAATCGGTGTAGAATTGCCGGCCCACGACGCCGTCCAGGTCCTCGAACGGCGTGACGAACCTGAGCTGACCGTATGGCTCGGACAGTGCCCAGGAAATACCTATCCGCATGGAAACCTCCCGGCTGGCTGCTCCCGACGGGGGACCCTTACCTCACCGTTCTCGCCGACGTCCACAGTCGGCGCGGCGGCGTGCCGTCTCGTCGGGTTGCCAACAATGCGCGGTTTGTGCATCCTGCCGGCCGTGGGCGTGAAGCCGTGCTCGCGCCCGTGTGTTCGATGCGTTTCGAGGCGCTCGCTCACAAGCGATACAGACTGGAGCATCCGCTTGGACGCGGCGGCGCCGGCATCGTTTATTGCGCGCACGACGTCGAGCTCGATCGCCGTGTAGCGTTGAAGCTGCTCCACTCGCTCGGCCCTGGCGACATACTCCACCTGAAGAAGGAGTTCCGTTCGCTCGCCGAGCTGACCCACCCGAACCTCGTCGAGCTGTACGACCTGGTTGCCGACGGCGAGCAGTGGTTCTTCACGATGGAGCTCATCGAGGGCCAGAACTTCGTGGACAGCTTCCGCGGCGATCCCGGGCATCCGCACGCCCTCGACTTCGATCGGCTCCGCGTTGCGATTCGGCAGTTGGTCTCCGCCCTGGGTATCCTGCATGCGCACCACAAGCTGCACCGGGACATCAAGCCGACCAACGTGCTCGTCGACGCGGCGGATCGGGTGGTCCTCGTCGACTTCGGGCTGGTCACGAATCAGCTGTCCCGGCGCTCGCGGGACAGCGAGCCCGGCTTTCTGGCGGGGACGTTGGCGTATATGGCCCCGGAGCAAATGTGGGGCAATGTGTCGCCGGCGTCCGACTGGTATGGCGTCGGAGCGATGTTGTACGAGACGCTCACGGGCGTCGTGCCGCGCGATGCCGACGATCTTCGCGCGCTGCTGCAAGGGCGCCCTCGGACGCCGACGGCGCCGCGAGAGCTCGCACCGGAGACGCCAGCAGACCTCGACGAGCTCGTCATGGCGCTGCTTCGCACACGACCCGAGGAGCGCCCTGGGCCAGCCGAGGCGTTGGCGCGCCTCGCAACGAGCCGACAGCCTCCGGCGAGGGACCTTCCTCTCGCGGCTGCGGGGCCGGGAGCCGCGTTCATCGGGAGGGCCGAGGAGCTCGCGCAGCTTCAGGAGACATTCACGTCGAGCGCCCGCCGGAGACTGCGCCTCGTCACGATCGAGGGGGCCTCCGGCATCGGCAAGACCACGCTCGTCGAACACTTCTTGGACGAGCTCGAGAGCGTCGAGGGCAACCTCGTGCTGCGAGCTCGGTGCCATCCGCGCGAATCCCTTCCATTCAAGGCGGTCGACGGCCTGGTGGACGACCTCACTCGCTTCCTCCGCCACGAGCCGAAGGATTCGCTCGCGGAACTCATCCCCGACGGGAGCGGCGTCCTTCCATTTCTCTTCCCCGTGTTCGGCCGCATTTGTCCGGAGGCTACGGTACCGGCCGGCGAGCCATACGAGGTCCGCCGCGCGGCGTTCGCCGCACTTCGCGAGCTGCTTGAGCGGGTTGCCGAGCGCCACCCGACGGCGGTCTGGATCGACGATTTCCAGTGGAGCGACCTCGACAGCGCCGCACTGATTCGCGAGCTCCTGCGAGAGCCGGATCCGCCGAAGGTGATGTTCGTGCTCTCCCTCCGCGACGATGCCGGCGAAGGACACGATCTCCTTCGCGACCTCATCGCGCCGTGCGAAACCGCGACGGGCGATACGGTTCTCCCGCTCGTTCTCTCTCCCCTGACGGAAGGCGACACGCGCCGCCTTGCGGCGGAGCTCCTCGGCGGGAGCGGCGACGCCGCAGCCGTGGCAGCGGAGTCGGGCGGGAATCCACTCATCGTCGGCGAGCTCGCTCGTCATCACAGGGCAGGCGGCGCCGACAGGATCCGAGGCGCGGGACCCGTACGCTTCACCGACGTGGTCGCTGGCCGCGTCGAACGGTTGCCGGATGCGACCCGTCGCCTGCTCAACCTGGTCTCGATCGCCGGCGAGCCGATGACGGAGCGGCTCCTGTATCGCCTCGCCCGGCCGACCGAGGAAGTGGTCTATGCGGTCAGCGAGCTGCGGCGACAGTGCCTGCTTCGCAACACCCTCCGCGGCGGGGAGTCGGCCTTCGAACCCTATCATCATAGCATCGGCGAGACGGTCAGCACCCTGCTCGGCATCGATCGCCGTCGTGCATTGCACCGCGAGATCGCCGCGGCAGTCGAGCGGCTGCCCGATGCGAACCCGCAACAGCTCGTCGAGCACTACCTTCGCGCCGGCGACCTCGACCGCGCCGGTGAGCTGGCCTACGCCTCGGCAGAGAAGGCCGTCGCGGTTATGGCCTTCCATGGCGCAGCTCGGCTCTATCGGAAGGCCCTCGAGCTGGGCACGACGGCCTGTCCGCCGTGGCAGCTCAACGAGAAGCTCGGTGATGCGCTGATCGCCGCGGGCCGCTCCGGGGAGGGGGCCGCCTGCCTGGCGGGTGCTGCTCGCGAACTCGCCGCGCAGCAACCCGATAACCTCGAGGCCGTCCGGCTGAAACGCCGCGCTGCCGAATACTACCTGCGAGGCGGAATGCACATCGAAGGCCTGACCGCACTGCGGGCCGTCCTTTCGACGGTCGGCCTTCGCTACGCTCGCACGCCCACCAGCGCGCTGCTTTCGCTGCTCGTCAATCGGTTGCGCGTCGCGCTGCGCCGCCGGCTGCGACCCCGTCGGCGCCCTACGAAGCTCTTGCCGTTCGATCGGGAGCGTCTGGAAGCCTGTTGGTCGGCGGGCATCGGACTCTCGATCTTCGACCAGATGCGCGCGGCTGCCTTCCAGGCCCGGCACGCCCTGCTCGCGCACCGGGCGGGTGACCGCGGTCACCTCGCCCGTGCGCTCGCCACCGAAGGCCTCATCCTCGCGTGGGAAGGCGGGGCACGGAAACGCCGGAGGGCCCGGAAGCTCCGCCAGTTGGGCGAAGCGCTCGCACGGAGTACTGACGACCCCAGAATTCGTGCGCACAGCGTGCTGATGAGGGCCGTCACCGCGTACTACGAGCTGCGACTCCGTGAGGCGCTCGACCTTTGCGCTGAAGGAGAACGATTGTGTCGAGAGGAATGCGTAGGCGCGGTTTGGGAACTCGCAAACCTCCAAGTCCTCACCGGGAACACGCTCGCCTGCCTCGGTGACCTGCCGCGCCTGCATACCCACGTGCCGGAGATGCTGCGGCAAGCCCGCGAGCGTGACGACCGATACTGCCTCGTGATCGCACGGTTGGGTTACAATAACGTGTTCTGGCTCGCCGCCGATCGGCCGGACGAAGCGCGTCGCCAGGCCGAAGAGGCGCTGGCCGGCCCCTTCCCCAGCACGTTCACCTGGCAGCTCTATCAGGGTGCCCTCGCCCTGGCGCAAATCGAGCTGTACCTGGGCGATGGCGCGGCCGGCTGGAATCACATGCTGAGAGCCTGGGATGTGCTTCGGCGACGCATGATGCTCCGCTTCCAGATGACGCGTGTCGAGATGCGCTATCTCTGGGGCCGCTGCGCACTCCTCAGGGCGAGGGTCGAGAGCGGAAGGGACCGTCAGCGAATGCTACGTTTCGCCGCGCGGTCGGCGCGCCGTATCGAGGCTGAGGACGCTCCGTGGGTGAGCCCATTCGCCCACACGCTCAGGGCGGGAGTGCTGGCGCTGCGCGGCCAGCACGAGGCGGCGCTGCAGCGCTCGGAAGAGGCCG
>Ga0137403_10009162_pt1 | contig 11020 bp, 7 predicted proteins | sample CZOMad2_1_16fung_FD_122057 | JGI IMG/M metagenome (GOLD analysis project Ga0137403, IMG submission 122057) | Vadose zone soil fungal communities from Angelo Coast Range Reserve, California, USA - CZOMad2_1_16fungal (Hybrid Assembly) | ecosystem: Environmental > Terrestrial > Soil > Vadose zone...
CAAGCCTAACTAAAGCGGACTTCGCTCGGAATAAACAGTGAATGCTGGCATAGGGCTTCCGACCATCTCAATTCCGATGTGCTAAAATGTATTCATGGCGAACACACGAAGCGCCGCACTTAGCGTACGGCTCAAACCAGAAACAAAGCGACGCCTGGCAAAGTTAGCCAAAGCTTCCGGCAGGAGTTCCAACTTCCTCATCTCCGATGCAGTCGAATCCTACGTGTCCGATCAGGAGAGACTCCTCGCGGAAGCTCGCCAAGGCTCCCGTCAAGTCAAGGCGGGACATTACATTAAACACCAGGATATGAAGGCCTGGCTGCTATCGTGGGGCACCGAGCATGAGTTGCCGCCTCCCAAATGCGCTTGCGGCAAAAATCATGACGACGAGTCGCTTTGCCGATAGAGATTGTTTGGTCGCCACTAGCGAGAGCCCGTCTTCGGGAGATTCGCGCCTACATCGCTCTGGACAAACCCGGTGCTGCCGGGCGCACCGCGACACGCATCGTCGCGATCGTGGAAGCCTTGCGAAGTCATCCGCATCTTGGGCGGACGGGAGCCGAGCCTGGCGTTCGTGAGTTGGTCGTCGGCGGCACTCCTTACATTGTCATTTACGAGTTCAGGCGTAGGCGCATCACCATAACGACGATTTGGCACGCCGCACAGCGTCGCCCCATTTGATCAGGTCACCGGCAGCAGCGTTAATATCAAGCGCTTAGCCCTTCTTAACCATCTTCATTCCTTGTTCGAGGCACTTCCGCGCGCGGCCCGGCCCCTTCACATCCAATACGCGATATTCTTTACCCGTCAGTTCGTGATAGTTCACAAAGAACTCGCCCAATTCCTTCTCAAATTGCTTTCCCAGATCATCAATGTGGTTCACATGCGCCCACTGATGGTTCGCGATCTCGACGGCAACGATTCGATCATTGCGCTCCGTCTTCTTTCCATTTCCCTGTTCGCCTTCGATCACTCCGATTAAGCGGCACTTCACCAGGCAACCCGGAAAGGCGGGCTCATCCATCAGCACCAGGACATCAACGGGGTCGCCGTCGTCGGCCACGGTTGACGGCACAAAACCGAAGTCATACGGAAAAACCATTCCGGCGGGTAGCACCTTTTTCAATACGAAGGCTTTTTCGTCTGGATCGAATGCAAACTTATTACGGCTACCCTTGGGTGTTTCGATGACCACCCTGATGATTTCCTCATCCTTTTCGTCTACAGGCTTTAAGCGCGAAGGATTAGCAAGTCCGTTCCTATTTCCATTCCTGCTCATGGTTATAAGATGTGGGCAGCGAACACAGCCATAGAATCCAGCCTTAACTGGGGAAAACACTGAAAATGTATGTAGCACTGCTCAGGCGGGGCGAGCGTTCAGCTTTACTCGGGATTTACTGAACTTCGCGCACTTGCATCGACTGATCGACCGCCATGTTGGGATAACGAATTGTAGAGCCTTCGGGCGCTGCGAGGTGATGTGCCGTTGCGGTGAAATCATTGCCAGAACACTCTACTGAGTACGTATATCCGTCCCGTTCCGGACGCGACATGCTCATGGCGCCAGAAGCGAGCAGCTCATCCATGGACATGCAATGCCCATCCACGCTGATGCTGGTGCGCTCGGCCTTGGCGATTTGCAGCAAGTCCATCCGCACTCCGCTGATGCTGATTGCTTGCGTCGACGCGGTGCCTTCCGCCGCCGTTGGCATCTTCTTCAGAAAAAGCACATAGACGCCGCACAGAAATCCGACACTGACCAGTAGCGACACAAAAAGCTTCATGCAGAAATTGTGAAACGCTTGAGTCCTGGCTGCAACTGCCGCGTTTACGGGCGTGCGGAAGGAAACAACAGCTCGCTTTGCCGGCACCCTCCGAAAAGGCTCTGCTACACTTGTAACTGCCTCCGAACCCCCTTCCTCGGTGCAATTTCCCTTTGCGTGGGTCCACAAATGACTGTGCCCGTACTGGAACTCAACATTGAGAAGCTCCGCGAGGAAGAGTTGGAGGAAGCACGCGCGATTCAGAGCGTGATGCTGCCGGAGCAAGCCCTGCGTGCTGGCGGCGTGCGCATCTCGCACGAATTTCAGCCCATCGCCGCGGTGGGCGGCGACTTTCTGGATTATTTTCAACTTTCGGATGGCACCATCGGCTTGTACTTGGGGGACGTTTCAGGAAAAGGGCTGCCGGCCGCCATGTACGCCGCCCTCGCCGTAGGGACGTTGCGCGGCGTGCACAAGACCGCACAGCCGCCGTGCCGGGTGCTATCGACGCTGAACCGTCGCTTGCTCGTCCGTGGAGTGCCGCGCCGATACAGCGCCACTCAATATGCCGTTTTCGATCCGCACACCCGGCAAATGCACATTGCCGGCGCGGGGGTGCCCGGGCCGTTTCACATCTCTTCACGAGGTTGCCGCATCCTCGAAATCCCCGGGATTCCTCCCGGCCTGTTTGAGAATGTGGAGTACGACATGTGTACCATCACGTTGGAGCCAGCCGATTTCGTCCTGTTTTGCACCGACGGAATCACCGACGCTTTCAACGTCCACGAAGAAGTATTCGGGATCACGCGCATCCAGGAGATTTGCGAAACGGAACGCCACATCGCGCCCGCCCACCTGCTCGGAAAAATCTTCGTCGCTCTGCAGAGCTACACGCGCGGCCGGGAGCAGCACGACGACATGACCGCCGCCGCCTTTCAGTATGAAGGCTAGCGCACCCTTTTGCAGTTGGCCGGGGAGAGCAACCAAGTTGAATGCTAAAATTTCCCAAGCGAGGTAAGCGATGCAACGCTCGCGCACGTTTTGCCGTCCAATCCCTGTGCACTGAAACGGCAGGACTTTGTGCGGCCTACCTGAGTGGCGTACACTAATTAATTCGCTGCCCCGTCTAATTCGAGTGAGGATTCCTTGAACATATCTACTCGCAGTCGTTTTTATCTCGTCGCTGCCGCCACACTGACGCTGATCAGTTCCGCAATGCTGAAAAGTCCGGCCGTGGCAGCCACGCCGCCCGATGCCCCCCAGGCCAAGCGGTCTCCGCTCCTTGCCGTCATGCAGGGCGAACTCGATCGCTCGATCAAGACGCTGAGCGCCCAGGACCCACCCGCGTATTTCATTGGCTACACGATTACAGACACCCAGCGAGCGGATGTCTCCGGTTCCAATGGCGCGCTACTTACCAGCAACGAGAATCGCAACCGTTGGCTCGAAGTTTCCGTTCGCACCGGTACCTACGACCTCGACAATACCCACAAGATTGGCGAGCGCCAGGCGCAAAATGGCGGGCCCGGTACGTCTGTGCCGATCGACGACGACCAGGAGGTCCTGCGCCGCGAGATCTGGCTCGAGACGGACAAGCAGTACAAGTCCGCGGCGGAATGGCTGATCAAGATCAAAACTGGCCGCGAGGTGAAGGTCGAAACCGCGGAAGGTCGAGCCCCCGATTTTACCCACGAGCAGCCGCACACTTACATTGGCCCGGAGAATTCATTCACCCTCGAGCGCAAGCCCTGGGAAGAAAAGGTCCGCGCCTACACCAAAGCGTTTCGCGATTCACCCGCTGTAATCAATTCCATCGTGACCTTTTCCGCTCTGTCCCAAAACTCCTATCACGTAACCAGCGAGAACACCCAACTGCAATTTGGCCAAATCCGCTATCGCCTGGAACTCTTCATTCAGGGCAAAGCGCCAGACGGCATGGACCTGAACCGCTATTACAATTTTGATTGGGTGAAGCCCGCTGATGCGCCCGACGATAAAGCCGTCTACGCCGCAGAAGCAACCATGCGCAAAGAGTTAGAGGGCCTGGTCGCTGCGCCGATCAACGAGCCTTCCGTGGGCCCAGCTCTCCTGACCGGCCGCGCCGCCGCCGTCTTCTTCCATGAAGTATTCGGTCACCGCGCCGAAGGCCACCGCCAGAAAGACGTCGCGGAAGGCCAGACCTTCGCGAAAAAAGTCGGCGAGCAAATTTTGCCGCCGTTTCTAAGCATCGTCGACGACACCACCATGCGCAGACTTGGACCGACCGACTTGCTCGGCTACTACGAATATGACGATGAAGGCGTGCGCGCCCATCGCGTGGTCCTGGTCGATCACGGCGTGCTCAAAGATTTCGAGATGTCGCGCTCGCCGTTGGTGGGCTTTGATCATTCCAATGGACATGGCCGCCGCCAGCTAGGCGCCTCGCCCGTTTCGCGCCAAGGCAACTTGATTGTGGAAAGCAACAAGACCATGACCGACGCCGAGCTTCGCGCCAAACTAATCGAGCTGATCAAGCAGCAAGGCAAACAGTTCGGCTTGCTGATCGACGACATTGCCGGCGGATTCACCTTCACGGGCCGCGGACAGCCGCAAGCATTTCAGGTTCTGCCCCTCGTCGTTTACAAAGTTTACGCGGACGGCCGGCCCGACGAGTTAGTGCGTGGCGTGGACATTGTTGGAACTCCGCTCGCCGCATTGACAAAAATCGTGGCCACCGGCAACAAGCAAGAAGTGTTCAACGGTTACTGCGGCGCCGAATCAGGCTCCGTCCCAGTTGCGGCAGCTTCGCCGGCAATTCTGACCTCAGAGTTGGAAGTACAGAAGAAGGAAAGCTCCACCGACCGGCCGCCGATTTTGCCGGCGCCCGCGCACGACATTATCAAGGCCGGAGGCCAGCTATGATCTGCGCAAAAACCTTGAGAATACTTGCCTGTACAGCGGTGGTTCTGCTGGGCGGTATTGCCCCCGCCTATGCCGCGCGCGCAGCACAAGCGTCGCAGGACAACGACCAGACCTTGCGCGCGATGCGCGACGAAATGGGGCGCTCCAAAACGCGTTTGGAGTTGAAAATCCCGGGCACGCAGCAACCCGTGCGCCCCTACTATGTCGAATATCGCCTACTCGATCTCGATGTCCGCGAAGTCTCCGCGGAATTCGGCACCCTGCTTACTACTACGCGTGGACGCAACCGCTTCATGAACGTGGAAGCGCGCGTCGGCAGCTACAAGCTGGACAGTTCCAATTTCATCGGTGATGAGGGCTTCCGCGGATTCATTGGCTCCCAGGGCTCGGTCGGAATCGATCGCGATTACGATTCGCTCCGTCAGGATCTTTGGATCGCCACCGATCAAGCCTTCAAGCAAGCCATCGAGACTTACTCACGCAAGCAGTCCTACCTGAGCAGCCTGGCGCGGCAATCCAATATCGACGATTTCTCCAAGGCTCAGCCAATCCAGCAAATTGAACCGCTGGTCACACCGGACTGGGGCAATCGCAATTGGGAACAGGAAGCGCGCTCGGCCTCTGCCACCCTGCGCTTGTTTCCGGACATTTATGAATCACGTGTCACCTACTATTTGGTTTACGCCACCGAATATCTGCTGACCAGCGAAGGCACCGAAATTCGTACCAACCGCACTTACGCCGCTGTAGAGGCCGGCATGAACACGCTAGCCAGCGACGGCATGCCGCTCAATCACCTTTACGCATCGTACGCGCCAAAGCCAGCCGACTTGCCTAATGTCGACTCGGTGCGCAAGGGCTTGAATGTCTCCGCCAGCGAACTGATGGCTCTGCGCGCTGCCAAGACCGCCGAGGATTACACCGGTCCGGTGTTGTTTGAGGCCCGCGCCGCGGCGCCAATGCTTGCCCAGGTATTTGGCCCAGCGATGAATGGCTCGCGTCCCCCGCTGGCGTTTCAGCCAATCGTTGAGCAAATGCTCAGCGGTCTTGGCGGCAAGAGCGATTGGGCCGGTCGAGTTGGCTCGCGCGTGCTGCCGGCCACCGTAAGCCTTATCGACGATCCCGGCGCCAAGGATTTTCATGGCACGCCGCTGCTCGGTGGATACGCCGTTGATGACGAAGGCGTCCGCGCCCAGAAAGTCACCGTAGTAGACAAAGGCAATTTGAAGGAATTGTTGATGTCGCGCCGGCCCGGGCCAGATTCGGCCGACTCCAATGGTCACGGACGTTCGGGATTCCTGGGCGACGCCAAGCCGACCATGAGCAATTTATTTTTCAACGCTTCCGATACCCTTTCGCCGGCCGACCTGAAGAAGAAATTCCTGGACGCCTGCCGCGCGGAAAAGCTCGACTACTGCATCATCGTTCGCGAGATGGACAATCCGACCATCAGTTTTTTGCATCAGGAAGACTTCTCCGAGCTGCTGGCTAGCTTTGGCGGTGGCGCGGGAACCGGCGATCGCCTCCCGCTTTTGATTTACAAAGTCTACCCGCAGGACGGCCGCGAAGAAATTATTCGCGGAGCCCGCATCATCGGCCTGAACACACGTACGCTTCGCAATCTAGCCGGCGTTGGCAATGATAATTTCGTCTACAACTATATGCAAAGCGCCAATGCCGGATTCGCTGGCACCGCGCTCGGCGCATTCGGATCGGCGCAAGGCGGCCTTCCCGCCTCCGTCGTAGCTCCGTCTTTGCTCTTTGAAGAGTTGGAGGTACGCGGCGCGCGTGGCGAGCCCAAGCGCCTGCCTCTCTTGCCCGCGCCTCCGCTAAGTGCCGCGAAATAGTATTTGCGGCGGAAAGCTCGCTAAGCAGCCATGAACAACCTCGCACGTCGCGGCTTCATTTTTGGATCAGCGACGGTGGTTTCTTACGGCCTGCTCGTTGGAGTTCAGCGCGTTTGTTTTTCAGCATTCGCCAATGACCAGGCGGACAACGACTCCCCTGGCCCAGTCACCATCGTTCAGTTTGCCGACGATGGCACCCGCCTCGGCGCGAAATCAGTAGCAAAGCTCCATCGCACCAACCAGGAATGGAAAAAGCTGCTGACTCCAGGGCAATACGAGGTCACCCGCCGGGCGGCCACCGAATTTGCCTACAGCGGCGACCTCTACGATCAACATTCACCGGGGCTGTACCGCTGTGCCTGCTGCGAAAACGCCCTGTTCACTTCTGCAACCAAGTTCGACTCCGCCACCGGTTGGCCAAGCTTCTGGGCGCCTATCGCATCCGAAAATATCTACAAAAAAGCTGACATCAGCTACGGCACCGTGCGAGAAGAAGTGAAATGCACCCTCTGCGACGCCCATCTAGGCCACGTGTTCACCGATGGGCCCGAACCCACCGGCCTGCGCTATTGCATAAATTCCGCAGCCCTGCGCTTTCTGCCTCGCAACAATTCCTAATTTCCGCAGAAAAAATTGCGCCACGGCCGCGCTATTGCTTCACCTCGGCCAGTAAGTCTTCATGATCGTTGATGGATAGCCGGTCGACCTTAAGCGGCAGCGTCAAATCCAGCGGCTCGTTTGGATGCGTAACCGAAAGAGTTCCGATGCGCATAGTCTTATCGCCCACATGCGCATACAGCGGTATTACGTCCTTCCAGTTATCGGGCACGCCCGCGCGCGTAATCTCGCCTTTCACGTGTGTCTTACCGTCGGCCGTTGCGTCCAGGCTGGTGTGAAAGGCGTAGTGCGGAATTCCGGTCCCGTAGACATACTGGTTAAAGAACCATTCCATTTTGTGATTGCCGTCTAAGTCCATGTTGCGGGTCATATGTTTTTCTACAATGGACTTGAAATCCTCTGTCGAGGCGGGTTTGTTGTCGAAGGTCTTGCAATAATCCTTCATCATATCTTTGAACAAATGATCAGAGTCCTGGTTGCGCGGATCCACCAATTGCTCGCGCAACATTTGCAGCACGTAGCCACCCTTGGAGTAAATCAGGTCCTGGTAAGACCCGGGACCCGTCTCTGACGACCGAATGCGTTGCCCCATCCAGATAGGTCCCAGCGAATCGATTTGATGGCTCTTGATATCGCCCGTGTTCAGGAGTTCCTTGTCTTTCCGAAATTGCGTTAAAAATTCTTTTTGATTCTGCCGATACTGCACGTAGAGCTTGCCCGAAAATTCCGCGAATCCTTCCGACAGCCATTGGTCGTGATAGCTCTTCCAGCCCACGCGATGGCCCCACCATTGATGCGAGCTTTCATGCCCGCGGAAAAAATCAGTCAGCCCCACTTGGTTCTTTAGTCCCAGCTCATGCTGCTGCGTGGAATCCAGAAACGTAAACCAGCCGAGATACAGAAGGCCGGGCCAGCCCTGGCCGTAGCTGCCGATAATGTTGGTAACCGCCAGCTGTTTATAAGGATATGGGCCAAAATAACTTTCAAAAACGCGCAAAGTATTGGCTGTCTCGATGCTGATGGTCTTCCCTAACGCTGCCGGTGTAAGGTTACCCAGCGATACGGTGGACATGTGACTGCCTCCTGGCCCTCGCGCCAGGTCACTAAGTGGATTGTCAAAAGCCTTTTGTATCGAAGATAGCAGGTCATCTGGTTCACGATTTGCGTAAACCTGCACCGTCACGTCGCCGACCTTCTCACTCGTGATTTTGTAGTCGCCAAAGGCAAAGCCGGCTGTGGCCAAAGGGATGTCGCTCTTCCAGTTGCTGATCAGCTCCTTACCATCTATCGTGTCGCTGACCTTGTTTCCAGTTGCCACCAGACTGTATTTCTTGGGGTTGCGAAAGGTGAGATCGAAATTGGACCGAAATGCGAACGCATCCACCCCAGGCTCGCTTGCGAAAGCCGTGGGATACCAGCCGAAGCTCTGGCAGAAGAAATTGCCGCTACCAACCTTCACCACCACGTGCTTTCCGCCATACTGAAATTCCAATACTTGGTCTTGTCCCGCTTGCGTCGGTTCCTTAAGTGCCACAGCAACATAGTCTCCGTAAGACTGCGAACGTTCTTTCCGCTCACGCGCCTGAAAAAACTCGAGGCTACGGCCCTGACCATCCTTGACCGAACTAACCCGTAGATTGGAATCCAGTGCGAAAAGCAAAATGGGTTCCCCGGAATACCGAGGTTGTACGGTGGCCTTCGCCGTCGCGTTGAGATCGGCATTGTCCGCTAGGTGCGTGTTTATCTGATAGCCGGGGATCAAGAAATCCTGCCGCGCAGCCGGATCATCGTAAACATGGCGAAAATCGCGGCCGCCAGCGGGAAAATTCATCCACACGTCGTGAACTCTGTAAGCCCCTAAATCGGCCCAGCGGCCGATTCGCACTTCTTCCGGTTGCAGCGCATCGTAGCGAACTTCAACCCAGCCTTTTTCTTTCGTCTTCAAATCGGCCAGAAAATAGGCGGTGCGCTCCCGATTCGGCGACAAGACGCTCTTGAACAATCGCGGCAGATATTCGGCCCCAATATCTTCTCTGTCCTTTTGACGATTGGCATAAAGATCGTCCGCTGCGGGCCCGCTGGGTTGCCATTTCACCTGTTTGCTGACTTCATCGAGGAAGCCGTCGGTGAAGGAGAAAGTCGCCTCGGTGAACGTCATGTTGAGTTTGTCTTGCTTGGTGAACAAGCGAAGCTGCTGCCCTTCCAGCGCGTTGGGAGGAGTGGCCTCAACGCGGCCCGCACCGTGGAACACCGCCCCGAAGACTACGCCGTTGACCGGCTGCGCCAACTGCAGCCTGCCGTCCAACAATGTAATACGCACCGCATCGCGAACAATGGTGACATTTTCAACGTGCGCGGATTTCGTTGGATCCATTGCCGGGGCCAAGAGCGAGTTCCAAACCGTTGCGGCGCCGGACGGCAACGGAGTTTGCGCGTATCCCAAAGTTGAAGTGAAGACCAAAAGAAGCGCGGCGAACAAGCCTCTGCTGGGCATGGCTGGCACCTCCACAGGAGTGACAGGAAAATATCGCGCCGCTCGGTCGGAGGCAAGTGACAAATTGTGTACAGGCGAGCAGTGGCGCCCATTTGCCAACCGAGCGCCTAGGCAGCTAAAGGCACCAGACTGCGATAGTCTCTATGCGTGATGATCGACCTCCTTGTCGATGAAGTGAAGGAGAAAAAGCGCGCGGCACTGCTGAGCGTCGTCTCTGCCCTATTGTTGGTTTCCCTCAAGGCTTTTCTGGTCATCCGCACCGGCAGCTTGGGCGTTTTATCAGAAGCCCTGCACTCCGGCCTCGACTTGGTCGCTGCCATCATCACATTCTTGTCGGTCCGCGTTTCCGATGAGCCGGCCGACGAAAAACATCCTTACGGCCACGGTAAATTTGAGAATTTTTCGGCGTTCGTCGAAACCGGGCTGCTGCTCCTCACCGCGCTGTACATCATTTATGAAGCATTCGTCCGCCTGTTCTTTCGCAGCGTGCATATTGAGCCGAGTATCACCGCCATCGTGATTTTGCTGGTTGCCCTTGGTATCGATGTGACGCGCGCGCGTGCTCTTACACACGTAGCCAGGAAATTTTCCAGCGAAGCTCTCGAAGCCGACGCTCTCCATTTTTCGACGGATGTCTGGAGCACCATCGTCGTCATTGCCGGCGTGGGTCTGGTATGGGCCGGCGAAACCTGGAACCTGCCTTATTTAATTTATGCCGACGCACTGGCCGCTCTCGCAGTTGCCGCCGTCATCCTGTGGGTAGGTTCGCGGCTCGGCCGCCGCACTGTAGACGCCCTGCTCGATGCCGCACCCGAGGGACTGCAACAGGAAATCGCTCGCGCCATCGCGCGTATGGAAGGCGTACTCGACGTCGATCGCATCCGCGTGCGCCGCGCAGGCAACCGGCATTTTGTGGACGCCACCGTCAGCGTGCCGCGAACCGCCAGCCTCGAACAGGTTCACGCGCTGAGTGATGCGATCGAAAAGCGCGTCGGCGAAATCGTCCCTTCGGACGTAATGGTCCATGCCGAGCCGCGCGCCCCGCAAGGTGAGCACCTTTTTGAAGCCATTCGCGCCGTGGCGCAACGCATGGGACTAGGAATTCACGACTTGAGCGCGCTGCAGCAGCAAGGTCAGCTTTTTGTCGAGCTGCACCTGGAGGTGGACGAAAATTTAAGCTTGCGCGACGCCCACCGCCAAGCCTCTGAACTCGAAGACGGAATTCGCGAGCTGCGCGATGGCCCGATCGACGTGAATATCCACATTGAGCCGCTCGGTCGCCACATCGCCACTCCAGATGCCGGTCTCGGTGAAATGAAGCAGCTTTCGCGCTCCGTCGAGGAATTCTTGAATTCCTTGCCCGCGGAGTTCGACGAGCTGGTGAATTGCCACGATGT
>Ga0137403_10009163_pt1 | contig 11020 bp, 8 predicted proteins | sample CZOMad2_1_16fung_FD_122057 | JGI IMG/M metagenome (GOLD analysis project Ga0137403, IMG submission 122057) | Vadose zone soil fungal communities from Angelo Coast Range Reserve, California, USA - CZOMad2_1_16fungal (Hybrid Assembly) | ecosystem: Environmental > Terrestrial > Soil > Vadose zone...
GCCTGCTCGTGCGGCGCGCCAGCGGCTTTCACCCCGCCGCCGAGGACCGCGGCACATCCAGCAACGCCCTGGACGAATCCCCGCTCTTCACGAATGTGCGTCTGCGCCTGTTCCGCTACGAACAGCCGCTCACACTGGAAGGATTGATCGGGCGGGCCAACAGCGCCTCGTACGTCCCCAAGGAGGGCGCACGCCACGATTCACTGATCGAGGGATTGACGGACTTGCACCGGCGCTTCGCCGATACCAAGTCAATGGTGCGGCTGGTGTACACGACACGCGTGTATCTGGCCGACCCGGTTCCCGGCACGCCCTGAAGGTCGCGCCGCCGTGCTCAGCAGGTGCCGCCCGCGAGCACGCGGAAGAACGCCTCAATATCCGCGTCCGTGCCCGCGTCCCTGAGCTGCTGCATGGGACGGCAGCAGCAATGACGCGGCTAATCCGAGAGCAGCGATAAACAACGTAAATCGTCGCAACAATATCGATTTCATAATCTTTACTCCTCGATGTCTCAGCCACTCACAACCGTCCTGCTCCTGCATTCAATCATATATCCTGTCACGTTCTCGCGCGAGCGATTCAGATGTGAAAGACGCTTTCGGGGTAAGAATGACGATCCGACGGAGGTGCTATCACTCACTTAACAGTCTACCTGATCCGATCAAGGCTGTGCGCTTCTTCGGCGGAGCCAGGCCGGTTGTTAAGTGCGCGGGCGTGTTCGTCGGTGAGCAGGTTCATCATCTCATCACGACGGTCGTAGAGACGCTTGAGTTGTCGAGGCTTGTGACGAGCCAGCGCGTACGACGTGAGGATTGGCAGCGCAATCGTCGAATCCAGATAACAGACTACGGCGTCAGGCAAGCGATCGGGATCGATCTTGCCCCAGCTTACCGCTTCGCTTGGGGTCGCACCCGAAAGGCCTCCGGTGTCCGGCCGCGCGTCGGTCACTTGCAGGAAGTAATCGTGACCCTTCTCTTCGATCATGAGCACCTCTTGAATCTGCGGCTCGGTTTGCAGCAGGAAGTTCTTCGGGCTGCCTCCGCCGAAAATCAGCACCGCCGATTTGCCGCCGCTGCGTTTGGCGTCGAGAACGATGGCTGCGGTTTCGTTTACATCCGCGTTCACATCGTATCGGAGCTTGTTTCCCGTAAGAGCCTTCGCGGCGACGTTCATTCCGATCGAGCTGTCACCCGGCGAAGAAGTGTACACCGGCACCGCTGCGTCGTGAGCCGCAGCCAGCAAGCTCTTGCGCCCGATTCCCAAAACGCGCTCGCGTTCGGCGACGTACTTGCCGGCCAGGTGGTGAAACTCAGCCGTGCTCATGTCTCGTTGAAACTCAGGCCCCTCTATCATCTTGCGATAGAACTCGTCGGTTGACAGCAGCACGTCGTACTCGAAGAAGATGTCGTAGATGCGAACGACTCCCTCGTCACGAAGCACAACATCGCTGATCTGCGGATTGCCCCGATGCATCTTCAAGCCGATGCCGAAGTGCGTGTCGTGATAGGCATTCGCGCCGGTCGATACGATCCAATCGACAAAGCCGTTCTCGATGAGCGGTATGATCGCCGACATCCCAAGGCCCGCAGGCGTGAGCGCGCCGGTAAGGCTCATCCCGATGGTCACGTCGTCTTCGAGCATCTTCTCGACCAAGAGCTGACAAGCTTCTCGGAGCCGCGCGGCGTTGTAAGCGAGGAAAGCCGAGTCGACAAGTTCGGCCACGGTCATTGACCCGGTAACTGGCTTGGGATCAATCGCGTTGCCACCCAGGAAGTTATGTCTGTTCGTCATCTTGGATTACCACTGGAGACGCATACCCAACCGCATGCTAAAGGGCAGGTAGAACAATTGAGGCTGCAGGAAGTCTGGATTCAATTGCCCCAGAGTGCTCTCCCGGAATTGGTTCGGAAGCCGAACCTCATTGCGAGAGTTTCCATTCCTCATGACAGAAAGGGATTATGTGCGCTTGTATGGCCCAGGTCAAACGACAGAACCTTGAACGAGACCTCGCGCTTCAGTTTAGTAAATCTCCATGCGGCGGAGCAGGTCCGTGAATCGTGTATCGCCGCGGATCGTGTCCCACGCCGGCTCGTCTTTATAAAAGGCTCCGATCGCTCCTGTGGCTAAGCCACGTTCCAGCCATGAAAACGCCATCTCCTTCTCGTTCAAGGCCGCATAGATCTTCGAAATCCAATGCGCCTCGTCCAGATTCGCGCCCGACATCTCTTCCAGATCATTGATGATTTTAAGCGCTTCTGCTCGCTTCCCCTGAGCCGCATAGACCATTCCGGTACTGTAAATCAAAATCGGATTATTCTTCCTCTCTTGTTTGGCCTTCTCCAATTCTGCCAGCGCTTCGTTGAGTAAATTGTTTTGGATGTACATTCCTATTTCAAAGTGGACACTAAAAGCTGGGCCTAGTTCATTGGCCTGCCGCAGCAGCTCAAGCGCTCGCACATAATCTCGCTTGAGGTAGTAAGCACCTGCTACTTGCCGAGCAATGGCTGAAGAGAGCGGGTCGAGCTCGCGAGCTTTCAGCAATTCCACTAAGCTTTCATCGAGACGCCCCTGTCGCATGAGCGAAATTGCCAAATAGAAACGGGCTAAGGCTAAGCTTGGGCTGAGTTCGGTCGCACGTCGCAGTTCATGATCACCCAGTGAGAAATTGTATGGAGCGAACTGGACGTAGACTTGACCAAGTTCGGCATGAGCTTCGGCCAGGTTTTCATCGAGCGCGAAGGCTTTACGCGCCGCCTCTTCCGCTTTGCGTCGCCCTTCGTTTGGTGCGACGTAGCTAAGCGTTCCCAGAAATCCATAGGCGTCAGCTAATCCAGCGTAGGCGAGCGCATAATTGCGATCTTCTTCCAGCGCCTTCTCGCAATAGCGGATCGCCGCGAGAACATCTTCACGGGTGTTACGTTGCCGGTAGGTCCGCCCCTGCAAATAGTACTCAAAAGCTTTGAGGTTTTCCGTGGGACGCTTCGCCAGTTGTTGTCGCTCGGCACCGGTCAGCTTCAAGCGCAGCGTCTCGGAAATCTCTGTCGCGATTTCTTCCTGCACCGCAAGGATGTCCTTCAACTCACGATCGTAACTCTGCGACCATAGCTGACTGCCGTCCGTCGCCCTAACGAGTTGGACTGCGATCCGTACCCGGTCAGCGACTTTGCGAACACTGCCTTCGAGCAGGTTTGCGACACCGAGCACCTGGCCGATGGTGCGAGAATCTTGCGCCTTACCCTTGAATTGAAACGATGAGTTGCGGCCAATCACGCGCAACTGACGAATCTGGCCAAGGCCATTGATGAGCTCCTCGGTCAGGCCGTCGGAAAAATAATCCTGACTTGCATCACCGCTCTCGTTCACCAGGGGCAGCACCGCAATCGATTTCGCCGATAACTCGGCACCTTCACTTTGTTTTGAACTTGTGTAACGCCCGAGGAAAAAGACGCCTACCGAGATCGCGCCGGCTATGATCACGACGTAAATCCATGCGCGATTACGCGGTGCTTTTTTCGGCAATTCGTCCGCAAACTCCGTTCGCTTCAACCCTTCCGGCGTCAGTTCAAACGCCCACGCGAGGATTAGCGCGATCGGGAAACCCAGAATAACAAGCAGGACCACCGCGCTCGTGATCGCATCGGAAAGATGCAGCGCCGGAACTACGGTTGCCGCGATCTGCATCACGAGCCAGCCGACAATCGCGTAAGCGACGGCAACTTTGTAAACGTTCCGCCGCTTCAGCTCGACGAAGAAGGTATTTGGGTTCACTCTGCCCGCCTTGACGAAGCACTCGTCACGGCAGCACTCTACCTTGGCGCGGGGAACTTGAAAAGCACATGCAATGCCCAAGACAAACAGCGGCCATCTTCGGCAGTGATCGTCCGGCTCGCCGAGAGCCCCGGACGTGGATCGGCATCTCAGTGGAGCTCGATCTACGCATGCCAAGCTCACAACCTGCGTTTTTAGGATTGCGGGCGACTGCGTGATTCAAGGCCTTTACTGCCGTTGGCGTACCGGCGTACGCATCGATAGTTGCTAGCGATTGGTAGGAAGACGCCGAAGCAGGGATCCCGACGAGCGTCAAAAACGACAGCTCGGAATATGTTTGACATCGGCGCACGTTTCTGATTATTCATTGTGAATCTTGGCAATAAATAGTACGGCCCTCTTATTCCAGTATTCTATGGGCATCAAATAATATTAACAAATCGCTAACATGAAAGCTCTCTCACTGATCTACCTAGGTTCGATGCTCGTTATTAGTATCTCCGTTTTAAGTTGTCGCCCTAAGTATACGATCTCTGTGTATCCCGCCGACGGATCACCTGGTGATCTAGTATTGGTTAGTCTTTCGAAGGGTCATAGTGCTTCTAATGCAGAAGTTATGATCGGCGGTGAGAAAACTATCATAGTTGCATCTACTGACACCAATATCAGCGTAATGGTACCTCCATTGGCCCCACAAACCACAAAGCTTTCAGTAAAAGCCGGTAAACATAATGCGTCCAGCGATTTTCAAATCAATCAGCAATCTACTGTCAGATTATGGTTTACGATTAAGGATAACGAAGTCCGATTTGTTAAGTCACAGGCAAGTAATGAAAGCTTTGTACAGAATAAAAGCTATTCCGATAACAGATTGATGTATGAGATATCCAATAAAACGGGTGAGAATATTGTCACAGGATATATCAATAACCCGCTGGAGTACGAAGTGCCGTCTGAAGATAAAAAAGGACTCTCCAAAGTTGAACGTAAAGGTGAAGTGCAATTCAGTATTAATGTGCCAGCCTTGCGTGATATGTACAAAGCTAAATTTTTTGCTGTTAATTATTCGACAGAATACAAGGCCAAGCTATTAAGCGAAGCCCTAATAAGCGCAGACGTTAGGTAAGATCGTTAACACGATGCCTTTTCAAGGGATTGGTTGAAAAAGGAAACCTCAAATGAAAAATAAGCTTTTATATACCGTTGCCGTTTACATCGGGTTGTTGTTATCGATCCGTCCATCATTTGCCACCGTCAATGTGCAGGTGAACTCTGCTGGCCAGAAATATACAGCAGTATTGTTAAACGGCAGCACAAGCGGCAAATACAATATCGTATTCGTAGGAGATGGCTTCACCTCTTCCACTTCGGACCAGGATAAATTCAACAATGCGGTCAATGACGCGGTGGATGCAATGCGTCACAAACAGCCATATCAGGGCAATATTTGTGCTTTTAATATTTGGAGAGTCAACGTGATCTCCGCCGAGTCAGGCATCGATCATCCTGTCTCAGGGAGCTCAAAGAATACAGAACTGGATTGCACTTTTGGCGATAATATTAACCAACCCCAAAGGCTGATCTTTTCAACCGATGAGTCAAAAGTGTATGAAGCTGCCAATTATGCCCCGAAACATGATGCAATATATGTTTTGGTAAATGACACTGAATATGGAGGCGCCTCCGGTAGCGTTGTATATACGTCTCTTAATTCCAGCATGAGGGAAGTAATAGTACATGAGCTGGGTCATTTTGTTGGAAAGCTTGCGGATGAGTATACCTGCCGTTTTTGTGATGGCCGTACCGAACCTGTTTATTCGGGGCCGGAGCCATGGCAGGTAAATGTTACTATTGAAACGAATCGTAACCTGATCAAATGGAAAAGTTTTATCAACAGTTCAACACCGATCCCTACCACAGTTGACAATCCCGTCGGCGTGGTAGGTCTTTGGGCCGGAGGACTCTATTCACCTACTGTAGTGTCGCATCCACAATTAAATTGTCTGATGCGCATATTGAACGTTGAACTTTGCGCCGTTTGCAATGATGCACTTTCGCAAATACTACAGCCTTTTTGTACTTTCTGTGAAAGGGACCCGCAAAACGTCGTCTGTTTTATATCTGACTTGCGTAAGAGAATATTGCTTTATGTCTGGCCAATCAGACTTAAGATCCCCCTGTGCTGCTTTTGTCCACTCGCAATGGAGCCTAGGGAAACTGTAGTGGAGCTCTCGCTCAGCCGGGAGGATTATGCAATAGAAGTGACTGATGGTAGCAAGACGCCTGTTCATTTTGACACTAGCTCGGGCAGGAATGGTGGAATTTCCTTGTCTTTTACAGAAAAAGCTGATGTCAATTATTATTTGGTAATCACACCGCGCCGGCAATTACACCGGTCATTACAAGTGAATGTCTCAGTAAAGAGAGATGGACGGCAGTCCGTTTTATTTTGATTTTTTCGAATCCAGCTTTAGGAACAACGACCCTAAACTTCGAGTAGGAAATTTTTCTCACCCCTTTTTAAAACGAGGCCCGCCTTTGGCTGAGGGGCCTATTATAGTGGGTAGGGCCGAGGGTCAGCCGCGAAAAAGAATTCCTACGCTAGCCTCTCCCGCACAATGACGCGTGCTGACGCCTAGTTGCAACCCTGCAACCCTGATACCCTGTAGCCCGCAACTAGGTCTGGCCGATGACCTTGAACAATATCCACAATGGCGGCCGCACCTCCACGAGCTCGGATGTCCGATTCTCTCACACAGATCATTCAGGATGACCGGGGGGACCGCCGGGTGTGGAGGAAGGCGAAAATCACACGCGACGATATATTGCTTGCCGCCGGGGATAGCGACGTGTTATCCACGATCCGTGAACAGAAACATCTTCTACATCATCGGAGTCATTGTCGTTATCGTCATCGTCCTCAAAGTGCTCCATGTGTTTTAGCTCAAGGCCTTCCGAGGCCCAGCCACTTCGAATTTCATTCGAGATAGCTGGGAACTTGGCAAGTCACTAAACCGCTGCGGCAGCCGAAGGATCACTTCGCTGCCGCAGTTTTGCTTTCACGAGCTCAAGCGCCGCTGCTTATTGTTGGCTTCATGGATCAGCAGAACGGAGGGGAAGAGTGAAGTGAAACGTGCTGCCCTCTCCGAGCTTCGACTCGACCCATATTCTTCCCGGATGTTCTTCGACCATCATTTTTGCAATGTAGAGTCCAAGTCCTATGCCGCGACGATCCTGGTTATGTATTTGTGAGAAACGCTCGAAGATGGCACCGCGATACTTTTCTCCAGGTGAAGAAACTGCCGGCGAAACATTGGGACGAAGGCGTTGGAAAAGCAGGACCCCAATGACGAGCAGCAGGACGGCGATGATGAAAAAATCAAGTTTGCGACCGGTCTTGCGCGTAATCGATTTGCTAAGATCGACATCTTCGGTGCGCTTCAATCCTTCTGGCGTCAGTTCAAACGCCCACGCGATCACGAGGGCAATGGGGAAGCCTATCACAATCAGCATGATCACGAGCCGGATTGCCCAATTTGGAATCTCGAGGAACGGGAAGACCTGCGTCGCTATCTGCATCAGCAGCCATGCGATGATCGCGTAGGCGATCGCAACCTTGTAAACGTTGCGCCGCTTCAGCTCAGCGAAGAAGTTCTTTGGATTCACTCTGCGCGCCTTGACGAAGCGCTCGTCACGGCAGCGCTCTACCTTGATGGGCGTGACTTGAAGAGCGCATGGCAACGTCCAAAACATCGAACACGTTACCCACTTCATCGTAAACGCGCATCACAGCATGATGTGAACGGCTTTAAACTTTGCGTAGCTTGAGAGAGAGTGGTGGCTTCGAGGATCTTCTGGCTGCGCGTCGCAGCCATGCGATGTAGCTTACCCGCTGGCCGGCATACAGCCGATTTGCCAACGTGGGCGTGGGCCGCACCGCCACCCCATTTAGGCGAACTCGCTCGTAGGGACTAGGCAGCGCCAGTCGAACACCACGTTGGGCGCAGGAGCGCCATTGGCATCCCACGCGAAGACCGTGATTTGTACGTCCGTCGCCGGCGTGTTGACCAGCGAGTGAGTCATCGTCACGAAGAACGGACTTTCTGACCGAGGCGTGGCAATGACATTGACTGGGTCCCTTAATTGGGTGAATTCCGGGAAGCACACGAAGTCGCTAAGCAGGAATACTCGTTTCCCGTCGGTCCCGGTTGAGGAGACACCGCTTGCATCGAGAAGCCTCCCGGAACTGCAGGTCTTACTGGGGAAGAAGATGCTCCTAGATGTGACATTGCCGTCCTCAAAGGCAAAGGCGCCGACAGCGAAGACCAGACGGATGAGCTCCTCTCCGCTAGCTTCGATCCGGTGGCCCACAAGGGCTTCGAGTTTCTTCTTGACGTCGCCTGCCTTGGGCGTTTTGTCCTGTTTCTTTTCCATTTCACGCTCCTTCTAGTTGGTCGGTTCTCTCGAATTCTGTAAGGACAGAAGAAAGTACTGGTCTTCGACCGTCCTGCAAGTTTTCCCCGTATTACTATTGTACGGCTACCGGCCACGGGCGGCTCGAACCTTACAGGGCTTCTGAAGCCGCGGGGGTTTATCTGCGGATCGAAAGCGGAAGCCACGCACGGACCTATTGTCCTCATTAGGCGGAGCATCGCCGGAGTTCCCTAGCCCGAAGTGGCGAGGCATCCTTACTATCGCTTTTTTCGTGTTAATTTGGCGTCGGCACGTGTCAAACCACCTTCCGCCGTCTGCCCTTTGAAGAACTTCAGATCTGTCTGCAGGGTTAAGAGGGTCTTCTTCAGTTCCCGACTGGCTTTGGCTCCAGCGGCCTTGAACAGGCCACCGCTTGACTTGAGTAGACTCGATGGAATGGGGCCCGATTTGCCCCGAGCGGGGGCTACCACGTCAGCCAGCTCCTGCAACACGTCGGTCGCCATCTTTCGGAGCTTGGCATCCGCGGCTGTCAAACTCAGGAGCTCCGCCGAGTGAGAATCGAACAGTTCCACGTAGCGGCGGCCGGAAGAGTGGGCCAGCATGACCCGGTCCCGAAACTTGCGCATGCGGTCGAGTCGCGCCACAAGGCCGGTTCCCGATGACACGCTTTCTACGGGACACAAGCACCTGTTGCAGAACTCGATGAGTCCCGCCTCCACCTCTTTCATGACTTCGAGGGCTTCCGAGAACACTGGCTGGAACTCAGTGGCTGTCTCGATGGTGTAGGAGAACACTTTGCGTTTGGTCGCGTCCACCAGGTGGCGACTATAGCCGTAGTCCACAGCTGTTCCGGACGTCGGGTACAGGAGTACGGACGGCTCCACCGTGTACACGCGCCCCCGAACCGCCCTAATGGCGTCGCGCATGTGGTTGCCGACCTGAACGAAACGATTCAGATCCGCGGCGTCGATGTATTCCTTGTAGACGCTGTCTCCCGGGTTTCCCCGCAATCCGTCGAAGGCTGGATTGCGGAAATTCATCGAGGGGTCCGTCGTCTGACTGACGTCGTCACCCCATGGAAACAGGATAAGCTGGGAAAAGGAGTGAATGTCGATCATGCACTCGATGTTGGGGAAGTTATCGAGAAGGCTGCGGACATTGCGTGTCTCAGGCTCTGAAAACGCGGCGGAACCCTTGAAGATATCGCTGCAGGAGTTGCTACTGGTCCCGATTCCACTGGACCAGAGGAAATCGTAATTGCGGTTGATGTCGACACCAGCGCAGGGCAACCCGGGATTCAGATCCCGGTTCTTTCGCCACCAGGCATCCACGGTCTGGACGTACTCACGCCCGTCCGGATTGATCAGCGGGAAGACAAATACATCGAGTGCCTCGACAATCAATTTAATGGTAAAGGCATCGTAGGTCTTCGGACCAAACGTGAGCCCGGTTCCGTTGGTATACGCCGTGCAGAGATTGTAGGCAAAGTTGACCAGCAGATCCGGGTTGATGAGCTCGCGAGCGTGAGCGCCGCCGACGAAGAGTACGCCGGTTCGCGTTCCACCGCCCTTTGCGATCTTAAGCGCCCGGCAGGTGCGGTGCTCGACGGACTGTTCGGGAAGGACGATGAGCTGGCAAATATCCGAATAGGCCCCCTGGATGATTTGGATGACGGACTCAATACCTGCGGCGGAAAGATAACCGGCCATGCTACACCTTCCTCTCCGCGCGCCATTCTTCGACCGTCATTGTTTCCTTCTGCCCATGGGCCCTTCTGGACGCTTCCTCCTCGATGAGTACCTGATACCCGTCGAGCACCAGCTTTTCGATCTGTTCCATGGTCAGCAAACCATCGATCGATGCTCGCTTGCCCTCTGTTTGACGGGCTGTGGGTTGGAATAGGTCGAAGTCGAATTTCTGAAGCCGCCGCAAAGCGAGCGGGTTCGCCGCGAAGACCCTGACAAAGAAGCGGTTCATCGAGTCTCCTTGTTGCCGTGGCTGGCCTGGAATTTCCATTCTGGTTTGAATTCGGATCCAGTATACACCAGCTGCCTCAGTTGGGATAGACATTTGTGAGAGATCTCGTCCGCGCCTGGAAGATCGCATGAGCGAGGCGCGTGCGAGGTTGCGCGGCAGAAACCGCTGCAAGCGAGCAAGGCCACCGTGAAAAATCTTGCCGCGCTGTCAAGCCAAATTCGACGCAAAGCCGGTTGGAGTTGGGGCTGCGTCTCAGCTGTTGATTCTAACGGGCGAACAATCTTCGTTGCTGACGCGCATCGCGATGACGGCCAACGCTTCATTGTTCGTGCGCACGGAAAGCTGACTGCGTTTGCCGAACTCGAATCGGCGACTCGGAGTTGCGGCGAATTGGTTTGACGAGCTAACAAGATTTTTTTCAAACTCGGCGTTGCCAAACAGATCTGAATCGGGCGAAGGGCATTCCCCCGCTAGGTTCTTCGCCCCTTCCGGACCCGCAATTCCAGACATAACTCAGTGGGGAAAAGACCAACAAAATGAAAACAAAACGACGGGCCAAAAACAGAAAGAACCGCAGCGCAAAATGCTAGACCTGGCCGTGAAAAAGAACGTGCGTGGCGGCGAAGTAACGTCACATTGCGGAGCCATGGGCCTGATGCAAATGATGCCACCACCACCACCACCGCACTCCTAGCAGTCAGCCCGGCTGAAGGCTGATCTGCGGAGCGATGCTTGGCCGTGCTGGCTTTGGCTCTCGGCTAGCACTCCTTGAACTCGCCCGCGTGTTCGTGTGTTTCGATCACGTTGCCAGCTTCATCGTAAACGCGGGTGACGGCGTCAT
>Ga0137403_10009164_pt1 | contig 11019 bp, 12 predicted proteins | sample CZOMad2_1_16fung_FD_122057 | JGI IMG/M metagenome (GOLD analysis project Ga0137403, IMG submission 122057) | Vadose zone soil fungal communities from Angelo Coast Range Reserve, California, USA - CZOMad2_1_16fungal (Hybrid Assembly) | ecosystem: Environmental > Terrestrial > Soil > Vadose zone...
TTCGAACCAGCCCTGGTGATAGTAACGATAGCCCAGGCGAACAGCGCCAGCGCGAGGACAAACACTATCGCGCCAAGCCGGCTTTCAGGCAGCTCGGCTTGCAGGAAGGGCAAGGGCACGAGCCAGTTGAGCGCAAGCCCGGCAATGACGGCAAGCCCCCATGCAAGCGGCGGCCGAATAGTGACTTGAGCGGTATCTGCCGTGTCATCCATGGCGGACTGTGCGGGTGAGTATTGATGCCCTGTCGCCTCACGCTCTGTCGAAAGCATACGCCGTGGCTGAGACGAGGAGGCCTACCGCGTCTATCGCATAGAGCGAAACGATCGTGGGTGTGAAACCGGCAATGCCTCCGTTTGCTATCAGGCTGACGGCTCGACCGGCAAGTAATCCGCCGAACACGGCCACCAGCAGTACATAGGCGGCAGCGCGAGGTATCTGGCCGAGCAGCGCTATCAGGCAGACAATCGCCACGGCAAGAAAGAATCCTGCGTATTGGGCATAGACTTCGTTGATCCCTCCTGCGTTTACAATCTTCATGCCTAGCTGTTCGGCGAAACTTTCCGGCCGGATGCCCGCGCTTACGGTCGTCAACAGGCAAAACAGTGTTGCCACGATGAGAACTACTGTCCCAAGCTTGTTCGCCATCGATGATCCTTCCCGTTGCTGTTCAGCTCTTCCAACTCGGTCTTACTCCGGGCCATTTGCAGCCGAGGCCGCAGCGAGCAGCTTCATCTCGTCGACAACAGCGCGCGCCACCGATGGACGCGTCAGCTGCCGTTCGTGGTAGCTGGCGATAGCCGGGTAAGGGGCAAGGTCCATGCGGATGTGACGCGCCCAGTTGAGGATCGCGATAAGCGCGGCGTCGGCCACGGAGAATTCATCCAGTAGATGATCGTTGTGGTTTAGGTGAGATTCGACATATCCGAGTCTCTTGGGTGCCGCAGCGCGAGCCACCTCCTGTGCACCCCGATTTGGCATTGATGACACGAGCGCCTTGAATACCCGCATATGAAGTTCGCTGCCGATGAAGCTCAACCAATGCAGTAGTTCGTATCTAGCATACCCGCTCCGGGGAGCGAGGCTCGCCGCTTTTGCCGCATCCGCGATGTAGAGCAGGATCGCAAGGTTTTCGGTCAGCAATCTTCCCTCGCGCGTGAGCAGCGCCGGCACCTGTCCTACGGGGTGGATGGCAAGGTAGCTTTGCTCGTCGTCGATAGTGTGGGTCTTGAGGTCTACGGGGCGCAGCCGGATGTCGTTCTCGAGACTTGCCTCATAGATCGCGACTCGAGCTGCGAACGAACAAGCGAAAGGGGAGAAGTATAAATCCACGGCACGCGCTCCATTGCATAATCTGATTATGCAACATTTTACAATTATGTCAAGAGTGAAGGCGATCCAGAATCGAGTTGGCCGATTCCAATGCTGGGCAGCCACTCCTGAGTGGAGGCTCGCGGTTGAATTACGCGGAACAGCGTGCATATTGGCCGGAACCTTGGAAAATTGGGAAATCTTGCGATTCCACGAAAGTCACGCCGCGAAGAAAACGTAGCGGCCACTCGCTTGGCCCTGGTCGCCGTTGCGAGACGCCATTTCGCACGTAAGGGCTACAACGAGACCGATATCACAGACATTGCCAAAGACGCTCGTCTAACCACGGGTGCGATCTATCATCACTTCAAGAATAAGTTGGCGCTCTTCCAAGCAGTCGCAGAAGAACTTGAAAGCGAGATTCTCGCCGCTTCAAGGTCCGTTGCGGTGAGCGATCCCTGGGAGGCGTTGCATGCAGCTTTCGAGAAACTCGTCGACCTTTGCGCGCGGCCCGATGTCCAGCGCATCATCTTCATCGAAGCCCCGCAGGTAATAGGACCTGCTGCCTGGCGGGAAATCGAAATGCGATATGCGTTCGGCGCCATGCGAGTAACGCTCGACACGTTGCGGGCCGCTGATCGAATCAAACCATATTCGACGGAATACATCGCCTGTACCTTGCTCGCACTGTTGCGCGAGTCTTCCGCTGAAGTGGCGCGGACCAAGGGGGCCGCAGAGGCCCGGGAGCACGTGACCGAACTTGTTTCGGGCGTCTTCAATCTGTTGCAGGCAAAACACTAGAAGGGTGAGGCGTCTTGGTCGCGCCGCGTCCAGGCGCGGCGGCATCTCTTCACGCCAGCTAAGCGAGGCCGCGCCTATTAAATTTCCTTGAACTCGTGCACAAGTCCGTCGCAGCGCGGCAGGGGGTACGCTATCGCGGTACAATGACAACGCTTGACGACCCGGCACTAGTACCCGGAATCAGAGCTGAGTGATACGGCGGCCTTTGAAGCAACGGTGACGAACCACTTTCTTGGTCTCTGCGTTCAGTGTTTTCTTTGCATGCGGGGACAAAACATCGACTCATGTTCCAAGAAAAGTGGGTACTAGGCTGCGCCGATGTCGTCGGCCTGAGATAAATCGGTCGATGACGTTTTGACTGAATCGATTGCGGCAGACCTCGCGTGGCCGCAGGCTCTCCGATCTGCGCTAGTCTACCCTTTTGTGCCCCAAGCTTTTCGATATTGCGACCAATGACAAGCAGGCCTTTTGTTATCTCGTCCATCAAGTATTGCGTGCGACGCAGAAAGAAGCGGCTTTAGCACCTGCATAATTGGTGCCGTGCCCAGTCACGACAACAAGAAAACTTTGATAAGCAATTGAAAAGTTTGGTGGGCCGGGCAGGACTCGAACCTGCGACCAGACCGTTATGAGCGGGAGGATAAAGTTCAGCTTCGTTGATTTTGTTGTGCTTTCATCAGGGGGCGAGCGTGTTCGTTCAGTTTTGGCGCGATCGTTTCTGGTGCGAAACTGGCGCGCTATGCGGCGCAGAGGCCGTTGAAATGAGAACCGGCAACACTCCCCTTGCAATGTTTAGTAAATCGTGATCGACTAAACAAATCGAGCTTCACCGGATCGTTAGAATCCGGGTGAGCGCGAGGAAACGTCAGTTCAGTCATTCAGCCCGTCAAGGACTGTGTCGCTCTGCTCGAAGCATTCGAGCGGGTAGGAAAGCCGCGCCATGTCGATGGCGGGCTCCACTGGGAGGGAACGCGTAATGAACCACACTATGAAGGCGCTTCTGGTTTCGTGCGGGGCTCTTGTTTCCGCGCTCGGCGTCGGAGCGGGGACTACACCCGCGCAGGCACAGGGCAAGACGATCACACTGTGCTGGGCGGCGTGGGATCCCGCCAACGCCCTGGTCGAACTGTCGAAGGACTTCACCGCCAAGAGCGGCGTCGGCATGAAGTTCGAATTCGTGCCCTGGACCAACTACGCCGATCGCTTCCTCAACGAACTCAATTCGCACGGGTCGTTGTGCGATCTCATTATCGGCGATTCGCAGTGGATCGGTGGCGCCGCCGAGAACGGCCAGTACGTCAAGCTCAATGATTTCTTCAAGAAGGAAGGGATCAGCATGGACGACTATATGCCGGCGACCGTGGTCGGCTATTCCGAGTGGCCAAAGAACACGCCGAATTATTGGGCGCTGCCGGCCATGGGCGATGCGGTGGGCTGGACCTATCGCAAGGACTGGTTCGCGCGGCCCGACGTGCAGAAGGACTTCAAGGCCAAGTATGGCCGCGATCTCGCCGTGCCGAAGACGCTCGACGAACTCCACGACATCGCGCAGTTCTTCCAGGGACGCGAGATCGACGGCAAGAAGGTCTATGGCGCGTCGATCTATACCGAGCGAGGCTCGGAAGGCATCACCATGGGCGTTTCGAACTATCTCTATGACTATGGCTTCAAATACCAGGATCCCAACAAGCCCTACGCAATGGACGGCTTCGTAAACTCGCCGGCGGCCGTCAAGGGGCTCGAAGCCTACAAGGAACTCTATAAGTGCTGCACGCCTCCCGGCGCATCCAACTCCTATATGTCCGAGGGGCTCGATGCGTTCAAATCGGGTCAGGTCGCGCTGCAGATGAACTTCTTCGCGTTCTTCCCGGGGCTCTACAAGGACCCGAATGTCGGCGGCGACAAGATCGGGTTCTTCTCCAATCCGGCCGCGACCACCCAGGCGACGCAACTTGGCGGACAGGGCATCTCCGTCGTGTCCTATTCCAAGAACCAGAACGAAGCGCTGCAATACATCAAGTGGTTCTCCGGCGCCGATGTGCAGAAGAAGTGGTGGGCGCTGGGCGGCTATTCCTGCGCCAAGTCCGTGCTGAACGACCCGAGCTTCCCGGGCAGCGCGCCGTTTGCCGGGGAGTTTCTGAAGTCCATGGGAATGGTTGTCGACTTCTGGGCCGAACCCTCCTATGCGCAACTGCTGCAGGCCGAACAGAAGCGCATTCACGACTATGTCGTGGCCGACAAGGGGACGGCGAAAGAGGCGCTCGACGGTCTCGTGAAGGACTGGCAGGCGATCTTCAAGGAAGAAGGCAAGAAGTTCTAGACGCGATCGCCCGGAGCATGGTCGTCCACGCTCCGGGCACCTTCTTTATGGACGGTGCCGCGGCTATGCGGCAACGGCCGGTGTTCGCCGGGACACAGGATCAACCGACGCCATGCACGACGTGAGCGCCTCATCGCAGATCGGATACCCGGCCGTCGCCGCGCAGACGAGCGTGAGGCGGCGGCTCCGCGGGCTGTCGGACAGGGCTCTGGCCTGGCTCTTCATCACGCCCACGATCGTGCTGCTGCTGGCGATCAACATCTTTCCCCTGATCTGGACGATCTATCTGTCGTTTACCAGCTACCGCGCCAACCGGGCGAATGTTCCGACGAGATGGCTCGGGATCGATTGGTACCAGTCGATCCTGACCGATCCGGACATCTGGGCGGCGATGCAGGTGACGGCGCATTTCGTCATCTGGACCGTGATCATCGAGACCGTGCTCGGCTTTGGCCTCGCCTTCCTGATCGACAAGAAATTCCGCGGCCACGGGATCTGGACCACGATCATTCTGCTGCCGATGATGCTTTCTCCGGCCGTGGTCGGCAATTTCTGGACGTTTCTCTACCAGCCGCAGATAGGATTGTTCAATTACGTGATCGCTTTCTTCACGGGCCGTGCTGCTTCCTCGTTCCAGATGCTCGGCGACGTGACGCTCAGTCCGTGGGCCATCATTATCGTCGATGCCTGGATGTGGACGCCCTATGTGATGCTGATTTGCCTGGCCGGTCTGCGCTCGATTCCAGACTATATCTACGAGGCGGCGGAGGTGGATCGCGCATCGAAATGGCGGCAGTTCTGGTCGATCACGTTGCCGATGGCGCTGCCGTTCATCATGCTCGCGGTGCTGTTCCGCGGCATCGAGAACTTCAAGATGTTCGACATGGTCAACCTGCTCACCGGGGGTGGACCGGGATCGACCACCGAAGTCGCCTCGATCACGCTCAAGCGCGCGGCGTTCGAGAGTTGGCGGACCGGCTATTCCTCGGCCTTCGCGATCATTCTGTTCGTGACGGTGTTCGGCCTCGCCAACATCTACGTCAAGGCATTGAACCGGGTGAAAAACCGATGAGCCTCGCCAATACAGCGCATTCAGTTGTCGAACCTTCGGCGGGCACGCGGCGTTTCGCGGGCTCGCTCGTGGTGCTCTATGCCATCATCACGATGGTTCCGTTGGTTTGGATCGTGCTCACCTCGTTCAAGTCGCCGGACGATGCGATCTCCTATCCGCCCAAAATCCTCTTCGAGCCGTCGCTCGAAGGTTATTGCAATCTCTTCACGACGCGCTCGCGCCAAACGCCGGAATTCATCCAGACGCTGGGACCGCCGCAAGGGGCGTGCGACCGCATCGCGCGGAGCCGCAACATGGTGGTCGCGGGGCCATCGAACTATATGCCGCGCTTCGTCAATTCGCTCATTATCGCCTTCGGCTCGACGGTGCTCGCCGTCGCCCTCGGCACGTTGTCGGCCTACGGCTTCTCGAGGTTCCGCATACCCCTGAAGGACGACCTGCTGTTCTTCATTCTATCGACCAGAATGATGCCGCCGATCGCCGTCGCGATCCCGATCTACCTGATGTACCGCACCGTCGGGCTGTCCGATACCCGTCTCGGGATGATCCTGCTCTATACGTCGGTCAACGTCTCGCTCGCCGTATGGCTGCTTAAGGGTTTCATCGACGAAATCCCGCGCGAGTATGAAGAGGCTGCGATGATCGACGGATACACGCGCTTCCAGGCGTTCGTGAAGGTGGTGCTGCCGCAGGCGACGACCGGGATCGCGGCGACGGCGATCTTCTGTCTCATTTTCGCCTGGAACGAGTACGCCTTCGCGGTGCTGCTGACGTCCGGTAGCGCGCAGACGGCACCGCCTTTCATTCCGATCATTATCGGCGAGGGCGGGCAGGACTGGCCCGCAGTGGCCGCCGGCACGACGTTGTTTCTGGTGCCGATCGTCGTGTTCACGGTGCTCTTGCGCAGGCATCTGCTGCGCGGCATCACCTTTGGAGCCGTCCGCAAATGAGTCTCGATGCGAACTCGCCCATGCCGCGTCGCGGCTTCGCGGATAAGCTTCTTCGGCGCGGTCCGCTTGAGGTCATCGCGACATTGATCATCGCGGTCGGTGTCATCATGCTGATGCAGCCATTTTTCCTGACGCTCTATTCCTGGTCTTTCGCGACCACTCTGTTCGGCACGGTGTTGTTCATCGTCGTCTCGAAGGTGAGGGAGTAGGGCGCGATGGCACAGATCAGGGTTGAAGCACTCGACAAATCCTTTGACACGTTTCGTGCGGTCAAGGCCGCCAGCTTCATCGTGGAGGATGGCCAGTTTTTGTGCCTGCTTGGACCGTCCGGCTGTGGCAAGACGACGACGTTGCGTATGATCGCGGGATTGGAATTGCCCACAGCCGGGACTATTCGGCTCGGCGGCGAAGACGTGACGATGAAGCGTGCCTCGGCGCGCGATATCGCTTTCGTGTTCCAGCTCTTTGCGCTCTATCCACACATGAATGTGCGGCACAATATCGGTTTTCCGCTGAAGTGCGAGGGCATCGGCGCGGTTGAGCGCGACCGGCGGGTCATCGAGGTCGCGCGTATCCTGCGCATTTCCCATCTCCTCGACCGGTCCGTGTCGGGGCTTGCCGGCGGCGACCGCCAGCGCGTCGCGCTCGGGCGCGCGATTGTGCGCAAACCGAAATGTTTCCTGATGGACGAGCCTCTGGGTGCGCTCGATACCGAAATGCGCGAGGAGATGATCGGTGAATTGCGTGCGCTGCATGACCGGCTCGGTGCGACCACGGTCTATGTCACGCATGATCAGCTCGAAGCCATGGCGATGGCCGACATGATCGCCGTGATGAACAATGGCGTCGTCGAGCAGGTCGCGAGCCCTCGCGATATTTACGACCGGCCGGCTTCGCTTTTCGTCGCCGACTTCATCGGTTCCCCGCCGATGAACTTCCTGCCATTTCGCGGCAGCCTGGAAACTGGCGCCGACGCGATCCGGCTCGGCGAACGCGAAGTCGCAATTCCCGCTGCACGCGAGGCACTGGCGGAAAGTGATCTCGTCCTCGGAGTCAGGCCCGAGCACGTGCGCTTCACCGATCGCGGCATGGTGCGGGGAGAGGTCTACGGCGTGGAATATCTCGGCACGACGCAAATTGTGACCGTGACGACGCGCTATGGCGCGCTCAAGGCGCGCTCGCCGGCCAGCATGCCCTTTCGGACTGGAGAGAGTGTGGGGCTCGACTTTCGGCCTGATACGCTCTCGATCTTCGACAGGGAGTCCGGCCGAGCGATCCGCACCGCGCTGCATGAGGGAGGCGCGCATGGCTGAGGTCGAAATCAGGGCTGTCTCCAAGACATTCAACTCCAAGACATTCAGCTCCAAGACATTCAACAAGACGCGGGCGGTCGACGATCTATCTTTGATCATTCGGGACGGCGAGTTGGTCGCGTTGCTCGGGCCGACAGGCGCCGGCAAGACCACGACTTTGCGCCTCGTCGCCGGACTGGAGATGCCGGACAAGGGTTCGATCCGGATCGGCGGACGCGACGTGATGGGCGAGGCGCCGGCCGATCGCGATGTGGCTTTCGTGTTTCAGCAATATTCGCTTTATCCACATCTGACGGTGTTCGAGAACATGGCCTTTGCGCTTCGTGCGCCGATCCGCCGCGTCCCGGAGGCCATTATCCGGACGAAGGTGGAGGAGGTGGCGCGCCTTCTCCATATCGAAAGCAAGCTGCAAAACAAGGCAACGCAGCTGTCGGGGGGGCAGATGCAGCGCGTCGCGATCGGCCGTGCTTTGGTGCGCGCGCCCTCGATCTATCTCATGGACGAACCGCTCTCCTCGCTGGACGCCAAGCTGCGCGGCGAAATGCGCCTTGAGCTCAAGCGGATCCAGACCGATCTCGGCGCCACGATCCTCTATGTCACCCACGATCAAACGGAAGCGATGACGATGGCATCGCGGATCGGCGTGATCGAGGCTGGACGGCTGATACAGATCGGTACGCCGCGGGAAATCTACGAGAACCCGATCAACGCCTACGTTGCCGCGCGGCTCGGGCAGCCGACAATCAACCTCCTGCCGGCGGCTCTCTTTGCCGGTACCCCGCGCGGCGCGAAAACCGTGGGCGCGCGCACCGAGCATCTGACGATCGCCCAGGGCGGCGGCGGCGTGCCGGCAACCGTCACGCGGATCGAACATCTCGGTGACCAGAGCCATCTCCACCTCGACGTCGGCGGCCAACCGGTCGTGACGTTGTCGGACCCCGAGGCAAATCTCGGCGCCGGGGACGTCGTATCGCTCAGTCTCAACAACGCGCTGTACTTCGATGCGGACGGTGGAAGGATCGCGGCATGATGCTCGATCGGGCAGCCAGGGAAAAGCTGGTACGGGGGCTGGCGAACGTGGTGATCGAGCACGCCGACGAATTGACCAGCCTCGACCAGGCGATCGGTGACGGCGATCACGGGTTGAACATGAAGCGGGGTTTTGAGGCCGTGCTCGCGACGTTGCCCGGCCTTGCGGATAAGGCGCTGCCCGAAATGCTGAAGGCGATCGGCATGACGCTGGTGATGAAAGTCGGCGGCGCATCCGGGCCGCTGGTCGGCACCTTCTTCATGGAACTCGGCAAGGCACTTCCGGAGCAGCCGGCACGTGCCGATCTCGTTGCGGCTACGGATAAGGCGATCGATGCCGTCAAGGCACGCGGCCGCTCGGAAGCAGGACAGAAGACCCTGCTGGATGTCCTTGTGCCGGTGCAGGCCATATTTGCAGGGGGTGGCGACGCCAAGGCGATCGCGGCGGAGGCGGCGCGTGCAGCCGATCGCACCATACCCATGCTGGCAATCCGCGGCCGTGCATCCTTCCTCGGTGAGCGCTCTATCGGTCATATGGATCCGGGATCACGCTCGGTGTCCCTTTTGATCGGGGCGGCGGTCGCGACACTCGAACTTGAGGCAAACTCATGAGCAATACAAATTCCGGCAATGTCGGAATCGTCATCGTTTCACATTCCCACAAAATAGCAGAAGGCGCAGCCGATATGGTGCGCCAGATGGTAGGCGATGCCGTGCCGCTCGCCTGGACAGGTGGCGACATCGATGGAGGGCTCGGCACGAATGTTGCTGGAATCCTCGAAGCGATCGAGACGGCATGGTCGCCGGCTGGCGTGGCCATCCTGGTTGATCTTGGCGGGGCGGAGACAAACTCCGAGATGGCGGTGGAGATGCTGCGTGAGGATCGGCGCGCGCGGGTCGTCGTTTGCAATGCCCCGGTCGTCGAGGGAGCCGTCATTGCGGCGACCGAGTCGTCTGGGGGCTCGCCGCTTGCCGCCGTCAAGCGTAGCGCGGAGGAATTTTATGCATGATGCAAACGCCAGCCGGGCGGCTGAAAAGTACGTGCCGCTGACTGGGGCGGCCGTTCTCGTCAATGCCGTCGGTCTTCATGCCAGGCCCTCGGTCAAGCTCACGCAGTGTGCGAAGCGCTTCGCCGCGAAGATTGAACTGGCCCTCGCCGCGGACGGACCTTGGACGGATGCCAAAAGTCCCGTGAAGGTGATGCGTGTGAAGGCGCCGCACGGCGCAACGCTGTATTTCCGCGTCACCGGCCCGGACGGCGAGGCGGCACTCGCTGCCATGCTGGAGCTCGTTAATGATGGTTTTGGCGAGGTCTGACGCGGTGGCGGAAATCCGTCTCACAGGTCGTGCCGCTTCCTCGGGCCTCGCCATCGGGCCGGTCATCGTGTTGACCTCCGGCGGTGCGAGACGGACGACGGTCGGCGACCCTTCGCAGGAGGCCGCCGCGCTGCAGGCGGCGATCGAAGCTGCGACAGCCGAGATCGTCGGACTGATGGAAACGGTTCACGGTGAGGTGGCGAACATTCTGGAATTCCAGGTCGCGTTGCTGGAGGACGATGCGCTGGCGGAGGCCGCATACAACGCCATTGCGGGGGGTGTTGCGGCCGATCAAGCCTGGCGCTCGGCACTCGACGCGGAGATTGCGGGCTACCGCGCCGCCGAAGATGAATATTTCCGTGCTCGCGCCGCGGATCTCGTCGACATCCGCGATCGCGTGCTCGCGCAACTGAGCGGGGAAGATACGATCGCGAAGATTTCCGGTGGTTCGATCGTTGCCGGTGAGGACATCACGCCCTCGGCCTTTCTAGCCGCCGACTGGACCCGTGGGGGTGCCATCGCGTTGGCCGCAGGCTCACCTTCTTCCCATGTCGCGATGTTGGCGCGTGCGCGCGGGGCCCCCATGGTCGTCGGGCTCGGCCCGTTGTCGTGGAATGGGCGGCCGCCGGCGTTGGCACTGGTCGATGGCGATGCCGGCATGGTCATCTTCGATCCCGAACCTGAGACGCGCCGCTTGTTCGAGTCCCGGATGGCGGCTGCGAATGCTGCGCGAGCGGCCGCCGACGCTGGCCGCTTGGGGCCGGCGTGCACGGCCGACGGCCGGCGGATCGCGATTCTTCTCAACATTGCCGCACCTGAAGACCTGGTGGGCCTCGATCCCGCAATCTGCGACGGCATCGGCCTTGTGCGCACGGAATTCCTGTTCGAGGCGTCGCCGGACGAGGACAC
>Ga0137403_10009165_pt1 | contig 11017 bp, 20 predicted proteins | sample CZOMad2_1_16fung_FD_122057 | JGI IMG/M metagenome (GOLD analysis project Ga0137403, IMG submission 122057) | Vadose zone soil fungal communities from Angelo Coast Range Reserve, California, USA - CZOMad2_1_16fungal (Hybrid Assembly) | ecosystem: Environmental > Terrestrial > Soil > Vadose zone...
TGATGACGCCTCAAGATGCCAGAGGCTGCTTTGCCCATTGTGGATGCTTGTAGCACATACAACTGAGATACGCTATAGGCTCGGCAGCGACTGAAACCTGGGGTGGGGCCTTTACGGGATGAGCCCCCTCAGCGACGTGGGTGACGCGTCAGCGACGTCGGCATTTCGCCGCCGCTTCCGGCTCCACAGGCACGAACAGGACGACCTGCGCGCCAAGGGACTTGGCGCAGTACTGGCGCACGCTAGGGACGTCATCGCCACGCGACCCGCGCCCGCCAGGCCGGTGCAGGACAGCCGGCCCACGTCATCTCGCGGCCATCCCGTCTTCGTCGCGCCACACGCGACCGCTTCCTGCGGCCGCTGTCTGGAGCAATGGCATGGTTTGCCGCGCAGCCGCGCGCCGACCCCCGAGGAGGAGGCGCACGTCGTGACGGCCGTGGCGCGCTGGCTCCGCATATAGGGTGCTGAGGACGCCCCACCCGGCGATGCAGATAACACCCGATGAGGCCGCGCGCTCCTTGGCTCATGCGTGCACAGGATTATCATATCAACGGTGAGAGGGTCCTCCCGAAGTCGGCGCGTCGACACCGCCATCTCATTGTGCAGCTAGGACCGATCCCACGTCGTCCCCGTGCGTCGCGCGTACAGGCAGCCGAGGAATGGCCCCGCCATGAACTCGGTGTGGGTTGGCACGGTCTCTACGAGCGTCCCGCAGACCTCTGTGACGGCATCGTACCGCTGAAGGTGCGTGGGCGTCGACACACCGACGTCGGGCGCCCCCGTCGTCTTCTCCCCGGCCCCCCCCGTGATATTTGTCAGGGAGAGGTGTGCGTGGGGTCTGGGGGTATGCTCTCCAGGATAAGGAGGATTTTTCCCATATTTCATAATTCTTTTGTGAAGACCGCTCGGTTTCGGTGGTTCCGTTCTCCAAAAGGCCTCGACGAACATGGAGGCCACGGGAAAGACGTGCACGCCTGCCCGCGCCTTCGCATACCTCCAAGGAATGTGGGTTATGAGCCCATGGGCGGATGGTACGGCCCCCAACTCGCCCCAACTCATCCCAAGAAAGATGGCCATTTACGTAAATCTGTCTTGGTCTGAATTGGGCGGTTTTAGTCCAGGTTCACGGACAGAACACGGACAACCCATGGAATACCCATAGAGGACTGTGAGCCGCTTTCCAGGGAGCTAGGGGTAGGGTAGGACGGGAAGCCGAACCGCTGCCTTGGCTGTTGCATCAAATTACCGCTTCTTCCCTTCAAAATCTCTCCTCCATTTCCCCTGCAGTATAGGCCATCTTGTACCGAACCCTGGAAACCGTAGCCTTGCCCTCCAATCCCAATAAGGCACCCTGATGGGTGTTCGCTTGGCCTGCAATGCTGGCCCTGCCAGCAGCGTTGAGTAACTGGAACACCTCATGCTGAATGAACCTTCGGCACATTGAGTCCGTGCTCCTGTGGCATACTGCCTTGAATTGGGAATCGGTTAGATGATCACACATTGGAGGAGGGGCACAGGCAGACCAATGGTTAGCCGGGTCCCATCCAGACCCCTGCATGGGGTGCTGTATGGGGGCATATCCTCGGACACACACGCCTCATACAGGAGAACGTGGTTGCCCAAAGGGACCCTGGGACAGGTTGGGCTAGCTGTCAAGGCTGGGGCTCTATGGCCGATATAGTGGGAGGTAGCAATGTGTGGTACTGCAGCAAGGTAACCTAGAACTGAGGCTTAGATATGAAACAGATCATACGACGATGGGCTGGAGTGGGGCTGATGACCGTGTCGGTATTGACCGTCGGGAGCTTGCTGACGTTGCAGGCGGGCATGCCCCTGGCCCCATTCGTGCCCCTACAGCAGGTCTTGATGGCTGATGGTGGCGGAGACAGACCGGCACCGGCCCCCTGTCCCAAGCGCAAATGTTGGAGCGGTGACGCGACGACCTAACGATCCCTGCATCTGGGCTGATGGTGGCTGGTATGGCCACCGTCAGCTCCTCCCTCCCCGGTTTTTCAATCGCTTCATTTTCCCGGCGACCAACCTGCTCGCTGGACGGGTCCCATACCCGGCCTCCCTGGGCGGCGTAGCGGGGCATATTCAGCCGCACACACAATCAATCCCCGATCGAGAGGGTGGGGTGGGCCAATTTCTCTAATAGGGATGGCCCAAGGTACCTGCCCAAAATATAGTGGTATCTATGTAGACTTCGTTGGCTTGGGACCCCTATTTCTGTGGTCTCTTTAAGCTCCTTCCCCGAAATATGGGGCTGTCGCCTAGACGACCCGCCGATGTCCTCTGCTGTAGGCTCTAGGGCAGGCATGGTTTTGCCCCAGCGGGACGGCTGACGCCAATCTTCTGAGGCTTTATCGTGTCCGGGAGAAGACGACTCGGAGGGTAATCCTGGTGGAGGCGGCAGGAATCGAACCTGCCACCGGGGGGTATTCGATAACGTAAATATGAATGCAACCCCCCTGCTCTCCCACTGAGCTACGCCCCCAACATCGAGTATCTTAGCATTTTTACCATAGTTTATCAATTTAAACCACTCAAGCATGGATCACGCCCTTCGAGGTCATCCCGGAGGTCTCCCGACGATCTGATTCCATCCGTGGTCTTCAGGTGGGCAGTAAAGTTGTCACGACTAGGCCTCAGGCCTTCGATAGCCGATCCACTGTGGGCTACACTCCCCCTATGTGGACACTACCATCGCACCCCATGCAACCGGCCATTGACAGCGATATGTAGCCTCGATACAGTTGCGGTGGACAAGGGACTGCCCCCGTTATTCCCGGCACTCTTCTGAACATAGTGGGTATGCGGCGGAGATCACGGCATGGTTGATTTCATTCGAAAGAGGCTCCAGGTCTTTGTGTCGTCAACCTTCACCGATCTTAGGCAAGAGCGACAGGCTGCTGTTGAGGCCATCCTAACGGCAGGTCACATCCCTGCGGGGATGGAGCTGTTTACGTCAGGTGATGAGTCTCAAATGGAGGTCATTAACCAATGGATCAATGAATCGGATGTCTACCTTCTCATTCTGGGTGGTGGTTATGGGAGTGTGGAACCAAGGACCGGGAAGAGTTATACACACCTAGTACTAGATTTCGGTGCAAAACCCTCCCTCTCTCCTCGTGGTATCCTCTCTGGAGGCATGACCGACGAAGGGAGGGGGACCCATGCGGCGCGATCGCTCTGAAGCCATGAACCTGTTTGACTTGGTGCCGGCTTTGGGTATGACGATGGACCCAGTGCTGATGCAACTCGATACGCTGCTCGACGACGACAGGCTGTTTCAGGCGGGGCAAGCCGATTTGGCCCGGCGCCGGCCGCGGACCCTGATGGACGGCCGCCCGTCGACGCCCGTCGAGGTCATCCTGCGGAGGCTGGTGGTCAAGCATGGGTATGGATGGAGCGACGAGGCGACGGCGCGTTGGGTCAGTGATAGTCTGGTGTGGCGGCAGTTCTGCCGGGTCTATGCGGAGGCGGTGCCTGATGAGACGACGCTGATCCGCTGGGCGAACCTGATCCAACCCGCGACCCTGCATCGGCTGCTCGACCATGTGGTCACCCGCGCCCGGGCGCTCAAAGTCACCCGCGGCCGCAAGCGGCGGATTGACGGGACGGTGGTGGCAACCACCATTCATCACCCGACCGATAGCACGTTACTCGATGATGGCGTGCGGGTGCTTGGCCGGACACTGACCAGAGCCAGGAACCGGCTGCAGGCAACGCCTGCCGTGGCGCGCGCGCGCTTTCGGGATCGCACGCGCAGGGCCAAGCGCCAGATGAACCGCATCATGGCGGCGGCGCGGCCGCGTGGCACGGCAGCGGCTGACCGCATGCACACCGCCGATCAACACCTGCTTGCCATCGCGAGGGCGCCAGTGCGGCAGGCCCAACAGGTTGGGCCCATGCTGCGGACCCAGACGACCCAGGCGGCCCAGCGCGTGGCGGTGGCCTTAGACCACCTCGTCCCGTGGGCCTGCCAGGTCGTGACCCAGGCGACGCGGCGGGTGCTCCAGCGGGAAGCCGTGCCTGCCCCAGAGAAACGGGTGCGTCGGTTCGAACCGCACACCGCGATGATCCGGAAGGGCAAGCCCGGACACCCGACGGAGTGTGGGCGCGTCCTCTGGGTGGATGAGGTGGAAGGCGGAATCATCAGCCGGTACGCCGTGCGGGAGGGCAATCCGGCTGAGGAGGCCCCATTGCCGCCACGCCTGGACCATCATCTGCAGGTGTTCACACATCCACCCCGCCTGCTCGCGGGGGATCGAGGCGTCTATACCGCCGCGAACGAGCGCTATGCCACCCGGAACGGTGTCAAGCAGGTGGTCTTGCCCACGCCCGGGGCAAAATCGGCCACGCGGATAGCCCATGGGCCGCAACGCTGGTTCCGACAGGGCCACAACTGGCGCTCGGGCATCGAGGGCCGGATCAGTGGACTCAAACGGCGCCATCGGCTGGGTCGTTGTCGGTATCATGGCCCCAAGGGTATGGAACGTTGGGTCGGCTGGGGGGCAATCACCCCCAATCTGCGGGTGATTGCCTACGCTACGGTCCATTCACCAACGGGTGCGGTCATCCATCCGTGCCATGGGTTCATCCATGGTGGAATGTTGCCTAGAGATATTTGGTGCCAAAGGGTTTTGCACCGAAATCTAGTACTAGGGAGGTAGAGCAAATGACTGAGCCACCGTTCGATGAGACGCTTCTGAACGTCTGGGAAGAATACCGGCGTTGCACGCTTCAATCTCGTAAAGTTAAGGCACGGCTCACGCGGGTACGCTTGGGGGCTTTGGCCTTGGCTATTGCCGGGCAGTTTGCGGCGTTCTCGCCAACCAACTCCTTAGCCTACCAGATCTCACCCGCGGACTAGCCGTGGCCAGCGCCGTCGCGCTCGGCCTTTCCGCCTATTGCACCAAGGAGGGGTTCGATGCCAGCTTGGAGCGGCAGTGGGTGTTGTCTCGCTCACTCGCCGAAGCGCTCAAATCCGAGGCCATCAAATTCATTGCCCACGCACCGCCCTATGATGGGCCAATCGTGAGGACCTGTTGAGTGCGAAAGCCCACGATCTTTTGGGCGATATGGTGCTCGGCGCCCCGCCTCATTTGGCAGAAGAGGAAAAGCGGAAAGGCTTGCCGAGCGATTGGTTAAATATGGATACCTACTGGACTCTGGCGTTTTTTTGCTGCCTTATGTTGGTTGACATAGAAAGCGCTTCAAGACCGGAAGATAGTCGCTCAATGTGGCCGCCTCCTGGCAAGCTGTCTCCAGCAGGGTGCGCGCATGTGCATAGCGGTGTGGACGCACCACATCAGCCAGAGCATGCCATTGTTCCTTGGTATGGGCATGGTTCAAGCGCCATGGTCAAAACCCTCAAGCGAGGAAGACCATGGCAAACCACTGTTCTGTCGCTTCGTACGACTGGACCCGAAAGTCGGCCCAGCCTCAATGCTGTTTGACGGAGAAGTTGTCCACTTCGAGGGGCCAGCGCTTTTGATAGAGGCTCAGGCGTTGCTGTGCCGACAACGCTCGGTTGGTGCACAGAAAATACTGCGGGTGTTTGTCCCGAGGGTGCCGTTGACTGATGAGGACACAGACCGCACACGGCAGGGTGGTGAGCTTGCCTTGGCGCGTGCGCACCAGGGAGGTCCGCTGCCGTTGGTCGGTAGCGGTCCGCGGTACACGCTGATACCGCTGATGCCTGAGCGCTTGGGGCCATGGGGAGAGCTTCTTGTCGTCCAGCTGCCGATGCGACTTGATCGCACACACGACATGCCAGCCCTGTCGGCGACAAAATTTGCGCCAGCGATTGGCGGCAGACCAACTGTCGCACCGCACAGAGACCTGGCATGCAGAGGGTAACAACGGCTGCAACTCCGCCAGCATCTCTTGAGCCAGCGTCGTGTTCTTGCGAAAGCGCCGCCGCTGCTCTGGGGCCCGTTGTCGGTGGAGACGCCGCACCGTCTGCTCGCGCCGGTCGAGGCGCCAATCGTACGCAGAGGCCCTGGCACCAAGCTCTACACGGACCTCAACATGGACGGACCCATTGGTGTAGTCGGGGCTCGTCTTCCCCGACCTCTTGGTGTGGTCCTGATGGTATGCGACGGCTTCGAGATGCCGTGTGCCCCGGTCTTTTGCGCCCCACGAGTCCTCCAGGCTGACATCGAGAGTCCACTGGTCACTCTGGTGGGCGTAAGCCACCACGTCTGTCACGAGAAAGTGGCGCCTCGGCGAGCGGAGAGCCTCGGCCGTCCAGGGACTGAGGCGCCGCGTGTCCGCCCCATGCGAAGGGTCGGGGGCATCGACCAGGAGTCGATAGCAACCGGCCATGGTTTGATGCCGTGCTGCTGAGACCATGAGCGCATCAGCGAGGCGCAACACAGGCTGCCATTGCGGCTTGCTCAGACGCAAGTGCAAACCACACAAAAAGGCTAGAAGGCTGGGCGAAGGCTGGACCATGAGCTTGACCACGGGGATATCCTTTCTGGCGTACGCTTGGGGTTGGCACTCCTAGCGTACGCGGATATCCTCTTGTGTTCAATCTGGGCTATTCACAGAATTCGCCAGACTCCAGTTACCTACCTGCAGGCGTGAGTGAACGACCAACTCAGCAACTTCTATGAGCCCAATGCGGCCGAGAGCCTGTGTACGTTCGAACAGCGTCGTCTTGTGATGCTGCTCTTAGGTAGGCTCGGTATTGTGCTCAGCGGCATCAGCGCAGTGCTTGAGGGGGCGAAATGGGCCGCCGCATGGGTTGCTGTGATCGGCACCATCTCTGGTGTGATCGCTGCCTTCATCTTCGCCGGCCGTTATCAGGACCTGGCGCAAAGCTATGAGCTCACCGCACGCCGGCTGCGGTGGTTGATAACTGACTGGCAGCGCCTACCGGCAGTGGAAAAAGAGCACAAAGGCGGAGAATTCGTGAATGCTTTTGAAAACGTGATCTCAATCGAGAATAAGCATTGGGTGGCCGAGTGGCAGAGAAAGAGCCTGCGCGACACTGAGCATAAACCGGTAGGTTCGTCTGTGGGACACCAGGTTTGAGGAAGGGCACGTAGGCACCCAGCAGTCTCGTAGTTTCCCCCATTGGCGGCTCACTGACCAGACCAGCCTATCCTTTGTGTCTTATCCCCATAGTGCTCCACCGTCTCCGAAAGCGATAGCACTTACCAATAGTTGAAAATCTCCCGGATCGTTATCCCTCCTCCGGACCGGAATTAACTAGGATGGCCATGACTCGTCCTGGGTATGGACGCAAAGGTGAATCTGATGCAGGCGTTTTGACCATAATCGGCTCTTGCTCGGCCCCCCTGGGGCGGGCACATCGATGCTGGCCCGGCGGCTCACCACCATCCTGCCGGCCATGACCCTGGGCGAAGCCCTTGACACCATGCGCATCCACCGCGTCGCGGGCCGCACCGGCGACCGCACGGCATTGGTGACGACCCGCCCGTGTCGCGCCCCATCATACCATCTCGGATGTCGAGCTGATCGCTGGGGGCAGGTACCGAGGCCGGGCGACATGTCGCGGTCGCACCATGGTATCCTATGGATGTTCAAGTCACTTCCCAGGGTGGTCAGACCTGACCACCCTGGGCGCCGATGAACAGCTCCAGAACCCTCCAGATGATCACACCAAAGCGTCCTGCCTTTGCCATCGAGACTTTTTGACGGTGTCATCTTGCCCAAGGCGTTCCGGATGATTGGTCATCCGCGCTCGCGTGTTCCCCACGCGGCGCTGCAGACGGCGCAGCCATGACTCGAGCTGGCACTGTTCTTGCTCATGAAAGCTGCTGGAGCCCTAAACCTTGCGGTCGGCCAACTCAAGGAGGAACGTCCATGCTGGAGTGGGATCCCGGTCCGCCGTCGTCCATCAGTGCCCTCTGCGCCCCAGCACCCTCCGCGGCCTATCAGGCGAATCCCCAGCGGTTTCGCCTGGCCTGGGGGCCCACCCGCTTGAGATCGATGACGACGGCATGGTCCAGGTGACTGGCGAGTGATGAAACCGTTCCGACTCGGAGAGTCTTTGGTGAGCTGATGAGGCTCAGACCTCCCAGGTGTGGTCATGACATGGCCTCGAAACGACACAAGCATCCCATGCGTTCACCCCGTTCTGCAGCGGTGACCATGAACGTAGCTATGTCGCCTCAAGAGACAGGCCCAGGAATCACGGCTGGAGAGAGGGTGTGGCAGCAGGGAATGGTTTGCGGTGGCATCGGGAGCGCTTTGTTCCGAGCGACTGCCCTCGTATGTCCCCTAGGATTCTTGCTGCTGCTCGGCGCCTGCGCCAGCATCCCCCCAGAGCAACCCAAAGCGCTCCAATGGGAGGCGGCCAGGGAGTGCGAGAGCCGTGTTCAAGACATTCGTGTGCAGGACATTGATCCATACGGCCGCCTCCACTTCGTGTATGGGGATGCCGGGCAAGTGGATCGGGACGCCTTCATCGCCTGTTATCAACAGCGGGTGGCGGAACAATTCAACGCGCTGGTGGCGGCAGGCCACCTGGCTCCATCGGCCCTGGCCACCGGCAGGACCGCGGTCCCGCTTAAGGTCACAGGGAATATGCTGGTGGTCGCGGTGACCATCAACGAATCGCAGCGCGCCTTCCTCGTCTTGGATACGGGCTCGGCCAAGACCATCCTGCACCCGGCCTTGATGGCACGCCTGCAGATCGCGATCCCCCCGAGTGCCCCCCGATGGGCCATGAGGCTCGTTGGGGGGACGACCGCGGCGATGCCCTTGACCCGGCTGCAGTCGTTGACCATCGGTCGGCTCGCCGTGGAAGAGCTGGATGTTGGGGTCTACGAGGCCTTCCCCACGGCGCAGGGTATGGAAGGCTTGCTGGGGGCGGATGTGCTGCATCATTTCAGGGTTATGATCGACCGCTCCGCAGGACGCCTCACGCTCGTGGCCATGCCGCCAAAAGCCACGAGTCCGGCTGATCCAGGGGCAGGGGGCCACCCATAGCTCCATCCTCTCTTCGGCCAGCGTAGCCCCCTCCCATCGCAAGGAGCGTTCGAAGAGGGCGCGAGGCCACCAGATGAAAGGCGCGATGGTCTCTATCCCGCTAGAGTGAGATCGTCACCGTGATGCTCGTACGGCGGCCGACCACCATCCTGCCGGCGATGACCCTTGCCGAGGCGATTGAGACCAGGCGTATACACCGCGTCGCTGGCCTCACCGGTGCCCGCACGGCGTTGGTGACGAGCCGGCCCTTTCGCGCTCCGCCTCAGACGATCTCCGATGTCGGATTGATCGGCGGCGGGCACCTCCCCCTGCCGGGCGAGCTGTCGAAACGAGCACCCCCTACCCGCAGCGGCTGATCACTCCCGTCCTCACACACGAGCGCCCCTGATGTTTTTGGCTACAGGTCAGGCACATTCCTCTTGACACCACGGTCCAGCCTTCGTAGACTCGCGCGATATTCTCTATCCCGTCGCGACTCATCCCATCTGTTCCTGCTGCTGGCATCCCCAGGAGAGCGCGTCGATGCCGTACGCACGTACCGATCCGTCCTAGACGCCCGCTGTGGTGCCGTGCCTACCCGTGCCGCTACGGTTCTTTGCGAGGCCCCGACGTCTGACCCGCTTCTAAGCCCCCTCCTGAGGGGCGTCTCCCTGTCCGGGCCTTTTTCCGTGGACCTTACAGGCTCGTCTCGCATCGCACCCAGGCAACAATTCCACTTCGAAGAAGGAAAGGAGGCCATCGATGGCGCTCTACCTCTTGCAAGTGGCCTATACTCCCGAGGCGTGGGCCGTCCAATTGCACAACCCGCTGGACCGGCGCGAGGCCGTGAGCCAGGTGGTGGAACGGTTGGGCGGGTACATCGAGAGTGCCTACTATGCCTCCGGGGACTACGATGCCATCCTGATCATTGAGATGCCCGACCACGTCAGTGCCGCAGCCTTCTCCCTCGCGGTCTCGGCTGGAGGAGCCGTGAAGGCGATCAAGACGACCCCGCTGCTGACTATCGAGGACGGAATCGAGGCGATGAGGAAGGGCGCCGGCGCCGGATACCGCCCTCCCGGCGGCTAATGCCTGCAGATGGCGCGCGCATGGTGTGTGCGAAGCGGACGCGCCTCGAATCCACGACAGGGGGCGGTCGCTGGGACGGGTCAGGCGATCGGCCGAAACATAAAATTGTGCCCATCCCCCCGTGAGCCTGGCGGAGGCCCTCGACATGACGCGCATCTATCGTTGGCATTGACCGCGCCTCCGTGTCGACCTACCTTACATAAGAGGTGCCACTGAACGGTTGAGAGCCTGATCGCCTGGAGGGCGTCTCGATGGCAACGGCCCCGTTTGAATCCCAGTTGACGCGGCGGCATCTCGGGCGGAGCTCGTCACCTGTGATCGTCGCGCAGCGGGGGTTTACGAGACCTATGGGGTCCGAACCAAGTTCCTCGCCTGACGCTGCTAGTGCGGTTCGCCCATTTATAAAGAAGGCTAAGCCCACTGCAGAAGACGAGCTGCGGCCCGAGTACGAACGCGAGGACTTCGGCCCCATAGTTCGAGGCGCATACGTCGCCCATCTAGGGCGCGCGCGAAAACGACGCACGCGGGTTAAGACGCTTGGCGTTTGAATCTCAACGGCTGCCTTTGCGCTGCCGCCGAACGTCAGCCATCGGGGAACGTCGCTGACCGCTCAGGGTCGCGTCCGGAGATGTCTGCCTGAGTCCGCCAACCTGTCCGCCAGTTCGAGTACGCCTCACCTGGCGGCCTTGGTGTCAGCCGCTACCGTCGCGGTGCAGTCTGTCGACCGCGCGGGTGCGACGGGCCTGCCGCTGCGGTAGACGCGACCGCGCGCCAGTTGCGCCGGTTCAGCCGCGGCTGCGCAAACCGGTTGCTCGGCGAGCCACGCAACGAGTTCGGACACGAGGTAGCGGCTAACGCGCTCGGAAAGCCAGCGCGCCTTCGGAAAGCCCTCGCGCTTGCGCAATTCATAGAACTGTCGCTCGCTGATGCCAAGGACGAGAGCCGCACCGACAACGTCGACGGCGTAAGAGGCGAGCCG
>Ga0137403_10009166_pt1 | contig 11017 bp, 11 predicted proteins | sample CZOMad2_1_16fung_FD_122057 | JGI IMG/M metagenome (GOLD analysis project Ga0137403, IMG submission 122057) | Vadose zone soil fungal communities from Angelo Coast Range Reserve, California, USA - CZOMad2_1_16fungal (Hybrid Assembly) | ecosystem: Environmental > Terrestrial > Soil > Vadose zone...
TACGCGCAGATGCGGGATCGCGATTGTGCCGGAGGTGGCGAAGGGGACGCCGGCGGTGGCGGCGATTTTGGGGGCGTAGAAGAGGACTAGTTTGTTGACTAGGTTGGCGGAGAGGGCGGCGGCGTTGAGGTGAGGGCCTGCTTCGAGAAGGACGCTTAGGATATCGCGGCGGCCGAGATCTTTGAGGACGGCGCTTAGATCGAGGCCGGTGCGGCTGCGAGTTACTTCGATTAATTCGACGCCGGCGTTTTGGAGTTTGCGGGCTTTCGGAGTTTTGAGCCGCGCAGAGGTGTAGACGAGGAGATCGTCGTCGGCGGTTTGAACGACGCGGGATTTCGGAGAGAGGCGGAGGCGGGTGTCGAGGATTACGCGAAGCAAGCGGCGGCGTCGCGGGAGGCCGCTGCGGTCGGAGAGCAGGGGATTGTCGGCGAGGATGGTGCCGATGCCGGTGAGGAGGGCGTCGGAGGCGTGGCGCATGCGGTGGACTTCGGCGCGGGATTCTTCGCTGGTGATCCAGTCGCGGGTTTTGGATTTGCGCGATTTTGGGAGGGCGAGTTGGCCGTCGAGGGTTAAGGCTGATTTCAAAGTAACGAAGGGCTTGCGCGCGGTGATCCAGTGCGAGAAGGCTTCGTTTAGCTCTTGCGCTTTGTCTTCGAGCAGGCCGCTTTCGACTTCGATGCCGGCGGCTCGCAAACGGGCGAATCCGGTGCCGCGCGTTTTCGGATTTGGGTCTTCCATTGCGGCGACTACGCGCGAGACGCCGGCGGCGATGATTGCTTCGGTGCAAGGGCTGGTGCGGCCGGTGTGATTGCAAGGTTCGAGTGTGACGTAGAGCGTTGCGCCGCGAGCGCGTTCGCCGGCTTGTTTGAGCGCGACAATTTCCGCGTGATCGCGCCACTCGTATTGGTGGAAGCCTTCGCCGAGGATTGCGCCGTCTTTCACGATTACGCAGCCGACGGTGGGATTGGGGCTGGCGAGGCCGATGCCTTTGCGAGCCAGGTCCAGCGCGTGTTCCATGAAGCGTTGATCGTGGGAGTTCACGGTGTCAGTTGAACAGCGAGTCGGCGTAGGTTTGGGCGTCGAAGGGGACTAGGTCGTTGATTTGTTCGCCGGTGCCGACGAAGCGGATGGGGAGGCCGAGTTCGCGGGAGATGGCGACGACGATGCCGCCTTTGGCGGTGCCATCGAGTTTGGTGAGGATGATGCCGGTTACGCCGACGGAAGAGGTGAACTCGCGGGCCTGGGCGAGGCCGTTTTGGCCGGTGGTGGCGTCCATTACCAGGAGGACGTCGTGGGGACCAGGGTGGCCAGCTGCATAGAAATCTGGCCGCGGGGTGAGGAGGGTCATATCTGGCTCGGGTTCAGAGCGGTTATTGAGGTGAATGGGGTTTTGGATACGGACAATGGCCTGGTCAACCACATGCAGAACAAAAAATCGCCTCAAGCGATCTACACACCCGGCGTGGCGACTCCCGATGGCGGCCATCTGGATAATCTCCCCCTCAGTGAGTTCCACCCGATCGTCCTCATGGAGAATCCCGGCCGCGGCCATCTGGTAATACTCGTCCACGGTAAATAAGCGTCTGGTAACCTGGAGAGCCATGCTGTGCTCCTTTGCCCTTTAGGCGTCAAGATCCATCCACTCACCCCGGAAGTCATGCCAATTGATGCCGCCAACGAGCGGGCGGTGGCGTGGACACTCGGTATGCAGTGCCGCGACGGCGGCTGAACCAGCGCGAGACCACCGCGTTCGCGACGACGGGGCCGGTGGCGGCCAGGCCCAGCGAGGCGAGCAGGCCATAGACCAGGGCAAGCTGCCAGAGGTTCTGACACTGGCCGGTGAGCGCGAGCGCGGCCGCCAGCAGCACGCACCCCACCGAGGTGACGATCCGGGCGCCGTATCGATCGGCGAGGCCGCCCACCCACGGCATGAAGGCGCCATAGAGGAAGAGGCCCAGCGCGATCACCAGCGAGAAGCTGCCGCGATCCACATGGAGGTCCTCGACCATCGGCTTGAGGAACGGGCCCACCGCGTGGCGGACTCCCGCGGAGACGAAGACCATCACGGAGAAGGCGAGGGTGACCCACCAACCATAGAAGAAGCGGGACGGGGGCATGGGGCTGCCCACGAATATAGCAGAGGGTCGCTCAGCCGATCAGCGGCCATTTCGGCCGGGCGGCCAGCCCGGCGCGCGCGAGATAGGGGCCGGTGAGCGCGTCCACCCGCCGCAGCAGCTCCTCCTCGTCCACCGTGGTCACCCGGCGATCGTCCAGCACCACCCGCCCGTCCACCAGCACCGTCCGCACGCTGGCCGCGCTGGCGCTGTAGACCAGGTTCGACACCGGATCCAGCAGCGGGCGCCACTCCGGCCGGTCGACGTCGAAGAGAATGAGATCGGCGCGCTTGCCCGGCTCGAGCGAGCCGATCTCGGCCTCGAGGCCGAGCGCGCGGGCGCCGTGGAGCGTCGCCATCTCGAGCACCGTCTCCGGCGGCAGCACGCCCGGATCGAGCCGCGCGTCCTTGGCCGCCAGCGCGGCGAGAGACATGAGCCGCAGCATGTCGAAGTGATTCGAGCCGTTGGCGCTGTCCCCGCCGAGCGACACCGGCACTCCCGCCGCCACCATCTCGGGAAAGCGCCCGTGGGCGCCGAGGCCCTTCACGTGCTTGAGCGCGGCGGAGGGACAGTGCGTGACCGCCACGCCCCGGCGGGCCAGGAGCGCGATGTCGTCCGCGTTCACGTAGAGCATGTGCGCGAGCTTGGCGCGCGGACCCAGCACGCCCCAGGCGTCGAGGGTGGCCAGGGGCAGCGTGTCCGCTGTCGTGCGCGCGGGATGCGAGGCGAAGTGCATCATGCCCCAGCCGGTGCCGTGACGCGCGGAGAGCGCCTGCGCGCCGCGGATGAGGGCTTCCGATCCCGTCCCGAAGCCGATCAGCAGCGGCCAGGCGCTCACGCGCCCGCTCCCCTGCCCGTTCACCCGCACCATCGCGTCCTCCGTGAGCCGCAGCGCCTCCGCGGTGGACTGGGCGAGCCGGCCGGGGCCCCGCGCCAGGTCCCAGCTCCAGCGCCCCAGCACCGCGCGCAGCCCGACCTCTTCCACCGCCCGCGCCACCGCCGGCACGTCGAAGAGCGTGCCCGCCTCGCAGAAGGTGGTGGTGCCGCTGCGCAGCATCTCGAGGCAGGCGAGCCGGGCGGCGGCCGCCTCTTCCTCCGGCGTGATGGCGGCATAGAGCGGCACGTACCAGTCCGGCACGTAGCGATCCACCGGTACCTCGTCGGGGATGAGACCGCGCGAGAGATGCTCGGACAAATGGACATGCGTGTCCACGAAGCCGGGCAGGACGAGGCGGCCGCGCCCGTCGATTACCAGTGTGGGCGGCCGCGGCGGCCGCACCGCGTCCGAAACATCCACTTGGAGAATGCGCGGGCCGTCCACCAGCACCGAGCCGTCGCGCAGGACACGGCGCGCGGGGTCCAGGGTCACCACGACGGCGTGCTCGATGAGGATCATCCGACGGCCTCCGGCCGGGTATGATACACGTCTGGCCCAGGAGGTGCTCAGATGCCGACGCGGAAGCGGAACGGCGCCGACAATGGCGCGGGGCGGAAAGCGGACGCGCTGATCGCGCGCATGAAGAAGGCGCGCGGCTACATCTACCCGGAGTGGGAGTTCGCGGCCCGGCAGGACCCGGAGTTCGTCGAGACCTATAACCGGATCTACGAGCTGGGGCTCGGCGAGGGCAAGCACGTCTCCGCCAAGGTGCGCGAGTTCGTGGCCATCGCGCTCCTGGCCTTTCGCGGGGCCGAGAAGGGGGGGCTGATCGCGCACATGGAGCGCGCCATCCGCTTCGGCGCCACCCGCGAGGAGCTGTTCGAGGTCCTCGAGACCTGCCTGATCCCGGGCGGCGCGCCCACCTTCCACCGGGGGCTCTCCGCGCTCCTCGAGGTCACGGGCGGCCGGGGGAAATGACCACGGTGGCGGTGGAGTGGCGCGGTGTCGTCACCCCGGAGCGCTTCGCCCGCGGCATGACCACCGCGCGGTACCTCGACTTCGTCGGCACGCCCGAAAACCTCGCGCGCGAGGCCGGCTGGTGGCTCGGCTCGCAGCGCCACGACTTCAGCGGCCCGCTGCGCGCGTGGTACGAGCGCGCGCGGCTCAGCGAGGCCCAGACCGCCGCGATCCGGTGGCTGGCCGCCCAGCCCCACGGCCCGGCGCGGATCCTGGTGATCTCGGAGGAGTGGTCCTCGGACTGCCGGCGCGACGTGCCCATGCTGGCGCGGCTGGCCGAGGCCGGCGGGCTCGAGCTCCGGATCTTCACGCGCGACGGGCAAACGGTCGGCCGCGAGCCGCGGGCGAATCCCGCCGACTCGCCCAATGCCGACCTCATGAACGCGTTCCTCTTCGAGCGAGACGGGCAGACCTTTCAATCCGTCCCCGTCGCCGCCTTCCTCACCCGAAAGTTCGAGTACCTGTACCACTACACCGATCAGCTCGTCAAGGAGACGACTCATGGAGATGCGTAAGCTGGGTCGCACCGGGCTCAAGGTGGCCGCCCTCTGCCTCGGCGGCAACACCTTCGGGTGGACCACCGACCAGAAGGCCTCCGAGGCGGTGCTCGACGCCTACATGGAGGCCGGTGGTAATTTCATCGACACCGCCGACATCTACTCGATCTGGGCGCCCGGCAACAAGGGCGGCGAGTCGGAAACCGCGCTGGGCATCTGGATGGCGGCGCGCAAGAACCGGCGCGCGGTGGTGATGGCCAGCAAGGTCATGGGCCCGATGGGGCCGGGGCCCAACGACAGCGGCCTCTCGCGCCAGCACATCATGGAAGGCGTCGAGGCCTCGCTCCGCCGGCTCCAGACCGACTACCTCGACCTCTACCAGGCGCACTGGGACGATCGCGACACGCCCCTCGAGGAGTCGCTCCGCGCCTTCGACGACCTCGTCCGCCAGGGCAAGGTGCGCTATCTCGGCGTCTCCAACTACGTGGCCTGGCGCCTCGCCCGCGCGCTCTGGGAAAGCGACAAGCGCGACTTCGCGCGCTACGAGTCGCTCCAGCCCAAGTACAACCTCGTCTTCCGTGACGAGTACGAGCGCGAGCTGGAGCCGCTCTGTCTCGAGCAGGGCGTGGGCGTCATTCCCTACTCCGCGCTGGGCAGCGGATTCCTCTCGGGCAAGTATCGCCGCGGCGCCGATCTCCCCACCACCGCGCGGGCGGCCGGCGTGCAGAAGGCCTACATGACCGACCGCGGCTTCACCATCATGGAAGCGGTGGAGAAGGTGGCGGTGAAGCTCAACGCCACCCCGGCCCAGGTGGCGCTGTCCTGGCTGGCGCACCGCCCCGGCATCACCGCGCCCATCGCCAGCGCCACCTCGGTGGGCCAGCTCAAGGAGCTGGTGGGCGGCGTCGAGCTGAAGCTGGATGCGGAAGCCCGGGCGGCGCTGGACCGCGCCAGTGCCTGGAAGGAAAGCTAGCCGCCATGGCCGAGATGCAGTTCAACCCCATGGATCCGGAATTCGTGGCGGATCCCTATCCGACCTACCATCGGCTGCGCGCCGAGGATCCCGTGCACCATAGCCCCCTGGGCTTCTGGGTGCTCAGCCGGTACGAGGACGTGGTGTGGTCGCTGCGTGACCCGCGGCTGATCAAGGAGCCCATCGCCGCCTTCGTGGCCGCGCGCCTCGGCCAGGCGCCGCCCGGCCTCGGGCTGTCCATGCTGGACCGCGATCCACCCGACCACACACGGCTGCGCGGCCTCGTCAGCAAGGCCTTCACGCCCCGGGTGGTGGAGCAGCTACGCCCGCGCATCCAGGGGATCGTGGACGGGCTGCTCGATCAGGTGGCCGGCGCTCGGCAGATGGACCTGATCGAGGAATTCGCCTATCCCCTGCCCGTGGTCGTGATCTGCGAGATGCTGGGCGTCCCGCTGGCGGACCACGAGCGCTTCAAGAGCTGGGGCCTCGACGTGGCGCGCGGGCTGGACTCCATCATGCTGCCGCCGGAGTCGGAAGTGGCGGTGCGCAGCGTCAATGCGCGCCGCGCGCTGTCCGCCTACTTCCGCGAGCTCATCGCCGAGCGCCGCGCGCACCCGCGCGACGACATGCTCACCGGCCTGATCGTCGCCGAGGAGGCCGGTGACAAGCTCTCCACCGACGAGCTGATGGCCACCTGCATCCTGCTGCTTCTCGCCGGCCACGAGACCACGGTGAACCTGATCGGCAACGGCACCCTGGCCCTGCTCCGGCATCCGGACCAGCGCCGGCGGCTGCGGGAGGACCCCGGGCTCATCGGAAGCGCGGTGGAGGAGCTCTTGCGCTACGACGGGCCGGTGCAGCGTACCGCGCGGATTCCCAGCGAGGACATCACCATCGGGGGCAAGACCATCGGCAAGGGCGAGATGGTGATGCCCTTCATCGGCGCCGCCGACCGGGATCCCGCCCAGTTCCCGGACCCCGACCGTCTCGACATCGGCCGGGCCGACAACCGGCACATCGCCTTCGGCTGGGGCATTCACTTCTGCCTGGGCGCCCCGCTCGCGCGCGTCGAGGGCCAGATCGCCATCAATACCCTCATCCAGCGCCTGCCCGCTCTCGCCGTGGCCACCGACCGGCCCGAGTTCCGCCAGAGCCTGACGCTTCGCGGTCTCTCGTCGCTGCCCGTCACCTTCTGAGGAGCGCGCGCCCATGGCGACCGAGTTCGGCGTCCTGCTGCCCACCCGCGAGGCCGTCATGTCCGGCCGCATGGAGACCGGCCCGCTGCTGGCCATGGCCGAGCGCGCGGAGGCCGCGGGCTTCGACTCCGTGTGGATCGGCGACTCGCTCACCGCGCGGCCGCGCCACGAGCCGCTCACCCTCCTCGCCGCCGTCGCCGGCCGCACGCGGCGGGTGCGCCTCGGCACCGCCGTGCTCCTGCCCGCGCTGCGCCCCCCGGTGGTGCTCGCGCACATCGTCGGGACGCTCGACCGCGTGGCGGAGGGGCGCCTGATTCTCGGCGTCGGCATCGCCGCCGACGCGGCGCCGATCAGAAAAGAATTCGCGGCCGCGGGCGTGCCCTTCGAGCGCCGCGTGGGGCGCTTTCTCGAGACGCTCGAGATCTGCCGGGCCCTCTGGAGCCGCGACGGCGTCAGCTTCCGCGGCAAGCACTTCACGCTCGAGGACGTGACCATGGAGCCGAAGCCGCACCGTCCCGGTGGGCCTCCCCTCTGGATCGGCGGCAGCGGACCCACCGCGCTGCGCGAGGCCGCCCGCTTCGACGCCTGGTTTCCCACCGGCCCGCACGTCGAGTTCTTCGCGGAGCAGTTTCCCCTCATCCAGGCCGCCGCCCGCGCCGCCGGGCGTCCGGCGGATGCCGTCACCGGCGCGGCCTATGTCACCCTCGCCCTCGATCCCGACGTCGCGGCCGCCGAGCGCCGGCTTCACGGCTTCCTCGAGACCTACTACGCGGCGCCCGCCCGCGCGATCATGGCCCGCCAGGCCACCTATGCGGGCCCCCTCGAGGGCTGCGTAGAGTGGCTGCAGCGCTGGATCGCGGCCGGCTGCCGGCACCTCATGATCCGCTTCGCCGGCGGCGACCAGCTCGCCCAGGTCGACGAGACCGCCACCCGCCTGCTGCCCCGCCTCCGGACCCGCTGAAGGACGTGCGGCTTGCGCAGGCTGATACGATCGGACTATGCGCGAGCTGCCGCCACATGCGCCGCGTGGAGTCGGAGCGCGGATCGGTCTTCTTCCTCTGCGGGCGCGCGGCCACCGATCCCCGGTTCCCCAAGTATCCGCGCCTGCCCGTCCGCGAGTGCGCCGGCCATGAGCCCGTCGAGCCTCCCGCACCGTCCTAGCCGGGCCCGATCTCTTCCCGCGCCGACGCTCCTCACGCTCATCGCCGTCGCCACACTCGCCCTTGCCTCCATCGCCGTGGCCCCAATTGCCGTAGCCCAGGAAGCGCCGCGCTCCCCGACGCCGAAGCCGCTGAGACTGAACGCGCGCGTCACCGACGTCGCGCGCGGCCTCGACCATCCCTGGGGTCTCGAGTTTCTCCCCGATGGGCGCATGATCGTCACCGAGCGGCCGGGCCGGCTGCGTCTGATCGGTCGCGACGGCAAGGTCTCGGAGCCGCTGTCCGGCGTGCCCGAGGTGTACGCACGGGGTCAGGGCGGACTGCTCGACGTGGAGCTGAGCCCGGGTTTCGTCCAGGACCGGCTCGTCTATCTGTCCTTCGCCGAGCCCGGCGAGGGCGGCGCCGGCACCGCGGTGGCGCGCGGCCGCCTCGGGGAGCGCGGGCTCGAGGGCACCCAGGTGATCTGGCGCCAGGTGCCCAAGGTGACGGGCCCGAATCACTGGGGCTCGCGCCTCGTGTTCCGGCCCGACGGCACGCTGTTCGTCACGCTGGGCGAGCGCTACCTCCATCTCGACCGCGCGCAGGACCTCTCCACCACCCTGGGCAAGATCGTGCGCATCAACGCCGATGGCACCGTCCCGCGCGACAATCCCTTCGTCGGCCGCGAGGGCGTTCGACCTGAAATATGGTCCTATGGCCACCGCAACATCCAGGCCGCCGCGCTGGACGCGCGCGGTCAGCTGTGGACGGTGGAGCACGGGCCGCGGGGCGGGGACGAGCTCAACAATCCCCAGCCGGGTAAGAACTATGGCTGGCCCATCATCACCTACGGCCTCGACTATTCGGGCGCCCGTATCGGCGTGGGGACGTCGCAGCCGGGCATGGAGCAGCCCCTGTACTACTGGGATCCGGTGATCGCGCCCTCGGGGGCAACGTTCTACACGGGCGACGGGTTCCCCGACTGGAAAGGCGACCTGCTGGTGGGCTCGCTGACTCCCGGCGGCCTGGTGCGGCTCCGGCTCGAGAACGGCCGCGTGGTCCTCGAGGAGCGCTACCTCGCCGAGCTGGGCGAGCGCATCCGGGACGTGCGCCAGGCTCCGGACGGCGCCCTCTATCTGCTCACCGACAGCTCCCGGGGCCGGGTGATCCGGGTGGAGCCGCCTAGCCGCTGAGCTCCTGCAGCTTCTTCTGGATCACCGCCTTGGGTACTCGGCCCACCAGCGTGTCCACGAGCTTGCCGTCCTTGAAGAAGAGGAGGGAGGGCAGTGCCTTCACGCCGAACTTGTCGGCGATGGTCGGCTCCTCCTCGACATTGAGCTTGCCGATGACCGCCTGCCCCGCCATTTCCAGCGCGAGCGCGTCCAGCACCGGCGCGAGCGCCTTGCACGGCACGCACCACTCCGCCCAGAAGTCGAGCAGGAGCGGCCCCTTGCTGGCGGTGACCTGCTCGTCGAAGGTCCCCGTGGTCACCTGTATCATCCCGGTTCCGGCCATTTGAGTTCTCTCCCCTAGCTGAGTTTCGGCATCACCTGCTCGGCGAAGCGGCGCATGGAGCGCTCGGCCTCGTCCCGCGGCAGCATGGCGCCCTGATCGAACCAGCCGATGATCTCCGACAGCCCGAACTCCTCGCGGACCGCCTGCAGGCGCTCCACCACCTCGTCGGCGTCGCCGAACACCGCCTGATCGCGGCAGAACTTCTCGAACGGGAGATTCGCCAGCGTCTCGCGGATGATCTTGAGCCGCGGCAGGTGCTCGCCGTAGGAGTCGGGGAGGCTCGAGAAGATGACCTCGAGGTTCTCGTAGTAGCGGCGCACGCCGGGTCGCATCGCCTCTCGCGCCGCGGTGCTGGTGGCGCCGACATGAATGGGCAGCATCAGCGCCATCTGGTCCGCGCCCCAGGCATGCCCACCCGCGGCGAGCCGCGCGCGATAGGTCGCCATGCACTCGCGGAGAAGGGGCAAGGGCGTGGTGGTGGTTCCCGAGTAGATGGGGAGCCCGCGGTCACCGATATGGGCGAAACTCTCCTGGCTGTGCACCGCCACCCGGATGGGCGGGTGCGGGCGCTGTAGCGGCCGGGGGGTCACGGAGAGGTTGTCCACGTCGTAGAACGCGCCGTGGTAGCTGAACCGCTCCTGCGTCCAGGCGAGCCGGATGATCTCCAGGCACTCGTCGAAGCGCGCGCGGTTCTCCGCCACCGGCACGCGGAAGCCGTGGAACTGGCTGGGGATGGAGCCGCGTCCCACCCCGAACTCCAGCCGCCCGCCGGAGAGGAGATCGGCGGTGGCGGCCTGCTCCGCGCAGGCGAGCGGGTGGTGCAGCGGCAGGAGCGTGACCGCAGTCCCGATGCGGAGACGGCGCGTGCGCTGGGCGATGGCCGGCACCACCATCAGCGGGTTGGACAGGAGGGAGAAGGCGCCGCCGAAGTGGATCTCGGCCAGCCAGGCCGTATCGAAACCCAGAGACTCGGCCAGCACCATGGCCTGCTCTCCCCAGCGCACCGCCTCAGCGACATTATCAGCCTGTATCGCTAATTGTGCCAGGTTGCTGTAGGCCATGGCTAATCTGGTATCAGGTGGGAGAGTTTCGAGCAGTTGCACAGCGTCGGCTGCATACTGTTCTGCTTCCCTCGATTTGCCGAGGTGCCAGTTGATGCGAGAAAGCCAGCGGAGCGTGTGCCCAATCTGTTCTGGTCTTTCCAGGTCCCGCCAGATCTGCAAGGCACGCTGGCGGGCCAGAGCCGCTTCCTGCATCTGGCTAGTGAGGTAACATTCATAGGCTCGTCCTTCGAGCAGTTCCGCCTGACGTTGAGGTGAGAAATGTTCGGCGTACAGGAGCGCTGTCGCGTACTGTGCTGCCGCCTCGCGATGAGCCCCCTGGGCAGATGCCTGCTGTGCTGCCAGGGGCGCGTAGCGAGCCACTAGCTCCTTATTGTGTGCGCCCAGCGCATGATGGACCAGACGGGCGGCCTGGGACGGGTCTTCACCTCGACTGCGAAGCGCCCCGAGCACCTGGGTATGCAACGTCTTCCGACGCAGGGGAAACAGTGTGCTTTCGACGGCCTGGCGGGCCAGTTCGTGCCGAAAGGCCACGGTCAGATTATGATCCAGGGACAACATACTACAGGTGAGGCATTCCTCCAATGCCTCTTCCGATGAGCACAGGACCGCGTCCAGCAGCCAGCGC
>Ga0137403_10009168_pt1 | contig 11015 bp, 12 predicted proteins | sample CZOMad2_1_16fung_FD_122057 | JGI IMG/M metagenome (GOLD analysis project Ga0137403, IMG submission 122057) | Vadose zone soil fungal communities from Angelo Coast Range Reserve, California, USA - CZOMad2_1_16fungal (Hybrid Assembly) | ecosystem: Environmental > Terrestrial > Soil > Vadose zone...
CCCGTCACGCGCCGCCTGCTCGCCGACATTGAAACGCCGCTCTCGGCCTATCGCAAAATCCGCGGCGCGGGCGAATCGTTTTTGTTCGAGTCGGTCGAGGGCGGTGAACATCTGGGACGCTACTCGTTCGTCGGCTGCAATCCGCGCGCCGTCATCAGGCAGACGGAAAATCGCGTCGAGGTTTTGGAGAACGGAAAAGTCGTCGAAAGTTTTGAAATCCGTAGGACAGGCGTCGCGCCTGTCTCTGAATTAAAAAATGAAGACAGGCGCGACGCCTGTCCTACGGTTGCCGACGGCCTCGTCGTCGTCGAGCGCGTGATGAAAAAATATCGCGCGGTGTCGCTGCCGGGTTTGCCGCGATTCACCGGCGGCGCGGTTGGTTTCATCGGTTATGAATTCATCCACGACGTCGAGCCGGTCGTGCCGCGTCCGCCGCAGGACGAATTGAAGACGCCCGTGATGGTTTTTCTCGTCGCCGACCAGCTTTTGATTTTTGACCGCGTCGCGCAGACCATCACCGTCCTGATCAACGCCTTTTTGGACGAAGCGGAAAATCCAGCCGACGCCTACGAAAATGCGACGAGCGAAATCGAACGGCTCGTGTCGCTGCTCGAGCAGCCGAGCGAACACATTCCCGTCAGCGTGCCGAGTGAAGTCCCCGAAGTCGCGTTCGCGTCGAACATCACGCGGGAAAAATTTTGCGCGAACGTCCTCGCCGCCAAAAAACTCATCACGGCGGGCGACATCATCCAGGTCGTCGGCTCGCAACGGTTTTCCGCGCCGGTCACGGCGTCGCCGATGGACGTTTATCGCGCGGTGCGTTCCATCAATCCGTCGCCGTATATGTTTTTGCTGGAGCTGGACGGATTTTCGCTCGTCGGCGCGTCGCCGGAAGTCCATGTGCGCTGCGAGGAAGGCAAGGTTGAAATCCGCCCGATCGCCGGCACGCGTCCGCGCGGAAAAAATTCCGACGAAGATGCCGCGCTCGAAAAAGAATTGCTCGCCGACCCGAAGGAACGCGCCGAACACGTCATGCTCGTGGACCTCGCGCGCAACGACATCGGCCGCGTGTGCGATTTTGGTTCGGTGCAGGTAAAAGATTTGATGATCGTCGAGCGATACAGCCACGTCATGCACATCGTGTCGCAGGTCGAGGGAAAATTGTCCGCCGGCAAGACGCTTTACGACCTAATGCGCGCGACGTTTCCGGCTGGCACCGTCAGCGGCGCGCCGAAAATCCGCGCGATGCAGATCATTTCCGAACTCGAACAGACCGTGCGCGGGCCGTATGCGGGCTGCGTCGGCTATTTTTCCTTCAACGGCAATCTCGACACCTGCATCACCATCCGCACCGCGCTGCTCAAGGACGGCAAGGCCTACGTGCAGGCCGGTGGCGGCTGGGTGAACGATTCCGTGCCGGAAAATGAATTTCAGGAAACGGTGAACAAATCCAAGGCGATGCGCAAAGCCGTGGCGATGGCGGAGAATTTTGGGAAGGAAAAATAATTGTCGCGCACACATTCACATGACACCAATTTTTACAGTTCACGCGGGAGAATATTTGGTCGGGACACACCTCGAACGCACATTTCCAAATTGCCGAGTTTGGATTCCATCAAAAGATTCCGGCATTGATTTGCTTGTCACGAATGGCTCGTGTTCACGAGCCGTTTCGTTGCAGGTGAAATATTCGCGTGATTATACGGACAGCTCACGTTTACCCTCTGACTCGACATTTCTTTCGGTTACTCGGAGCAGTTTCATTACAGTTAAGCGCGACAAGCTTGAGGCATCGCCAGCGCGATATTGGGTAATCGTCCTTCATTCGTTCACCGAGAAGAGTCCGCGCTTTCTCGTCATCACGCCGAGCGAGCTTTTGAAACGGATTGAGGTTCATTACGGACACCGCGCCAGTTACATTTGTTATTTTAATATTGTGAAAAAGACCAAGTGCTGGGATATGCGCGCGCCGCGCGCCGAGATGAAGGCCGCGTTAGAAAAAGGTAAAATTTCACGTTCCAGAGATTTTTCAGACCGTCTTGATGATTGGTCACAGATACGTCGCGAAATTGCCGTCTGAACTAAACAGGCTGCAAAAAATTTGCCAACTTCGTTTCCCAAGCGCCGTAGGCGCGACATCTTTGTAGAAAACAACCAAAAAAGATTTTCAAGCTCCGTAGGAGCGGCATATTCCGCGAACCATTTATTTTCAAACCGACAACAAAAATTTCCAAAATATGCCGCCCCGACGGGGCTTGGGATTTTCATATTTCCGGTTTCTACAAAGATGCCGCTCCTGACGGAGCTAAAAAATTATCATCCACGTTTCATCCGTGGCCAAAAATTCCTTCCACCGCTTCGCGTCCTTTGCGCGACAAATTATTCCTTAAGCGCGTCGCGCAGTTCCTGTTTGTAATCGCGCACCGGCTCGCCGTAACCTTCACGCCGGATTTTCAGCGCGGGCGCGATGATTTCCGCGCGCGGATCAATCTCGCGCCCGTAAATCAGCGGCCACAGGCGGCGGCAATTGTTCGCCATGTCGTGTCCCTGTTCCTCGTCAAACGACGGGCGGAACAAATCCACGGCCAGTTGCAGTTCCTTGATGAGTTCGGTTTCCGTCGGATGCCCGGTCTTGGCGATGACGGCACGGAACGCGCGCAAATCTTTTTCATCCAGCCGGTTCAATTTGGCGATGAGGATGTCAATCGGGTGCGGAAAAATAAAAGTGCAATTGCCGATGCGCGCGGATTGCGTCCTGTCTTTCCAGCGTGGCGAGGTGCGAAAATTTAATTCGCTGGAAACTTGGATGTAAAAGTCGGCTTGGTTGGTTCCGAGTCCGGCGCGCAAAACAATTTCATTTAATTCTTCAAAATCAGAAAAAACGTCCACGTCTGCGCTCGTGAGATTCGGGTCAACGGCAATCTGCAACGGCGCAGAGCCGAACACGGTGATTTGAAATTCGCGGCCTTGCGGCAACAAAGAAGCCAGTTGCCGCAGCATCCTGCCCGCCGGAGTTTCCAGTTCAAGGGATGATGTCCAGGATGCTGCGTCCATTGCGTTTCCTTGCGCGATGAGAACAATACGCCTGATCCAGCAACCGGTTGGTCACGCTTGAATCCGTGGCAAAACGATTCAGCAGCCGCCGGTCGCGCGGCGACCACGGCTTGCCGAGTTCGCGCTTGATGAGCAGGCGCGCGGCGATGCGCGCCTTGCGCCAATACGGGTCCATCAGGCGGTTCAATTCATGGCTGAAATCCAGCGGCTTCATTGTCAGACGTGAAATTGTAAGCCGAATTGCCATTTGCCGCAACGCGGAATAAATTGTTTGCGGCAATCGTGGCGATGGCGGAAAGTTTTTGCCTGCCAATCCGTTTTGGAAATTATTTTCCACCCCAACGCCAGCCGGCTTTTTCTCCTTTGATGTAACAAATAATGACGAGAGCGATTGTAAGAATTGCAGTGTAGCCGAGAAAAAGTGCCAGATGTTTGTCTGGTCGCAAAAGAAACGATCCGCCGGAAAGCAGCGCAATATACGCGAGAAGCACCAGCCGTCCCTGCCAGCAATTTGGCACTCCCCAGCCATAGCCATATTTTTTGGCTGGAAACCAAAATTTCTTTTCGTCCGGTTTCGTTTCTTCGCTCATCAAATCATTGATTAACAGGTTCGCGGCGCTTTTCAAAATTAAATTGTTGGCGCAGGCATTTCCTGCTAGTTTGCAATTGAATCTGGATTTCTATGAAGCGCTGGATTTCCATCGCAATTGCCGGACTGGTTTTCGGCGCTGCGGCGACTCACGCCGCGCAAGTTGGGCTGATCAAGATCAACGGCGCCATCGGCCCGGCCACGGCCAATTACATCTCCCGCGCGCTTGACCTCGCCGCCAATCAAAACGACGAGTGCCTCGTCATCGAATTGAACACGCCCGGCGGCCTCGCCAGTTCCATGGACGACATCGTGCAGAAATTTTACGCCGCGAAAATTCCCATCGTCGTTTATGTCTCGCCGGAAGGCGCGATGGCCGGCAGCGCGGGCGTCTATATCACGCTCGCGGCGGACGTGGCGGCGATGGCGCCGCACACGACCATCGGCGCGGCGCATCCGGTGAGCATGGGCAGCGAAGACGAAACGACCAACAGCATCATGATGCAAAAAGTTGGCAATGCCTACACGAAGGTCATGCAGACCATCGCCGAGAAACGCAATCGCAACGTCGAATGGGCAAAATCTTCCGTCACGGACAGCAAAGCCATCACCTCCGAAGAAGCGTTGAAAATGAAAGTGATTGATTTGATCGCGACGAACATTCCCGACTTGCTGCAAAAATTAAACGGAGAAAAAGTCGGCGACAAAATTTTGAAAACCGCCAGCGCAAGCGTCGTGGAAATGCCGATGACTCCGGGCGAAAAATTCTTCCAACTGTTCTGGCAGCCGCAAGTGATGATGCTGCTCCTGCTCATCGCGATTTACGGCATCATCGCCGAGATGAGCCATCCGGGCGCGATTTTTCCCGGCGTCGCGGGCGCGCTCGCGCTGATTTTGCTGCTTTATATGTCGGCGACTTTGCCGTTGAACATCGCGGGCGTCGCGCTGATCCTTTTGGCGCTCGCACTGTTCGTCATGGATATTTTTGCGCCGACGCACGGCGTGTTGACCGGCGGCGGCATCATCGCGTTTTTTCTCGGCGCGCTGATGCTGTTCAACCACGCGCCTTCCGGTTACAATTTGCCGATGACGTGGATTGTTTCCGCAACACTCGCGACTGCGGCGTTTTTCATCTTTTTCGTCAGCAAAGGAATTCGCGCGCAATTTTTGCCGACGCAATCCGGCAAGGAAACGATGCTTGGCAAAACCGTCGCTGCAAAATCACGGATTGACTCGACGGGCGGCAAGGTGTTTATCGAAGGTGAAATCTGGAATGCCGTGAGCGAAATGCCGATTGAAGAAGGCCAAAATGTCGAAGTCACCGGCATCGAAGGGTTGACGTTGAAAGTGAAACCGAAATTATGAAACGCAAAGTTCTGTTTGTTTGCATCCACAACAGCGCGCGCAGCCAGATGGCCGAGGCGTTTCTGAACCAGATTTGCGGCGACGAATTTGAAGCGCACAGCGCGGGAATCGAGCCGGGAAAGTTAAATCCCATCGTCGTCGAAGCGATGCAGGAAATCGGCATGGACATTTCCGGCAACAAAATCAAATCGGCTTTCGATTTTATCAAGTCCGGCAAATTATTTTCCTACGTCATCACCGTTTGCGACGAAACGAGCGCGGAGCGTTGCCCGATTTTTCCCGGCGTGACGACGCGATTGCACTGGGGTTTTCCCGATCCGTCGGCATTTTCAGGGACGCACGAAGAAAAATTGGCGCGGACGCGCGAAGTGCGCGACGCTATCAAACAACAAATCGAAAAATGGTGCGAAGAAGTTTGCACTTTGACCGCAGCTTAAATTAACCCAACTAAAAAACAATCGGAGAACATTATGGACGAACAATCAATTCAACATCTCGGCACTCTTTTCAAGGCAGGCGCGGCCATCATCATTCCAATTTTCGTCGTGCTTGCCTTCATCCTGCCGCAAGCCATCCGCATTTTGCGCGAATACGAGCGCGGCGTCATTTTTCGCCTCGGCAAATTGCAGGGCGCGAAAGGACCGGGAATCATTTTCCTTATTCCAATCGTAGACAAAATGGTGAAGATGGATTTGCGCGTCGTGACCATTGACGTGCCGAAGCAGGAAATCATGACCAAGGACAACGTGCCGGCCACGGTGGACGCGGTGATGTATTTCCGCGTGGTGGACCCGAACGCGGCGGTGGTGAAGGTGGAAAATTTCTGGAAGGCGACCTCGCTCATCGGCCAGACGACCTTGCGCAGCGTGCTCGGCCAGTCGGCGCTGGACGAACTGCTGTCACAACGCGATGTCATCAACCAGAAATTGCAGGAGATCATTGACAAGCAAACCGAGCCGTGGGGCATCAAGGTCACGAGCGTCGAGGTGAAAGAAGTGTCGCTGCCCGACAGCATGAAACGCGCGATGGCAAAACAGGCCGAGGCTGAACGCGAACGCCGCGCGAAAGTCGTGAACGCGGAAGGCGAATTCCAAGCCGCCGAAAAAATGGCGCAAGCCGCCGCCGTCATCAGCAAAGAACCGATTGCGCTGCAATTGCGATATCTCCAAACAATGCGCGAAATGGCCAGCGAGCACAACACGACGACGTTTCTGCCGTTGCCGATTGATTTGTTCAGCGCGTTTTTGAAGAAATAAAACGGTGAAGCCGATTCGCCTGACCAAACACGCCCGCGAACAATGCGTTGAACGCGGCGCGATGGAATCTGAAGTGGTCGAAGCCATTCGCAAATTTTAGCGAGTAAATATGGAGCAAAAGGATTTTCACGAAACACACAACCATACAAATATTGGTGCGCAATTTTATTTTATTTGATATGGGCATTCTTTTTATTGAGGATTGTGTGTCTTCAACTAAACGAATTACTGCCATTACTGCTAAAAGGGTTGGCTAATAAATAGTGAAACATGACTAAAAATATGTCTCTCGATTTTATTGGGCATTGCATTGACACTGCGATTCCATTTGCAATTGGAGTCATTGGATTGGTTTATTTTCCACGGCGCGTTAGAAAGGACATCGAATCTAAAAAACATTCAGACGAAGACGGCAAGAAAAGGCTGAAGAAGTATAAAATTTTCTGTTATTTAATTCTGCTTCTTGGCTTCCTTAAACTCACTGAATTTTTCAAGTAGTCTATTAGCTTTCATGTTTTTCTTCCTTGCGAACATCGTCGTGCTAGTGTTCGCCGCTTTGGTTTCATGGTGGTTGAGCGACTTTGATACGCGACTGACCGGTGATGAAACGAAAGATCGTATCGGCAGAGGCATACGCTGCGGTATCAGCTTGCTCGTCGTAGAAGTTTCTTTTTGGAGTTTGTGGCGCTACTGGCGTTACGATGACCGGCTAAGTGGAGCGTTGTATCTATTCACCCTTCTGCCACTTTTAATTATCTGGGCCGGTTGTATCGGCGAAATGGTTGCGCAAGGGTTCACATGGCTGATTGATCCGCACAGCAACAAGGAATTTGATCCAAAGAAAAATCTGCGCGACATGGATACACTGGCGGCGTTGATTCGAGACGGACGTCATGACGAAGCCGTGCAATTATACGAAACGCTCAAGGGGTCGGGCGACGGCAATGTTCTGACGATGGAAGCGTTGCTCGATCGCGCCGGTATTCCGCGCGAACATTTCCGGCGGTCGAAGCCGTTGTTCGAAGCCGGACGTTTGCAAAGAGAAGGAAAATTTTCAGAAGTGGAAACCATTTTGAAATCGCTGCTGACGCAAAATCCTGCGAACGTGGACGCGGCGATGATGTTGATGCGGCTTTACGCGCAGGATTTGCGGCAAAGCGGCAAGGCCGCGGAAATTCTTCGCGCATTGGAGAAGCAGCCGCATATTTCTCCTGCCGTCATCGAATACGCGCAACGTTCCCTGCATGATTGGGGACGCAAGAAAATCAAACCGAAAGTCGAGCCGCTGCCCGAATCTGTCGAAGAATTGTTGAAATCCGGTTACCTCGGCACGGCGATTGAAATTCTGGAACAAAAAGCCGCCGAACAGCCGGAAGATTTCGATGCGCAACTCAAATTGGCCGAGGCTCACGGCTTATATTCCGGCAACATTCAACGCGCAAAAAAAATCATCACGGCGATGGAAGACGATCCCCGTTTCAGTTCCGAACAAATCCGGATCGCCAAAAGCAAATTGCAGGAATGGCGCGAAGCAAAGCCGCAACAAAATTGATTAAACCGGGAGGGACGGCGTGTCGCCGTCCCAAAAATACCGGCGAAATACAAATTCAGGGACGCCGACACGGCATCCCTCCCAGTTGAAAAATCCATTCGACATTCGCGAATTGAAATTCACAATTTAGAAAATGCTCAAAACTTTTTTCCAGCCGCTCATCGCATGGTATCTCGGCGCGCTCAAATCCACCGGCTATCCGGCCATCGTGCTGTTGATGACGATGGAAAGTTCCGTGCTGCCAATCCCGAGTGAAGCCATCATGCCGCCTGCGGCATATTTGGCGTGGTCCGACGGAATCAATTTTTTCAATTTTCATTTTGTCGGCTGGCCGGCGGAAATCGGCCTGGTCATTGCTGGCGCGATCGGCTCGTGGCTCGGCGCGACGATTGTTTATTGGCTGGCGCGAATCGCTGGTCGTCTGCTGCTTGAACGTTATGGCCGTTACATTTTGTTGACGCCGGAAAAAATCCGGAAAAGTGAAAACTGGATGTCGCATTACGGCGCGGCGGGCGTTTTTGTGGCGCGGCTGCTGCCGGGCGCGCGGCAACTCGTCGGCATTCCCGCCGGCATTGCGCGGATGAATTATCTGATGTTTTCGATCTTCACTTTGCTCGGCGCGACGATCTGGTGTTCGGTGCTGTGCTGGCTCGGCGTGAAAATCGGCGCGGACATCACCAAAGGCGAAATGCACAAGGTCATTTTCTCCGTCGGCGGCACGGCGCTCGTGCTGGGCGGGCTTTATTATTTTTTCGTTCACCGTCATTTGAAGAAAAAATAAACTTCAGAGACGCAAAGGCGCAGAGTTTTTCCGCAGATTACACAGATTTCAAAAAATGCTTTCTGCGAAAATCTGCGACATCTGCGGATTCAATAAATGTTTTCTCTGCGTCTCCGCGCCTCTGCGGTTAAAATAATTCTTCGTCGCGGAAAATTGACTTGCGTTGTAAATTGTTTCCGTGCCAGTAAGTGATTCCATCCGCAAAAAAATCAGCGCGTTGCCGCACAAGCCGGGCGTGTATCTGCATCGCGACCGCTTCGGCACAGTCATTTACGTCGGCAAGGCGCTCAACTTGCGCAAACGTGTCAGCCAGTATTTTCAATCCAGCCGGCGCATGGGCTGGGACTTGAAATTCAACGCGCTCGTCGAGGCGATCCACGATTTCGATTTTCACGTCGTCCGCAGCGAACCTGAAGCACTCCTGCTCGAAAGCAAACTCATCAAGGAATTCAAACCGCGCTACAACATCAGCTTCCGTGACGACAAAAGATTTTTGATGTTGAAAGTGAATTTGAACGATCCGATTCCGAATTTTACTTTCGCACGATTCAAAAAAGACGACGGCGCGCGTTACTTCGGGCCATTTGTCAACGCGACGGCGGCGCGAAACGTCGTCACGCTCGCGCAACGGCAATTTAATCTGCGCGGCTGCCGCGTGTTCACGCCGGGCGAGAGCGATTACAAGCATTGCCTTTACGCGCATCTGAAATACTGCACCGCGCCGTGCGTCGGAAATGTTTCGCGCGAGCAATATCTCGAACAGGTCAAGGCCGCGTGCAATTTTCTCGAAGGCCAGTGCCGCGAAATGCAAGAGCAGCTCGAATGCGAAATGAAAAAGGCGGCGAAGAACCAAGATTTTGAAAAAGCCGCGAGCCTGCGCGACTTGGTTCGCGACCTCAAAGACACTTGGAAAAAGACAGAAAAATTTACGCGCATTCCGTATTCGTTGCCGGGAAGCATCCAGCCGCAAAATGATCTGGTTGAACTCGCGAGCGCCCTTGATTTGCCTGCGCCGCCATTGCGGATTGAAGGTTTTGACATTTCGAACATCAGCGGCACATTTGCTGTCGCGTCGCTCGTGAGTTTCAAGAATGGCCGGCCTGACCGCGCGAATTACCGGCGGTTCAAAATCAAAACCGTCGAAGGTCAGGACGATTTTGCGAGCATGGCGGAAGTGGTTCGCCGCAAATACTCACGACTGCTGAATGAAAGCATAGCACCAACCCAAAAAACAAAAAACGACGATGACGGCCATGCTGTCCCGAAGGAATTGCAAACGCTTGTGAACGAAACGAGTCGCAAAGTGCGGCGCGATTTGCCGGTGAAAAGCGAAACTGTAGCGGCGGTCTATGACCGTCGGCGCTCACAGAGCGCCGCTACAAATTTACCGGATTTGATTTTGATTGACGGCGGCAAAGGACAATTGAGCGCGGCGTGCGCCGAACTGAAGAAACTTGGCCTCGAAAAAATTCCCGTCATCGGGCTGGCGAAAGAATTTGAGGAAATTTATCTGCCGGGAAAAAACGAACCGCTGCGGCTCGGACTCAATCATCCGGCGGTAAAATTATTGCAACGCATCCGCGACGAATCGCATCGCGTGGCGAATTCTTACAGCGCGCAATTGCGGCTCAAAAAAATTTCCGAGAGCGTGCTGGACGAATTTCCCGGCATCGGCGGGCGGCGCAAATCGGCGTTGCTGAAAAAATTCGGCTCGGTGCAGCGGTTGCGAACGGCGACGGTGGAACAAATTTCCAAAGTGCCGGGTTTTGGCGGCAGGGCGGGGGCGGAATTGAAAAAGTTTTTGGAAGCCAGGCCGGTTCGCGCGGCTTGATTGTTTCCAAAGCGTTTCATTTTTCCCGCCAACCAGTTTGCCCCGGGCGGGCAAAATTGGATATGTGCATTGTTGAACAAAAAAAATCTGATTCCTTAACGGATGCAAGTCGGACACAATCAAAGCTTCAAAAATTTATTTTCATGTCGTCCCAACCTGAAGCCGAGATTAAAATTTTGAAAGCAAGACAACCCGCATGAAATCCACAGCCATCATTGCCATCGGTTTGCTGGCCGCGACCGGCCTGCGCGCGGCCGTTCAAATCCAGTATCTTTCCGGCACGGACAAGGATCACACCGTTCCATGGCAGTTTTTCATGACCGGCGGCGGGCGCAGCAACAATGTTTTGACAACCATTCCCGTGCCTTCCTGCTGGCAGACCAAAGGTTTCGGTTCTTACAGCTATGGCAACCACACCGGCAATGGCACGGTGGCCGTTGCCAGCTCAACGGGACAATATGCCACCACTTTTTCCGTGCCTGCCAGTTGGTCCGGTCAACGGATTTTTCTGGTTTATGAAGGCGTCCTGACCGACACGGCGACGATGATCAATGGCCGCGCTGTCGGCACGTTGCATCAGGGCGGTT
>Ga0137403_10009169_pt1 | contig 11015 bp, 20 predicted proteins | sample CZOMad2_1_16fung_FD_122057 | JGI IMG/M metagenome (GOLD analysis project Ga0137403, IMG submission 122057) | Vadose zone soil fungal communities from Angelo Coast Range Reserve, California, USA - CZOMad2_1_16fungal (Hybrid Assembly) | ecosystem: Environmental > Terrestrial > Soil > Vadose zone...
AGAGCAGCGCCTTTGGACACTGTTGCTGCTCGGCTCTACCATTACTAATGGCGCATTGCGCGCCTTCGCGCTATAACATGATTCGTGGAAGATAAGGACGCCAGCCAAGAGGCTCTAGAACAAGTTGAAAAAGCAACCGACTCAGATCGCGCCAAAGGCGAAGATTTACTCGGCTCTGAGGAGTTGAAGCGCCAACTCCGCGAGGCCAAAGAAGCGTCTGGCGAAAGATTCATCTTCGCAGAAGGATTAGAACGGTAGGCGAAAGGTGTCGCCAACCTTTGGCTTGGCGCGATCTAGTCGGTCGATAAAGTCGTTCCAATTATTTGAAGCCTTCATTAGGAACACGAAATTGCTTAGGTGTTCCTTCAATTCCGGCACGCCAATATCGCCAGTGAAAAACTGGTGGTGTCGAGCTTTCCGATTTCCTTTTTCGTTCCTAGGATTTAGCTCTTCGAGTTTCTTGAGGACACCTGGATGCAATCGTTTGTAAACAATGTCTTTCGTAAACGTGCCGATAACACCCGGCCTCGCTGTTGAGTCCGGCGTAAATTGCCATCATTGTAGCCGAAATATTTCGCGATAATACTCGATCTGAAAAAGACGCTCCCATCGCCGATAGCCTTCGTTCATCAAATATTTTTCGAGAATCTTGGCAAGAGCTAGCCGGTCGCGAACGTCTTGGTATCCCGTCGCCTCATCAACCAGACCGATGATGCCCACGCGGGTCAAGCCACGACTCAGTAGCCGGCAGGCATCCGCGATGTGGCGCTGATTGGCGCGCAAAATTCCAGCCCGATCAGCATCAGCAAAAATATCACAAACGTCCGGGAGCAATTCGGCGCGGTAGCCGATCATTCCCGTCCCTTGGTAGGTAAAAAATATGGGCTTTGAATTCACCTCTATGTCGTTGGGGAAAAAGGGTTTTAGATTGTCTGCGGTCAAAAAAGCGGGGGTTTGGAATTCCTCGTCAAACTTTCTCCCGCCCTTTACCTTTCCGGTTCGACCAATGGCCCGAACGAATGCGGCGCGGGCTAGAACGCGGATTTCCCCTTTGAGAACGTAGCACTCGATTTCGGCCCCGCCGATTTCTAAGGTCCCTTCTCGGCTAATGGCCTCCATACCCCAGCGGGTGGCTGCGGCCTTTCTGGCAATTTCTGCACGGCGTTCCGGCGGCAAAATTTCTGCCCGTCGGGCACCTCCAATTTTCCCCGCCTTACGTTTGTCTCGATCCACTGGACCTCCTACGATGCTTGGCACAAATTTAATATGCTTGACACGTCCAACTCTGTCAAGCATGCTATAGGAATGCTAAGCATAGCTAACACAGCAGAACGCCCCAGCTACCTTTCGGTGGCCGGGGCGTTTTTATGTGCGGAAGCGTGGCAGAGTGGCCTATTGCACCGAGCTTACTCCTCGGCGGACGTTTGGGCACCCAACCCCCTCGTAACGTCCCGTGAGTTCGAACCTCACCGTTCCCGGTAATCGATGGCAAGGATTAGTCCTTGCTGCCCAAGCCAATTCTTTCGCAGAATTTATGAAATAGGTAGTCCAGCAAAATAGTGACGTGTTCATTCCCGAACCGTTTCGCCAAGCCCAGCAATATTACAAGCTCCAAAAGGAAAATGCAGACAATTCCAATCCAAGGAATATGCTCAAACACCGCCATATCCAAAAGAACGGTGCCGATTGCTATCGAGTAAAATTTATCTTGTTGCCGGCCGTCAATCTCCTGCTGGAGACGCAATTCGAGAGCCGCCGCGCTTTCATCAACAGGCAACGGCGGCAGGGCGTCTACCCCGCGAGCGATGACTTCTGAGAATGGCTTGGTGACAGCCGGAGGGCCGGCGCCCTCAGGCTGGTTGGGCGGCGGTTCGGGACCTGTACTCATCCAGAATGTCCCTATCCGGAATGACTATGCCGTGAGTGCCGGGCCGATAGTTCTTCGCCCAAGCACCATCTTTCCAATGCGTAATCGAAACCAACTCGCCCGGCTTCTTGTCGGCCAAGAAGGTACAAACGTTGTGTAGATGCGCCTCCCGCAAGCCATCATTCGGTCGGGGTTCAATAAAGAAAATATCCTGAATTGGATTTGCACCAAACATTCGAACGCGCCTGTAAATATCGGATACAACAGGTCCGTAGTCCCAAGCCTCAAACTCAGCATCAACTAAGCGCGCGCCATTATTCTCGCCCATGAACAACATCTGAGCGATGTACAAAATCTTTTGTAGCCCGAGATTGGTTATTTTCCACGAGCCATGCTCGCAAATCTTACGGGCCGCCTGCATTGCAGTTAGAGGCATGACAAACCTCGTTGGTGAGTCCGCATCGTAATCCATGTAAGTAAAGTGTTGCTGAATCGCAACATCAATATTGGCATCCGCTCCGATTTCATTCGAGTGTGCTTTTCTACATTTTGCTCATTTCGCATATGCGAATGATCCATAAGATACCGCTGATTTGCTTGTCGGGCACAAGTACGATTTTACCTCATGGCCTATTTTGATCTGACGAGTGGCCTATTTCTGCCAGTACCTGGAGCGCGGTCATGGCCTGTTTTCGACCCTCAGTGGCCTAATTTGAAAATCGCAGTGGCCTGGTTTGAACAAACTCAGCCTTGGGTAGTTTTCCTCGGAGCCGCTCAATCGGCGGCCAAAAAGTGGACTGAAATAAACGAGGTGGACTCATGACGAAAATTTTGTCGCTTATGGCCGTTGCCGGCTTGCTAGTCGCGATTTCATCGGCTGCTGACGCACGCGGCCCGGGTGGCGGGGCATCGGGATTCGCCCCAGGCCAATCTTTCCGCAGTGGCGGCGCACTCGCGGGACATCCCGGCGCATCCGGTTACGCGCCCGGTCATTTGAAGAGGGCCGGCAGTTTTCGAGGCGCCTCTGCTTTTGCCCCTGGCCACAGGTTCAGACGGTAAATAATGGAAAAGAGGCCGCCTCAGTTGGCGGCCTCTTTCATTTCTCGCCCAAAGCGTTGAAATTAACGTGTCCTAATTCCCCGCCGCGAGTGCCAGAATCGAAAAGGGGTCGCGTTCAAGCGACCCCTTGCCGGTACAAATTTGTTCGAGATGAAAAGCAGCCCGGCAAGAGCCACCTTAGTGTTTTCCATAGGCACTGAGGATTCCGGAAGAATACGGTGTTTGAGCTGGTTTCAAAAACGGAACTCTCCTGACGATCAGGACTTTCTTCCTTATCGCGATAACGCGATCCAGGGAGGAAACATGAAACGGCTTTTGTTAATCGGATTTGCCGCGTGCGCTTTTGCCTTAGCTCCCGCCATGTCCGCGTCCGCAATGCCTGTTGCAAATCCCAGCGCGATTGCGGCGCATGAGAGTTCAACCGTCCTTGTAAAGGGCGGCCATGGTCATGGGTGGGGCCATCGGGGCGGTCGCGGCCATCACTACGGATGGTGGCGCGGTCGTCATCGCGGCTGGCGTTAAAAACCGACGCACGGAAAGGCCGCCTCAGTTGGCGGCCTCTTTCGTCATAGTCCCTTGATAGTCCTTTGCCGTGATCTTCCTCGGGCCGGGTGCTGTCCTGATTAGGCCAGCACCGCGGGGGCAGGTTCCAGCCGTATTTAAAGGATCGCGTCCTATTTTGTCCGCGGGCGTGTCCCAATGCGGACACACCATTTCCTCTGTTGTCCGGCCCCCTTGGTCCCGTGAAACCCGCGCGGTCGATCAACAACCAAGGGACAGGCTAATGAAAAAGATCTTCTCGTTCGTAGCCGTGGTCACGATGCTGGCCGGCGCATCTTCCGCAGCAGACGCAAAGGGCCCAGGCGGTCTGGGCGGCGGCGGTGGCGGCGTTTCCAGTTTCTCGTCCGGACATTCGTTTGGACAAACCGGACCTGCCACGGGCACCAACGGAGCCTCCGGTTATGCCCCAGGCTACCCGTTGCGGTCTACCTCTCCTACGCCTCCTGTGACTGGCTCTCCCGGATCTCGCACCTCACCGGGCACACCGATCGTGCAATGAAGTAATAGAAAAGAGGCCGCCTCAGTTGGCGGCCTCTTTAGTTGGTGCTGGTCAGTTGGTGCCGGCCTGTTTTCTACCTCAGTGGCCTAGTTTGCGTCAGCCAGTGGCCTATTTCGGTGGGAGAGCTACCCCTAAAACAAGAACGCACCGCGGGCGGGTCTGCCCCTTTTCACCCTCACAGGCCGCATGATCCCCGGATTTCGGGACTGGGGTCCCCTTTCGATCAAACAAGCCTCAAACGATTTATGTCGACTCTCGCACATTAAGGGCGTCTAGTTCCATCCATCACCGTCTCGCCATCGGCTTTCATCGGTGACTGAGAGTGTTGTGCTCCCGCCTGATTCACAAGGCGCGCGTCACATGCAAGAACACCATACCCTTAACGCCGAGCCGTCACTCACATCGATCGAGCGTCCGCATTGCCCGAGATGCGACGCCCGCATGAGCTTGGCAAAGATGACGCCCGGCCCATCCGGGTTCGACATCCGGACCTTTGAGTGTAGCGGCTGCCACCACGTCCACGTTGCGATTACTGAGGCCGATCCGATGAAATCGGACGCGGTTCTCTGGCTCGCTGGGCATGACCTGAAGTCGCCAACCTGAACGGAGAACGTCATGGAAGATTTTCTTCACCGCGAAAACATGGCCATCTTCAGAAGGCAGCTCACTGAGGCCAAAAGCGATGCCCAACGGCAATTGCTCCGGAAGCTGCTGGCGGAGGAAGAGGCAAGAGATATGCTGCCAAAACAGGCAAGGTAAGATCGAGGGGTTAACACAGCAGGCCAGCACCGCCGGGTAGGCGCCCGCCAGTTTTGTCTGCCAACGGCCCTATTTTCAAGGCGTTAGCCGCCCGATCAGCGACGACACCTGAAGGCCGCCCGAAGCTACGTAGAATTACCAAACGATGCCAAAAAGTTATGCTGCGGTTATTTCGTAAAATATGCAATATTACTCCCCTTCAGGTGGTACCGAGCGAATAGGCACCGGGGAATTATCGTGACGTCTATTTTGCCGTTTGTTCGGAAGACGAGCGTGGTCTTTGACGACGGCGTTACCCGCATCATAGGCGAGGCATTCGACGAAGCTTGCAAGGAGCTTCATGACATCGGACAGCCCGCCATCATCTACGATGTCGTTGCCAAGCGCATCATCGAAGCCGCCAAATACGGCGAGCGCGATCCGGTTCGGTTGCGCAATTCGGGCCTGGCCGTACTTGGCCTTAACGACAAAGAGGCCAGCCCCGCCGGCACGAGTATTGCTTTGGTTCAAGCAGGGCTCTCGCACCCACCGGGTGCACGGCCTGGGCCCGGCGCACCTTAATACCCGGCAAAGGTGCGTCGGGCCGCCTTCACGCGCGGACGCGTTTGCGCGCAGCTGTAAGCGCGCATCGCTTGCCACAGCTGGAGTTGAAAAATTAAGAAAAGCCCAACGCACAGTTTAGTTGTTTTTGTTGAGAACACTATTTCAAGTAGCGGATTGGTACTGCTGGTTGGTCCTTCCCGAAAAGGAGGTTGGACGTCGCATGACCACTCCAGAACAACTGCTGGCCGCTCGCCACCGACGCCAGATTTTGGATGACGAGGCCGGCGGTCGGATTGAAGCTGATACGCTTGGGCGTGAAGCTGTCTTAGTTGAAGCAGCCGAGGTGAAAGGCGCTGACGTGAAAGACACTGAGATGAAAGACGCTTGGGTAAAGGACTTTGTCGATCGCCTCGCCCATGTGGTCCGAAGCATGGGCGTCAAAAAGTAAGCACGCCCCCTGACCGCGTTACGGAGTTTCACCGATTGCTTAGAATTTTGGCGTATCAGAGTTTTCATGGAGCAGAAGCGAATTGCCCAGCGTCATCGCGTCCTGAAGGCCGGAACGATCGAGTTCAACGGCGGCGGGATCGATTGCACGCTCCGCAACGTCTCGGAAACCGGCGCGGCGCTCGACGTGACGAGCCCCGTCGGAATCCCGGAGCGCTTCACGCTGGTGGCGAACGGTTCGCGCCATCCTTGCCACGTGGTCTGGCGCAAGGAGAAGCGGATCGGGGTGGCATTCGACTGACGCCCGCGGCGCCTTGTCCCTCCCCCGTAGTAACCCGGTCGGCATTCCTGCGAAACGAATGGTATTATCGATCCGTAGTGTCTTTTCGTAGCGAGACCTAATTCCGCTTGATATCGCTATCGGGCGTGAAAAGGTCGGACTATCCGTACGCGCAACTGTGAGTGAGTTCACCGATGACCGTCCATGCGCCAAAGCTTTTGACGCCCGAAGAATTCGCTTCCCTGATCGAGGTCGCGATTACTTCACCGACGCCGACGATCCCGGCCCCTCATCTGACAAAGCTCATCACCCTCGGCTATGTCGTCGTGACCGCCAAGGGCCCGATCGTTACCGGCGACGGTCTGATCCGGATTACCGAGAGCGAATGATCGCCGACAGAAGAACGACCCCAGCCCGGGGGAAAGCTGAGGCCGTCGGAAGTGATCGTGTCAGGTCAAGACACGCCGATGTAACGCGCCGGCCAGCCAAACGTTCCTGCTCGTATAAATGAAGTGAATTCAATGGGTTCGTCTATGAACGGGGGCGTGGAAAACCAGCCGACGACTTAACTCCAACCGCGAGGCGGTTGGATAAGCGAGGCGAGACCCAATTTGAACGGTCCCAACTTGGACAAGACGAATTGATGGAAATGTCTCAGGCAAGCGCCTTGAGAGGCTTTGGATTTTCGTCGGTCGGCGCCAAACCTTCGCGAAGCTCCCTGGCACTGACGAAGCGGGCACCGACCAGTTCGCCCTTGCGCCAGGTCAACGAGCAGACCCGGAAAACCTCGCCACGCGCGGTGAAAGCGAGGCCGAACAGGTCCGGTACCGCGAGACCGCCGACCTCCACACAAGCACCGCCTGCGGAAACATCGACGATCGTGCACTCGATCCCTGGCGCATCGGGCGCCGGGATTAAAAACCCCTGTTTGTACAGATCGACCCGGGCTTGCCTGCGCGCGCCGAGGTCCTTGCGGTGTCGTGCCATGTTTCCCTCAGGCCGAACCCTACGTGGAAATACTTGAATGCCGGTAATTGAAAAAAGTTAATGATTCTGCGGCGAATTGCTTGAAAGCCTCACCTTGATGGCGGCCTCATACGGATAAAATCCATTTTCTTTCAAATTCTTACACCGACCTCATCGCCTTCGTCGCAGCCAAGCGCATGCGTCAGGCGCCACCGGTTTGCCTGCCAACCAAACCGATCGCCGCCGCCAGTTCAATCGGCGCTGGGCAGCCGCCGCATGGTGAATTGGATGTCGCCGCCTGGCAGCTCGCGCCAGCTTTCGACGCCGCTCATGTAGGCGGCCTTGGGATAGCGGGTGAGAAAATCGCGCGCTTTCGCTCGTGCATGGTCGCGCGGCAGCGTGAAGGTCTCACGCAAAAAGCCGTCGTCCGGCTTCCGACGGCCGGCCATACGGTCTGCCAGATCACGCGGGCGAGCGATCATGTCGCAACTCCAGCACCAATACGACACCCTCAATATAGGGCTGGTAGGGACCAATCCGAGTCCCCGGCACGCCCACGGCCAAATCGAGTCGCCGGCCGGACGTAAAACCGATACAATCTGACGTCGCCGGCAAGCACCCCTGGCGCCGGCGGACGAGAGCACCCCGAAGGGGGGGACTCCATGCCCGAGCGTGATCGACGGACCAACCGACTGCTCTCGCTTTTGTCGGACGACGATTACGAGCGGTTGCGGCCGCATTTGTCTCATGTCGTACTCGACTACAAGAAGAGCCTCTACGGGGCGTCAAGCCCGATCGAGCATGTGTACTTTCCCATCAACGGCGTGGCTTCGCTCGTGATCACGAGCGCCGACGGCTCGAGCGCGGAGGTCGGCACGATCGGCAATGAAGGGATTGTGGGCTTGCCCGTCTGCCTTGGCGAGCGCGAAGCGCCTTCCGCGGTTTACGTGCAGGTTCCGGGCACGGCTCTCAAACTCGACGCCCGCAGCCTCCGCAGCGAAATCGAACGGAGCCCGACGCTCAACCTCATCATGCTCCGCTACGCCCATGCCTTCTTCAATCAGGTTGCGCAATCGGCGGCCTGCACCCACCTCCATCGGGTGGAGCAACGCTGTTGCCGCTGGCTCTTGATGACGCATGACCGGATGCCGGGAGACGAATTTTTGCTCACCCATGAATTTCTCGGGATGATGCTGGGCGTCCGACGAACCACGGTCACCGACGTGATGGGCACCTTGCAGAAGGCAGGCCTCGTTCGCTACCGCCGGGGCCACGTCACGATCCTGGATTGCGAAGCTTTGCGGCAGCGCGCCTGTGAATGCTACGCGATCTCGAAACTAGAATTCGATCGGCTGCTTGGCGATCCGGCGCTGGCGCCAAAGACCGGCAGGAAGCATCGATTGATCAGCCCGGTTGGATAGACCACTTGCGAAATGGCATTTACCCGATCATTATGTCGGGTTTTAGACAATAGATTTCGATCTGCGGCAGTGCACCCAATGCCGAAACTGCTGCGATTCAAATACTGATCGCGCGACATCATCGAAGCGCTGAATTGGCGTTATGACGGATACCGGACCGACAGCGCACGTTTGATGCCCCTATATAGGCTTCCCGTGGCCCGCTCTGTCGGAACGTTTTTCAACCCCTACGGTAATCGGGCCGACTGGCGGGGCAGGATATTGCAGTGCAGGCATCCGTTTCCCACGTCGGTTTTCCCTTGGACAATAAGCTACTCGCTTCATTGTCCCGCGATCATTTCGATCGGCTGCTTCCCCATCTGGTGACGGTACACTTGTCGCAAGCGCAGATTTTGTTCGAAGCCGGCGACGAGGTCGATCAGATTTACTTCCCGCATTACGGCATGCTGTCGCTGCTGTCGGTGTTGCGCGACGGCAAGGCGATCGAGACCGCGACCGTCGGACGCGAGGGCGTGGTCGGCGGGATGGCCGGCCTTAGCCTGTACAGGTCGCTGGTGCGGGTCGTCGTGCAGATGCCGATGGCCTGCAGCAAAATCGCGGCAACCCATTTTAGAAACGCGGCAACCAACAGCGAACCGATCCGCAACCTCTGCATCCGCTACAACGAGGTGCTGCTGTCGCAAGCGCGGGTAACGGCCGCCTGCAATGCGCTGCACTCGATCGAGGCGAGGTTCTGCCGCTGGCTTCTACAATGCGCGGATCGGGCGGCGAGCGACACCATCGCCTTGACGCAGGAGTTTCTCGCCGAAATGCTCGGGGTGCGGCGCACATCCGTGACGGAAGTCGCAAGCAAGGTGCAGGCGACGGGCGCGATCACCTATTCGCGCGGCGTCATCAAGATCCTGGACCGCTCTGCGCTGATGCGGATGTCGTGCGAGTGTTACGAAACGCTGCTCGATCAATCGGCCATGCTGGGTTAGATCATGATGCGATTAAGTGGAATCGCATCATGATCTCCTCTTTGTTTGAGCATGATCTTTTCGGAAAACCGGTTTCCACTTTTCCGGATCATACTCTAGCGGCCCCGGCGGCCCGCATCAGGTTCAATCAATCACGTGGCCGGTTTAGTTCGCGGCTTCGCCGGCGTCGTCGGCTTCGACGCATCGGTCTTGGATGCATCGGTCTTGCTGCTTTTGGCCGTATCGGCTTTGGACGTGTCGACGCTCCGCGCAACGCCCCACGGATCGGGCGGGGTCTTGGCATCAGGTATCTTTTTTAGCGACTCTCGATACGCCTTATCTCGCGCCGCGTCGGCGTCCTTTTCCTCCTGCGTCTTGGAGATTGGCGACGGTGAGAGACTGAAGCTGGGTGCTATCTGGGCGTAAGCGGACGAAGCCAGCCACGCGGTGATCGCCGCCGCACTGACAATTCTTGTACCAAGGCCCCTCATCAAATGCTCCTGACATTTTCCCGGCGGTGAGCCGATCTCTTAGCCGCGGGATCGCCGCTCAAAAATGATTCGACTTGCAGGATTTCGGCGATTGCATCCAATCGTCCCAGAACGGACCGCATTTGGTGCAACCACTCAGGACGAGCCCGATGGCGACCACGCTAAAAATTACTGCCAAGCGCTTGAACATGGTCGACACTTCCCCACTCCTCATCTTTACGGCGTCAAGTCAGACGTTTTCAAACCGCGCCCAATCCGGTGCCATTTCCACTAAATACTCTATTTGGGCTTCTTGGCTGGCTCCGCAGGCCGCGCTACGCCCCATGGATCGTACTTTTCCGTAGGCTCCGGGATTCTTTCGAGCGCGTTCTTGTAGGCCTTCTCGTCGATCTTCTTGGTCGCGTCTTCGGGGGCCTTCGGCGGCCCGTCCCCGCCCTTCTTACCTTGAGCAAATGCCGGCGCCGCCAACAACGTCAGAATCACCGCCGCAGCCGTGAACGTGGTCTTCATCGCCACTGCCTCCCCTCGCCCCAATTCTTGAGTATTGTAGCCTTTAGAGCATGATCCGGAAAAGTAGAAACCGGTTCTTCCGGAAAGATCCTGCAGGCAAATTTCACTGGCGCAGGATAAAGACAGCGGGTGGGGCGGATCTTTGTCCATACGGCGCTGATGGCGAGCGGGGCGTTCATGCTGGCGGCATGCGGCCTCGCCGACAGCCGCTCGCCGGTACCGGAGTTCATGCGCGCCAAAGCCCCGGAGCCTCCCCCGCCCGATCTGCCACCGGACGTCAAGCAGCTTGTGCACGAGAGGCTGGAGTCCGTATTCTTGGCCAGCTCTTATCCGCGCAACGTGCGCGTCTCATCGCCGCTCCGCGAGCTGCACGGATCAGGCTGGACTACCTGTGTGCAGGCAGAGATCACACCGGCCACAGGACAACCGCTGGGGACCCAAACTTACCGCGTCACAATCAGCGGCGGTCTGATTGTCGACCGCCGGCGCACCGAGGTCGACGACAGCTGCGCATCCGAGACTTTCGAGCCGATTTAACGTTTCGGTCTAGGGCCTTTTCCGTTCCGACTGAATCGGAACGGAGGCTCTATTTCTTTGTTTTGACGCGTTTTCTTGACGCAAACCGGCATCCACCCCGGATCAAGTCCGGGGCA
>Ga0137403_10009170_pt1 | contig 11015 bp, 10 predicted proteins | sample CZOMad2_1_16fung_FD_122057 | JGI IMG/M metagenome (GOLD analysis project Ga0137403, IMG submission 122057) | Vadose zone soil fungal communities from Angelo Coast Range Reserve, California, USA - CZOMad2_1_16fungal (Hybrid Assembly) | ecosystem: Environmental > Terrestrial > Soil > Vadose zone...
TCCGCAACGGCGTCGCGCACCAGATCAAGGCGGGCGACGTCGTCGTCATTCCGGCAGGCACGGGCCACTGGTTCACCAGGATCGACGATCACATCAGCTACCTGATGGTGCGTATCGATCCGGACAAGGTCACGCCGCTGAAGAGCGAGGCGCAGTCGATGGATTACCTGTCGAAACCCGCGCGGAAAGGTGAGGCTGCCCGGCCTTGACAGGGCGACACGCCGGAGGTTTCCGTAATGTGCTTTAGCGATCTCCCGAGACTAGCTCCACCAGTGCTTCGCCAGCGAAACAACGACCGCCGCTAGCGCGGCGAGCGCGGCCGCTATTGTCCACCGCGCGGCGGATTTCGCCCCGGCAGCCGCCGCTCTTGCCGCGCCGGCGGATTCCTCCGCCGCCTTCAGGGCCCGCTCGAAACGTTCGCGTTCTGCGGACTCTCCTTCCCGGCGGCGGCGGTGGTGCTGTTCCAGCAGCCATTCCCAGGCGTATGCCTTGCCGGTTCCGAAATGCTCGGATTCGAGCTTGGCCTGCACTACGAGCTCGCCGAGCTTCTCGCACTCGCGGCGAACGTCTTCGCGGCTGTCTGTGCTCATTCCGCAACGTGCTCTCTAGCGGCACTCCCCTCCGTCATCGGGGCGCCACGGATTGGAAAAGGTGCTCAACGATTGGAGAAAGACGATGAGGTCGGTCTGCTCCCGCGGGGTGAGGTCGAGCGGCTTCGCGGGTCTCCCGTCTTTCGCGTGCAGGCTGACGGGATCGAGACCGGCGTAGTGGCGCACCACCTCGGCGAGGGTCTCGACGCCGCCGTCGCGGCCATAGGGAGCGGTGAGTATCAGGTTGCGCAGGGACGGCACCTTGAACTCGCCGAAGCTCGCCTTCTCGAGAGGTGCCTCGCGCGTGCGCGCGGCGCCGGCTCCCGTCTTGTCGTCGTTGTAGGGACCGAGCAGGTTGAAGCGGCTTTCCATCAGCCGCCGGATCCCGGCCTGGCGTCCGGGATCGGGTTGCCCGCTCGGAGCGAACTTCGACAGGCCGGTGCTGAAGAACCCGCCACCGGTGAAGTTGGGTCCGGAATGGCAAGAGGTGCAGCCGCCTTTCCCGATGAAAATCTTGAGCCCTCGCTGCGCCGGCTCGGAATAGTCTCCGAGAGAAGGCCGTTCCACCCCCGCGAGCGCGTCGCGAAACCGGTCGAAGGGCGTGCGTCCGCTCACCAGGGTTTCCTGGAAGGCGGCCAGCGCCTTTCCAACCCCGACGAACACCGCTTCGTCGTCGGTCGGTGACGGCGGGGTTCCGAACGCCTTGCGGTAGCGGCAGGACAGCTGCTCGTCGCTGCGCACCAGTTGCGCCACGTGGCGCGGCGTCGCGGCCAGCTCACGCTCGTCCAGGATCGGGCGCAGGCTCTGGGACCACAAGCTGTCGGACGCGCCGTCCCATGCGTACCAGCGGCTCGCAGCCAGATTCATGATCGTCGGCGTGTTGCGATCCACCTCGCTCATGCCGACGCCGCGCCGCAGGTTGTCGGTCCAATTGCGCTCAGGCACGTGGCAGCTCGCGCAGGCGACGGTTCCCTTCGCGGAGAGGCGCTGATCGAAGAACAGCCGCGTCCCGAGCTCGATTGCGTCCGCTTGCCCGGAAACCCGATTGGTCGGATCGGCTGGCGCGGGCGCCGGCCACGGCCCGTGCGACAGGATGATCCTGATCTCGCTGGCGGTGAATACGGGTTTCGCGGCGAGGTCCTGCTCCGCGGGGCTCATCCCCGCCAGCAAAGCGCAGGCCGCGCCGGCCACGGCGCATGCGAAGCGAATTGCGAACCGTCTCCTCCGCTCGAAGCCGGAAACCATGCCTCGCGCTCTCCTTGCAGGTCTCGATGCGCCATCATGTCTGAAAACAGCCGGATTCTGCAAGGTACGCTATCCTCTCTCGCCGACTCCACGGCAGGAGGCCGCGATGAAGACTGAAGGAAGATCTCCGATCCGGCTCCTGGCGGGCGCGGCGCTCGCCCTCCTCGCCCTGCCCTGCGCCGCTCAAAGTTATCCCTCGAAACCCATCCTGGCCGTGATGCCGCTGCAGGCGGGCAGCGCGGTCGACGTGATGATCCGCATCGTCGCCCAGAAGATGAGCGAGAACATGGGCCAGCAGATCGTGATCGAGAACCAGCCCGGCGCCGCCGGGTCGATCGGCGCCGAGCGGGTGAAGCGCTCAGCCGCGGACGGCTACACCGTCGGCGTGCTGAACGACAGCATCCTCACCATGATCCCGAACATCCGGCAGGTGGCGTACGACCCGGTGAAGGACTTCGTGCCGGTGGGCGTGGTCGCGGCGATCACCTGGGTGATGGTGGTGAGCAACGAGCTGCCGGCGAAGACGGTCACCGAGTTCGTGGCGCTGGCGCAGAGCCGGCCCGGGAAGATCGACTACTCTTCCGGGGGCAACGGGAGCCCGCAGCACGTCGCGATGGAGGCGTTCAAGGCGGCGACGGCGATCGACCTCGTGCACATCCCGTATCGCGGCGCGACGCAGGCCGCGGTCGACGTGATGTCGAACCGCGTGCAGGCGCACTTCGGTGCGGTGTCGATCGTGCTTCCGTACATCAAGGACGGCCGCATGCGCGCGCTCGGAGTGCCGAGCGCGGCCCGCTCGCCGCTACTGCCCACGGTGCCGACCGTGGCCGAGGCGGGGGTGCCGGGGTTCGAGTGGCGCACCTGGGCGTCGTTCGTGTTGCCGCTCGCCACGCCCAACGCGATCGTCGAGCGGCTGAACGCCGAGATGGTCAAGGCGGTGAACTCACCCGAGGTGCGCGAGAAGCTGATCGCTCAAGGCCTCGAGCCGATCGGCTCGAAGCCGGAAATGGTCACGCAGTGGACTCAGGACGGCTTGAAGCGCATGCGCGACATCGTGCAGCGCGCGAAGATCCAGGCGGAGTAGACCAACCCTTGAGTCCTACCATCTTTCGCGAGGATGGATTCCGGTTCTTTTTCTTCTCTCGCGAGGAATCGCGCATGCATGTCCACGTGCATTGCGCAGACGGAGAGGCGAAGTTCTGGCTTGAGCCGCAGATCGAACTAGCGCAGAATTACGGCCTGAACGACCGCCAAATTCGCGCGGCCGAGGCACTGATCCGGAAACACGACCATGACATCCGTGCTGCCTGGCGCAAGCACTTTCGACGTTGAGGTGACGAACGTCTCCGCTCACGGCTTCTGGCTGATGCTCGGGGCGGAGGAGCTGTTCGTGCCGTTTTCGGAATTCCCCTGGTTCAAGGACGCTCCGATCGCGAAGCTCACGAACGTCGAACGTCCGCAGCCGCACCACCTCTACTGGCCCGACCTCGATGTGGATCTGGCCGTCGAATCCATCCGCCATCCCGACAAGTTCCCGCTGGTCGCACGATCCGGAATCTAATCGGCGGGCCCCCGGCCTGGCCGTCGATGCCGTTCAGTTGCGGGCGAGATAGGCCCGCGCGCTTCCGACCTCGGCCCGGGAACCGGAGGATCCGGCCATTTCGACCAGCCGGCTGAAGTGCTGCTTCGCCTTGGCCGTGTTCCCCGACTGCGAGGCGGCCATGCCTGCTCCGTAGAAGCCGCGGTAGCGGTTGGGCTCGCGCACCTGCGAAGCCTCGTATTCCTTCAGCGCCTCCGCCGGGCGCTTCTGCTCGAGCAGCATGTCGCCGAGCAGCTCGCGCGCGGGGACCAGCCGCGCCGGGGTGACGATGTGCTTCTCGCTCTTGTCCTCGAGGTCCGCGGCCTGGCGCATCAGGCCGAGCGCCTCGTCGTTCCTCTTCTGCGCGAGCGCCGTCCAGGCGAACGACGCGAGCCGCATCACCTCGACTTCCCCGCCCCAGTAGGCGTTGTTCGCCGCCTTCAGCTCCGCGCCGAGCGCGGCGATGCGGTCGGCGTCCTTCTGCGCGGACGCGGCATCACCGCTCCGTGCCGCGCCGAGCGCGCGCGCGAAATGCGTCATCGCCACGGTGAACGGGAAGTTGTCCTGCCTCGGCTGGAGCTCGGCCGCCGCGCGCCAGTCGCCGCGCTCGAGGGCGTAGCGCGCCGGCATCGCGGTCAGCGCGTAGGGAGCGACGAAGCGCGGCGTGATGCCCTTGATCTGCTGCGCTTCGTCCAGCGCCTTGCGCGCGTCGCCGTCGCGACCCATCTGCAGCAAGGCGTACGTCATGTAGTCGAGCGCGTGCAAGGCCTCGTCGGGCTCGTTGTTCTTCTGCGCCACCGTCGAGGAGCGGCGGTTGGTCGCCGCGGACTCGGTCCACTCGCCGACGCGGGTAAAGATGTGCGAAGGCATGTGCAGCGCGTGCGGCGCATCGGGCGCGATCTGCGCGTAACGGCGCGCGGCCGGCACGCCCTGCTGCGCGATCGGCGGCGCGTCGTAGCTGTGGATGAGGTAGTGCGCGACGCCCGGATGGTCGGGATGCTTCTTGAACTGCTTCTCGAGGATCGCCCCGGCCTTGAGGTAGGCGGCATAGGTCTGGTCGGACTGCAGCTGCGTCCCCGCGAGGTACAGGGCGGAGAAGATCTGCGCCTCGTCGTCGTCCGGATATTTCGCCGCGAGCGCCTCGTAGGCCTTGGCGCGGGAGAGCTGGCGCGCGCGCTCGGGCCGCCCCGCGAAGTCCTCATAGTAGGCGGCCACGGCCTCGAGGTAGTCGCGCTCGCGCCCGGTCTTCGCTCCCATCAGCCGGCCCTTGTCGATGGCGCCTTGAGCGCGCGGCGCGTCCTTGGCGGAGGCGCCCTGGCCGGCGAGCGGATTCGACATCAGGATCGAGGCGAATCCCCAGGCGGCGATGGCGCAGGAGTTGTCCTCCGCGGCCACCTCCTCGAACGCCTTTTGCGCCGCCGAGTAGTAGAACGAGTGCAGCATGGCGATGCCGCCCAGCAGCTTCTCCTGCACCGCGGGGCTGCACGAGTTCTTGAACTCGACCTTGCCGACCTGCTCGGGCGCCTTGCCCGGGGTTTGGGCACACCCGGCCGCGGCGAGGGTAAGGACGAACGAGGAGATTGCGAGGCTGGTGCGCGTTTTCATGGTTGACCCTCCGTAGGTTCGAATTATGGGCCTTTTCCCGCGTCCGATACGATGTTTGTCTGTTTTTTTATGAGCTTCCCGGTCCCGTGCTGCCATCCCGTCTGCCTCAAGCGGCGGGGCCCTTGCGCAGCCACGCAAGCGCCTCGGCAACCGCCTGTTCATGCGACAGGGCATAACCGGATTCGAAGGCTGCAATGTACTCCGTGTCGCCCAGAGCCTCGCGCATTCGCGCTGTCCACGGTTCGAGAAACGCTTCGTCCGGGCCGTCGCGCTTGTACCTCATGTCCTTGACTCGCGCTTCCGCCGCGCCGCGCATTCGCGCTGCGAACGTCCAATCGGTCGCCACCGCACCGAGCCCCGCGGCAACGTCGAACACGCAAAGCCCTGTCCACTTCGAGCCCGCAGCTGCTGAAATCGTAAGTACTTCCAGGATCAGGTCCCGCGCACGTTCCGGCGCGCCCTGCGAAATGAACACCCGGGCGAGATTGTCACCGACAGTGGTGATCATGACGACATCTTCCTGCTCCTGCCCCAACGCCAACGACTCCTCATAGAGCGGTTGCGCCGCCTCGAGATTCCCCGCCGCGCGATAGACCTCACCCATGCCATTGAGCGCTCGCGCGACCGGCATGCTGTCCCCCAGGTCGCGCGCCAGGGTAAGCGACTCTTCCAGAAGGGCTAGTGCCGACGCGCCGCGACCGTGGTCGTGGGCCAGTTTTCCAAGAATCAGGAGGATCTTTGCGACAAGCTTATGGTCGCCAATTTCCCTGGCGATGGAAAGGGCCTCCACGAGATGCTCGTTCGCTTCATCGTACCGACCGACGCTGCGGCTGAGAGAGCCCGCGCCGACAAGCGCCCTGGCCCGGACGGTGTTTCGCTCCGCCGCGCCCGCGCGCTCCAACGCCGCCAGAGTTGCCTGGCGCCCTAACTCCGTAATCCCGGTGTAAAACCAAAAGTCGCGCAACGCGTACGCGAGCCGCAGTCCCAGATCCCTCCTGTCTTCCGCATAATCGCACCAGGCCAGCGCCTGGAGCAGGTTATCCAGCTCCGCTTTGAGCCGTACAAGCCATTCCGCATGCTTGCGACCCGAGAGCTCGGAATCCGCCTCCTCGGCGAGCGCCACATAAAAATCGAGATGGCGCGTGCGCGCCACGCCGCCCTCCCCCGACTCGTTCAACCGCTCTTGAGCGTACTGGCGCACGGTCTCCAGCATCGCGTAACGGGTGGTGCCGCCTTCGGTCCGTTCAATCGTCACGAGAGAACGGTCCAGGAGCCGCGTGAGCAGATCGAGCACCTCGTACTCGTCCGCTTGATCCCCGACCACGTGCATCGCGCCATCCAGCGTCCAGCCCGCGACAAACACGGAGAGCAGCCGCAACAGCTGCTGCTCGTCCGGCGCAAGATGGTCGTAGCTCCACTGGATTGCGGCAAGCAGCGTCTGCTGGCGCGCGAGCGCGGTCGCGCGGCCGCCGGTCAACAGCCGGAACCGGTCGTCCAGCCGCGCGCGGATTTCCTCCACCGAGAGCACCTTCACGCGGGCCGCCGCCAATTCGATCGCCAGTGGAATGCCATCCAATCGCCGGCAGATTTCCGCTACGGCGGGGGCGGTTGTCGCGTCGAGCGAAAACTTGGTTACGGCCAGTCGCGCACGCTCGACAAAGAGCCGCACGGCCTCACAGGATTCCAGTCTCGGTAAATCGTGCTCCGAACCGATTGCCGGAAGCGCGAGCGAGCGCACGGTCACGGTCCGCTCACCGGGGACGCTCAATCCTTCGCGACTGGTGGCCAACACGCATACACCGGGAGCGGCGCTGAGCAGCCGTTGCACCAGTTCCGCGCACGCCGCGACCAGATGTTCGCAGTTGTCGAGCACCAGCAACGTCCGCCGCTTGGCGAGCTGTTCGCACAGCGTATCGATGCGCGGCCGGTCGGCCTGCTTTCGAATGCCGAGCGTGCTGGCAACGGCCAGCTGCACGCGCTCCGCATCCGAAAGCGGCGCCAGATCCACGAACCACACGCCGTCTGGAAATGACGGCAGAACCCTTTCGGCGAGCTCGATCGCGAGGCGCGTCTTGCCGCAGCCGCCGATGCCGGTCAGGGTCAGCAGCCGGACCCGCCCGAGCAACTCGACGTATTCCGTAAGATCGTCTTCGTGGCCGACGAAGCTGGTCAGCGGGCGCGGCAGGTTGTGTCTGCGCGCTTCGGGGGCCGGCGGCGGCTCGCCGGCCGGCGACAGCTCGAGCGCAAAGCGGTAGCCGCGCCCCGGGATCGTTGCGATTGCCCCGGTCCCCAGGGTTTTGCGTAAAGTGGAGACCTGCACTTGCAGGTTGTTTTCCTCGACGACCAGGTTGGGCCAGACGAGCTCGAGCAGCTCGTCCTTGGTGACCAGCCGCTCGCGCCGCTCGATCAGGGCGCACAGGACGTCGAAAGCCTTTGCCCCCAGCATCACCGGCTTCCCGTCTGCGACCACCTGCCGGGTGATCGGGTTGAGCTCAAACCGACCGAAACGGTAGCGTGCGTTCACGACGGTGTCCAAGAGACCTCTCCTCAATGCTCCGACGCGGACAAATCTACTACAACGCCGTCCCAACGGCTGCTTGTTTCAGAAGATTTCAGCTGCGTTTCAGGCGGCTAAAGGACTGAATCGGGCCCGCAGGCGGAACCTGTGCCCTGCAACACCAGGCTTTCCGTCCGATTCGCTGAGGAGATTGCTTATGAACGCCCGACCGAACTCCGCCCCCGGTTCGACCCTGACCGTCGCCGCCGCGGCCCTCGCCACCGTCATCGCCCTCGGCATTCTGTGGGGCGTCGCCGCTCTGTTCCAGAGCAAGGGTGCGCCGATGGAACGGCTCGTTGCCGCCGAGCATGCCTGCGCCCGGTACATTTACCTGTCGGAGCGTCAGGCCTGCATGAACGAATGGCTGGCCGCATCGCAGCCGCGGACCGTCGTTCTCGAGACGAAAGAACGACTTGCCGCTGCGGCCGTGGGCGCGGCTACTCGGCCTTGATCCCGGCGGCCTTTGCGATCTTGGTGAACCGGGCGATTTCGCTCTTGATGTGGGCGGCGAACTGCTCGGGCGTCGAGGGCGCGACCTCCAGCCCCTGGGCGGTGAGCGTGGACTTCACGTCCGCTCTTTCCAACACCTTGACGGTTTCGGCGTTCAGCCGGCCGATGATCGGACCCGGCGTTCCGGCGGGCACGAGCAATCCGAACCACGAGGTGATTTCGAAATCCGCGAGGCCCGCTTCGGGCATCGTCGGCACGTCGGGCAGCAGGGTCGCGCGCTTGGGCACCGTCACCGCGAGCGCCCTCACCTTCCCGGCTCGTATCTGCGAGCCGATGTCCGCGACATTGGAAAACATCATCGACACCTCGCCGCCCAGGAGGCCCGCGATCCCCGGCCCCGAGCCCTTGTAGGGAATGTGCTGGATGTCGATGCCGGTCATCGACTTGAGCAGCTCACCGCAGAAATGGTGCGTGCTGCCGTTGCCCGCCGAAGCGTAATTCATCTTCCCGGGGCTGGCTTTCACCAAGGCGATGAACTCCTGGACCGTCTTCACCGGCAAGGCCGGATCGACCACCAGCACGTAAGGCACCGACGCGACGAACGAGATCGGCGCGAAATCGTTCACCGCATCGTAAGGCAGCTTCGCGTACACCGCAGGATTCGACCCGTGCGTGGAATTGTTCGCCATGAAAAGCGTGTAACCGTCGGGCGCCGACCGCGCCGCCACCTCCGTGCCGAGCACCCCGCCCGCCCCCGGCCGCGCATCGATCACGATCGGCTGACCCAGATTCACCGAGAGCTGGTTGGCGACCACGCGGCTGATCACGTCCGTGGCGCTGCCGGGCGCCTGCGCGATCACGATGCGAATCGGCTTGCCCGGCCAGGTTTGTGCAAGCGCGGGGTTCGGCATGCCCCCCGCCGCCAGGCCGAGGGCCGCAATCAAAATGCCGACAACGAATCCAGTCGATCGCTTCATAACGCCTCCTGCGTGAACTGTCTGATCCTCGGGTAAGCTCCAGCCGGAAAGCGCTTCAAGCCTGCTTCAAGCCGATTTGTGAGATCTGATTTGGCACAGGATTTCGAGTTTCTTCGCGGCCATTCGCGAATCATAAACCACGCCCGGTTCCTGTTCCCGCGGATCGGGCCCGCTCGCCCCGAACCCTCGCCGCGACGTAGCTGGACGGCTACGTTCAGCCGGCGCTTCGCTACAGAAAAATGACCATATGAGGCAAGGTTTGGTTTGTAATGAGAATTCTGCTAGGATTTTGCCAGGGAGAAACCAGGAGTTGCCGCTAGCGGCCGCTCTGTCGGCAGCCGCAACCTGACACGCATCGGGACCGGAGGTCGGGGTATGGAGAACAAGAAAATCGTGACTGATTTCGCGACGCATCGGAACGCGTTCAGGGAGCGCGAGCGAATCCGAAACCTGATGGATCTGATCCCCAAGGGAGGCGCATCGGTGCTGGACGCAGGCGCGAGAGACGGGCGCGTGTCCGTCCTCCTCGCGGATCACTTTGAAACCGTCACGGCGCTCGACCAGAACAACCCGACCGTACGCCATCGCAAGGTGGTGGCGGTGCAGGGAGACATCACGTCCCTGAGATTTCCGGATAATTCCTTCGACTGTGTGATCTGCACCGAAGTGCTGGAACACGTCCCCGAGCACTTGTTGGGAAAAGCCTGCTCGGAGCTGCAACGGGTCGCCGAGAAGTATTTGCTCATCGGCGTGCCCTACAGGCAGGACCTGCGTGTCTCCCGGACAACCTGCAACCTGTGCGGCAAGAAAAACCCTCCATGGGGCCACGTCAACGCGTTCGACGAGGAACGCCTGAAGCGATTGTTTCCAGGTTTGGAAATCGAGACGGTATCGAATGTCAGTACGACAAGAGCGGCGACAAATGCGGTCTCGGCGCTTCTGATGGACCTGGCCGGGAATCCGTACGGCACGTACGATCAGGACGAAAGCTGCATACATTGCGGCGCCCGCTTGAGGCCGCCGCCGCCGCGGAACCTGTTTCAAAAAGGCTGCACCAGGCTCGCGTTCTGGTTGAACGAGGCCCAGGAACGTTTCGCCCCTCCCCGTCCGAACTGGATACACGTCTGGTTCCGCAAGCCCTCGGCTGCAGCGCGCGCCGGGAATGTGATACCCGTGCGGCCCGACATCCGCAATCGTTTGCTCGCTACCGGCACTTCCACCGAAACACGCGTCTGAGGCACCGTTTGTTTTTCGGGGGCGGCGCTCCGCGCAGGATCGGCCGCGCTTCTCCCCGGACTCGCGCCGGGATGATTCGTCCACGACCAGCCGGGATGCTATTCTCTGCGCGGCCATGCTTACCCGCATCGATCACGTCACGATCGGCGCCGCGAACCTCCGCGCCGGGATCGCCGCCTACCGCCGCATCGGATTCGACATCGACGAGCGCGGCGTCGCGCGGAACGACGGCGACCATCTCGAGCTCGTAACCCCTGGCGACGGCCTGCAGTCGATCGCACTCGCGAGCGACGACCTCGCCGCGGATTCAAAAGCGGTTCACGCGCGCGGAAACGTCGACTACATCGAGCTCGTCGGGAAAAGCAACGCCCGCCCGCCGGGCCGGCATCCCAACGGCGTGCTGCGCATCGAGCGCGTCTACATCGCGGTCAAGGACGTCGCATGGTCGGCCGCTCTGTACGCCCGCCTCCTCGGCGTACCTGCGCCCAAGCTGGAGCGCGGCACCGTCATCCACGCCGACATGGCGATCTTTCAGTTCGGCCCGACCGCCCTCGGCCTCGCGCAACCCGCGGGCCCTGGCGTCGCCGCCGACGCCTTAGCGCGCCGCGGCCCGGGACCGTTCCAGATCCTGTACCGCACCCGCGGCATGGACGCCGCCGCGAAATGGATGGCCGATCGCGGCGTCCCGCCGCCGGCGCGGGGAATCCGCAACACCGGCGAGCAGGCGATGCTCGTCATGCCGGAGCACGCGTGCGGGGTGTATATCGGATTCGTGG
>Ga0137403_10009171_pt1 | contig 11015 bp, 9 predicted proteins | sample CZOMad2_1_16fung_FD_122057 | JGI IMG/M metagenome (GOLD analysis project Ga0137403, IMG submission 122057) | Vadose zone soil fungal communities from Angelo Coast Range Reserve, California, USA - CZOMad2_1_16fungal (Hybrid Assembly) | ecosystem: Environmental > Terrestrial > Soil > Vadose zone...
CGCCGAGTTGCGCTTCAAAGCGGTGCTTGTCGAGGTAGCGAAAGACGGTGTGCAAGGTGGCGGCACAAGGTGTCTTGCCGTTGGCGAAGCCGAGTGCCGAGGCCAGGGCCTGTCCATAGTTACGGCCCCATTCAGCGATGGCCGAATAAGAACGATAGCCACAAAGCATGGCCGCAGCGGCCAGGGAAAGAATGGCCGAGAGCGAATAGCGCTTGCCTTGTGCTTGACGAAAATCAGGGATTGCAGAGAATACCTCTATCAAAGCAAGACCCGGTCTTGTCATGTCTCACCTCGTCAGTAGATTTGCCAATCTTTAACGAGGTGTACGTGGCGGAGCGGTTGATGCGTTCCGTGAGCGAAGTGGATTATCCCCGAGAACTTCTGCAAATTCAGGTGCTGGACGATTCAACCGACGAGACCCGGGAGATCACCGCCTCGTGCGCGGACGACCTGCGCCAGCGCGGTTTCAATGTTCAGCTCATTCATCGCGTTGATCGCACCGGATTCAAGGCCGGTGCATTGTCGACCGGACTCGATGCTGCGGAAGGCGAATTCCTTTGTATCCTCGATGCGGATTTCGTGCCGGAGCGGGATTTGCTGAAGCGCACTATCCATTTCTTCACTGATCCAAGAGTAGGAATGATCCAGACTCGCTGGGGCCATTTGAATCGTGGGTATTCATTGCTCACGCGCATGCAGGCGATCTTTTTAGATGGGCATCTTTTGCTTGAGCAAACCGCGCGCAGCCGCAGCGGGCGCTTTTTCAATTTCAACGGGACAGCCGGTCTCTGGCGGCGTTCGTGTATCGAACAAAGTGGGGGCTGGCAGGCTGACACCTTGTGCGAGGATCTCGACCTGAGCTATCGCGCCCAGCTGGCGGGCTGGAAATTTGTCTATCTCGCAGATGTTGTCACTCCGGCTGAGCTGCCAGTGGACATGAATGGCTTCAAGTCCCAGCAGCATCGCTGGACCAAGGGTTCGGTCCAAACGTGCAAGAAGTTGTTACCCACAATTTGGCGCAGCCACCTTCCGTTGCCAATCAAGGTCGAGGCCACCGGGCATTTAATGTCGAACTTCGCCTACCTGCTCCTTGCCTTTCTTTGCATTCTTTTGCATCCATCTGCCGGAGCGCCTCAGGGAGGCTGGCTGCGCACATTCCTTGTCGACATTCCGATCTTCCTTGCAGCATCGGCCTCGGTGGCGGTTTTCTATATTTGTGCCCAACGCGAGCTGCATCCACGCACGTGGCTCCGGGAGATTCTCTTTCTGCCATGTTTGCTCGCCTTGGGAATTGGTTTGTCGCTGAATAACGCGCGAGCGGTGCTGGAAGCGCTGATCAATCACAAATCCGATTTCACGCGGACGCCGAAGTACGGGATTGAACGCAAATCGCAGCCGTGGCGTAGCTGCAAGTACCGCCCGCTCAAATCAGCACTTCCCCTGGCGGAGTTGGCCTTCGCCATCTATTTCAGCTATTTCGTGGTGTTCGCCGTCGTACACGGCCAGTTCCTTTCTGTGCCGTTCCTGTTGATGTTCCAGTGTGGCTTCTTCTACGTTTGTTTCTCCTCTCTCGGCAGTCGCTGGTCAAAAATCAATTTCGATAGCTCACGCGCGACTGCCGCAATTCCTGCGTGACAAAATCGAGATTGTCGAGTAAAGGCTGCGCATGCTTCGCGCCTTGGCATTGATTTTCAGTCTTGTTGTGATTGCGCCCGTCTTCGCGATCACCCCGCTGGACACGTCCAGCGAGATTATCATCAGTGTGCGCGACCAAAAGCTGATGCTTGTGCAAAACGGCGGAAAAGTGGTCACCTATCCGGTGTCCACCTCCATGTTTGGTCTCGGCGATTCCTGGGGACGAATGACAACGCCTCTTGGTTATTTCGCCGTCGAGCAGAAAATCGGTGACAATGCAGCAGTCGGCGCCGTCTTCCACAATCGACGATTAACCGGCGAAGTTCTGCAGCCAAACGCTCCCGGTCGCGACCCGGTGCTCACGCGCATTATCTGGTTGCGTGGGTTGGAAGCTCAAAACACGCATGCCTATCAGCGCTGCATCTACATTCATGGCACACCTCAGGAAAAAACAATTGGTCGACCTGCCAGTTACGGCTGCATCCGAATGAAATCGAGCGACGTAGCGGAGCTGTACAATCGCGTTCCCGTGGGAGCAGTCGTGCAGATTGTTCCCGACCGACTTCCGAAAACGGTACAAGCACTGCCGGTTCAATTGACTCAGACTCTCGTGGCTGCGACCGCAGCACCTCAGACTCAAACGGATAATCGAAGTCGGCACCCGAAAGTAGCGAAAGCGCCACGGATACAGCCCACAAACAGCGGTATCGATGTGAGCGCACTGGCCGCACCACCTGATCATTTAACGCAGAACCAGCAACCAGCGCAGGATGCAACCGAGAGTCAAGATCAGAGGAGACCGGCGAAGAAAGGCCGCAGTCTGACTGTCGAGCAAATGCGAATGGCTGGAGCGCTAGCTGCCGAGCGGAAAAAGGCGAAGCTCGCATTGGGCAAGCGCTTGTAACCTTCCGTCGCGTCCACACTACCAAGCCCACCAGCAGCGAAGGCTCTGAACAGGCCATCGTTGCCACGTGTGGATGCCAGCCGCGAATTGTTTGGGTTGACAATCGCAACTGTGCTCACGAGCGTTCGTTCGACAAAAGTTTGATTTGCAATGGCCAATACGAGATCAGCCGCCAAACGCTCGCGCCAGACGTTAAAACGTACGCTTCGCAATCGGAGTGTCGTAACGCGTTTACGTACTATGCAGAAGGGAGTTCGTTCTGCGGAAGCTTCCGGGGATCAAATTCGTGCGCTAATTTCCGCAATCGATAAAGCTGCCAAGCGCGGAATCATTGACGAAAACGCAGCGAATCGTCGTAAGGCGCGACTCAACAAGGCCCTGGCGGCAGCGAAATAACCTTCTGTCATCCTGACGGAGCGAAGCGGACTCGAAGGATCGCGCGAAATTACGTTGAGCTAACGCCACAGGGTTCCTCGACTTCGCTCGAAATGACGATTCCAAATGCCCTTTGCATATCGAGCCGGACAGATAGATTCTTCCGAATGATCCCTGCTCTTCTTCTTGTTCTCTCAGTCGCCGCTTATCGCATTACTACCGGCCTGTTGATTCATTCCGGTGCGACCTGGCTTTCTAATTTCACACCCCTCGCGGCAATTGCGCTCTGTAGCGCCGCGTATTTTCCAAAGAAATATAAATTTTCGGTGCCACTGATTACGCTCTTTGTTTCCGACACCGTAATAAATCTCCGTTACGGGGCGCCACTTCTGGACCTGCAAATCGTGCTGCGTTACGCCGTGCTCGCTGTCGTTGGATGCATCGGCGTTCTTCTGCAGAATCGTCCCGCAGGCGCGGGACTGAAGACGCTTTTGCCCGCTTCCGTTGCTGGATCGGTAATTTTCTATCTGACGACGAACGCGTTTTCGTGGTTAAGCGATCCTGGGTATGCGAAAAATTGGGGAGGATTGATTCAGGCAGTAACGACCGGATTGCCGACATACAGCGCGACGCCAAGTTGGATGTTCTTCCGCAATTCACTCATCAGCGATCTTCTGTTTACTCTGCTCTTTGTTCTTTCCGTAAACCTTGGCCGAAGCGCGGAGGGCTCGCGCGCCCGTGCCGCGGTTCCGCGCACGGCTTGACCGCCATGCAGCCGGTGGAGCAGCACGACGAAGTCGAAATGCTCTCGCTGATGCTGTTGATCCGGCGTTTTGAGGAACGCGCCAGCCAGCAGTATCAAGCGCAGAGGATTGGCGGTTTCTGCCACCTTTACATCGGCCAGGAAGCAGTTGTGACCGGCGCTGTGGCGGCCGTTCGCGACGATGATTACATCATTACCGCGTACCGCGATCACGCCCACGCCCTTGCATGGGGCACGAGTGCAAATGCATGCATGGCCGAACTGTTCGGTAAAGCAACGGGCTGCTCACGCGGATTGGGTGGCTCGATGCATTTTTTCGACAAGCAACATCACATGTATGGTGGCCATGCGATTGTCGCCGCACACGTTCCGTTGGGAGTGGGACTGGCTTTTGCCATCAAGTACCGGGGCGAAGATCGCGTCACGCTCTGTTTCTTTGGTGATGGAGCAATTAATCAAGGTGCCTTCCATGAAGCGCTGAATCTGGCCGCGTTGTATAAATTGCCGATCGTTTTTATTTGCGAAAACAATCTTTTCGCCATGGGCACTTCGGTGAAGAGATCGACGTCTCTGAAGCAAATCGTCGATCGCGCGGAAGGCTACGACATCCCCGGAGAAATTGTCGATGGAATGAACTTTCGCGAAGTGCGCGACAAGATTTCCGAGGTCGTCGATTCGATCCGTAAAGAGCCGCATCCGGCTTTCCTGGAAGCGCGTACCTATCGATATCGCGGGCACTCCATGTCAGATCCAGCAAGTTACCGAACCAAGGATGAGCTGGAGAAATATCGGTTGGACGATCCGATTACGCGTTTGCGGGCACAGCTTACGCGCGAGGGAAAGTTGACCAACGAACAATTCGATCAGCTCGACAAGCGCGCGAAAGAAACAGTCATGGCCGCGGTGAAGTTCGCCGAGGAGAGCCCCGACCCGCCGCTCGAAAAACTTTACGATTATACCTATGCCGATGGAGCAAAGGCATGAGAGAGATCACTTATCGTCAGGCGCTCAATGAAGCGCTCGCAGAAGAGCTCGAGCGTGATCCGAATGTATTTCTGATGGGCGAAGAGGTCGCCGAATACCAGGGTGCGTACAAAGTTAGTTCAGGCTTGCTACAGCGGTTTGGTCCAAAACGCATTATCGATACTCCAATCAGCGAAAACGGATTCGCTGGGCTCGGGATCGGCGCGGCGATGGTGGGCTTGCGGCCCATCATTGAGTTCATGACGTTCAGCTTCTCCCTGGTCGCATTCGATCAGGTGGTCAACAACGCGCCAAACATGTTCACGATGTCGGGCGGGCAATTTAATATCCCAATCACGTTTCGCGGACCGAACGGACCAGCGCACCAGCTCGGCGCTACGCATTCGCATGCCACGGAAAATTTTTACGCCAGCGTGCCCGGTCTGAAGGTTTGCACGCCAGCCACGCCACGTGACGCAAAAGGTTTACTGAAGACTGCCGTGCGGGACAACAATCCGGTGCTGGTTCTCGAAGCGGAATTGCTCTACAGCTCCAAGGGAATGGTCGAGCCGCCGGATGAAGAGCTGCTCATTCCGCTGGGGAAAGCGGAGGTGAAACGTGAAGGCAGCGATGTCTCAGTCATTTGTTACGCGCAGAGTGTTCCACTGGCGCTCAAGGTCGCGGAACAACTGGAGGAAGAAGATATCTCTGCGGAAATCGTCGATCTCCGTTCGATTAAACCACTCGACGAGAAAGCAATTTACGATTCAGTCGCCAAGACACACCGCGTCGTGATTGTCGAACAAGATCATCCGTTCTGCGGAGTCGGGGCTGAAGTTTGCTATCGCATTCAGAAGAACATTTTTGATGAACTCGATGCTCCAATCATCCGCGTATCACAAGAAGATGTTCCGATGCCCTACAACGAGCGCCTTGAGCACGCCGTGCTGCCGAACGCGGAGAAACTTACCGCGGCCGTGAAGCAGGTTTGCTACGCGTGAGAAAACTCATCACCGGTTACCTTAATTATGCCTGAAATTCAGATGCCCAAATTGAGCGACACGATGACCGAGGGGACTCTGGTCGCGTGGAAGAAAAAGAAAGGCGATCACCTTTCAGCCGGCGAAGTGCTCGCCGAGATCGAGACGGATAAGGCGACAATGGAATGGGAATCGCCAGAAGACGGGACGCTCACAGAAATTTACGTCGAAGAAGGCGGCAAGGTGAACGTCGGCGACAGAATCGCGTTCATCGGTGGTGAAGGCGAGGAAGCGCCAAAGAAAGAGGCGCCGGCGAAGAAAGAAGAACAGCCGAAACCTGCAGAACAAAAAGAAAAGCAGCCCCAGGCTGAAACGGAAAAGCCTGCACCGGCGGAAGCGAAGGACAAAGAAACTGCTCCCCCGCAGCAAAAGAGAACTGTAGAGGCAGGCGCCCCGCCTATGGCAAAAACTGAAAAGCCGGAAGAAGCGCGCGTGAAAGCGTCGCCCGTTGCACGCCGGATCGCGGCTGAGCTCGGCGTTGATCTTTCCAGCGTAAAAGGTACAGGCCCGGAAGGTCGTGTCACCGAAACCGACGTGCGCGCTGCCGCGAAAACTGTAGCCGTGCTCGCCGACCGTGGTGGCGCAAAAGCTGAATCGAAGCCTGTGCCTGCGATTAAGGCAGGCGAAAGCGCGCGTATTCAACTCTCTGGAATGCGCAAGATCATTGCGCAGCGCCTCGTGGAAAGCCTCGGTCCGGTGCCGCATTTCTACTTAACAATCGACATAGATGCAGGACCGCTCATGGAAGCGCGCGAGGAATTGAAGTCTGCGGGTGAAGGTGCTGACGCCGCGAAAATCACCGTGAACGATTTCGTTTTGAAAGCGGCGGTGCAAGCCGCAATCAAAGTGCCGCGGGTGAACGCCTCCTTCGATGGCGACGCGATCGTGCAGTATGCGGATGTCGATCTGGGAATCGCAGTTGCGATCGAAGATGGGCTGCTGACGCCGGTGATTCGCGCAGCACAAAATAAATCGCTACGTGAGATCAGCGAGATTGCAAAGGATCTTGCCCATCGCGCGCGTAACAAGCGGATGAAGCCGGAGGAGTTTCAAGGCGGCGCGTTCACCGTCTCAAACCTGGGCGGGATGGGGATCGACAGTTTCTCGGCCGTGATCAATCCACCGCAAGGTTTCATTCTCGCCGTTGGCAAGATCACTAAAGTTCCGGTCATTGACGATTGCGACCAAATCGTGGTCGGCCATCGCATGTCGCTTACGATGAGCTGCGACCATCGCGTCATCGACGGCGCGCTTGGCGCGGAATACCTGAAAGAGTTCCGCCACCTGCTGGAAAATCCAGCGCTGTTGATGGTCTGAAGGACGCGACATTATAGAATCGCGACGGATGATCGAACGATTTCGCCGATGTGGCTGGCCCGCGGTGATTATCTTGTTCGGCTTCTGCGTACTTCTCAAGCTCAACGGGTCGTCTGTGGCCTTCTGGACCAAGATCCTACATGAACCGGAGACCAGTCGGGGTTGCTGCTCTTTTCGCCCAAACTGGTGCGCTTAGATGAATGGCACGCCTGGACGCCCTCGGTACTTTCGCAAGCTCGACAAAACTCGCCTTTCCCGATCGAAAATCACCCGAATCCGCACGTCCTCCTTCTGAAAATCGAGCGCGACATCCAGCGACTGATCCGTCGACCCATCATTCACGAAAACGATCTCGAAATCGGAGGTGATCTTCTCGAGTTCAGTGCGCAGCCGCCGGTAAAACTCATCGACGTAAGGGGCCGACTGGTACAATGTGGTGACGACTGAAAGCTGCATGAGTGGAGATTATTTCTTAGACGGAGGTCCTGCTTTCGATCAATTCAAATCCCGCCGCGTCGAGATTGATTCACCTTGATAAGGCGCCTATCGCGGGATGATTCGGTTTCGACGGTACCCCACACCGGAGTTTTGTAGTCTTAAACCTGATAAAGATGAACGAGCGCGAAAGTAAAAGCGCGGCAAGCGCTGTGGATTCTCGACCGCGATTGAATGATGCGCCTGGTGCCAGTACGTTCGCCGTCACTCTGATGGTGGCGGTAGCTTTGCTTCTCGTGGGCGGGGTGATATTTCGAGACTTCTTATTTGGCGAAAAATTGTTGCTCTACAAAGACGTAGGAGACGATTCGGTAATCGACACTTACCCAACCTTCGTTCATCTGTCCGATTACATCAAGCGCTATGGTTTTCCGTCCTGGTCGTTCTGTGTCGGGATGGGCCAGAGTCTCTTTTATCTCGCCGGCAGCTTAGTTTGGGAACCCATTGTCTGGCTGCCGCGGCAATTGATTGCCTTCGCTCTTGTTTATCAACATCTGTTAAAAGCGCTTGTCGTCGGATTGCTATTCTTTCGCGTTCTGCGACTACGCGGTCTCGATCTCTGTGCCTCGACAGGTGGAGCGCTGCTTCTTGCCTTCTCCGCGCACATGTGCATGGGCAGCTGTTGGATTATCAGCGCGGACGATACCGTGTGCTTCACCTTTCTTTTGTTCGCGCTGGAGGAGGCGCTTGTCGACCGGCACTGGCTCTACCTTCCAATCGCTGTCGCTTTAACTGGATTGGTGACCCCGTTCCATCTCTACCTCAGCGCGGTCTTGCTCTGCTTCTACGTTCCCGCTCGGCTCGTCGAGATTTATGGCTGGAAACCTCTGCCATTGTCCCGTGTTTGCATGCGTTTGGCGATGTTCGCTATCCTCGGCGTCGGTTTGGGCGCGATCTTTTTCTTCGGGAGTTCGTACGCAGTTCTTAATAGTCCTCGCGCGTCGCGAACAATTCCCAATTTCGCCTTTGGTCCCGCGCCATCTCCGTTTCAGCTGGGCTCGCCGCTGTATTACATAACGAACGTCTTGCGTCCGTTCTCCAGTGATCTGCTCGGAACCGGAGACGCTTACCGCGGTTGGGAGAACTACTATGAGGCGCCGCTGAGTTACTGCGGGCTCATAGCGCTATTGCTTTTTCCCCAAGCCTTTGCAGCCGCGACCCGGCGCCAGCGCATCCTTTGCGCCATATTTCTCACTCTCATCGTCATTCCGATGGTGTTCCCGTGGTTCAGATATCTTTTCTGGCTCTTTCAGGGGGGATACTTCAGAGCGTATTCCCTGTTTTCTGTCTTTGCCATTCTAGTGCTGAGCATGACTGCAATGTCGCGTTATATCGAACGCGGAACCGTCAACCTTTGGTTACTAGCCGTAACTGTAGCGGTGTTGCTCGGAATCCTCTGTTTTCCGGCCCATGAGATGCAGATGCTCATCAGTCATGAGCTCAGGCGGACAGCTATAGTTTTCCTAATTTCCTACACCGCGCTCCTGGTTATCGGCCAGATCGTGAAACGACAAAGCATCGCGGGCTGGATGATTCTCGGCGTGACCGCGATTGAGCTCATTTATTTCGATCGAATCACGGTGAACCGCCCGACCATTACCAAACAGGAGTGGAGAGAGCGAATCGGTTACAATGATGAGACTGTCGATGCCATAAGTGACATCAAAGCAAGTGATCATGGTTTCTTCCGGATCACGAAGACTTGGGGATCGGTCGAAGCAACGCGTCCCAGTTTCAACGATGCTCTTGTTTTCGATTATTACGGCACATCCTCGTACAGCACTTTCAATAATCTTGATTATATCAAGTTCTTGATGGCCGTAGATGCGATTGACCCTGCCCGTGCGCCGAGAGATTCGCAATGGTCGCCAGGCTTGCTCGGCCATCCGCTCCTCTTGACCTTTGCCGGTGAAAAATATGTCATCACTCCCGACCCAGCCCCATTCCAGGCCGCCTTGGGCTACGAATTCGTTAGGTCGTACAATGATATTTATCTTTTCCGCAACAAGTTTTCTCTCCCGTTCGGACTAATATTCACCCACTACATTTCGGAAGAGATTTTTTTTCTGCTACCTAGCCCAAGCAAAGAACTAGCGCTCCTGCACACGGTCGTTTTCTCCGGCAAAAGCGTCGTCAATCAATCGGAGCTTCCGTCACTAACTCTTGATGACTTAGAACAACAGATGCGCGCAACATTAATTCCAGACATTCTCAGCCAACGTCGCGATACAGCGTTTCGAATCCAATCATTCAAACCGACCCGTATAAGTGGGACGGCCCGACTCGACCAGAACGGAGTCCTGGTTTTCCAGATGCCTTTCGACGCCGGTTGGCATTCCTCCGTGGACGGTCGCTCGGTGCCGACTATGAAAGTCGATGCCGGCTTGCTCGGCCTTGTGCTGCCTGCCGGAGAACATGCTGTGCAGTTGATCTATCGCCCTCCGTTTCTCTATATCGGTGCTCTCGTGACTCTTGTTTCCTTCACAATCCTTTCATTCAACCTCTGGCGATGCCGGCGAATTCCCGGAATATCTAGCGAGTGAAAAAGCAATCGCATCCGTTAACGATTCGACCGGCGACGAACGCCGACGTGCCGATCATTCTGGAATTGATATGGTTGACATCCCGTTTTTCCTATCCGGCCGGCGAACTCTCTCGTTCTCGCCTTATCCGATTACTGAATATGCCACGTACGATCTGATTGAGTCTTATTCGCAGCGACACTGCGCGTCATACCAAAACATCTTCATCGTCTTGCCGAATCATGGGCTGAGCGAAGAACAGTGGCGCGCGGTGTATGGCAATTTTTTCGCCGACCTGATCTTTGACAAGCTTGAAAAGTATCCAGCCGTCACGCTCGTCCAGCAACTTGAGGACGCATCCGTCTTCAAAGTTCAATGTCGCTGACTAAACACAGAGCTCTTATTTCCGGCCTCCGCCGTGATTAATCCTCCGCAAGGTTTCATTCTCGCTGTTGGCAAGGTTGCAAAGATCCCGGTAATCAACGGAAAACCCAGCGCTGCTAATGGTCTGAATTACCGCGGAGCGACTTCCCAGATCATGAAATCGTCCAGCGTTTGGCGAGTTCTATCGACCACGAACTCGATGACGGCTGCATCGTCTACGAAACCGAGAAACGGCGTCTTGTCCGGGATCAAATCGAATGGATCGATCAGATAATTGAGAGCGGCGACAATCCACAAGAGCGCGTCATTCGGAACCTGGCCGTATTCGCCGCGATGGTGCGCGCGAACCAAACGCAGCATGGTCTGAAGATAAGGCCAGCATTCCTTAAACGGCTCCCTCGGAACCGCCGCCGCCTTTTTGGCTGCTTCGTTGAAAAGCGCTTGCAAACTTTCGCGATCATCCACGCACCCTTTTGCATCGGTAAGCGCTCTGGCAAACGCTTCGCTGCGCAGAGCAGGTTTTCGGTAGGGAACGTTCGCCTCCACATTTTTTGGAGCCGAGCGCGTCTTGATCTTGGTGCGAGATTTCTGTTTGGCCGTTTTCATCTCAGCTATCA
>Ga0137403_10009172_pt1 | contig 11014 bp, 10 predicted proteins | sample CZOMad2_1_16fung_FD_122057 | JGI IMG/M metagenome (GOLD analysis project Ga0137403, IMG submission 122057) | Vadose zone soil fungal communities from Angelo Coast Range Reserve, California, USA - CZOMad2_1_16fungal (Hybrid Assembly) | ecosystem: Environmental > Terrestrial > Soil > Vadose zone...
GCCTTGGCGCCGTAATCCATGTGATAGGCGTGCTCATACATATCGAGCGCGACGATCGGCCGCCCGCCGGCAATCGCGTTGGTATGATCGGCCGCCCACTGATTGACCAGGCGCTTGTCGCGCGGCGAATACATCAAGAGCACCCAGCCGGAACCGCCGCCTTCTGCCTTGCCCATCGCGGAGAATTCCACGCGCCAGCGTTCGACGCTGCCGAAATCGCGCGCGATCGCAGCCGCAAGCGTCCCGCGAGCGGCGCCGCCGCCGCCGAGACTATCGAAATAGGCCTCATGCAGGATCATGGAGTTCATGGCGATCAACTCTTCCCGCTTCAGCCCGTTGATGACAAACCCGGGCGCTTTGGAGAAATCCAGCTCGGCGAGTTGGACCGAGATCGCCGTCAGGCGCTTGACCGCGCCGACATAGTTGTTTTCGTAATGACTGACGAGAATTTTTTCCGAGATGCCTTTCACGGATTTCGGATCGAGCGAAAACGGCTTGATCTCGTAGACAAACGGCTTCGTCGCGGGCGGCGGCGCGGCTTGCGCCTGCGCAGGCTGTTGAATCAGCGTGGATGCGGCTGCGACGCCCGCCGCCAGTCCTACGCCATGAAGAAAGTCCCGACGTTCGATATCTTGTGTCATGGCTCAGTTTCCTGCTTTTGATTCTCGATCGATACAGTCTCACCGGAAGCGCAAAGCGAATCGCAACGCCTAACACGCTGGCGTGCCAGGCAGGCGGGTAGCTTGATCGGATGAGATCGCGTTGACGGCCGACATGACGCGCCCTTGAAGGAAAAATCGGACGCGATTCTTCGGCATGTCGCCTCACGGGGAGATCGCTTCCCCATACGGCGAATACAGCCGACGAGGGGTGAATTTGTCAATCGCGTATTGTTTGGACGATTGGGGGTCCGCACCGAGGTGACGGGAAAGTGATGGAACAACGCCTTGGCGTCTTCTTCCGTGCTACGCGCCGAAAATCCGATAGCGCCGGGGCTGCAACCCAATGATATCGCCGGGCTGAATCTCCCGATCCCTCGGCGCGTCGATCTCGATCATGGTGTCACCAAGACCGGCGGACAACGCGACTTCGGCGCGCTGGATCGGACCGAAGGTCCGCACGCGCCGCACCGCGCCCTCAAGCCCGCCATTGCCGGCCGGCCCCACCTGCATGTCGTGGCGGCGAACGAACAATTTCGATGCACCCGAAGGCACGCCATCGGCTGCGATATTCAGCGCTCTTCCATCAAGCCGCACGCAACCGTCATGCACCTCCACCGGCAACACGATCGATTCGCCGATGAAACCGTGCACGAAGGCGGTGGCGGGGTTGTCATAGACTTCGCCCGGGGTACCGATCTGCTCGATGCGGCCCTTGTCCATCACCACCACGCGATTGGCGACTTCGAGCGCTTCTTCCTGATCGTGGGTGACGAAAATCGAGGTGACGTGGATTTCGGAATGCAGCGAGCGCAGCCACTGCCGCAATTCCTTGCGCACCTTGGCGTCGAGCGCGCCGAAAGGTTCGTCGAGCAGCAAAATCCGCGGCTCGATCGCGAGCGCGCGGGCCAGCGCAATGCGCTGGCGCTGGCCGCCGGACAACTGGCTCGGGTAACGATTGGAAAGCCAATCGAGCTGCACGAGATCGAGCAATTCCTTGACGCGTTTGCGGATCCCGGCCTCGTCCTTACGAATGGCCCGCGGCTGCACCCGAAGGCCGAACGCGACGTTCTCGAACACGGTCATGTGACGAAACAGCGCGTAATGCTGGAACACGAATCCGACATGGCGTTCGCCGGCCCCATGCGCAAGCGCGTTGACGCCGTCAAACGACACTTCGCCGGCGTCGGGCCAATCGAGGCCTGCGATGATGCGCAACAGCGTGGTCTTGCCCGAACCGGAGGGACCAAGCAGCGCCAGCAATTCGCCGTCGGCGACTTTGAGGTCGACATTGTCGAGCGCTGCGAATGCGCCGAATTTCTTCACGATGTTTTTGACTTCGATCATCTTGCTTTCAATCACCCCGCGGACGTTGATCTTCATCCAGATGTCGTTCGAGAACGGCTTTTGCGATCAACGTGATCAGCGCGAGCATGGCCAAAAGCGAAGCGATAGCGAACGAGGAGACGAATTGATATTCGTTGTAGAGGATTTCCACCAACAGCGGCATGGTGTTGGTCTCGCCGCGAATATGCCCCGACACTACCGACACCGCGCCGAACTCGCCCATCGCGCGCGCGTTGCACAGCAGGACGCCATAGAGCACACCCCATTTGATGTTCGGCAGCGTGACGCGGAAGAAGGTCTGCAGGCCCGAGGCGCCGAGCGAGATCGCGGCCTCCTCTTCTTGGGTGCCTTGTTCCTGCATCAACGGAATCAACGCGCGCGCCACGAAAGGAAACGTCACAAACGTGGTCGCGAGCGCGATGCCGGGCACCGCGAACAGCACGTGAATGCCATGGCTTTGCAGCCACGGCCCCCAATATCCTTGCGCACCGAACAGCAAGACGAAGATCAGACCGGAGATCACCGGGCTGACCGAGAACGGCAGATCGATCAACGAGATCAGAAAAGTCTTGCCGGGGAAGTCGAATTTGGCGATGGCCCAGGCCGCGACCAGGCCGAACACCAGGTTGAGGCTGACGGAAATCGCGGCCACATACAGCGTCAGCCTGATCGCGGACAAAGCTTCCGGATCGGACAGCGCCGAGAAATAAGCCCCGACCCCCTTCGAAAAGGCCTGCGCGAACACCACGACGAGCGGCAATATGACAAACACCGTGAGGAAGATCACCGCTACGGCGATGATCGCGGCGCGGACAAGTTTGGGCTCGGTCCGCAGATCGCTCCGGGTCACCGAGGCCAACGCGAGTTGTGACTGGTTCATCGACATCGCTAATGCACCGGGATTCGGGTCTGCGCCCAGCGCTGCAGGCGATTGACGGTGAAGATGATCAAAAACGACGCCACCAGCATCACGACCGCGATCGCGGTCGCATCCGCATAGCGGAATTCCGAAAGCCGGATCACAATCAAGAGCGGGGCGATTTCAGAGACGTTCGGCAAATTGCCGGCGATGAAGATCACCGAGCCGTACTCGCCGACGGCGCGCGCGAAGGCCAACGCAAATCCGGTGAGCAATGCGGGGATCAAGCTCGGCAAGATCACCTTGGCGACCGTGTGCCAGCGGTTGGCACCTAAGCTCGCGGCGGCTTCCTCGATCTCGACGTCGAGATCGATCAGCACCGGCTGAACCGTCCGCACCACGAACGGAATGCCGATGAAAATCATGGCAACGAAGATTCCAATCGGCGTGAACGCCACCTTGATCCCGAGTTCGGCGAGCGGCGCACCAAGCAAGCCCTTTTGCGCAAACAACGCGGTCAACGCGACGCCGGCGACCGCGGTCGGCAACGCAAAGGGAATGTCGACGACGGCATCGAACAAACGCCGGCCAGGAAAGCGATACCGCACCAGCGCCCAGACGATGATCGTCCCCATCACCAGATTGACACACGCGGCCGCAAAGGCGAGGCCGAACGAGATTTTCAAGGCGTTGAGGGTGCGACGGCTGGTGAGGATGCCCCAGAATTGATCGGGGCTGAGTTCGAGCGTCTTGAGAAAGAGGCCGGCGAGCGGAATCAGGATGATGACGGAAAGCCACGTCAGGGTCAGGCCCATGGTAAGCCCGAATCCCGGCAACGTACTGCGTCGTCCTCTGCCGCTCACGATGTCCCCTGCGTTCGCTTTCGAACCGATCAGTTCTTGTAAATCTGATCGAAAATGCCGCCTTCGCTGAAGTGTACCTTCTGCGCTTTGGCCCAGCCGCCGAACATCTCGTCGATCGTGAACAGTTCGACCTTGGCGAACGACGCCTCGTATTCTTTGGCGACCTCGGGATCGCGTGGACGATAGGAATTGCGCGCGGCGATCTCCTGACCTTCCTTGGAATACCAGTATCGCAGGTAAGCCTCGGCGACCGCGCGTGTGCCCTTCTTGTCGGCGACCGTATCAACGACGGACAGCGGCGGCTCCGCGAGGATGGATTGCGGCGGCGAAACGATCTCGAACTTGTCCTTGCCGAACTCGCGCTGTGCCAGAAACGCCTCGTTCTCCCAGGCCAACAGCACGTCGCCTACACCACGCTCGACGAAGGTGACGGTCGAGCCGCGCGAGCCCGCATCCAGCACTGGCACGTTGTTGTAGAGCTCTCCGACGAATTGCTTTGCCTTCTCAGCTGTACCGAATTTCTTCAGCGCAAAGCCCCAGGCGGCGAGGTAATTCCAGCGCGCTCCACCCGAGGTTTTTGGATTGGCCGTGATGACGCTGACGCCGGGTTTGACCAGGTCGTCCCAATCCTTGATGCCCTTCGGATTACCCTTGCGCACCAGGAACACGATCGTCGAGGTGTATGGCGAGGCATTGAGCGGCAATCTCTTCTGCCAATCCGCGTGAATCAAACCTTTACCCGCGATGGCGTCGATATCATAGGCGAGCGCGAGCGTGACGACGTCGGCCTGCAAGCCGTCGATTACCGCGCGCGCCTGCGAGCCGGAGCCGCCATGCGACTGCTTGATCTCGACGCTCTTGCCGGTCTCCTTGTGATAGGCGGCGGCAAACGCCTTGTTGAAGTCGACATAAAGCTCGCGCGTCGGATCGTAGGATGCATTGAGTAGCGTCACGTCGGCGGCGATCGCCGAGCCTGCCCAGAGCAGCCCCGCGACGGCGAGCAGAATACGACGGACCATCTCAATCTCCATTCGGCCCGGGGACAGGGTCGTCACCGGAAGCACGCGGACATAACTCGGGATGAAGCGGCCTCAAGTCAACGAAACCGCATTTCATTGTTTGCGTCGTTGCAACGCTATTGTGCTACGAAGTCTTCACCGTATGGATGCCACATTCTGTTTTGGCTCGACCGCGCCAGCGGCCGGCGCGCGCATCCTCGTCCGGCGAGGTCCGGCTGGTGCAAGGCATGCACCCGACCGACAAATATCCCGACCCCGCAAGCGGATGCGGCGGCAGGTTGGCGAGCTTGTAGATCGCCTCGATCTCCTCGCGCGCGATGTTGGCGAACGGATTGAATTTGAGTCGCGCGCCATCCTCCTCGACGATTGGAATGGTCGCGCGAAGGCCGCCTTGAAAACGCTTGCGCCCGTTGATCCAGGCGTCGAACGGCGCCAAGGCCCGCGCCAACGGCTCGACCTTTCGAATCCGGCAGCAGGCGTCCGGATCGGAGAACCACAATTCGCGATTCCCATCTTCGCGCGACAGGGTCTCTTCCAGCGGCTTGATCGACCGGACGTCGCGCAGGCCCAATCTCTCGATCAGCGTGTCGCGATAGGCGAGCGTCTCCTCGAACAACCAGCCGGTGTCGAGAAATATCACGGGGATCGCGGGATCGACGTCGGCCATCACCTTGAGCAGCGCCGCCGATTCGGTACCGAACGAAGAGACCAAAGCAAGCCGCTCGCGACCGACCGTCTGTAACGCCGCGGCGATCACCTCCGCGGGCGAAGCCGTGCGAAGCGCGTGATCGAGCGCCTCGGCCGAGGGTCGATCCGGCGAGCCTGGCGCCCGCTCAGGCAAAAGCCCATGTGTAAACGTGCTCACTGCTCGGCGCTCTCCGAATGACGCAGTTGCATGCGCCGGTGAAGTGCGGTGACGCGACCATCGCCGGTCGGCTGGTAGAACACCGAATAGCGCTTTGCCGCGGTGGCGAACGCCTCCGCGTCGCTTTCTTTCTTCACTTCAAAAGCATCGAAACCGGCGCGGAGCATGAACACGAATTGATCGCGCAGCACCTGCCCGGTCGCCCGCAACTCGCCGCGAAAGCCATGACGCTCCCGCAACAATCGCGCCTGACTATAGGCGCGGCCGTCGCGGAAGGATGGAAACACCAATGCCACCGCCGCGAGACGGTCGAGATAGGGCACGAGGTCCTCGATGGCGCGATTGTTCGGCCAGATCACGCCCGTAGGTGCGTTGCGGCGGGAAAGCAGTTCCGCATCGTCGAGGAAGCGTGCCGCGGGGATCATAATCGCGCCATCGCCCGGAATCGGCGCGTCGTCCGCGATGTGAACGAACGCGTCGCCCGAGATTTTTCCGCTTTTAACGAGTGGCATAGACGCGCTCCCTGAAAGGTTCGACGCCAAGCCGCTTGACCGTGTCGATGAACAATTCATCCGGGCGTGCGCGCAGCGCGAGATAGGCTTCGACGATATCCTCGACCACGTCGGCGACTTCGCCGTAGGGCACGGACGGTCCGATCAAGGTGCCGACCGTGGCGTTTTCGTCGGCCCGGCCGCCGATCGTGATCTGGTAGAATTCCTCGCCGTTCTTCTCGACGCCGAGAATGCCGATGTGGCCGACATGGTGATGGCCGCAGGCGTTGATGCAGCCGGAAATGTTGACATGCAGCCGCCCAATCAAATTGGCGGTGTCGTGATTGGCGAAGCGTCGGGTTAATTCCTGCGCGATCGGGATCGAGCGCGCATTGGCAAGCGAGCAATAATCCAGCCCCGGGCAGGCGATGATGTCGGTGACGAGATTGACGTTCGGGGTCGCAAGACCGTTTTTGTCGAGCGCCCGCCACAGCACCGGCAGGTCGCGCTTGGCGACATGGGGCAGCGCGAGATTTTGTTCGTGGCCGACGCGAATTTCGCCGAAAGAATATTTGTCCGCGAGAGCGGCGACCGCCTCCATCTGCTCGGCGGTGGCATCGCCGGGCGGGCCTCCGACCGGCTTGAGCGAGATCGTCACGACCGCATAACCGGGCACTTTATGTGTCGCGACCGAATTCCTGCGCCACGCCTCGAAATCCGGATCATGCGCCGCCTTCTTCAATTCGTCCGGCATGGCCGGCAGTTTCTCGTAAGCCGGGTAGGTAAAGCGCGAGCGAATCTCCTCGACGACGGCATCATCGAGCGCAAGCGCGCTGTCGCGCATCTGCAGCCACTCGCTCTCGACTTCCTGTGCGAATTTTTCAATGCCAAGTTCATGCACCAAAATCTTGATGCGCGCCTTGTAGATGTTGTCGCGGCGGCCGTACTGATTGTACACGCGCAAGATCGCCTCGACGTAACTCAACAGATCGCGGCCCGGCACGAACGGCTTGATGGTCTTGCCGATGAACGGCGTGCGGCCGAGCCCGCCGCCGACCAGCACCTCGAACCCGGTTTCGCCTTGCGCGTTCTTATGCAGGCGCAGACCGATGTCATGGACCTTGATCGCGGCGCGATCGTGGTCCGACGCGGTGATGGCGAATTTGAATTTGCGCGGCAGGAACGAGAATTCCGGGTGCAGCGTCGAATATTGCCGCAAGAGTTCCGCCCAGATGCGCGGATCTTCGATTTCACCCGGCGCGACGCCGGCCCAATGATCGGCCGTGATGTTGCGCGTGCAATTGCCACTGGTCTGCATCGCATGAATGCCGACTTCGGCAAGATCGGCGAGCGCGTCGGGCAATTCGGCGAGCTTGATCCAGTTGTACTGGATGTTTTGCCGTGTGGTGAAATGCCCGTAACCGCGGTCGTAGCGTCGCGCGACATGCGCCAGCCGCCGCATCTGCTCTGAGGACAGCGTGCCGTAAGGGATCGCGACCCGCAGCATATAGGCGTGCAGCTGCAGATAGACGCCGTTCATCAGCCGCAGCGACTTGAATTCGTCCTCGGTGAGTTCGCCGGACAGACGGCGCCCGACCTGATCGCGAAATTCCGTGACACGTTCGTTGATGAGCGTGCGGTCGATTTCATCATATGCATACATGAGAGGATTTGCCTTACGCCGAGACCGGCAAGTCGATGGTGACGCCTTGACGGCGGATATGTTCACGTAGATTTCCGGGCGAAACTTCGCCGCTCTCGTCGATTTCGACCGGCGCGATATAGGCGCCGATCGCGCCGACGTCGTCGGCGATCGATTCGGCGAGCAGCGCGCGGGCTTCGTCGGCGGCACGCACGATCGCCGCATTCGACAATTCGGTCGACCAGCCCTTCGCGGCGGTCCGATAAATCACGACGCCATCGAAGGTGCGGTTGGCGGTGACCACGGACGGACCTGTGATCTTGATCTTTTGCTGCAGTGGAGACGTCATTCGGCGGCTACCTGAAAATATGAGGCCAATTGGGTGAGAGTAGAGCTGCGCCACGGCGCGGAGTGCGCGACCACGTCGCCAATGATGAGGACCGCGGGACCGCCGTCGATTTTTTCGATCAGGCCGGGCAATTCATCGAGTGTTCCGACAGCGGCTTGCGCGTCGGGGCGGGTCGCGCGGGCGAATACGCCGACCGGTGTTTGCGGCGAGCGGCCCGCGGCAAGCAAGCCGTCGCGAACCGAGCGTGCCGCGGTCATTCCCATATACACGACCACCGTCATCTTCTCATCCGTCAACGCCGACCAATCGACAACATCGGCGTCCTTGGCCTTGTGCGCGGTGAGGAAGGTGATGCGGAGCGCTTCATGACGGAACGTCAGCGGCACTTCGAATTGCGCGGCGGCGCCAAGGCCTGCGGTGATTCCGGGGACGATCGAATAGGCGATGCCGGCCTCACGCAACGCTTCGACTTCCTCGCCGCCACGGCCGAATACAAAGGGATCACCGCCTTTGAGGCGCACCGCGCGCTGGCCTGATCGGGCCGCTTCGATCAGCAGCGCATTGATCGCGTCCTGGCCGATGCCGGGCTGTCCGGCCCGACGGCCGACCGGCACGCGCGCCGCGTCACGGCGGGCGCGGTCGAGAATCTCGGGCGAGACCAGCTCGTCGTAAAAAACCACGTCGGCGTCTTGCAGGGCACGCAGCGCCTTGAGGGTGAGCAGATCCGGATCGCCCGGCCCGGCGCCGACCAGCGCCACGTGGCCCTCGGGAAGACCTCCCTGCACGCCGGCAAAAGCAGACGGATCGGAGATTTTCGTCAGTGCGGCTTGCGCGTCGTCGCTGCGCCCGGCGAGCACCAGCGCCCCGATCGGGCCGTCGATCACGCGCTCCCAAAACCGGCGCCGTAGCGGCATTTCCGGAATGCGGCCATGAATGTGTTTGCGCCACGTGCCGATGAAACTTGCAAGCTCGCCGATCCGCGCCGGCAATATCGCTTCGATGCGCTCGCGGATGCGACGCGCCACCACCGGCGAGGCTCCGCCGGTGCCGATGGCGACGACCACGTCGCCGCGATCGACAATGGCGGGAAAAATGAAGGTCGAATGCGAAAGGTCGTCCATCACATTCACAGGGACGCCAACTGCCTTGGCCCGCGCCGACATCGCAGGTCCGATCTCGCCGGCGCCCGCACAAAGGATCGCGATCGCGCCGTTCAGATCGGCCGCCAAGGGATCGCCCTCGGCAAGCTCGATTCGCGCCACATCGGCCGCGTCCAAACCGCTCACATCATGCTGGCCATCCGTGGCATACCAGCGGATGCGGGCACCCGCCGCGGCCAGCAGGCGCAATTTCGCCCGCGCCAATTCGCCCGCGCCGACCAGCAGCACCGGGCCGCTTTGCAGATCGAGAAACACCGGCAGGAATCGCATGCGAGACTCGCTTCCCCTACTTCCGGGGTTGACTGGAATTATTTTCTATATATGTCTACCCTGACACCCGCAAAGAGAAAATTATTTTTTCTCTATTGCAATGCAACTATAGAATTTTCGCCTTAAAAGTCCAAGGGTCAGAGATGCATCTTCTCGACAATGAATCAGCCGCAGCGCGCTCCCCCTGGACTGACGCGATGGACGTATCTTCGGCGCAGCAAATTTCGACCGCCGCGCCGGCGATGGATCACCTCGACGCGCTCGAGGCCCAAAGCATCTATATTTTTCGGGAAGCCTTCGCGCGACTCAAGAAACTCGCGCTGCTGTGGTCGTTGGGTAAAGATTCCAACGTGATGATCTGGCTGGCGCGCAAGGCCTTCTTTGGCCGCGTACCGTTCTCCGCGCTGCATGTCGATACCGGAAAGAAATTTCCGGAGATGTACGCGTTTCGCGATCGCTATGGCAAGGAATGGGAGCTCGATTTACGGATCGAACTCTGCCCGCCGCTCGAGACCATCGATCCGACCTTGCCGCCGGCCGCGCGATCCGCCGCGCGCAAGACCGACGGGCTCAAGATGGCGCTCGCCAAATACGGTTTCGACGGCCTGATCGCCGGCATTCGCCGCGACGAGGAAGCCACCCGCGCCAAGGAGCGGGTGTTTTCGCCGCGCGGCACCGAAGGCGGATGGGACGTGCGCGATCAGCCGCCGGAATTCTGGGACCAGTTCAACGCATCGCCGCCGCCCGGGGCGCATTTGCGCATTCATCCCATCCTTCATTGGACCGAGGCCGACATCTGGGCCTACACCAAGCGCGAAAACATTCCGATCATCCCGCTTTACCTCGCCAAAGACGGCAAGCGTTACCGCTCGCTTGGCGATGCCGACATCACCAATCCGGTGGCTTCGAGCGCATCTAACATCGACGAAATTCTGCTCGAGCTCGACAGCACGAAGATCCCGGAACGTTCGGGCCGCGCGCTCGATCACGAGACCGAAGATGCGTTCGAGCGACTCCGCGTCGCCGGTTACCTCTGACGGACATGGGTTGAGTGATCTGATGAACGCGATCGTCCCCGCAAGCGTTTCGGCAACCCCCAACGGCACCACGCGGCCGCAGGTTCGCATCGTCATCGTCGGCCATGTCGACCACGGCAAATCGACGCTGGTCGGGCGCCTGCTGCACGAAACCGGCAGCCTGCCCGAGGGCAAGCTCGAAATGCTCAAAACGGTCAGCGCACGCCGGGGCATGCCGTTCGAATGGTCGTTCCTTTTGGATGCGCTGCAGACCGAGCGCGACCAAGGCATCACCATCGACACCACGCAGATTCGCTTCCGCACGCGGTCCCGCGACGTGGTGCTGATCGACGCGCCGGGCCACGCCGAATTCCTGCGCAACATGATCACCGGTGCGTCGCAAGCCGACGGCGCCGTGTTGATCATCGACGCGCTGGAAGGCGTGCGCGACCAGACCCGGCGCCACGGCTATCT